>ERZ1034547.178-NODE-178-length-16838-cov-7.736579_pt1 | contig 16838 bp, 21 predicted proteins | sample MGYA00520642_ERZ1034547 | MGnify/ENA primary metagenome ERZ1034547 (study PRJEB33760, sample SAMEA4777713) | hypersaline lake metagenome | biome: hypersaline environment; feature: brines | place: Spain | collected 2012-08 | depth 0 m ... | reverse complement strand
TTGTATGCGGGACAGTGTAGGTTGACAGATCGCTGCGTGCCGCACGGCAATCGCACCTTAAGTAACACGGAGAAACCACGTTTGCTCATATCGCCATTCCGAGCGAGGCGTCCCGACCGCCGTCGGGACGTCCGAGTCGAGGACTCTCTTCGAAGACAGGCGGAAACGCCCCAGCACTGCTTTCGCCGAATTCAAAGAGATTCCCCCCGGGAGCACTCGGTCACTGCGTTCCCAGCGCTTCGACGCCTTCCTCTCTTCGTTCGTCTCTTCGTTCGTCAGTCACTCAGAATGACTGTACTTCTGTGGATCTGTTTAACATGCAATCGCCCTGCCGCGTGCCGACGGAGAACAAAGAGGTCTGGTCACCCTTTCTACACGACAAAAATTTCTGACCATGAGTCTTCCTGAAGCCGCCCCCTGTCGGCGGAAAGAGCTTTTCGAATAGAGCGGACGCATTCCGGGCCGGCAGCGCCGATCCGCAGTGCCGATCCTCCAGGCTTTACCCAGCCCCGAAGAGCGTCTCCCGTCACAAGTCCCCTCAGAAGGACCGACTTTCGAAGCGATTGAGGCGAATGCAACCACGAAAAATTTTTGTCGTGTAGTGTGCCGGTAGCCAGGGATTCAACATGAAGGCTGTACCCTGTCCCCGGCCACAGGGTCGCTCCGCACTGCCCGCTGCGTCTCATCACAACCCGCTCCCTTGCCCATGCCCGACCGGGACCGACGCGGAATGCTCATCACCAACAATGGCACCGATTTCGTAGAGGTCGCCATGTCGATACGCTGCCTCCGGCTTGCTCCGGGCGAGGAGGCGCTCATCACGCCGGATGAGGTGCGCGATCCGGCGTTACGGGAGGCCCTGCAGGAGCGCTCCATTGCCATTGTGCGCCCGGCCACGTCGGAGGAAGACGCGACCCTACGCAGCCGTCTTAGCGATCGGTAGCCCCACGTTCGCTGCGCGGAGACGGGGCCGCAGCGCCGCGGTCTCTCAATCCCACAGTCTCTCCCCCACAGCCGCCAAACCACAAAAAGCCCTGAAGGGAAACCTCCCTCCAGGGCTTTCGGGGCACTGCATTGGTACCGCGTACGGGATTCGAACCCGTGTTACCGGCGTGAAAAGCCGGCGTCCTGGACCAGGCTAGACGAACGCGGCACAGTGTTTTGTCGGTCAAATGTGTGGACCCGAGAACAGTCTCAGGCGGAGCAGTCTCAGGCGGAGCAGTCTCAGGCAAAGGGTGAGTGGTGGGATTTGAACCCACGGCCTCCAGGACCACAACCTGGCGCTCTAACCAACTGAGCTACACCCACCGTTTTGAGGCGCGGAGCCTTTCCGTAGTAGCAGACGGTTGGACGCGCCCCGGTGCCAAGACGTTTCGTGGAGGCCCGTTTTCTGGCCCATCTCAGCCGTGAACTTTCCGTGGACCCTTTTTCAGGCCGCGTCGGGGCCCACGAAGCGGACAAATCTTCTTGCCTTCCAGTGCACACCCGCCTCCCGTGCGCCGGAAGAAGACACGCCCCTGCGTAGTTCCGCACTGCTACGCATCGCCCATCTGCGTCAGCAGATCAGCCATCTCAATGGCCGCTTCGGCGGCCTCACGCCCCTTGTTGCCCGCCTTCGATCCAGCTCGGGCAATGGCCTGGTCTACCGTGTCGGTCGTCAGGATGCCAAAGACCACCGGCACCTCCGTGTCGAGCGACGCCTGCATGGTGCCGCTGGTGGCGCCGGAGCACACGTAGTCGAAGTGGGGCGTGTCGCCGCGGATAACAGCCCCAAGGCAGATCACCGCGTCGTAATCGCCGGTGCGCGCCCACTTCTGGGCCGCGACGGGGATTTCCCAGGAGCCGGGGACGTGGGCCACCGAGACGGCGTCCAGGTCCGCGCCGTTGCGGTCGAGGGTATCGAGGGCGCCGTTGAGGAGGTTGTCCGTGATGTGTTCATTGAACCGCCCAACGACGATCGCGAAGCGGTGAGGGGCGGCGTGGAGGTGACCTTCGTAGTGTGTGGGCATGCGCGGTGTGGCAGACGGCAGATCAGCAGGAGTAGAAGGCACTCTTTATAGTATTGAGTAGGGCGTGAGACGTTGTGCCGACTACCGTCGGTAAGAGCAGGGAGAACCCCTCTTTGGTTACCGGACATTTTTCCTGTTGAGCCGGTGACGCTCCGATTTTTTCGAATCCCGAAAGCGTTCGGGACACTCGGTCACTGCCTTCCCAGCGCTCCGCTCAAAAGGACTGGTATTCATTGGTGAGCCTCACCGGCAGGCAGCGCCCCGCCATTCAAAACTGTCCGGTTGTTAGGGTCCCTCCTTTGGGTGGAACATACATCGATGTCGACGGCCGTCGCGCACAGGCTTTTTTTTCGTCCGGTGAGCATCAAAGCACAGAGGCTCGGAATCGTTCCCATTGTGCGTGTGTGAGGCCCGTGTCTCCGGGCCGTCGGGAGCGGGCGGGGCTGCCGTGGTAATCCGTGCCGCCCGTCACCAGCAGATCGTGCGCCCGGCACGTGCGGCGGTAGTGCTGCTCGAGGTAGTCGGGGTGGCTGGGGCACACGCACTCAATGCCGTCGAGGCCGTGTTGGCGAAGCGTGGTGAGCGCAGCGCTCGGCGTCCACTGCCCGGGGTGGGCCAGGACCGCCACGCCCCCGGCGGCGTGGAGCGTCTCGATGGCGTCTACAGCCGGCTGCGTGGGAGCCGGGACGTAGCCGGGCTGCTCCCGCCCCAGATACTGCGCAAACGCCTCCGGGGAGCGGTCTACGTGCCCCGCCTCCACCAGCGCACGGGCGAGATGAGGGCGGCCCGGGGCCGCGCTCTCGGCCACGTGGCGCCGCACGATGTCTTTCGGCACCGTGACCCCCACCTCCGAGAGCCGCTCCACCATCTGGTCGAATCGATCACGCCGCCGCTCCGTGAACGCAGAAAGATACTGCGCCAGGGCCGGATGGCCTGGATCAAAGCCGTACCCCAGAAGATGAAGGCCGCGCCCCTCCACCGCCACGCTTAGCTCCACCCCCGTCACGAGTTGAAGGTCGCGGCCCGCCGCTTCCGCTTGGGCCGCCTCCACGCCCGCGACCGTATCGTGGTCCGTCACGGCAAGCACCGCCACGCCGCACGCGGCGGCCTGCTGCACCAGCGCCCCCGGCGCCAGCGTTCCGTCGGAACAGTGGGTGTGAGCGTGGAGATCGGCGTATGCGGGAGGCGACATCGAAGACACGGAACGCGGGAATCGAGGACACGAGAGCGCGGGGCGGGGCAGCCCTGGACAGGTGCCGAGGCGTGTTGAACTGCACGTCGCCACTTGAGTTTGAACAGTACTTAAGTTTGAACAGTACTTAGCACTGCTCCTCTTTTTCCAACCACTGCCCACGGCTGATGGACCGCATGTGGAGCCCCTGGCGCTCGGCCTACGTCTCGGGGGCCAAACAACGCGAGTACTCCGGCGACACGTCCTTGTTTACGGCCCTGCTCCGCGAGGAGTGCGACGCGGAGAACCTGATCCTGTGGCGCGGAGACGAGGTGTTTGTCATTATGAACCGCCACCCCTACAACAGCGGACACCTCCTGGTGGTGCCCTACCGCGAGGTGGAGCAGTACGACGCCCTCACGACCGGCGAGCAGCAGGCCGTCGCCGCGGCGCTGGACCGCTGCATGGGGTGGGCGCGCAAGGCCCTTTCGCCCGATGGCTTTAACGTGGGCATGAACCTGGGCCGCGCGGCCGGGGCCGGCATCCCGGAGCACCTGCACGCGCACGTCCTCCCACGCTGGGAGGGCGACACCAATTTCATGCCCACAACGGCGGAGACAAAGGTGCTGCCCGAAGACCTCCACACCACGTACGGCAAGCTCCGCGCTGTGATGTCGCCCGCCGCCTGCGCCTCTACCCGCCCCCCCTCGCCGAACGCCGATTAGTCTTTGCGTTGCCCATGAGCACTGCCTCCCTCCCCGACCGCCGGGCTGCCGTCGACGCCTATAGCTTCGACGACGTGCACCCGCACGTCCGGTTCGGCACGGCCAGCGACCGCTACGCCGGGTGGCTCGGACAAATCTACCCGCGCGCCCAGTACGCCGACCGCGTTTCGTCCCGCTCTCGCCGCCTCGGGGGACAGTCGTTCACCGAGCGCCGCGTGCCCATCGAGTCGGTGCGGGACTACTTTCAGCACTTTCAGGTGCTGGAGATTGATTTTACCTTCTACCGTCCCCTCCTGGAGGACGACGGCACCCCGGGCTCTACCCATCGCACCCTCTCCGCCTATGCAGAGCACGCCCCGCCCGACGCGTCGTTTCTGCTGAAGGCGCCGCAGATGTTTTTTGCGCGCAGCGTGCGGCGCAACGGGGAGTTTGTGCCCAACCCCACGTTCCTGGACGCCTCCCGGTACCTGCAGACGTTTCACGCGCCGGCCGTCGATCTTCTCGGCGATCGGCTCGACGGCATCCTCTTTCAGCAGGAGTACCAGCGCGTGGCCGACAGCCCCAGCCCCGCCGAAAATGTGGACCAGCTCGACGCCTTCTTCGACGTGCTCCCCCGCGCCCCGCAGGCGCACGTGGAGCTGCGTGCGGAGCATCTGCTGCGAGGGCCGTACTTCGACTGGCTGGCGGACCGCGGCCTGGGGCATGTCTTTAGCCATTGGAAGTGGCTGCCGCCCCTCCGGCGGCAGTGGGCCCTGACAGGCGAGCGTCTGACGGCGGCCAATGGACAGGTGGTGGCGCGCCTGCTCACGCCGCGCGACATGTCGTACGCGGACGCCTACGCCACGGCCTACCCGTTCGAGGCGCCGGTGCCTGCGCTGAGCGAGACGCAGCAGGCCCACGACATGGTGCTCGACGCCACGGCGCTGGCCTACCGGGCCGAGGCCGGCGGCGCCCTCCTCAACGTGATTGCCAACAACCGCGCCTGGGGCAACGCGCCGGACCTCAACCGCGCCATCGCGCACCGGATTCTGGATGAGGCGGAGAAGCGGGCTTGACTTCTCCCCCGGCAAATGCGAGGCATTCACGCCCAGTAAAGGCCGGAGGGGTTCTCAAAGAGTACCCCTCTGGGGCAACGGCTCCTTCGCGCATCCTCCATACTCTAACGGGCCACCCCCCACCGCTGGGAGACGGGCGTCAGTCTTGTTTGTTGAGGTAGCCCTGTAGGATAACGGCGGCGGCCGCCGCATCTACGCGTCCCTTGTCGTACCGACCGGGCTGCTTCACGCCCGCTTGACGGAGCAGGTCCTTCGCGAGTTCGGACGTGTAGCGCTCATCCTCCCGCACCACCGGCACCGCCCCCACCGCCTCGCGGATGCGGTCCACGTACGCGTCCACCATCTCCGTCGCCGCCTCCGCCGTGCCCGCGGGCGTCAGCGGCCAGCCCACCACCAGGCGCGCAATGCCGTCTGCGCCCTTCAGGCGGCGGAGCACAGCAAGCGCCTCGTCCGGGGCATAGGTGCCCCGCGGCCGCGCAAAGAGGCCCAGCGGATCGGCCACGGCCACTCCCACGCGCTTGGTGCCAACGTCGACTCCCACCAGGCGCGGTGGGGACTGAAGGGTCGTCACAGAACAACCGAGGCTGAGAGGAGAACTTTTTTGGGCGAAAGCTCCGGGGCCTTCTGCCCTCTACTCTTTGAAGCGGTACACGCCCTGGATGCCGTCAATGCGCTTCAACCGCTTAATCAGGCGCTGCAGGTGCTCCAGGTCCGAGACATGCAGCATGATGGTGCCGGAGAAGACGCCGTCTTCGGTGTCAATGGTGATCGACCGGATGTTGGTCTTCAGGTTTTTCGAGATCACCGTCGTAATGTCGTTGACCATGCCTACACGGTCTTCGCCCATCAGACGCAGCGCCGCGACAAACTGCACGTCCTTCTGGTGGCTCCAGTCTACGTCCAGGATGCGGTCGGGCTGGTTCACCAGCAGGTCGGACGCGTTCCGGCAGTTTGAACGGTGGATGTTGACCGTGCCCGTCTTGCTCACAAACCCAAACACCTCGTCCCCCGGAATGGGATTGCAGCAAGAGGCATAATTGACCGCAAGGTCCTTCTGCACCTCGCCGTCGATTACCAGGGCCTGCTGCTCGGTCTGCTGGGCAGCATCCAGGAACTGTTCATACTGCTCGCGGAGGGCCGCCTCGTCCATCTCCTCCTCCGCGGGCGCCCCCCCGTCCGACTGCGTGCCCTTGATAGACTCGACCAGTTCCTCCGGATCGTACAGGCCTTTGCCAATCTCGTAGAACAGCTGCTGCAGGTCCGGGAACTTCAGGTCGTGGGCCACCTCTTGTAGGTCCTGATCGCTGATTTCCAGGCCTGCCTGGTCCTTGGTCTTGGCCCACACCTCCTTCCCCACCTCCACCGCCTTCCGCCGCTCCTCGTTGGTCCACTTGCGAATGCGGCTGCGGGCCTTGTGGGTCACCACAAAGTTAATCCAATCCGGGCTTGGCGACTGCTTCTCCGACGTGATGATTTCCACCTGGTCGCCACTTGTCAGCTCCTGAGAAAGCGGGACCATCTTGCCGTTTACCTTCGCCCCGATGCACTGCATGCCCACCTCCGTGTGCACCTTGAAGGCAAAATCGACCGGCGTCGCGCCCTGGGGCAGCGTCAGCAGGTCGCCCTCCGGCGTGAAGACGTAGATCTCTTCGTCGTACAGGTTGAGCCGAAACTCTTTGACAAACTCCGTGGCCTCCTCCGGCTCCGGGTTTTCGAGCAGGTCGCGCACCCATTCCAAGAACCGCTCCATCTCCTCGTCCACATTTTCGGTGCCCTCCTTGTACTTCCAGTGCGCCGCCACGCCCCGCTCGGCCACCTCGTGCATCTCCTGGGTGCGGATTTGTACCTCTACGCGCCGCCCCCCCGGGCCGAAGACGGTGGTGTGCAGGCTCTGGTAGCCGTTGGACTTAGGCACCGAAATGAAGTCCCGAAACCGCTCGGGAAGCGGCTTGTAGAGGTCCGTCACCAGCGAATAGACGCGCCAGCAGTCCTCCTTGCCCTTCGGGCCGTCACTCTGCAGAATGACCCGGATCGCGAAGATGTCGTAGATCTCGTCGATCGGCTTGTTCTTGCGCTCCATCTTGCGATGGATCGAGTAGACGTTCTTCACACGGCCCTTGATGGTAAACGTGAAGCCTTCCTCCTCCAGGTGCTCCGCAAGGGGGTCGATGAATTCAGCGATGTAAGCGTCGCGCTCTTCGGCCATGTCCTCCAGGCGCTCCACAATGTGGGCGTAGGCCTCCGGGTCCAGGATTTCGAAACATAAGTCCTCCAGTTCACTCTTGATGGGAAACAGCCCGAAGCGGTGCGCCAGCGGAGCAAAGAGGTTGAGCGTTTCGCTGGCTTTGCGGAGTTGCTTTTTCCGCGGGAGCGCCTCGATGGTGCGCATGTTGTGGAGGCGATCCGCGAACTTTACCAGGATGACGCGGAGATCCGTCGCCATCGAGAGCATCAACTTGCGCACGTTCTCCGCCTGGCCCAGCTTTTGGCTGGTGAAGACGCCCTCGATTTTGGTGAGCCCGTCGATGATGTTCGCCATCGTCGCCCCAAACTCATCTTCGATGAGGCCCAACGAGAGCTCGGTGTCCTCGACCACGTCGTGCAGCAGGGCCGCAGCCACGCTCGTATCATCGAGGCCGATGTCCCGCGCGACGATGGAGGCGACGCGAAGTGGATGGCTGACGTACTTCTCGCCGGATTCGCGCCAGTCGTTGCGGTGGGCCCAGTAGCTGAGCCGAAAGGCGCGGCGAATCATGTCTGCATCCACGGCCGGCAGATGGTCCCGACACTGCGCCAGAAGGTCCTCTCGTTGTTGTCGGTATTTGGGATCAATGTCGATCTCTCCCTTCTGGGGGACCGCCGAGGCTTGAATCATAGGCAGAGGGGAGGGAGGCGTTTTTGCAGACGAATCACGTCCCCTTTAAATTCCGCCGTGGATACAAGTTTCCCCCAGACGCACGCAGCCCGGCGGGCACCGCCCCACACACAAAACGGGCGCCGTGCCGAAGACACGACGCCCGAGAACCCTGCAGTGCCGAGAAAGAAAATCGGTTACGCGTCGTCGGAGGCGTCGTCTGCAGGCGCCTCGCCGGAGGCCTCATCGTCCGCAGTGCGGCGCCCCTTGCCGCTTCCGCGCCGCGTCCCGCCGGAGCTGCCCCCCCCCGTGTCGGCCGGCGGGACGTCGTTGTAGTCGACCAGTTCCATGAGCGCAAGCTCTGCACCGTCGCCGGAACGCTCACCGATGCGAATAATGCGCGTGTACCCTCCGGGACGGTCGCCGACCTTCTCCGAGACGTCGCCGAAGAGCTCTTTGATCGCGTCTTTGTTTTGGAGGTGGCGGAAGACCTGCCGGCGGTTGTGCTGGGTATCTTCCTTCGCGCGCGTGATCAGCGGTTCCACAAAGGGACGGAGGGCCTTCGCCTTCGCCACCGTCGTGGTGATGCGCTTGTGCTCAATGAGCGCGCTCGAAAGGGCCTGGAGCGTGCGCTTTCGGTGGGCCGAGGTGCGGCCGAGCTTTTTGCCTTTCTTGCGGTGTCGCATTGGAAATCCGAAACGGGTGACTGTTCAAGTGCGTCGCGGGAGCAGAGGAGGGGCCGGTCCCGCAGGGGTCGGCTCAGAGCCGGGGGTCAGGAGGCCTTTTTCTCCTCCAGGTACTCTTCCACGTTCATCCCAAAGCTTAGGCCGCGTTCGTCGAGGACTTCGACGAGCTCTTGCAGGGATTTGCGCCCGAAGTTGCGGAACTTGAGCATCTCGTCCTCTTCTCGGCGCACCAGGTCGCCAATGGTCTTGATGTTGGCCGCCTTAAGGCAGTTGTGGGAGCGCACCGAGAGGTCCAGCTCGTCGACCGGCTGAGCAAGCAGCTCACGGATGCGTTTCACCTCTTCGTCCACCTCCTGCTCCTCCACCACCGGCTCCGGCTCCTCTTCGAGCTGGATGAAGAAGCTCACGTGGTCGCGGAGGATGGAGGCGGCCTGTGTCACCGCCTCCTCGGGATTGATGGAGCCGTCCGTCTCTACATCCAGCACCAACTCCTCGAAGTCGATTTTTTGCCCCACCCGGGTGGGCGTGACCTCGTACTTCACGTTCTTGATCGGCGTGAAGATTGAGTCGACCGCAATCACCCCAATCGGGTCGTCCTCTCGCTTGTTCTCGTCCGCCGGCACGTAGCCCCGGCCGTACCCGATGCGCAGGTCCACATTCACAGCCGCGTCTTCGGCCAGCGTCGCAATGTGCTGCTCAGGGTTGAGCACGTCGTACTCCGCCGCCGATTTTCCAATGTCCTCCGCCGTCCAGGTGCCCGGCCCCTCAAGCGTGAGGTGAAGGTGCCCCTCGCGCATCTCATCAGCCTTCAAGCGAACCTCCTTGAGGTTGAGGATGATGTCGGAGACATCTTCCGTAACCCCTGGAATGGTGGAAAACTCGTGCTGCACCCCGTCGATCTTCACGGCCGTCACCGCCAGTCCACGCAGCGAGGAGAGCAGCACGCGTCGCAGCGCATTGCCGATGGTGACACCGTACCCCCGTTCCAGTGGGCCCATAACGAATTGGCCTTCGGCGGCCGACGTCTCGTCGACCTGTACGCCTTCCGGCATCTGAAGCCCGTGATTACTCATATGCTCGAATCAGCAAATTGGAAGATGAATGATCAACTGCCCCCGCGACTGTGCACGAGGCGTGCCTGCAACCCCAGTGCCGTGTGCGGGCAAGTTACTTCGAGTAGAGCTCCACGATGAGCTGCTCGTCAATGTTTTCCGGAATCTCTTGGCGGTTGGGGTAGTCGATAAACTTGCCCTTCATTTCTTGGCGGTCTACCTCGACCCAGGAAAAGGTGCGCTTTTGGCGCTCCACATTGGTTTCGATCACTTCCAGGTCCTGGCTGCCCGGCTTCACCGAGACGACATCATCGGGCGAGAGCTCAAAAGACGGGATGTCCACCACTTGGTCGTTTACCATGATGTGCCGGTGGGACACGAACTGGCGGGCCTGCCGGCGCGTGCGGGCGATGCCCATCCGGAAAACAGTGTTGTCCAGGCGGGCCTCCAAAAGGATGAGAAGCTTCTCGCCGGTCACGCCTTGCATGCGCGACGCCTTGTCGAAGAGGTTCTTAAATTGGCGCTCCAGCAGGCCGTAGGTGTACTTCGCCTTCTGCTTCTCTTTCAGCTGCACCGCGTATTCGCTCTCCCGGCGTCGGCGCGACTGGCCGTGCTGCCCAGGGGGGTACGGCTTGCGCTCCAGCGCCTTGGACGGCCCAAAGATGGGCTCCTTGAAACGACGGGCGATTTTTTGCTTCGGACCTCTGTATCGAGCCATGCTCTACTAATCTGGGTATTCAAATGGGGGTGTCGAGGGCGGCGGCCAAGAGCGCCGTTCACGCCAGGGAGGGACGGGCGGGAGAAGACGTCCCGGAGAGGGCGCCCGGCGTAATCAGACCCGGCGGCGCTTGGGGGGGCGGCAGCCGTTGTGTGGAAGGGGCGTGACGTCTCGGATGCTTGCCACTTCCAGGCCCGACTCGGACATTGCCCGGATGGCACCCTCGCGCCCCGACCCCGGCCCCTTGACAAACACGTCAACGCGGCGAAGGCCCAACTCATAAGCCTCATTGGCCGCTGCCTCTCCGGCTTTCTGGGCCGCGTACGGGGTGTTCTTACGGCTTCCCTTGAAGCCCATCTTGCCGGCGCTCGCCCACGAGATGGTGTTGCCGTACTGGTCCGTGAGCGTCACGATCACGTTGTTGAAGGTCGCCTTCACGTATGCCCGTCCGTTGGATTCAACGACAACGTTCTTCTTTCGGGGCGTGCGCTTCCCGCTGTTTTTGTTTCCGTTAGCCATGGAGCAACAAAGAATCTATTCCAAAGTGAAGCCTCGCGGCACCGGTGGCACCGACCTGAGGCATGTACGGAGACTACTTCTTCTGGGTCGACTGCTTGCGGCCCGCCACGGTCTTGCGCTTGCCCTTCCGGGTACGAGCGTTGGTCCGCGTGCGCTGCCCATTGACCGGCAGGCCCTCACGGTGGCGCTTGCCCCGGTAGCACCCGATGTCCTTCAGGCGCTTGATGTTCATCTGTACCTCAGTGCGCAATTGGCCTTCCACCGTGTAGTCCTCTTCGAGGATTCTGCGGACGCGCTTGGTCTCGCTTTCGGTCCACTTGCGCGGGGCCTTGTCTTCGCCAATGTTCGCCTTGCCCAGGATTTCTTTTGCCCGGGAGCGGCCAACGCCGTAGATCTCGGTGAGCGCAATTTCTCCGCGCTTGTCGTCGGGCACGTCAACTCCTTCTATTCTCGGCATGTCTACAATCGGTGCGTTTCGTTCAACAGGCTGCGCAACAGGGGGCCGCAGGTCAGTTCTTGTAGCGGTATACGATCCGCCCCTTTGAGAGGTCATACGGGGACATCTCGACCTTGACCCGATCCCCCGGCAAAATCTTGATATAGTTCATGCGCATCTTTCCGGAGAGGAGGCCGAGAATTTCGTGGCCATTCTCGAGACGGACTCGAAACTGGGCGTTGGGAAGAGCTTCAATGACTTCCCCGTCCTTCTCGATGGCTTCTTCTTTTGCCATTAGCGCGTCGTGCTTTCTGTGAGAACGTCAATTTCGTAAGGGGGATCTACAACCTCTTCGATGTACCCAAAGTCGGAGAGCACCTCGGGCCGCCCTTCGTGCACGACCACCATGTGCTCGTAGTGGGCAGACGGGCGCCCGTCCGCCGCTCGCACGGTCCATCCGTCGGGGTCCGTCGTTACCTGTGCCCCCCCGCGGTTGATCATCGGCTCGATGCAGATGGAAAGGCCGGGCTTCAGCAGTCGCCCCCGCCCGGGAGGGCCGTAATTCGGCACCTGCGGGTCTTCGTGCAAGCTCTGTCCGATGCCGTGCCCCACGAGGTCGCGCACCACGCTAAAGCCGTTCGCCTCGCAGTGCGATTGGACCGCGTGGCTGATGTCGCCCACCCGCTGGTTCGGGACGGCCTGCTCAATGCCGCGCAGCAGAGACTCGTAGGTCGCCTGACACAATGCCGCGTCTTCGTCTGCGATGGCACCCACCCCGAAGGTATATCCCCAATCCCCGTAGTAGCCGTTCAGTTTCGCGCCGCAGTCAATCGACAGCAGGTCTCCATCTTGGAGGGCGTAGTCCGTAGGAATTCCGTGCACCACGGCGTCGTTCACGGAGGTACACAGGGTGTTGGGAAAGACGTGATCGCCCACTTCATACCCTTTGAATGCAGGCTCCGCCCCGTGTGTTCGAATGTAGTCTTCCGCAATGGCATCCAACTCCGCCAGGGTAGTGCCCACCTCGATGTGGCGGGCCACCTCGGCAAGCGTTTGCCCCACGAGGTCGGCGCTCTCGCGCAGTCGGTCTATTTCGCGTTGGCTCTTCAGATGAACCATAGAGTGTCCCCGAATCCAGTTCCAAAGGTGGGACCACCACCGCATGAGAGAAAGACGATCAGGCGTGAAGGGAGGGCAGGCTACATGCCTTGGCGACGGCTCCGCATCTTTCCGCTTTTCATGAAGCCATCGTAGTGGCGCATGAGCAGATGACTCTCTACCTGCTGCAGGGTGTCGAGCGTCACTTGCACAAGGATGAGCAGGCTGGTGCCTCCGTAGAACATGGCAAAGCCTTGTGACACCCCGGCCCGCATGGCGAACGCCGGCAGAATGGCCACGATGCCCAAGAAGATGGAGCCGGGCAAGGTAATACGCGTGAGAATGGTGTCGATAAACTCACTGGTTTGCTTGCCTGGTCGGATGCCGGGGATGAAGCCGCCTTGCCGCTTCATCGTATCGGCCATTTCTTGTGGATTCACCGTGATGGCGGTGTAGAAGTATGTAAAGAAGACCACCACTACGAAGAAGAATGCCGAGTACCCCATGCCGCTGATGTCCGAGAACCACGCCCCCACCTGCTGCATGGTGGCGTTGTTTGGGAAGAACGAGGCGATGGTGGACGGGATGAACATGATGGACTGCGCGAAGATGATCGGCATCACCCCTGCGGCATTGACCCGTAGCGGGAGGTATTGCGTGGTGCCGCCCTGCACCTTCCGGCCCGTTACCCGCTTGGCATACTGCACCGGGATGCGCCGCATGCCTTGTGACACCAGGACCACCGCCCCTGTCACCAGGACCCACACCCCAATCTCGACGAGCAGAATGAAGATGTTGTCGCCGATCAGACTTACCTCGTTGGTCAGCGCCTGCGGCAGGAAGGCAATGATGCCGATCATGATAATCAGCGAGATGCCGTTCCCGATGCCGTCCTCACTGATCCGCTCCCCGAGCCACATGACGAAGGCAGTCCCCGCCGTCAGCACTACGACCGTTGTGATCGTAAACAGCGTCGAGTTGATGACGACGGCGCGCCCCGTGGCCCCGGCCAGCAGGTTGATGGCGTACCCAATCGATTGCAGGGCCGTAATTCCGATGGTGCCGTAGCGCGTCAGTTGCGTGATGCGGCGACGCCCCTCCTCCCCTTCCCGCTGCAGCTTTTGGAAGTACGGCACCACGGCCCCCATCAGCTGGATGATGATGGACGCGGTAATGTACGGCATGATGCCCAGGGCGAAGATGCCCGCTTGCTTAAACGCCCCGCCGACAAACATGTCCAGAAACCCGAACAGCCCGCCGCCGCCCTCCTGTGCGCGAATCTGGGTGAGTGCTGCCGCGTCCACGCCCGGCAGCGTTACGTGCGTCCCCAGGCGGTAGATGATGAGGAGCCCGAGCGTGTACAGGATGCGTTCACGCAGTTCCTGGACGCTCCAAATGTTACGGATGCTCTCGGCAAAACCAGCCATGGGCTAAGCGTTTTGTGCGTGGGCCGCGGGGGAACGCGTAAGGGCGCCGGATGAGGAAACTAATCGTCCAGGGCAGTAGCGGTGCCGCCTGCCGCCTCGATTTTTTCTCGAGCCGACGCGCTGAAGGCGTGCGCAGAGACGTCCAGCGACGTGGAAATCGACCCATCGCCAAGGATCTTAACGCAGTCCTGGTTTTGGACGAGGCCCAGGTCGGACAGCACCGCCGGCGTCACCGCATCCCCTGCGGATAGGCGCCCCGCATCCACTAGGTGCTGCAGGCGTTGCACGTTGGCCACGTCGTACTCGGTCCGAAACGGCGCATTGCTAAACCCGTGCTTCGGCACGCGCTGGAAGAGGGGCGTTTGCCCACCCTCAAACCAAATCGGGCGCGTGCCGGCTCCGGAGCGGCTGCTCTGCCCCTTGGTACCGCGGGTGGAGCTGTGTCCGCCCCGCCCAGACCCTTCGCCCCGCCCCAAGCGTTGCTTGGACTGCGTAGCGCCGTCCGCGGGCTTCAAGTTGCTCAAATCCATCGGTTCGTGTCGTGGTGTTGTTGGGGATATCGCGGGAGACGGGGAGGCCGCCCCCGTGCGGAAGCGGTGCCCTATCCGTTGAAGACCTTCTCGAGCGGAATGCCGCGGCGGCGAGCCACCTCCAGCGCGTCCTCACAGTCGGCAAGGGCATTGATGGTCGCCTTGACCTGGTTGTGCGGGTTGGACGTCCCGATCGATTTGGAAAGTACATTTCGGTAGCCCGCGCATTCCAGCACGGCACGGACGCCCCCGCCCGCAATGACGCCGGTTCCCGGCGCGGCCGGCTTCAAGAGCACCTGTCCGGCGTCTTGCTTCCCCACCACCTTGTGCGGAATGGTTCCGTCGCGCAGCGGAACGCGGATGATGTTTTTCTTCGCGTCGTCGGCGCCCTTGGAGATGGCGCTGGACACCTCGTTGGCCTTGCCGAGACCGACGCCCACGAGGCCGTCCTCGTTGCCGACTACCACCACGGTGTTGAAGGAAAATCGACGGCCGCCCTTAACGACCTTCGATACCCGGTTGACCGATACAAGCCGGTCGACCCAGTTTTCCTGTCGTTTTTCAGCGTTGACGCGCTTTCGTTCTTTTCGATCCGACATGTCTGTGCGTGCTGCGTGGAAAGGTGCCGTGCGAAAGGAGCAGTGGGGGGAGCAGTAGCAGGGGGCGTCTACAACTGGAGGCCGCCGTCTCGCGCGCCCTCAGCCAGGGCCTGAACGCGGCCCTGGTACTTGTACCCGCTGCGGTCAAAGACGACCTCCTCGATGCCCGCCTCCTGGGCGCGCTCCGCGAGGAGCATGCCCACGGCCCGGCTCTGATCGGTCGGGGTCTCCCCGTCTACATCGTCCGATAGGGTAGACGCAGACGCAAGCGTATGCCCCTCCAGGTCGTCAATCAGCTGCGCGTAGATGTACTTGTTCGACCGGTACACCGAGAGACGGGGGCGCACCGAGGTCCCAAACATGGTCTCTCGGATGCTATTGTGAATCCGCTGTCGGCGTTCAACTTTTTCTGTTTTTCCCTTTGGCATGACCGCTATGCGTTCGAGCTCTTTGAGTGAAAACGGAGACCGGGCAAAAAGTTAGCGCGCCGCCGTCTTTCCGGCCTTAAGCGAGATCTCCTCGTCTACGTACCGAACCCCTTTGCCCTTGTACGGCTCGGGGGGACGGAGGCTTCGGATTTTGGCCGCAACTTGCCCCACCAGCTCCTTGTCTACGCCCTCCACCGTGATGATGTCGTCTTGCCCCCGGTCCGAGTTGACCGAGACCGCAACATCACTCGGGGGCAGGAAGAAAATCGGGTGCGAGTAGCCCAGAGCCACCTCCAAGGCCCCATTCGACATTTGGGCGCGGTAGCCCACGCCAATGATTTTCAGTTCCTTCTTGTATCCGTTGGTCACGCCCTCCACCATGTTCTCGAGTAGCGAGCGGCTGAGGCCGTGGACCATGCGATGCCGCTTTTGGTCAGTGGGGCGCCGCACCCTCACGTGGTCGGCGTCGACCTCTACGGTCAGCTCCGGATCAATTTGCTCGGTGAGCGCCCCCTTGGGCCCCTCTACCATCACAGTGTTGGTGTCGTCGACCGACACCGTGACGTCCTCGGAAAACGGGACCGGATTGTTTCCTATGCGTGCCATGGCTGCAAGTGTTCGTGTCGTGCAAACGGAGTAGGCGGAACAGCAGCGCCCGCCGGCGCCCCTGTGGGTCGCGTGGTGCTAAAAGATCTTGGCGAGCACTTCGCCTCCAACCCCAAACCGGCGCGCCTCTTTGTCGCTCATGACACCGCGGGAGGTCGACAGGATTACGATGCCAAGGCCGTTCTTGACCTCCGGCAGGCTGTCGGCATCCGCATACTCACGGCGGCCTGGGCGCGAGACCCGCTCCATCGTACGGATTGCCGGCTGGTCATATTCGTCGTACTTGAGGTAGAGCCGAAGTAGGCCCTGCTTGCCGTCATCGATGTTGACGAAGTTCTTGATGTATCCCTTCTCAAGCAGGATTTGGGTCATGGCCCGCTTCAGCTTCGAGGCTGGGATGTCCACGTAGGTCTCCTCCGCTTGCTGAGCGTTGCGGAGACGGGCCATGTAGTTGGATACAGGGTCGGAAATACCACTCATCTCGGACGGGGACGTAAGTTCAAGGGGCGGCGCAGGAGCGGAGCTCCGCGAGGCGGATGGGACCTCGGTCGCAGGGGGGAAGCTACCAGCTGGACTTTCGAATGCCTGGAATCTTGCCCTCCAGGGCAAGCTCCCGGAAGCAGATCCGGCAGACTCCGAACTTCCGGAGATACCCACGCTGTCGCCCACACAGTTCGCAGCGGTTGTTTTGCCGCACCGGACTGGCGTTGCGGGGAAGTTTTTGGAGCTCCACCCACTTGCCTTCTTCCTTCAGGCGCCGTCGCTTGTCTTTGTACTTCTCGTAGAGCTCTTCCCGCTTCTCTTCGCGAGCGATCCAGCTTTTTTTGGCCATGTCGTCGGTAGGTTGAAATCTGTACGGTGTCGAGTGCACACGGGGCGCGGTTCCCCACGGAGCCCTATGCCGCAGCCGGCTCCTCGTCGCCCC
>ERZ1034547.175-NODE-175-length-16963-cov-9.551869_pt1 | contig 16963 bp, 17 predicted proteins | sample MGYA00520642_ERZ1034547 | MGnify/ENA primary metagenome ERZ1034547 (study PRJEB33760, sample SAMEA4777713) | hypersaline lake metagenome | biome: hypersaline environment; feature: brines | place: Spain | collected 2012-08 | depth 0 m ... | reverse complement strand
GAGGGAGTCGCGAACGGTGCGAGGTGCGAGCGAAGCGAGCGCCTCGGCCGCGAGCGGTGAAACCGCGAGCAGTGAGCGACGAGGGCGGGGAGGCGTGAGGTGCCGTGCGGTCGCGGTCCGGGTGGAACTCGAAGGGGCCTCGCGACTGGGGCTTCGGGGGTGTTCGCCGCAGAACTGTCGGTCGTCTCCGTCAGATCGCCGAACTCTGATCGACTTCTCGAGACCTATCGATTTTAGTACACCAGTTCGCCCGAGATGAACTTCCGGGTTCGCTCGTCGGCGGGGTCCTCGAAGATCTCCTCGGTCGGCCCGACCTCCGTGATCCCGTCGTCCAGCAGCACCGCGACGCGGTCGGCGACCCGCTCGGCCTGATGCATGTCGTGGGTCGCGACGACGACGCCGATCCCCCTGTCGCTCGCCTCGCCGACGGCGTCCTCGATGACCGCGGTGTTGCGCGGGTCGAGGTCGGAGCTGGGTTCGTCAAGCAGCAGGACGTCCGGCTCGTACGCCAGCGCGCGGGCGAACGACACCCGCTGGGCCTCGCCGCCGGAGAGCGAGTCGGCCGGCTGGTCGGTCTTGTCGGCCAGCCCCACGACGTCCAGCGACTCGCGGACCGCGTCGGCGGCCCCGTTCAGCCGGACCAGCGAGGCGAGCCGCTCGCTCCACGAGCGGCGGACGCGGAGCCCGTACTCGACGTTGCGGGCGACCGTCCCGTCGAAGAGGCTCGCCTCCTGGAACACCATGCCGACGCGGCGGCGCAGCGCGAGCCGCTCCGCCTCGTCGGCCGCCCACGGGTCGGTCCCGTCGAGCGTCACCGTCCCCTCGTCGGGCTCCAGCGAGAGCGCGAGCGTCCGCAGCAGCGTCGTCTTGCCGACGCCGGAGGGACCGATGACGGCGACGACCTCGCCCGCGTCGACGTCGATCGTGAGGTCGCGGAACACGGGCTCGTCGCCGTACGACCGCGACACGTTCGTCGCGCGGAGCATCAGTCGGTCACCTCCCCCAGCATCAGTCGGTCACCTCCCTCCGCATCAGCCGGTCACCCCGCGGTCGCCGAAGCGGACGACGACGGCGTTGACGGTCAACACGAGCGCGACGAGCACCGCGCCGAGCACCATCGCGGTCTCGTAGCGGCCCTGCCGCGCCTCCAGCTGGATGGCCGTCGTCAGGGTACGCGTCTTCGAGATGCCGTCCGCGCTCGTGATGTTCCCGCCGACGATCAGCACGGAGCCGACCTCGCTGATCGCGCGGCCGAAGCCGGCCAGCACCGCGGTCGCGATGCCGTAGCGCGCCTCCTTGATCACGACCAGCGCCACGTCGACGCGGGTCCCGCCGAGGACGCGGGCGGCGTCGCGGACCCCGTCGTCGACGCCGCTCACGGCCGCGAGGCTGATCGCCGTGATCGGCGGCGTCGCGAGGACGAACTGCGACATGATCATCGCCTCGCGGGTGAAGATGAGCTCCAGCGACCCCAGTGGCCCCTGGTTCGAGACCGCGAACAGCACCACCAGGCCGACGACCACGCTCGGGAACCCCATCCCCGTGTTGACGACCGACTTCACGAACCCCTTCCCGGGGAAGTCGGTGAGGCCGATGGCGACGGCGGCGGGGACGCTGACGAGCGTGCTCAGCGCGACCGCGGTGAGGCTCACGTACAGCGAGACCGCGACGATGCTCCCGACGTACCCCTCTCTGAACGAGGCGCCGAGGAGGGACGTCGCGGGGCCCGCGCCCGCGTCGAGGAGGGCGGGGGCCAGCTGTGCGACCGGTTCGAGCGGCACGCTTACGCGTCGGCGTCGTCGCTACTCCAGCCTTCCGGAACGTACTGCTGGAAGTCGGGGTCCTCGGAGACGGCCTCCGGGAAGAACAGCTGCTCGCCGTTCACCTGGTAGTCGGAGATGGCGTTCTGGACGCCCGGGCTGGTGATCCACCCGATGTACGCCATCGCGAGGTCGTAGTTGGCGTTCTCGTGGACGCCGGGGTTGACCGCCATGACGCCGTACGGGTTCGCGAGGATCTCCGGCCCGCCCTCGATCGGTCCCTGGACGAGGATCGTGAGGTCGATCTCGGAGCGCTGCGAGATGAACGTCCCGCGGTCCGAGAGCGTGTACGCGCCCTGCTGGTTGGCGACGTTGAGCGCCTCGCCCATGCCGGTGCCGGTCTCCTGGTACCAGTCGCCGCCGGGGTCCGTGCCCGCCGCGTCCCAGAGGTTCAGCTCCTTCGTGTGCGTCCCCGAGTTGTCGCCGCGGGAGACGAACGGCGCCTGCGCCTCGGCGATGGTCGTCAGCGCCTCGGTCGCGGAGCCCATCCCCTCGATCCCCGCCGGGTCGTCCGCCGGGCCGACGATCACGAAGTCGTTGAACATCAGGTCGCGGCGGTTGACCCCGTACCCGTTCCGCATGAACTCGTCTTCGAGCCCGCGGGCGTGGACCATCACGATGTCCGAGTCGCCGTTCCGGGCGGTCTCCAGCGCCGCGCCGGTCCCCTGCGCGACGGCGTCGACCGTGACGCCGTACATCTCCTCGAAGTCCGTGTGGATCTCGTCGAGTAACCCCGTGTCGTAGGTGCTCGTCGTCGTCGTGAGCGTCAGCGTCTCGCCGGCGACCGAAGGCATCTCGTCGGCGGTGCCGTTCCCGCCGCTGCCGCCGCCGTCGCTCCCGCCCGTCGACGAGCAGCCCGCCGTACCCACGATCGTTCCCGCACCGAGCGCGGCCACGAACTTCCGTCGTTGTATCGCCATGGATACAACGGTGGGTCGACACGGCATATAAGTTGCGTCGCGGCACCGAACGCCGGATCGAGGCCACTGGACCGACGGCCGTCGGCGCGTCGAAACCCCCAACACGACCCGGGCACATCCTCCGGGCATGAGCGACACGACCGGTCCCGACGCGGCCGCGGGTCGGGGACGCGCCGCGCTCATCGAGGGCGGCGTGGAGTTCGACGGCCGCGACGCGGCGCTCCTGCGCGCCGTCGACGCCGCGGGGTCGGTCGCCGGCGCCGCGTCGGCGCTGGGTCGGTCCCGGGCCCGCGCCCTCTCGCGGATCGAGACGCTGGAGGGGGCCTACGGGACCCTCGTCGAGCGTCGCCGCGGCGGCGAGGGCGGCGGCGGGAGCCGACTCGCCGGTTCGGCCCGGGAGCTCCTCGACCGCTACGACCGGCTCCAGGCCGTCCTCGCGGCGACGGCGTCGGTGCCCGAGACTGTCCTCCGCGGGACGGTCGAGGCGATCGACGGCGAGATCGCGGTCGTCGACACCGCGGTCGGCGCGCTCTCCGGCCTCCACGGCGGGACCGGCGACGGCGCCGACACCGATAGCGACGGCGACGGCGACGCAGTCGCCGTGGGCGATCCGGTCCAGGTCCGGATCGGCGCGGACGCGGTCACGGTTAACGACGCGGCCAACGCGGTCGACCCGGACGCCACGAGCGCCCGGAACCGCCTGACCGGCCGCGTCTCCCGCATCGACTCCGGCGAGACGGTGTCGACGGTTCGGGTCGCGGTCGAACCGGTCGACCGGGAAGCGACGGGCGACGCCGCCGTCGACGTCGCGGCGCTGATCACCGCCGAGAGCGTCGATCGGCTCGGTCTCGCGCCCGGCGACCCGGTGTCGCTCCGGTGGAAGGCGACCGCGACGCGGCTGGTGCCGCACGCGGAGTGACCCCGGCGGTCGGCCGACACGCCGTGCCAACCGCTCCCGCGCAAGCGAACGGTTTTTGCGTCGACCGACGGGAGGGTTGGTATGGACGAGGACACCCCCGAGGGCGCGACCCCGCCGGGCGACGGGCGCGGCGACGCCGCGACCGACCCGGCCGCCCCTCGGACGGACGGCGGGACCGAGCGCGCGGACGAGCCGACCGAGGACGTCGCGCTCGACCCGTGGGGGTCGGCGTCGGTCGGGGACTACGCGGACCTCTTCGCGGAGTTCGGCATCGAGGCGTTCGACGAGGTCGACGACGACGTGCCGGATCCGCACTACCTGATGCGCCGCGGCGTCATCTTCGGCCACCGCGAGTACGACGCGGTCGCCGAGGCGATGGCGAACGACGAGCCGTTCGCGGCGCTCTCCGGGTTCATGCCCACCGGCGACCCGCACATCGGTCACAAGCTCGTCTTCGACGAGCTGATCTGGCACCAGCGACAGGGTGGCGACGTCTTCGGGCTGATCGCCGACCTCGAGGCGCACGCCGCACGCGGGATGTCGTGGGACGAGATCGACGAGCACGCCCGGAGCTACCTGCTCTCGCTGCTCGCGCTCGGGTTCGACCCCGAGGAGGGCGAGCTCTACCGACAATCGGACAACCGGGCGGTCCAGGACCTCGGCTTCGAGCTCGGCGCGAAGGCCAACTTCTCCGAGTTCGAGGCGATCTACGGCTTCGACGGCGAGACGAACGTCTCGCACATGCAGAGCGTGGTCACCCAGACCGCGGACATCCTCTACCCACAGCTCGTCGACGAGCCGAAGCCGACGGTGATCCCGGTCGGCCCCGACCAGGACCCGCACGTCCGGCTCACCCGCGACCTCGCGACCCGCGTGCGCTACTTCAAGGTGACAGAGGCGTTCGCCTCCTTCGAGCTCGACGACGACGAGCGGCGGCTGGTGCGGGCGGCGTACGACGCGCTCGCGGCCCGCGACGGCGACGGCGACGCCGAAGAGACCGACACCGCCGAGACCGACGTGCGCTGCGAGGACGCCGCCGAGTGGCTCGCCGACTACGAGCCGCCGGAGAGCGACCGCGAGAGCGTCGACCTCGCGGCCGCGAAGGCGACCGCCCTCGACAAGCTCCGCGCCGGCGGCAAGGAGCCGCTCCGCCCCCGCGTTCGGTTCTTCGACCGCAACGCCACCGACGAGGCGTTCGAGGCGCTGATAGAGGCCGTAGAGGGCGAAAAGCGCGTCTTCGAGGGCCACGTCGACGCGTTCGACCTCACCCGCGGCGAGGCCGAGTCCGTCGCGCGGGAGGTCGAGATCGACCACGACGGGTTCGGCTTCCGGCAGCCCTCCTCGATCTACCACCGGTTCATGACCGGGCTCACCGGCGGCAAGATGTCCTCGTCGATCCCGGCGAGCCACATCTCGCTGCTCGACGACCCCGAGGACGGCTACGACAAGGTGAAGGCGGCGACGACCGGCGGGCGCGACACCGCCGAGGAGCAGCGCGAGCTCGGCGGGGAGGCCGACGAGTGCCCCGTCTACGAGCTGTACGCCTACCTGCTCGCGGGCGACGACGACGAGCTCACCAAGGAGGTGTACGCCGAGTGCGTCAACGGCGAACGCCTCTGTGGCGGGTGTAAGGAGCAGGCGGCGGAGCTGATGCGCGAGTTCCTCGAAGACCATCAGGAGAAGCGCGCTGAGGCCGAGGCGCTCCTCGACGACCTCGACATCGACCTCGACTCGGACCGGCGCGGCACCGGCGGCGAGCACTGAACCCGCCGCGCGGACCGAGCCCGCGACGCGCGACTCTTACAGCTCTTTTCTCGCGTACACGCCGATCAGTCCGCCGAGCGCGCTCAACACCACGGTGTAGGCGACGCCGCCGATCACGACGATCGCCCCGAAGACCACGACGCCGCCGGCCGCGATCCCGACCTCGAGCGGGAACCCGAAGAGGCCCAGGAACGGCAACAACACGAGCACGAGCAGGAGCAGTCCGACGACCGGGATCGACGCGATCGCCCCGGAGATCGCGCCGACCCGGAGCCCGTCGTCTTCGTTCAAGTAGCCGGCGAGCGCGCCGCCGAGCAGGGGCGAGATACCGGTGAACGAGAGCACCGCCGTCGCGATCGCGCCGACGAGCGCGTTCAGGAGGGCGTTTTCGGTGTCCATACGCGGCCGCACTCCCGGCGGCGGCATACGTCTTGCGGACCGCGGGACGCGGCCCGCCCGAGGTAGACGAACCCGGAGGGCGAGCGAGGCGATGGTTTATGAGGCGGGCGCTACCTCTCACGGGTATGAGCGAGGCAGAGACGATCCACGTCGCGGACGTCAGCGAGGGGATCGGCGGCGACGCGACGGCGGAGCCGGGGTCGCCGGTCGAACTCCCGGTCGTCGACGTCCTCACCGGCCGGTCGTTTATCACGGGCAAGAGCGGCTCCGGCAAGAGCAACACCGCTTCGGTCGTGATCGAGAACCTGCTCGACAGCGGCTTCCCGGTCCTCATCGTCGACACGGACGGCGAGTACTACGGGCTGAAAGAGGAGTACGAGATCCTCCACGCCGGCGCGGACGACGAGTGCGACATCGTCGTCTCCCCCGAACACGCGGAGAAGATCGCGACGCTGGCCTTAGAGCAGAACGTCCCGATCATCTTGGACGTCTCCGGCTACCTCGAGGAGGACACCGCCAACGAGCTCCTCTTAGAGGTCGTCAAACAGCTGTTCGCGAAGGAGAAGCGGATGAAGAAGCCCTTCCTGCTCGTGATCGAGGAGTGCCACGAGTACATCCCCGAGGGCGGCGGGATGGACGAGACGGGGAAGATGCTGATCAAGGTGGGGAAGCGCGGCCGGAAGCACGGGCTCGGCATCGTCGGCATCAGCCAGCGCCCGGCCGACGTCAAGAAGGACTTCATCACCCAGTGCGACTGGCTCTGCTGGCACCGGCTCACCTGGGACAACGACACGAAGGTGGTCGGACGTATCCTCGGCTCGAAGTACGCGAGCGCGGTGGAGGACCTCGGCGACGGCGAGGCGTTTCTGATGACCGACTGGGACGAGTCGATCCGCCGGATCCAGTTCCACCGCAAGGAGACGTTCGACGCGGGCGCGACGCCCGGGCTGGACGACTTCGAGCGCCCGGAACTGAAGTCCGTCTCCAGCGACCTCGTCGGCGAGCTCGAGTCGATCTCCGACGAGAAGGAGCGCCGCGAGTCCGAGATCGCCGACCTCAAACAGGAGGTAGAAAAGAAGGACCGGCGGATCGACGACCTCGAACGCGAGCTGGAGGAGGCCCGCGACCTGAGCAACATGGCCGACCAGTTCGCGCAGGCGCTGCTGGGCAAGGCGGAGGCCCCGTACCGCGGCGGCGCCCCGGCCGCGACGAACGCCGGCCGGCCGGCGGGCGACGGCGACGACGCCGACCAGTCGGTGCTCAAGTCGTACGACGAGGCGGTCGCCGCGACCGAGCGCGACTCGGCGGAATCGGCCGCGGACGGCGGTCCAGAGACCGCCGGCGAGTCCGAGAGCGACTCTGCCTCCGCCGAGGAGCCCCGGGAGTCGCCGCCCGACGCCGTCGCCGACGACTCCGAATCCCCCGCGCCCGGCGACGCCGAACCCCCAGCTCCCGAGGCCGCGGCCGAGTCCGCGTCGGGGCCTCCGGACGACGTCGACCCGGTCACCCGCGACGACGTCGCCGAGAGCGCGCTCCGGTTCGACGACGCGATCGAGCTCGGCACCCGCGAGGCGGTCATCGAGGAGCTCCGCTCGCGGATCGAGGCGCTCCCGGAGCTCTCCCGCGGGATGCTCCGCCACTACCGGCGAGAGGGCGCGAGCGACCCCGTCGCGGCCCACATCGACGCCGGCGGCGACGGCGACTCCGGCCACGCCTACAGCCGCCACCGACCGATCCGCCGCGCGGGGCTCATCCGGCACGCCGGCCGCGGCCACTACGCCTACGCGGTCCCGGACCTCGTTCGAGAAGCCTACGCCGACCGGCTCGACGAGGCGCAGGTCGACGAGATCGTCCGCGCCGTCGAGACGGTCTTCGTCCCGCCCGCGGAGCTGAGCTACCCGCCGGACGCCGACCCGGCCGACGTCGGCGAGCCGCCCGCGGGAGAGGCGGCCGACCGATCCGGCGAGGATCGCACCGAGAGGGCAGCAGCGGCCGACGGCGACGACTCGCTCGCCGCGGATGACGGGACCGCCGCGGACCTCGATCGGGACGCGGCGGCCGCCCGCACCGACGATACGGGAGAGGAGGAGACGGCGGCCGACGCCGGGCTGAGCGACGCCGCGCGTCGGTTCGCCGACCGATCTGAGCGCTGACGCCCGAGACGGACGCGAAGAGGCCCGGGCGGCGAGCGCCGCGCCGTGGTCGGCTCGGCGGCGAGACCGCTCCCCCCGGGGTCAGAATGGGACCGAGAGGTACTCGCTCGGCACGGCGTTCCGCGCCGTCACCTGCGGGTCGACCACCTGGCTGATCTCTACGCCGCCGACGAGGCTGGAGAAGAGGTACGCCTCGGTGCGCGAGAAGCCGTGGTGGTGCGCTAAGAGCCCTAGCATGTCACGGTTCGCCAGTTCGACCGCCTCCTCCAGCGTCTCGGCGCTCGCGACCGTCTTCACCGCGTCGCCGGTGTCGAGGAGGGGCCGGTCCAGCGGTACCGCCGGGTCGTCGATCACGGAGAGCGTCGCGTCGACCTCGACCGCGATCTCCGCGCCGGTCCCGCACATCTCGCCGTCGGCCATCGCCGCCTTCGCGTCGCCCATCGCCAGCATCGCGCCCTCCTGAAACACCGGGAAGTAGACGGTCGTCCCGGCGGTCACGTCGGTCGTGTCGAGGTTCCCGCCGTGGTCGTCGGGCGACAGCGTCGAGATCGTCTCGCCGTCGGTGGCGACGCCGATCGTCCCGATAACGGGCTCGATCGGCACGTCGATCCCCTCGAAGTCGATCCGGTCGCCGGCGCCGTCCGCGTGGTCGTCGCCCTCGACCTCGGTGATCCGCGTCGCCGGGTGTTCGATATCGGGGTCGTCGCGCAGGAGGCCGAACCCGGGCGCGGTGACGACGCGCCCGCGGTCCTCCGCGACGCGGACGGCCTCGATCTCGACCGCGAGGACGTCGCCCGGGCTCGCGCCGGCCACCGCGATCGGACCCGTCGCGGCGTTGACCTCCTCGGGGATCTCCTCGAGCAGGTCGTCGTCGCGCTGGATCGCGCCGTTCAGGCTGTCGATCGTCGTTATCGTCACCGCCTCGCCGTCGTCGGCCTCGTACACCGGCTCCATCTCGGGACCGAACTCGTACACGTGGCCGTCGCGGTGTGCGACCGTCTCTCGTGCCATCACCCGCGATCGGCGTTCCGGTCCCAAAAATCTACGCCGAGCGGTGCGGCGCGCGTTCGGTCCCAGTTCGTCGCGCGAGGTTCGGTTCGCCGCGCGGGCTCCGAACCACTCTCAGCGCGGCGCGGCGGCCTCGGGCGGGACGAGCAGGACGTTGTTCGAGCCGCGCGCGACGACCGACTCGGCCGTGCTCCCGAGGAGGAGCCGCCGGAGCCGACTCGTGCCGCGTGCGCCGACGAGCGTCGTCGTCGCGCCCACGCGCTCCTCTTCGGCCGTGATCTCGTCGACGGGCTTCCCCGACCTGACGTTCGTCTCGACCTCGAACCCAGTCCGGTCGCGGAGGTCCGTCGCCAGTTCCTCCAGCCGCGCCTCGGCGTCGCTCGTCGATCCCGAATCGCTCGGGCTCCCCACGTGGAGCAGGTACGCCCGCTCCGTCGCGCCCGTCAGCGTCGGGAAGAAGTCGTAGGCCCGCGCCGCGTTCTCGGAGAAGTCGGTCGCGTACAGCACGTCCCGGAACAGGTGTTCCTTCTTGACCGCGTGGCCGTCCGGCGTCTCCTCGATCCGCTCCACGAGCAGCGGTCTGACGGCGGTCCGCGCGACGTTGCGGACGGTCCCGCCGACGAGCCGGTTCCGGAGCGGGGCCTCCCCGCGCGACCCGACGACGATCATGTCGGCGTCGAGCCGCTCGGCCAGCCCGTTGATGCGCCGGTGTGGGGTCCCGCGCGCGACGTGCGTCTCCACCTCGAACCCCGCGCGCTCGAAGACGCGTCGCTGCGGGGCGAGCGCCTCCCGCGCGTCGGTGGCCGCGCCCATCCCCGGTAGCCCGCTGGAGACGTTGTCGGGGACGACCGTCAGCAGGTGGACCTCGCCGACGCCGATGTTGTCGAGGCACTCGAGACAGGTCCGCGACTCGATCGCCGCCTCGTTCGCGTCCGATAGGTCCGTCGCGAATACGATACGCATGCCCGACGGTTCGTGCTCGCGGATAATATTGCTTTGGGTGTACAATACAATTCCCGTAAGAGTTATTCGCGAGAACCGACGTACGACAGTATCGTACCGTCTTGTACCGGTTTGAAGTCTAGATCTGTATTGGACTAAACGCACAAGATTAAAGAGCGGGCGGGCGATATTGTTCAGTGCGTACAACCAACCCATGAGCAAAGAGATAGACGTCGCGGAGACATTGGACGTGAAGGGACTGAGCTGCCCGATGCCCATCGTGAAGACGAAGGGCGCGATCGACGACCTCACCCCCGGTGGCGTGTTGGAGGTCGTCGCCACCGACCCCGGTAGCGTGAGCGACATCGACGGCTGGGCGACCGGCACCGACGGCGTCACGCTCCTCGCGCAGGAGGAGGGCGACGACGTGTACACCCACTACGTCCGCAAGGAGGCCTGAATATGGACGAGATCGGCATCATCGTCTCCGACGACGACCCCAAGAGCCTCGCGATGGCGACCAACCTCGGCCACGTCGCGCTGACGATGGACACCGACGTGTTCCTCTACTTCACCTTCGACGGGCTGACGCACCTGCTCGAGGGCGACAAGGACCTCTCGTCGGTCCAGCCGCTGCTCGACGAGGGGATGCCGAACCCCTACGACATGCTCGACCAGCTGATCGCCGACGGCGGCGAGGCGGTCACCTCGGTCGCGTGTACGACCACGCTCGACATGCTCCACTGGGAGCAGGACGCCATCGACGACGACCTGACCACGCAGTTCGCCGGCGCGGTCACCTTCCTCGAGGCCGCCGAGGAGGCCGACCACGTGTTCACGTTCTGAGCGTCGGCCTCACCCCGGTCGGGGCCGCTTTTCGAGCCGTCGATTCCACGTCTGCCAGCCGCGGCGCCGTCCGTCGAGGCGACCGCTAGCCGCGACACACTTGCGTCGGAGAAACAACGCAGCCGGTCGGTCCCGAGCCCGCTCGGCGCGGCTCGCACCGTCGGAACCCCGGTTGCGACCAGGGGCGCCTGCCGCGACCGCCGGGCTCCCGTTGACCGCCCCGACCCCAGTCCGCCCGGTTACTCGCGGTGCCGAACGGGCTGGTGGCGCTCCGCGATGTCGAGGAAGTTGTCGAAGACGGCGGTCGCCGCCTCGGCCTCGGCGACGCGCTCGTCCGTGATGCCGTCCATGACGGCCCGGATCCGCGCGTCCGGGAGGTCCTTCCCCTCCGTCACCCACTCCGCCGTCTGCCGGTCGTACTCCGGATGGAACTGGACGCCGTAGGCGCTCCCGAGCCGGAACGCCTGGACGCCGACCCCGTTCTCCGCGAGGGTGACCGCGCCGGGCGGCACCTCGGCGACCCGGTCGGAGTGCGTCTCGAAGCTCGTGAACGTCTCCGGAACGCCGGCGAACAGCGGGTCCTCGCCGACGCGCGCGATCGACTCGTACCCCAGTTCGTACTCGCCCATGTCGACGACGCGCCCGCCGAGCGCCTGCGCGAGGAACTGGTGGCCCCAGCAGATGCCGAGTATCGGTACGTCGGCCTCGTGGATCCGGCGGAGCCGCTCCGTCGCCTCGTGGATCCAGTCCCGGTCGTCGTACACGGAGGTCTGCGAGCCGCTTATCACGACCCCGTCGAACCGCCAGTCCGACGACGCCACCGGCGGCGGGAACGCGCCCTCGCTGACCTTGTACACCGTGACGTCGGCGTCGAGTTCGCGGCGGAGGTTCGACTCGGCCGGGGTCTCTCCGACCGACGCGTCGAGGACGGCGATGGTCGTGTCCATGCCCGACCGTTCGCGCGACTGAAACATATACTATTGGGTTTATTGTACAATACTAGCAACCGCAAGGGGGGTAGAAAATCAGCGCCCGCTCCGGCTACTGGCGACGACCGACGTCGCGGCCCGCGCGTCAGTTCTCGGCGGTGACGGCGACTTGCTCCGGGCGGTCGTACTTCTCTTCGAACTCGCCGATGAGCTGGCCCATCTTCGCGTACCAGTCGTTGAGCATGCGCTGCATGTCGTCGGCGATCTGCGACGGGTCCGTCGGGCTGTACACGTGGTAGTAGCCGCCCTGTTCGTAGTTGATCTGTTCTTTCTGGATGAAGCCGGCGTTCAGGAGGCGCTGGACCGCGCGGTAGGCGGTCGAGCGCTCGCGGTCGACGCGTTCGGCGACCTCGTCTATCGTGAGCGCTTCCTCGGCCGACACGAGCGACCGGTAGCAGTCCTTGTCCAACTGCTTCAGGCCGTGGAAACACTCGAGTAACCCCTCGCACTCCATGTCCCGTTGGAGCTGTTCGGACATCGAATCGGGCATCTTACAGTAGTCCTATGGGGTCCCGCCGCTAAAAGTGTTGTGTGTGGGATATACAATTCCGCGCGGGCCGTCGGCCGGACGGAGCCGGCGGCGGCCGAGGCGGGGTCGCTACTCGTCCGCGTCGGACTCGTCGTCGGCGTCCTCGTCGTCGGCGTCGAGGCCGGCCGCCTCGAACGCGGTCTCGACCTCCGCGAGCGGGACCGTGCGGTAGCCGTCCGCCTCGGTCACGGTCGCGACCGCGAGGTCCGAGGGCTCGAACTCGTCGTCGTGGGCGGCCAGCGCCGCGACGGCCAGTTCGATGCCGTCCTCCAGCGAGAGGTCGTCGCTCCACTCGTCTTCGAGGTGGCCCTGGATGTCCTGCCGGCCGCCGCCGATGACGGTCGCCTTCCACTCGTTGGGCGTGCCAGACGGGTCGGCCGCGAACAGGCGCGGCTCGCCGTCGTCGATGCCGCCGATGAGGAGCGCGGCGCCGTACGGGCGCGTGCCGCCGCGCTGGGTGTTCTCCTGGATGTGGTCGGTGATGAACTTCGTCAGCGTCTCGACGCCGACGGGCTCGCCGTAGCGCAGGCGGTTCCCCTGCGACTGCCGGCGCGCGAGGTCGATCAGCTGGCGCGCGTCGGCGACGTGGCCCGCGCTCGCGGTGCCGACGTGGTCGTCGAGCTTGTGGAGCTTCTCGATGCTCTCGGCCTCCATCAGCGACGAGGAGGGCCGGGACATCGCGACGAAGACGACGCCGTCCGTCGTCCGGACCCCGACGCTCGGCGCGCCGCGCGAGACCGCCTCGCGGGCGTACTCGACCTGGTAGATGCGTCCGTCGGGCGAGAACAGCGACGTGCCGCGGTCGTACGCCTGCTGGTCGTTGTTACCCATCATCGTCGATCCCCCGCTCGCGCGGTGTCGCGTTCGCTCATTACCGTCACTTACGTCGGGCCGTTGAAAAAGCAACCGTAACCGGTACGTCTCGGAGAGCGGCCGCCGCCGCGCGTTCCGACCGGCGCCGACCGCCGGCCGGCGTTTCCGCGCTTTCGGCCCGAACGGCCGAGAGGGGCCGTCAGCTTCCGTCGCCGACGGATATATCCACGCAGGTCGTCTAGTATTAGTGACTTTGACTCCCATACGAAACCCAGCCGCGCTGCTGGCCGCGACCCTGCTCGTGGCGACCGTCGGCGGCGCGTTCGCGATCGGCGGGGCGACGGCGGTCCCGGACGCGCGGATCACCGTCGGTGCGGTGGGCGCGTCCCCGAGCGACCCGACGGTCGGCGAGCGGACGGCCCTGAACGTCACCGTCTCGAACTCCGGCGGCAGCGACGCGGCGGCGAACGTCACCGAGATCCGCGTGCGCGACGCCGACGGCGAGGTGCTCGACAGCGTCTCGGGCGTCGGCGCCCTCTCCGCGGGCGACTCGCTCGACGCGACGCTCTGGACCGAGTTCGACGAGCCAGGCGAGAAGCGGCTCACGGTCGAGGCCGTCGCGAACCAGTCGACCACCGGCGAGTTCGTGACCGTCAGCCGCGACACCGTGCTCGACGTGCGGCCGACGCAGGTCGCGCTCGACCTGCGGACCCGCGCGCTCGACCCCGAGGACCTCCGGAGCGACGACGACGGCGAGAGCGCGACCGGCGACCTCGGCATCGGCGGCATCCAGGGCATCTTCGGCGGCGGGGGCGGCCTCGACACGGGCGACGGCGACGACGAGTCGCCGCCGATCGCCGACTCGCCGGTCGAGGTGACCGTGGTCAACACCGGGACGACGACCGCCGACCGCGTCAGCCTCCGCGCCGTCGGCACCGCCGTCGACGGCGACGAGCGGACCGTCTCGGTCGGCCCGTTCGTCGTCGAGGACGTCGCGCCCGGCGAGGAGCGCCGCGTGATCGTCGACCTCGGGCCGCTCGACCGGCGCTCGGCGGTCACGGTGACCGCCGCGTTCCGCGCCGACACCGACCGGCTCGACGACCGCGGCGCCGACCGCACCGCGGAGTCGACGGTGACGTACCCCGTCAGCGAGACCGACCCGACCGTGACTGACGTGACGCTCCGCGAGACCGCGGACGGCGTCGTCGTGGACGCCAACCTCGGCAACGCCGGGACCGGCGAGATGACGGGGACGATCGTCTCGATCGGCGACGCGCCGGGCGTCGCGCCGACGCCCGCCGGCGGCGAGTACTTCGTCGGGAGCCTCGGCGCGAGCGACTTCGTCGGCTTCGACCTGACGACCGCGGTCAACGCCTCGACGGCCGAGACGATCCCGGTCCGGGTCTCCTACACCGAGCGCGGGGTCCGGTACACGGAGACGCTGAACGTCGCGGGGCCCGAGCCGGACGGCGACGACGACGAAGCCGGCGGCACGCTCGGACGGATCGGGACCGGCGGATTGGGTACCGCGGGCGCGGCCGCCAGCGGCCTCGCGCTCGTCGGCCTCGTCGGCGCGCTCGGCGTCGCGGTCCGGACCGGACGGATCGGCGGCTCGACCGGACGGCGGCGCGACGGCTCGGCGCCGTGAGCGACCGCGACGTGCCGGACGGCCCGACCGCGTCCGGCTACGCCGTCGAGCTCCGTGACGTGGTCAAGCGCTACCCGGGCGGGGGCGACGAGCCGGTCGTCGCGCTCGACAGCGTCGACTTCGCGGTGCGACCGGGGGAGTTCGTCGCCGTGGTCGGCCCCAGCGGTTCGGGGAAGTCGACGCTGCTCAACGTGTTGGGGCTGCTCGACGACCCCACGAGCGGGCAGCGTCTGCTCGACGGGACCGACGTGACGAGCCTCTCGGTCGGCGAGCGCACGCAAGCCCGGAAGGAGTCGATCGGGTTCGTCTTCCAGGACTTCCACCTGCTCCCGACGCTGACGGCCGTCGAGAACGTCGCGCTGCCGACGGCGTTCGACCCGGGCGACGCGAGCGACAGGGCCGCCGAGCTGCTGGCGCGGTTCGGCCTCGGCGAGCGGCTCGACCACGAGCCGACCGAGCTCTCCGGCGGGCAGAAACAGCGCGTCGCCATCGCCCGCTCGCTCATCAACGAGCCCGCGGTCCTGCTGGCGGACGAGCCGACCGGGAACCTCGACACGGAGACCGGCGAGTCGATCCTCGGCGAGTTCGAGCGCGTGAAGTCCGAGGGGGTCGCCGTCATCGCGGTCACGCACGACCCGCTCGTCGAGGAGTACGCCGACCGCGTCGTGGACCTCACCGACGGCGTGTTGACCGGCGGGATCCCGGAAGACGACGCGGACGACAGCCCGGGACCGACCCCCGACGCGGACGACGACGCCCGGCGTAGCGGCCGAGTCCGCCGCGGCGGCCGCCAGACGGCGACGACGGACGCGGGTGGCGAGCGATGACGGGGTGCGGGCGATGAGTCGAGACGGCTCCGCCGGACGGTCGGACGGGCTCGCCGGCTGGCTGCGTGGCTGGGGGCCCGCGGTGTCGATGGCGTCGCGGAACCTGCGGCGGAACCGCGTGCGGACGGTGCTCGCCGTGCTCGGCGTCTGCATCGGCGTCCTCGCGGTCGCGGCGCTCGGCATCTTCGGGAACGTGCTGGCGCTGGGCGCCGACGACGCCATCGGCGACATCGGGACGCAGGTGGTCGTCTCGCCGAACAACGACGCGGGCGTGGAGTCGCTGTCCGACGCGGACGTCGCCTCGATCCGCCGCGCGGTCGACGGCCCCGCCGTCGTCCCGCTGTACTCCGACAGCGCCACCGTCGCCAGACAAGGCGACCAGACGTTCGCCACGGTGTACGGGGTCGAAGAGCCCGCGCTGGCGTACGAGGCCGCGGAGGGGCGGCTCCCCGAGCGCCACCGGCAGGGGGCGATCCTCGGCGCGGGCATCGCCGAGGACCTGAGCGCCGGCGCGGGCGACACCGTCGAGATCGCCGGCTCGCAGGTGCGGGTGATCGCGGTGTTAGTCGAGAGCCAGACGTTCAGCCCGGTCGCGCCCGACGACGCGGTGTTCCTCCCCGAGTCGGCGTTCTCGGCGGACGGCTACGCGCAGGCGCTCGTCGTCTCGGACTCCGGGGCCGAGGCCCGCGCGGCCGCCGACGCGATCCGCGAGGCGGTGAACGCCCGCGAGGAGCGGGTGGACCTGTTCGAGCTGGCCGCCCTCGTCGACGAGATCAACGAGTTCTTCGACCTGCTCTCGACGTTCCTGCTCGGGCTCGGCGCGATCTCGCTCGTCGTCGCCGGCGTCTCGATCCTCAACGTGATGCTGATGAGCACCGTCGAGCGCCGCCAGGAGATCGGGGTGATGCGCGCGGTCGGCGTCACGCGCCGCGACGTGTTGCGCGTCCTCCTCGCCGAGGCCGGGCTGATCGGGGCGGCCGGCGCGGCGGCCGGCACCCTGCTCACGGTCCTGCTCGTCGCAGGGTTGGTCATCGCGACCCCCGCCGTCGACGCCGCGCTCGTGATCGACCGCACGAACGCCTACTACCTCCTGCTGGCGCTCGTGTTCGGCGTCGGCGTCGGAATCGTCAGCGGCGCGTACCCCGCGTGGAAGGCGGCCAACGAGCGCCCGGTCGAGGCGCTGCGGAGCTGAGCTAACGGTCGAGCGGCCGCCGGGCCGCGAGTCGCACGCGTCACCGGCAATCTCGTTCGCAAAAAATCGTCTTGCCGTCCGAAACGACGCTTAGACGCCGCGGCCCTGGAGCTTCTCTTCCTCTTCCATGTCCTCGTTGGACTGGCCCTTCATCCCCTTGCCGCTGCCGCTCGCGATGCGGGCGAGCGCCTCGG
>ERZ1034547.173-NODE-173-length-17011-cov-3.363175_pt1 | contig 17011 bp, 15 predicted proteins | sample MGYA00520642_ERZ1034547 | MGnify/ENA primary metagenome ERZ1034547 (study PRJEB33760, sample SAMEA4777713) | hypersaline lake metagenome | biome: hypersaline environment; feature: brines | place: Spain | collected 2012-08 | depth 0 m ... | reverse complement strand
CGGCCTCTTCGAAGTCGTTGAAGGCCGAGAGCCCAAAGCCGAGGAGGCCGTAGAAGCTCTGACCCGTCCAGTTGAACTTACGATTGCGCCCTGCGAGCACCGTGTGGTTGTCAGCAACGGTCAGGCAGTGGATCATTCCGTCGTAGTCCACCTGTTGCCGATGCTTCGGCTTGATCGTCGGGCGCTGGCCCCGAACCGTATTTACTTGAATTCGGTGGCTGCCATCATTCGGCATGTGAAAGGCGCGACGCCCTACGTGCATTGCAAGGCGGATAAAATCTTCGGCCAACTGATCGCTGGAGGTCGTGAAACGATCCCCACTTGCGGCGCCATCCCCTTGCATCAAGGTGTCAAATACAATCTTCAGGTCCTTGGGCCCAAGCTGAAAGATCCAGGGGGGAAGGTGCTTCGAGAAACTGTCCGATCCGCACTCGGCCTCCAGGATTTCATACAGCACTTTCGAACAGAAAGAGTGGCCGTTCTGGTCGGAGCTGTACGTAATGCCTGTCCGGTTGAGTAAGGTCGCAATTTCAGAACGTCCTATGTCGTTTTTTTGGCAGAGGGTCGTCTGGTACGAGACGCCGCGCACATTTCCATTCTCATACTGCCGCGCTTTGCTTTTGTAGAGCGTTCCTTCCGTTGCGAACCACCCAAGAATGCGAAGCCAGTCGGTCAATTCGTATTCTTCCGGCTGCCAGCGTGCTTGTCGACGAAGCTCCTTGATGCCGCGCGGGCCTGTTTTGTGCTCAATCGCAAGTCGATCGCACACGGCAGATAGAGAAATCGGACCCGGTCTCTCTTGAGTAGCGGGAAGTGAGCGGAGAGAGGGCAAACGGCGACGAATCCGGTCCTCCAGCATGTCGCCGGCCGTTTCCCACTCCAGGTCCGTGTATTCACCGGACGTGAACCTCTGTGTTAGGAACCGGTGGTTCGGGGTAACCAGAAAATCAGTGTGCTGGTTTTTTATCTCGACCATCGGGCCCGCGTAGTGCTGAGACTGGGTGGCTGTGACGGGCTTGATCTCGACCGCACCGGTGTCCGGATTGAGAGAGTAGACACGGTCTCCAACCTCGATTTCCTCGACGTGCCTAATGCCATCGACAGTTACGACCTCTGTCTCTGGGTCGAAGCAATTGATGAGCACCTTGTAAGAGCTCTGCCGCGCGTCGAGCTCGCTGCGGACTTCCTCCTCCTCGGCGTCCTTCATGTCCTGTTTCGTCTCCAGGCGCAGGTCCGTGAGCCGCTCCAGGAGCTGCGGGAAGAGGTCCAGCGTGTCGCCGGACGGCTGCACGTCGTAGTTGAGCATGATGGACGGGTACAGGCTCTCCACGTCGGCGTAGACGATGGGGCCCAGGACGCCCGTGATGAAGATGTCGGTGTAGCCGCCCATCGACTGGCTGCCCCACTCGCTGCGGGGCAGGGCGTGGCGCCGGCGCAGGTACTCCCGCACGAAGAGGCTCTCGATCTTGCCCGCAGGGCCGCGCCGCGCCGACGAGCCGTAGGTCATCGGGAGCATCTGGGCGAGGTAGAAGGTGGAGCCGGAGAGGTGGCCCGCCAGCCGCTTCGTCTCGATCACGTCGTCGAGCGCGTATTCCAGCAGCGTCGCCCGGTCGGTGCGCCAGGCGTTGGCGATCTCGGTGCCCTCGATGTAGGTGCGCTCCTCGGGGGCGAGGTCGAAGTAGCGGGCGGCCGTTTTGAGGCTGTAGTCCGGGAGGTCGCGGCTGAACACGTCGAACGACATCACCTGGAAGTAGGTGTCGATGACGTGGCGCCCCACGATGTCGACGGCCGGGTAGTCGACCGTCCGCTCCGCGAAGCGCATGCTGGAGTCGTAGGTGCGGGGGACCGACCCGTCGCGCCCAATGGCAAAGTCGACGCCGTGCAGGGCGCAGCGGTCGAGGAGGTAGGCAAGGTCGAACTCGAAGATGTTGTGGCCCTCGATCACGTCCGGGTCCCGCTCCTGGAGGACATAGACGAGCTCCTGGAGCAGCTGCTCCTCCCCGATCCCGTCGCGGAGGTGCAGCACCTCGTCCCAGCCCCGATTGTCGGAGAGGGCCACGATAATCACCTTGTCGTCGGGGCGGTCGGCGTTGGGGAAGCTGCCCTCGGAGTACACCTCAATGTCGAGCTGCAGGCGGTGCAGGTCGTCCAGCGTCATGCCGAGAAGGCACGACCGCCCGGTCTGCATGAGGTACTGCTGGGCGGGGGACCCGACCCGGTAGAGCTCGTCGGGCGCTTGCTGGTCGCTGTCCGATCGGTGTTCGACCTGCCGGAGGGCGTCCCAGTAGTCGCTCCACGTCTCGAAGGTCAGCAGGTACTGGTAGAAGTTGTCGCCGTTGAGCGGCGTGGCCGTGTGGACGTCCCCATTCCGGTACCGATCCGCGAGCAGCGAGAAGTCGGAGAGGAAGAAAAACGGAAAGAAGGTGTCCTCCTGCTCGTGGATGGAGGCAAAGTCCTCCGACCGCTGGTAGACGCGCACCCGAGCCGGCTCGTCCGACGGACGGTCCATCATCGGGTGGACGTCCACGAGGCGGGGCATGGGGTCTTTCCCGAACAGGGCCGTGTCCGCCGCCGACTGGGTCGCGTCGGCGGGGGCGGGGGTGTTGACGGCCGGCGGAGACGACATCGGACCGGGGGGCGCTCTATTGAGAGTGAGTGCGAACAACCCGGATCGCGAGCCCGGGGAGCCAACAGCGAGCAACCAACGTCCCAACCCGCTGGCGAGATTGGCGTCGGTCTTCCGGATGGACGGAGGGCGCATGAAGAAGGCGTATAGCCCTCACGGGACATCGTCCGTCTAGATCCCAAGTGTTCCGGCGAGGTTTCGAGAACGTATCCCACCGGCCGTCCGAAGGGGACGCCGGAGGGCGTTGAGAACGTGCCCCCATTCCGGCATTGCGGCGGCACGCACAGGGGCAAGGGCACGTCTTCCGTTGCTGGGCCGCGGTCCGTCGTCCCCGGGATGTGAATTCGTTACGGCAGCGGGCGATCAAGTGGGGGAGCGGGCTGTATCGTTCCAGGCATCCGCTTCTTCGTTGCCGCAACATTCCTCATGCCCGATGCCCCCACGCCCCCGGCCTCCATCGAGGAGGCCATCGCCCGAGTCACCCGCTTCCGCGAGGCCCGCGACTGGGACCAATACCACACGCCACGCCACCTCTCACGGGCCGTGGCGGTGGAGGCGAGCGAACTGGAAGAGGAGTTTCTGTGGAAGGACGACCGTGACGTTGCGGAGCATCTCCGGTCCGAAGAGGGCCGGGAGGCGGTCGAGGACGAGGTGGGGGACGTGCTGATCTCCCTCCTCCTCTTCTGTGAGCGGACGGGGATCGACCCGCTGGAGGCGCTCGGGGCGAAGCTGGAGAAAACGAAGAAGAAGTACCCCGTCGAGGACGCCTGACCGCGACCGGGTGTTTGGGCGAGGCTGCCGCAGTCCATCCTCGCCCCCGGAGGAAACCAGTCCTACGCGGGGCCGAATCCCTTCCGAATCTCGTCGAAGGTCTTTTCGATGATGCGCTCGTCGATGCCGTTGTAGATTGCGCTCATGAGTTGAATGGTGTTCTGGGCCGCGTCCTCAAACACGAACCGCGGGGCGGCAAAGTCGCACCGCACAAAGTGGGGGGGCTTCCCGCCCCCGTACACGAGGGTGCAGGTGTCGAAGGTGCAGTCCTCGAAGTGCGTCCCGTCGAGCAGGACGCGCTCACTCGAAAAGCTTTGCCCGACCACGTCGTCGCGGCCCGACTCGTCGCGGTCCGATTGAGACCCGCCCGAAGAGTCGCTGTGTCCGTTTTGCTTCGTCATGGTAGCGCTGCGTCTGGCTGAAAGGGGTGCCGTGGGTCCCTTCAAACCCTCTCGGGCGCGTGAGTTCGCCCGGTTGGGGCTTCTGGATGCCTTTCGTGGCGGTCGTGCCGGGATTCCCCAGCCTGTTCGCCGCGCCCCTGCACTGTGGGGCACTCCGCACCGCCTGCCGGGCCTCACTCCCGCCCGCCTTTCGGTCCGGGGGGAGACCGTTCGGGCAGCCCTTCGTACCGCCGTTGGCCTCCACGAATCTTCCGATACGGTAAATCCACCGGCAGAGGATCGCTGCAGGAAACCGTACGGGAGGCGCCGCGTGGCGACAACTCCCGAGGGTCGAACCCCGATTCTCGTTGCGCGCTTGCCCCTCTATCTGCCCAGTTGCTCCTTCCTGTATGCTTGACCCCGATCTCCCCGACGCGTTCGCCCGGCACCTGCTGACGGCCGTGGCCGACCACTCCTTCAACGCCCTTACCATCACTCGTGCCTCCGGTGCGGAGGAGCCCGGCGAGATCGTCTACGTCAACGACGCGTTCGTGGACCTGACGGGCTACGAGGCCGAGGAGGTGATGGGGGAGACGCCCGGGGTCCTGCAGGGCCCCAAGACCGAGCAGGAGGTGCTGGACCGCCTCGGCCGGAAGCTTGGGGCCGGAGAGGTCTTTCACGGCCGGGCGACCAACTACCGAAAGGACGGCTCCGAATTTACGATGGAGTGGAAGGTCATTCCCGTTGCCGAGAGCGAGATGGATGTGGACGGGGCGGATTCCGGCGAGACGCTGGGGGCGTCCATCTACCACGTTGCGGTGCAGCGCGAGGCGCCGGCCGCATAGAGAACCGAGTGGCGCCCGGCCGCCGGCTCGCAGCGCGGCCGGCACCGCCGACCGTTCCGCACGCCGGCGGCGCTACGCTCCGTACCGCTCGCGCACGAAGTCATCGTCCAGAATGGACCGGGCCGCTTCCCGCACCGTCGCCGGCCCGACCGCCGTCTCCAGGTCCGCGATGGTCGGCCCTGCCCCCGAGGTGTCCCGGTTGTGGTCGATTGGCTCCCGCCGGTCGGCGTGGGCCGCGAACCAGTAGGCCACCGCCCCCTGCAGTTTTGGAATGGGGATGCAGGTTTCCTCCTCGCCGTCCCGGATGTAGGCGAGGTCGTAGTAGCCGTCCGTCATGTCGCCCGTCGGGGTCTTGGGGCGCTCCCGGATGGACAGCGAGCACGTGACGCTCGGAAAGTACGCGTGGAGCGCGAGGGCGAAGGCCGCGTTGGCCGCATTGTAGTTGCCGCCGTTTTTGGCCTTCTCGGCGAAGGCAATCAGGTCCTCCGCGCCGCGGGGGACCGGCATCGCGGCCGGCTCCGACATCAGGGACGCATGGCCCTGAAGGCGGGCCTCGTCCCGGCGCTCGATGGCGACGAGGCGATCGGCGGGCTCACTGAGCATGTCCAGAACGTAAATCGTCTCGGACGCGTCGACGCCCGGCCGCGTGTCGGGGCGCTCGTGGGCCGCGACGCCGCCCTCAACGTTCTGATCAAGGTACCGAAGCCGCCGGTGAAGCTCTTCGGGCGCGATTTTGAACAGGGTGCCCCGGTTGCGGTGCCGGAGCGTGTAGTCGACGTCCATGAAGGAATGGGTTTGAGATGCGCAGTGCCGTAGGCCTGGTCTCGGTGGGGATGACGGGCAGAAGAGCACCTGTCCCGCTAGCGTCAATCAAACCTGCGTCCCCCGTGCCGGATTCCGGAAATGCCGTGCTCCGGCGAGTTCTGAGCTGTTTTTCCCGTTTCGGGCCCTGCTCGGGGCGCGGTTCGTCTACTTCCGCACCCGGACCGGTCTGCGCCGCCACGGGTCTGGCCCCCTCACGCTAATCCCTCACAGCCGACGCCCCGATAGGAGGCGTTTTTCCACCGATGGACCTTCCGTCATCGACCTTTCGCGTCTGCAACGGCCCTCGGGTTCCCGGAAAGGGACGCCCGGTGGCCATCGTGGTGGGGCGGGCCGAAGACGGCCTGCCGCCGGACCCACTGGTTCACCTGGAGTACTACGTGTTCTTCACCCGCGACGCCGACACCTTGATTGCCCGCGCCTTCCGAACCCTGGGAACTGTCCCTGAGGCCGTCGACCTGGGGGAGGGCCGTCCCGATCTCTCCTACTTTCTCGGACTGGCCCGAGAAGACGCCGAGGCGAGGGTCAGCGAGCATCTCGAGTCGTTCTACGACGATCCCGAACAGGTCCTCGGTGGGCGGGCGGTTCGCCTGGAGTGGACGGACGCTTCCTACCTGGCCGACCTGTATTTTCGGGTGGTCGGCCTGGGGCAGTTCCGGCGGATTGCCGGGGCGACCGACTCGTCCGAGCTGAAGCGCTACCTCGACGACCTCGACGCGAACGGAGCGATTCTCGACCGGCAGGGCCTTTCCGCTTGAGATGTCCCCTCCGGGCCGGGGCGGCGCGACCTCAAGGTCGGCGGCTGCCCCCGCTGCCCCTTTCAAGGGACGGACTGGGAGCATTCCGTCTGTCTCCCTGCCTCGAACGCTGAGGGGCGTCTTCTGCTTGTGCGAAAGGGGGGACTCGAACCCCCACGGGGCTAGGCCCCACGAGATCCTAAGTCTCGCGCGTCTACCAATTCCGCCACTTTCGCATGCGGAACGTCGGGCATCGGTGCTGCCAGAAATAGGAATCGTAACATGGGATCGAGGTTCCTATGGATCCGCGTTGGTGTCGGGCTGTACGGATGCCGTGTCCGATCCACCTGCCCTGCTTGCTGCTGATCCCCCACCGGTTTATGACGCTCCGAGGCTCCGCACTCATCATCGGCGTGGCGAGTCTGCTGTGGGGCGGCCTCGGAATGGGGCCGGAGGCGCAGGCGCAGGACCGGGGGGCGCCGCGCTTCGGCCCGGCCGCGCCGGGCGACACGGTCGTGGCGGAGGCGTCGGACGCGGGACGAATCTGGAGCCTTGTTGCGCCGCCGGCCGACCGGCTTGCGCGTCGGTACGGGATGGAGGTGGACAGCGCCTGGGCGGCCCACCTGCGCCGAAGTGTCCTGCGGCTCCCTGGATGCACGGGGGCGCTGGTCTCGGCGGACGGGCTGGCCCTTACGACGGCCCGCTGTGTGCGACGGCACCTCAATTCTCAAGGCGACACCGCCATCGTGGCCGCGCGGCCCGCCGATGAGCGCGCCGTGCCGGCCCTGCACGCCGACCGCCTGGTCCGGACGAGCGACGTGACGGCGGCGGTGCGGACGGCCCGACAGGATACCGCCAAGGCGGCCGCGATATCCGCGGTCCAAGGGCGGCTCCAGACGGAGGCCGAGTCGGGTCGGCACGTGGAGGTGGCGGCCGACGGGGAAGGCGCATACACGGCGTACACCTACCGGCGCCACGAGGACGTGCGCGTTGCCCTGCTGCCGGACCGGCGAATCAGCGCATTCGGGGGCACCGACGCGGCGCTGACGTATCCGCGGTCGGCCTTCGATGTGGCACTGCTTCGCATCTACACGTCGGAGGGGCAGCCGTTGGCCCCCAACCACTTTTTCGATCCCTCTGGGCAGGGGGCACGCCCCGGAGACGCCGTGTTTTCGGCCGGACTGCCCACGGCCCCCCACCGGGCAGAGAGTGCGGCGCAGCTCGCCACGCGGCGGGACCTGGTGCTGCCGGCGCGGCGCGACCGCCTGGAGACGCGGGCCCAGGCCCTGCGAGCCCGTCTCGATACCACCGAGGCGTCCCCCCCTCAGCGCAGTGCCCTCCGTGATGCCGAGCGGGCCCTGAAACAGACCCGGGCGCGCCTGGAGGCCCTGCGGAACGAGTATGTGCGGGCCCGTCTCGCGCAGCGAGACGAGCGGCTCCGGCGGGCCCTTCGCCGAGACCCGGCCCTCCAGCGGCGGTTCGGGGGGGTGCTGGACAGCCTGGCTGCGATTCAGAACACCAAACGAACGCTTGGCGCCGGCTACCGGGCCTTCGGGGCCGCGGAGGGCGGGCCGCACGGCTCGTCCACGTACCGTCGGTTGCTTCGGGAGGAAAGACAGGAGTCGCCGACGCGCACCGCGTCCTCGCACGCCTCAATGACCGCCGCGGACTCCCTTCAGTCTTCGTCAGGGCCGGTCGAGACCGCCCTGCTGGCCGCCCGGCTGGAGGCCCTCCGGCGGCACCTCCGCCCGGACACCGCCGCCGTGGGGCGGCTCCTCGGGGGACAGTCGCCCGCCGAGCGCGCCGCCTCGGTCGTCGAGCAGCTCGCGTCGGCCTCGGGGGACGGGACGGACGCGTTCCCCACCGACGGCCCTGCGGCCGACGTGGCCGCCGTGGTCGGGGCGCGGGCCCGCTCCTTCCACGAGCAGTGGCGGGGCCTCACGCGGGCCGAACGCCGCCTCACTCGGCGTCTTGCAGACGCCCGTCGGGCCGCCCGGTCGGCCCCCGTGCTGACGGACGGCACCGCCCCCCGGTTGACGGACGGGCGCGTCCGGGGCTACCCGTACAACGGAACGACGGCCCCGCCCTTCACCACCGTCTTTGGCCTCTACGAACGGAACCGTGCGTTTGGCGGGGAGACGCCATGGGGCCTCCCCGAGCGGTGGCAAAAGGCGGGGGAACGGATGGATCGCTCGACGCCCCTCACCTTCGTGGCCTCCGTCGACGGGGCGGTCAGTAACAATGGGGCGCCGCTCCTCAACCAATCCCTGGAGCTGGTCGGGGTCGCCGCGGGGCCCAACATTCAGGGCGTGGCGGGCGCGTACCTCTTCCTGCCGGAGCGGATGCGGACCGTGGGGACGGACGTGCGCGGCCTGCGCGAGGCCCTGACGGCCGTGTACGGGGCGGACGCGCTGGTCGACGAACTGTTCGGGGGCCGCTCGTCCGCCCGGTCGCCTTGAGGGGCGTGCTTTGGGACTGCACCGTATTCTTTTCTGTGTCGTAAGACCCATCTGCATGCGCACTTCCGTTTGGCGTCTCGTCGCAATATTGGGAATTGGGGCCGCGCTCCTTACGGGCTGTGGGGGGAGCGGGGGCACCGTATCGGTGCCCGTCGTGGAACGTCCCGACGAGACCGAGTCCGTGGACGACACGCTGGGGGCGACCGCCACGGAGGCGGCGTCGGTCCCGTCGCCCTCCGACACCGTCCGGGCCCAGCGGTTCGACCGCGGGCGAATGTGGACGGTCGAGAACCTGCCCACGTCCTACTTCCAGGAGGCCCACGGCGTCACCCCCGACGACGAGTGGCGCACGAAGGCCCGGCGGGGCGCGCTTCGGTTCGGCAGTGGGTGCTCGGCGTCGTTCGTGTCGTCGAGGGGGCTCGTGATGACCAACCACCACTGCGCGCGGGAGCACATCACGGACGTCCGTCGAGACGGGGAGGCCCTCTTGAAGAACGGGTTCTACGCGGCGGCCCGCAGCGACGAGCGTCGCGCCCCCGATTTGCATGTCGACCAGCTCGTCGAGGCGGAGAACGTCACCGGGACGGTGTACGACGGGCTCCGCGAGGGGCGAGAGGCCGGGGCACAGGCCCGCGAGCAGCGCGTCCAGTCGCTCCAAGAACAGTTGACGGCCGAGGCCAGCACGCGGGACAGCTCGCTCCGCGTGGAGGTCAAGGCGCTGTACCAGGGGGCGCGGTACACGGCCTACACGTACCGCCGGTACGAGGACGTCCGGCTCGTGATGGCCCCGGAGCTGCAGCTCGGGTACTTCGGGGGAACGGAGGACAACTTCACGTATCCCCGGTACGCGCTGGACGTGGCCTTCTTTCGGGTCTACACCTCGGAGGGCGAGCCCCTCCGCCCCGAGCACCACTTCTCGTGGGACACAGAGGGGGCCCAGCCCAACGAGTCGGTCTTTGCCGTGGGGCACCCGGGCTCCACGAGTCGCCTCGACATGGTCTCGCAGCTCGAGTACCAGCGGGACCACGCGCTGCCCGACCGGCTTGAGGCCCTCCGGACGCGGGGCGACCTGCTCGAGACCTACATCCGCAGCAATCCCGACTCGTCCGACCGCTACGGCCTTCGAAATACCTATTTCTCGATCGAGAACACGATCAAAGGGCAGACGGGTCAGCTCCGAGGGCTCCGCGACTCGTACCTCCTCGCGCGGCGCGGCGCGGCGATCCAGGCCCTCCAGGACTCCATCCGGGCCGTCGACTCGTTGCGGCAGTCGTACGGGACGATCGTGGAGCGGATTGGGGGCCTTCAGCAGTCCAAGGTCGTGATGGCGGAGAAGGCCGGGGCCTTCGTGACGTTCGCGAATCTGGAGCTCGGGTCCCGGATTCTGGTGCGGGCGCTTCACGGGTACTACTACGACTTCCTCCGCACACGCGGCGCGCCCCCCGATCGGCTGGAGGCCATTCGGGAGGACGCCGAGCAGGTAACCGACTGGCCCGCCGGGCTCGAAAAGGAGTTCTTGGTGGCACAATTTGAGGAGATCCGGTCGGCCTACGGCGCCGATCACCCCACCGTCCAGCGACTCTTCAAGACGCGCACGCCGGAGGAGGTGGCCGCCCGGCTGGTGGAAAAAAGCGCACTGATGGACTCGACGCGGTTCCTCACTCTGCTCGACGAGGGGTACCGCAAGAGCGACGACCCGTCGGTGCCGGTCATCGAGGCGCTGGCGCCCATGTTCCTGAACACGAACCGCCAGATGCAGGACGTGCGGGCGTCGGAGCGAACCCTCAATGCGCGCCTCTCGCGGGCCCGGCTTTCGGTCTACGGGACCACGTTTCCGCCGGACGCCACGCGCTCGCTGCGGCTCTCGGACGGCCGCGTGCGGGCGTACCGATACAACGGGACGACGGCCCCGCCCTTCACGACCTTCTACGGGCTGTACGACCGGTACTTTTCCCACAACGAGGAGGCGTGGTCGCTTCCTGCACGGTGGGCCACGGCCGTCGACTCGATCGACCTCGACACCCCCCTCAACCTCGTCTCCACCGTCGACATTTCGGGCGGCAGCTCCGGGTCGGCACTGCTGAACAAAGACCTCGAAGTCGTCGGGGTGGTCTTCGACAGCAACATGGAGGCCCTTCCCAACGAGTACCTGTACCGCCGGAACGGCGCCCGGGCGGTGGCGGTCGACGGGCGGGGCATCCTGGAGGCCCTCCGCACGGTCTACGGGGCCGATCGCCTCGTCGAGGAGATCACCACGAGTGGGGAGGGGCCCGAGGGGTGACGCGTCACCGGTCGTCGAGTCCGGTCCGGAACGCCTCGACGATGCCGGGGGTCACGTCGGCCAGCGTGCGAGCATCAGCCAGGTGCGGCGCGGCCCATCCGTAGGCCAGAAGCGGCACGGGGTTGCGGGTGTGCTGGGTGTGGCGGGTGTCCTCCAGGTTGCCGTGGTCACTCGTCACGACGAGGGTGTCCTGGGTGGGATCGAGGAGGTCGAGCAACCGTCCCAGGAAGCGGTTCAGTCGCTCCAGGAGCACGCCCGGGGCGAGGTCGATCCGGCGGTGCCCCACCTTGTCCGTGTGGAAGAACTCGAACAGCGTGAGCGCGTGACTGCGGTGGGTGTCGAACAATGCCTGGGCAGTGTCGGCGGGGGTGCGGGGAGACACGTCGAGGTGGAGCGCGTCCCGCCACCCCTCCGCCGTCAGGTCTGCGGGCACGGCCCGGCGGGCCTGGAGGGCCTCCTGGTCACGAAGCGGCACGCCGGCCCCCGCGCAGCAGCGCGTCGTGACGGTCCACCGCCGCGACGGGGCCTCGAAGAACTGGGGCGGAAACGCGTTCGCGAACGCGACGCCCCCGTCGGGGACCGCTGGCAGGCCCTGCACGCGATGGAAGAGGTTCTCGTGGTCCAGCACGTCGTGGGTGGCGGAGTGAGGGTACGGCCCGAAGTGGCGCCCCACCCGCTCGGCACAGTTCACGCCGGTGAAGAGGGTGGCCTGTCCGGTGCCGCTCTGGGGCAGTCCGTCCATCCCCAGCGTGGCGTCGAGGGGGCGGACGACGTGATCGGAGGTTGCCCGCTTGGGGAGGGCTCGGACCCAGGGCGCCCCGCCGGCCAGCCGCCGAAAGGCCGCGCCGGCGTCGTTCGAGAGCGGGTTGTCCGGCCCGGCCGGGCCCAGCCCGATCCCATCCAGAAAGACGAATAGAATCCGCTTCACAACACCAGTGCCTGGTCCCTGAAAAGAGTACTGCCTCCGTTACGCGGGACCGGGGCGGGGCGAGACGGGTTCCATCGTCGCCCCCGCGAGGGGACGCGCTCGGCCTTAGTCGCGGGCCGAAGCGGCCTCTGCCGCATCCGACGACACGAGCGCCGCGCGGTCCGGCTTGGCGACAAACACCGGCGTGGGGGACTGGCGGACCACCCGCTCGGCCACGCTCCCGATCAGCATGCGGTCCAGGCCGGTGCGCCCGTGGCTGGCGATGACGGTGAGGTCCACCTCGTTCTCGTCGATGTAGTTGAGAATCTCGCGCGACGGCTCGCCGGTGCGGGCCTCGATCATCACGTGCTCGTAGCCGACCTCCGACCGGGCCAGGTCGGCAAGCTCGTCTTCCACGCTTCCGATCACCTTATCGGTGGGAAAGCCCGTCTCGCCGAGGCCGTAGGCCGGCGGGTAAAACGGCTCCTCCACGACGTGCAGAAGGTCAATCTCCGCCCCGTAGGTGAGGGCAATCTCTTTCGCGTGCCGGACCGCCGACCGGGAGGCGTCGGAGAAGTCGACCGGGGCGAGCACGCGGCGGACGGCCTGGTCCGGCGCCACGTCCGCGTCGGCCCGGACCGTAAGGGTGGGGCAGGGGGCCTTGCGGACCACCTCTTCGGTGACGCTGCCGAACAGCATGCGGTCGACCCCGCGGCGGCCGTGCGTGCCCATCACGATCAGGTCGATCGCCTCGTCCTCGGCGTAGGCCAGGATGCGCTCGGCGGGCTCGGCCGACTCGACCTGCTCCTGGGTGATGGGGAGGGCCTCCAGGTCCGGCCAGTTGGCGCCACGCACCGATTTTTCGGGGCGGCGCAGCCACTTCGTGAGCGTGTCGGTGGCGATGGGAAAGTTCGCTGTCGTCTCCTCGTGGTCGTGGCGGTGCCGCCCCGTCACGTTCAGGATGTGAAGGTCGGCGTCGTGCCAGTCGGCCAGGTGGGCGGCCTGGGGAAAGGCGCGCTTCGCCCCGTCCGAGAAGTCAGTCGGAAAAAGAATGCGTCGAATGGAAAGCATGGGGTGGATAGAGAGTTGTGAACAGAACGAGAGGGGAAAGGGAAAGAGACCGTCCCGCTCGACTACTGCGCCGTGAGGCCGCCGTCGAGGACCATCTCCGAGCCGGTCATGAATTTCGACTCGTCGGACGCCAGGTAGAGCACCGCGTACGCCACGTCCTCCGGCTCGCCCATGTGCCCGATCGGGTGCATGGCGTCGAGCTCGTCCTTCGTGGCGCCCTGCACCTCGGCCCCGTAGTCGGCCATCTGGGTGTCGATGTAGGCCGGGTGGAGCGAGTTGACCCGGACGCCGGTGTCCGCCAGCTCGATCGCCGCGTCTTTTGTCATGGTGCGCACCGCGCCCTTGCTTGCCCCATAACAGGTGTGTCCCGACAGGCCAATAATGCCCGCCACGGACGACAGGTTGATGACGGAGCCCTGGCCCTGCTCCCGCATGAGGGGCGTGCAGTGCTTCAGCCCCAGAAATACCCCGGTGACGTTGATGTCCATGAGGTGCTTCCAGTCCTCGACGTCCATTTCGTCGACCGGCTCGATGTGGTAGATGCCGGCGTTGTTGACGAGGATGTCCGGCCCGCCGAACGTGTCCTGCACGGCGTCGACCACGCGCTCCCAGTCCCCCTCCGAGGTCACGTCGTGCTCAAAGAACGCGGCCTCGCCCCCGGCCGCCGTGATGCGGTCGACCGTCGTCGCGCCGCCCTCCGCGTCGATGTCGGTGATGGCGATCTGGGCGCCCTCTTCGGCGAGGAGCTCGGCGACGGCCCGGCCAATGCCCTTTCCGCCGCCTGTGATGAGTGCACTCTTTCCGCCTACGCGATTCATAATCGACCTGTCTCTGGCTGATGAGTGGGAGGAAGGAAGCGTTACAAATTTCATATATTTCAAGCGGGATTGTTGTAGGAGTTTTCCCGGCATGGTCGTAGTGCATTCTTGTAGCACGCGTCAAAGCGAGGGAGGAGCGGACGGCGTGGGATCGGTTCCCCGAGTCGCAGATATAGAGGGCCCACGATTTTTCGTCCCCGTTCCACGTCCCATCCCCCGCCCATGCATCGTCTTCGGTGGATTGCCATCGTTCCCCTTTTGCTGCTGCTCGCCCCGCCGGCGGTTGCACAGGAGCCCGTTCCCACCACGGTGGTGGTCCGGGCCGTTTCCAACGACGCCAAGCTCATTCAAGACCCGGTGGGCGGGGCCCGCATCACGATCGAACACGCCCGCACCGGGGAGGTGCTCGCCGAGGGCCGCCAGACGGGGGACTCGGGCAGCACCGACAAGATCATGCGGCAGCCCCACGAGCGCGGCGCGACCATTTACGACGTGCCCGGCGCGGCCCAGTACGAAACGACCCTCGACCTGACCGAGCCGACCCGTGTTCGCGTCACCGCCGAGGGGCCGCTCGACTACCCGCAGGCGACGCAGACGGCCTCGAAAACGGTGCTTCTCGTGCCGGGGGAGGACGTCACGGGCGACGGCATCACGCTCACCCTGCACGGCTTCATCGTGGAGGTGCTAAAGCCCTCGTCGACAGGGCCCCAACCGGGGGCGGAGTTGTCGGTTCGGGCCCGGGTGCGCATGCTGTGTGGGTGCCCCACGGAGCCGGGAGGGATGTGGGACGCGAACAGGTACACGATCCGCGCGCAGCTGCTTCGGGACGGGGCCGTCGTGGCCGAGGCGCCGCTCGCGTTCGCCGGCACCACCAACGAGTACGCGGGGACGGTCTCCGTGCCGGAGGGCGGCGCCACGCGCCTCCGTGTGATGGCCCAAGATGCCGATCGCATTAACTTTGGGGCGGTGACGAGGCCGTTGAGCCAGAAGTAGTCTTTTCTCGCACCGTCCCGCCGGCATTCGAACCGTCAATGGCCGCCATGCCCAAGCCCGCTGCGTTCTGGAACGACCGCTTTGCCAACGAGGAGTTCGTGTACGGCGAGGCCCCAAACCGCTTCGTCGCGAGCGCCGCCCGGACGTGGCTGCCGGAGGCCGGTGAGGTGCTCCTGCTCGGGGCGGGCGAGGGGCGCAACGCCGTGCATCTGGCCCGGGAGGGCCATACGGTCACCGCGGTCGACTACGCCGTGGAGGGGCTCCGCAAGACGGAACGCCTCGCGACGGAGGCCGGGGTGGAGGTCGAGGCGATCCAGGCCGATGTGCGCGAGTGGAAGCCCGCCCGGACGTGGGACGCGGTCGTCGTCACGTTTCTCCACCTTCCCGCCGACGAGCGACCGGGCCTGTACCGCCTCGTTCAGCGCTGTTTGCGGCCCGGGGGGCGCCTCGTGGCGGAGTGGTTTCGCCCGGAGCAGCGCACGGACGGCTACACGAGCGGCGGCCCGCCCGATCCTGCCATGATGGTCACCGCCGACGAGCTCCGTGGGCACTTCGCCGAGGCGGGCATCGACCATCTCGAAGCGGCCGAGCCGACCCTCGACGAGGGCATGCACCGGGGCCCCGCGGCGACGGTTCGTCTCGTGTGGTGCCGGCCGTCCACCTCGTAGACTCTCTGTACCAATGGACCCGATATCCCTTATGACCGCATCTTCATTCCGGTTCTGCATGTCCGTGCTCGTTCTTGTCGCCGGACCGGTTCTCTTTGGGCCGGTCGCCTCGGCACAGCAGCACGGCCAGGGACGGCATCACGGTTCGGGAGGCGCAATGTCGTCCCCCTCGCCCGTACTCCAGGCCCCAGGGCAGTCCGTCTTCGGGACGGTACAGGAGGCGATCCGGCGGCTCGAAGCCGATTCAACGACGGACTGGTCCCGGGTCGACATGGCGGCCCTGCGCCAGCATCTGCTCGACATGGAGCGCGTGGCGATGGACGTGGCCGTGGAGGCACAGACGCCCATCGATGGGGGCGTCCGTCTTCGTGTGCGGCCCACGCAGGAGGCGGCCCGCGCATCGCTCGACCGGGTGCTTGACGCGCACCCGCACATGCTACGCCAGGAGACGGGCTGGACGATGACGGTCACTGAGGACGGCGACGCCTACGTTCTGCGCGTCACGACCCCGAATCCGCGGGAGGTCGACAAAATTCGCGGACTCGGCTACATCGGCCTGCTGGCCTACGGGCAGCATCATCAGCGCCACCACTGGCACCTCGTCCGGGGCGCCCATCCGCACGAGTAGCGCCGGGGGCATTCCGGGCGGCGCCTCGCTACTGGTTGATCCAGCGATAGACGATCTCGGGGGGACAGAAGCCGGTGACGGCACTCTGGATGACGTTGAGCCCCGCGAAGACGGTGAGCAGGTACCACCAGGGACTCACGAAGAAGCCGAGGGCCAGGCCCGTGAGGGAGACGGTGCCGGCCAGCAGGCGGACGATTTGTTCTTCGGTCGAGGGCACGCGGCAGACGCCGGACGTTGGGGCGTCGGACGTGTCGGGGGAGGTAGGGGCGGTGGCGGACATCGAAACTGGGGGGGAAGGTGGGGAGAACGGCGAATGCGAGCGGGGGTCAGACGGCCCGGTCCACGTCCATTCGGAATCCACGGACCGGGCGCTCCAGGTCGCGGCGCTCGTTGAAGTCCGCGATGGCATCGAGCAGGTGGTCGGCCTGGTCGTCGTCGAGGAAGGCCCAGGTGAGGGTCGAGTCCGCAGGGGGCGTGCCGCTGCCGAACCAGGCGGGCGCCGCCCCCGCCGCGGACGACTGATGATGGCCCTCGATGTCGAGTTCGCTGAAGACCTCGATCTCGCGTTCGCGGAGCAGAGCGTGCACGTCGTCGCGGTAGGCGTCGAGGGTCATGATGGCGACGAGTTTCATGGCATTGGTAGATTGCGTCATTGGATCATTTTGGTATTTGGATGCTGTCGAACCCGTCAATCAGGAGTGCCGAGGGTCGGTTGCACCAGTCGGAGTGTACTGTCCACTGCGGATTCTATCACCGGGAAAGTCGATAGTCTCACCAGTCGTGCCCCTGGTCGTCGTCGTACCCGTGAGGGCCGAGTCCGTCGTCGCTGTATTACGGTGCAGCCGTTGCAGTGGCCCCACGCCTTCGACCCGCAAATGACGGGTACGAGAGAGGCCCAACCGCTCCAAAGGACACCCGTCGCGATTCGCGCCCCGACCCTTGAGTCATGACTCGTGACTCATGATTCGTGACTCGATCATGTAGTAGACGAGCGGCACGATCAGG
>ERZ1034547.171-NODE-171-length-17061-cov-2.711514_pt1 | contig 17061 bp, 41 predicted proteins | sample MGYA00520642_ERZ1034547 | MGnify/ENA primary metagenome ERZ1034547 (study PRJEB33760, sample SAMEA4777713) | hypersaline lake metagenome | biome: hypersaline environment; feature: brines | place: Spain | collected 2012-08 | depth 0 m ... | reverse complement strand
ATCCGGTTCGAGTGATTGTAGAGGTCGAACAGGTTCTTGAACTCCTCGGAATACATCTGGAACCACTCAATGTACTCCGGGGATGAAGTCTTGGCGCGCGTGTAAACGTTCTCGGAATCGGAGTCGTACTCCAACTTACCGATCACGTCACTCGTGGAGTTTTCGACCCCCTCACGACGGTCAATGACCTCCAAGTAGAACACCTTATTGTCGGTGTTCGAGCGCTCCGTGTTCGCCTCGACGTCAGCAGGGATAATCCCGTTCGTCTCAGGAACGAGCATCTTACTCGCGCGAGTAAACGCACGACGCGGAGTGACCGGGGACGGGAGCCACGACTCGGGGATGCCGAGTTCAGAGGCGCGCTCTTCGAGCCACTTACGGTCAACGTCGCCCGACCCGAACGTATACCACGTCATCCACCCGAGGACCGACTCAACCTCTTCGCCATCGGTGACCGCGTGAATTTCCTTACCACCCACACTCGCGTTGTCGGTGGAAAGCTTTTCGTCTCCGTCAAGCGTCTTCTGGTTCGCCATTTGTCTTCCTCCTCCGTTTGATACATGTACCCCCGTGACTATAAAGATTTATATTCCGGAAAATGGCTAATCTTTCAGACTCTCATACGGGGAGTCATTTTCATCTCCCCACGACTCTTTGACTTCAAGAGGGACATCCTTATTCGGCAAATACAAATCGATAGTCTTCCACGCAGGTTCGATAGACCCGTTATCAGTCCTAACCCAAATACTGTGATCATTCGACCTAACAAATTGTAACGGGACATACGCGGTCGCTCCCGACACACTAACAACCTCAACTATCGTCATTATCAGGAGAATACACGTCGAGCCCCTCTTTCTCTAGTCTCTCTTCGAGTTCGTCATTATTAAGATTAGATTTCAACTCTCCCGTAAGAGAATACCTAATAGATGAGTCATTATCTTGATTTATCTCAAACGTATCTGTATTTACTGAACCAGTTGATAACGACCCGTCGTCGCTATCTTCAGCAATCTGAGGATACAAACTCTCAAGATCGACAGACTCGTTACTAATTTCGTCGGAGAATTTATCTCGTTGACCTTTGAGCATTTCTCGATGTTTGACCGTATCTTTATCGATTTCGCCATCTTCGACAATACCCTCAAACCTATTGACCACCTCATCGTCGGCCATTTGTTTGAGCAACTCTACCTTATTCTGAACCGTCTGGTGATAGGGTTGAACGGGTTCATACTCATTCGTGCTCACCCACTCAAAGACTGTAGTAGAATCGCACTCCTCACACTCTACAGATTTCATGAAGGTCTCAATAATGAGGCCACCATCAACCATCGCCACATCTGAAACCATCTTATGAGAGAGAATATCTTGTTCGAGTTCATTCGCATCAGGAGTCGCCTCCTCTAAGAGCGCAGCAAACAGGGACTTGTCATCTTGTAAACTCAGATTGATAACCAACTCTCTGCCAGCCAAATTCTCTTCTATCACGTCTATTGTAGGCTGGTGATTGTCGAACGGCGGATTCTGAGGCGCGCCACACGTTGAGCAAAACACGGTAGGATCTACCTCCTCTTGTTCTTGGGACTGACTTTCGTCGGGTTCAACCCCAAACTGCTGTTTGAAAAAGTTTCGTTTTGCCTTTTTACTCGCCTTTGTCACTTTTTCCATCTGCTTTCGAAGATTTTCATCAGTTGGATTTTGATATACTTTCTTACCATCTTCGCTACTTCGAGTGATTTTCTTATCTCCTCCTCCCATACACAAGACCATACACGGCTAGAATATAAAACTTTAGAGTATACAGTCGGGACTCTAAGTGGTTTTTCGTCTATCATGGGGAAACATACCAACTCAACTCGAAAATACCTGTCAGACCAAATACGCGCGACTCAACGGGACTGAGTCAACACTAGAAGATAGACCGAGCAGAAAGTCACGATAGCGAGTTCAAACCCAAAGACAAACTTCATCCAAATCGGCGAGGAAATGAGCACCAACATTACTAAAACGGAAAACGCTCCAATAAATCTATCATACAACGTCGGAGAACGATTAGGCATCATATCTCGCCACTCCTCTTCATTCATCTGTTTGACCTCACCCTGCTCAATCATCGCACCAAACATTTCAGCCTTCTCCTCCTCACTCAACTCATCAGGTTCGTCATCCATACTCACTCTTTGTGACCCTAAGACTGTAAAAGTTTAGTTAGGACTCGTCGCCCCACACATCCCACCCATCTCGTTGACGGCGCGCGAACATCTCAAAATATGGCCCCGGACTCATCTGCTCCACCAACCCATATGACTTGTCGGGTTTACGTGAGTGCTCGGTTCGCTCCGCGAAAAAGTGAGACGGCATATCACTACGGTCGGTTCCAACTGACCCCTTCTGTGCGAAGATTAGGTGCTCTGTCGTATTGCGAAAATAATGCCCCATCCCAATACGTTCTTTGACCGGAACCCCACTATCTCTATCGCCGGGAAGGTCTTCTGGCTCATCTTGGACCTTAACCCACGTCACAAGAGTCTTCGGCTCGAATCCCCATGAACGACACACTTCGTAAGCGTCATCTATGAACGAATTGGTCGTCCACATATACAAGTGCGCATGACTGGCGGCTATCTTATTGACAAACGGACCCAACCCCTCGATCATCCCAACCGGGAGAGAATCATAATGAGAGGCAGCTCCTCTCCCGCCACCCGGTAAAGCGTCGTTATACGGCCACGGTGGATCAGCTACTATAGTCTTATAGTGATTCTTCTCGTCCGGTAAGTCTGGAAATTCTGGCAGTTTCATTCTACAACCACACTCTGTTGCCACCCACAATTATTACACTCGTAGGTCATCTTCACTACCTGCGAATTGACGTTTAGTATCCACGGCTGTTCGACACCGCACTTCGTACAATGTGGGACACTCATTTGAGTAACACCTCACTCGCAACCTCGTAGACCAAAAACAGCACTACAGATAGGACGAACGCAATCAACCCATACGACGTGATAGCGACAATAAAATCTGAAAGGATGGAAACTCCTACCCCCACATCAAAAACCGACTCTACGACAAATGTGACCGACTCAATAAGGCCTATGAACACCAGTATGACCCACGTAACAATAAGAGAATTTTTGAACGTTCGAATCGCATCACCGTTCAGCATCTCTACTCCTCTAACTCGTTCACCATTTGCTGACGGAACGAATTCATTTCGTATGAAGTGAAATCTCGATAAAACTGGCGGTACGCTCGATACTCGCCATTACTCTGATTCCACACAAGATTTTCGGCTCCCCGAAGGCGCTCAGGAAGCATCACATACATCATTGCCCACGTCGTCGTCACACCAAACGGGATAATAAATTCTTTCTCATGCTTCATCTCAAGATTGAGCGCCTCTTCATTAATCTCGTGACTAGAGAAATTCCACACTTTCCTCTCAACCCCGTCGACCTCCTCGACATAGGGATTGGCGACCACATACTCGATGTAGTCTTTCAACTCTTCTACCGTCGTGTCATCTGTGACGTATAGTTCGTTAGTCATTAGAGCATCACCCGGCGGAACGCGGACTGCGTCTTTGACGGCACTTCACTCTGATTGTTCACCAAAACCCATCCATCGTAGTACCCTTTGAAGTCTTCGTGGTCCTCCTTAATCTGAACCGTGATAGACTTCATATCCGAGGACTGAAGCGACTCCTTAATCTGCTGTCGACTCGACGGACGGCCATCGGTCACCACGACGAGGAACGTCTCGTCGGCGTGATTTTCGGCTATCTCTTCGGCCTGTTCGATTGCGGGAAGGAGCATCGTACCACCATACGTGCGCTCCTCGAATATCCCATCTTTGACCTCATCGTAGGACTGCGCGGCACTCTTCACCAACCGGACATTACGGGCGAAGCGGTAAACTGTAGTCTCGATTCCGGCTTCTTCGAGCGCGTGAACCAACATACCCGTCGTCACACACGCTTCTTTGAGGCCACCCCCACTACCCATCGACCCCGAATCGTCCATGGCAATGACAGCGTGATACTTCTTCTCATCTGGGCGATTCCGTTGATAGAACACATCAGGAGAACCGCGGTCGGCTTCAATCAGTTGATTAGAGTCGAAGTGACCGTCTTCTTCTCCATGACTAATACCCGTGCGGCGCTCTTTCTTGAAGTGATCGACCAGCACCCCAGCCAACTGGCGACCATACTGCTTACCGAGTTTCTCCCACTCGTCGTTCATCCGGTAAGAGTCGAAATTCTCCATCTCGATATTACCCTCACCAGCACCAGCAATACGAGCGGCTTCGACCTGCTCATCTATATCATCTTCTGACTCTTCTTCACCAACCACGTCTGACTCCTCTTTGAGTTCCTCTATATCGTCACCACTAAGACCCGAGTTATCGAGTTCCTCGGACGTGTCATCGGTTTCTTCTCCGTCACCACCCGAACCACCCGACTCTTCTTCAGATGGATCCTCGGAGTCCTCAGACCCACTAGAACCGTCTCCACCACTCTCGTTACCATCCTGCTCGGACTCCTCAACTTCGACACCCAACTCACGGAGCCGCTCGACCTCTTCTGGGATTAGTTGATTATCGACCGTTTCTTCCGTATCGCGCTCTTTCAGTTGTGCCATGACTTACATCACCACCTTCACTTTTTCGGGGTCACGTCCATCGAGGATCTTCTCGACCGGACGCGCCTCACGGTCGATACTACTACCCGCACCACCATTACCATCCTGTTCCTCCGAAGTATTACCGCTATCGTCGTCACCACTACCATCTCCCTCTCCATCTTCGTTCTCCTCCTCGTCACCCTCAGGAGCAGGGATAGGAACCATCTCGACGCGCATCTCCTGATCTCCACCCATCTCATTTTCGGGGGAGAAATGATTCTCGTCGGCAGGATTATCACGTGAGAAATCGTCGTAGATATTGTCGAACGTGCGCGCGATAATCCGATACCGTTTACCGGCGTCAGGTTCGCGTACAACCTCGGAAATCATTTCACGGATAGGCCCCTCGTAGTCGCTCATCCACGCTCCGTGAGTCTTCTCAGCCCACTCCAAGAAGTCACCATCATACCGACCAACCGACTCCACAAGATTCAGCACAAACTGAAACTTCTCGTGGATAGCCTTATCGTAGAACGACTCGGTCTGCTCCTCAGGGACACCCGTGATACCACGGAACTTCACCTCGTTCTTAAAGTCGAGGATTTTACCACAGTCGTACTTCTCGCGGAGCCACGCTTCAATCACCACGTCCTCGGTCGCATTGAGGAATTGCTTAAACATTTTCTTCCTCTTGAGCGACCCCTCAGCGTCGACAGTCCTCTCCCACGCGTCGTAGTCGCTCATCAACACGTGGCCCAGCTCGTGATACAAGAACCCCTCTTGTGTGAGCGTATGGATCATGTCGCCTCCAAGGGTTTTGAAGGACGGCGAAAGACCCGACGTATCAATCTTCTGATTACGCATACGGATTTCGTGATACCCGAGCGCATCTTTGTACCCACACGACGCAGTAGGGATATTAGCGAACTTCACGCGCACCTTTGAGCCAGCCGTAAGCGTACCCAAACGCTCAAGATACTTACGACGACCATCAGAGAGCCAATCTCTCTGTGAGATACGATTCAGCACATCGGAACGCAGCGAGTCTGTCATTTGTTTCGTCCCTCCATGCTAACAAAGGGACCGGGGGAGTATAAACTTTTAGGAAGCGGAAAAGAAACGAGTCGAACCGTCAGTTGAGAACCTGTTCGACCCGGCGCTGAATTGCGTCTTTTTCGTCTTCGAAGTCGACCCCCTCAATCAGCTCCTTATTGACCGCAGTCTCGAACCCATACAGTTCGACCATGTTTCCAATCCGCTTGAGTCCACGGGGAGTGAGAGTGCGACTCACTTGGTCCGGGTAGGCAGCCCGGATTGAGTCGGCTATCTCAACCAACTGGTCAGCCTGTCCAGTCTCAATTCCCGTCTGAGACTTGATGAGGCGAGACTCAGCGGACGACGGCAGGTAGTCCTTCTGAATCTCATACATACGATCCTTCAGCGCGTCGTTCATCGGGTTCGTTCCTTTGTGGTGAACGGGGTTGCGCGTCGCGATCATCCGGAAACCGGGGTGCGGACGAATCGTCTGACTGCGCTCGGTCAGTTCGAGGGACCGAGACTTCTTGTCTTCGAGCGCACCAAAGAACGGCATCATCGCCTCGGCAGGAGCGGCGTTGATCTCGTCGAGGAGAATCCACCAACCGTTCTTGAACGCCTTCGTAAACCACCCGTCTTTCCACGTGAACTTCTCACGGACGGAAAGCGTATCAAGCGCCTTACCAACCGTCAGGTCGTTCTCCTCGGCCATACGCTTGGCGCGCTCTAACTGGTCGTTGAGGCCCTCTTCATTCGCGCGAGGGACAAACCCACCAACCAGCTTCTTCTTGGTGATGCCAGTACCCATGTTAATCCGAATCAGAGGGATATTGGCCTCGGCAGCGACGTGCTTGACCATGTGACCCTTACCAGTTCCGGGCTCACCCGTCAGCAGCACCCCAAAGTCATTATCGTGGATCTTGAAGGTGAACTCTTCGAGGTCGTTCACACCGTCGGCGACCTCTTGAGTGAAATAATCACGCCGCTCAGGGACAAGCGGGTGTCCCACGTCATCACGGATAGGCAGGTGATAGAAGTTCTCGTCAGTCTCAGGAGGCGTTTCTTGGTCAACGTCATTTGCGTCGAACGTGATTGACCCACGCTCCCACTCCTGCGTCTCACCCACGGACGGACTATCAGGGGACTCAGGAGACTCGGTCTCACTCTCCTTCTCGAACGTCTTACCCTGAGCGTCAGCGGTGAAATCTTCGAACTCTGCGTCACCATCCCACTCAAGGATAGTGTCCCCACCCTGATACTGCTGGCGCGTCGAGGTTAGTAACTGAACGCGTGCTTCAGACCGGTCGAGTCCGTGCTGGGACTGTAGGTCAGAGATACACTCATCGAGAGTCGGTTCGTCGCGCGAGTCAACAACGGCCTTCACGTCGGCTTTCGAGATTCCCATTTGTCGTCCTCCTCCATGTAAACACACGTACCGGGGGACTATAAAGATTTAGAAAAGGTGAGAGAATTACCGCTATTGCGTCACAATACGCTCTAACTCTTCAGACTCGTGAATAATATCTGAGTGACGATCAATTCTTCGAGTCTTATCTACATACACGATATGGCCATCTGATTTGATATAGGTTATTTGCTCCGCATTTTTCGCATACGGAACATCTTGTTTTGTCTCATTCTCATCTGGAGTGTCATATCCCTTTCCATGATGGACTAAGATACGAAAGTCTCCATCCTGCCACTTAGTGACCTGTGTAAAATACTCGTCACTCTCAAACTTCTCCTGTGCGTACTCTTCGCACTTCTCAACCAACTCGTCTATCTCCTCGCGAATACCAAATTCTACCATTATTCGTCAACCCACTCAATGAACTTTTCTTCAGCTTTCTGTTCTGGCTTGGTAAGGATTTCACCATTAAATCCTTCTGCGCTCTGACAAAACCCTGCTACAAACGCCTCTCGTAACTGTTCTCTATCTACCATTTTACATCACCTCATCTAGGACAAAGGACGCGAGTTCATCCTGATCGTCCCGATGAAGGGCGGCAATAATATGCTTCCAGTCCTCCTCGTCTAGGGGACTAATAGACTGGTCGCTCTCAAATGAAGCAGCCTTTTGCTCCTGCGTCTCATACACCTCAGTATGGCCATCCGGGTGACGAATAACCGGCGACTCTCCAGTTGACTCGACAAACCGCTCGGCGGCTTCTAACGCTGACGGGAGAGAATCCTTCTCAACCGAAAACTTGTCGTCAGGCCCCTCTACTTTGTACTCTCGGGACGTTTTGAGAGCGCGGGCCACAAACGCGTCGAACACCATCGGATCGTTGAGGACAAAATTGAACGTCTTTCGCGTGCGCGAGATATAACTCTGAGCGGCGATACCATCTTGGACAATATCACCCGGAGACTTACCATCGTTGAGTGCGCGAAGAATCTTCTTTCGCTTTGTCGTCAACCCGGCGTATTTCGCACCACTACTGTTCCACGTGCGATTCTCGATATTGACTCGCAACTCATTTCCATCCCACGTAGCGTAATCGGGGAGACGATCAACCACATCAACCGGGGACAAAGAGCGCTCCCTCTCCTCTTTGATTTCTTCGAACTTATCGAGAAGCTCGTCGACCTCTTCAGTTGAGTCCTCTTCTCCACTACCGTCAGGTGTTACGTCCACCATACCCCAAAGGACGGATGCTTTGACTATAAAGATTTAGGTATCGGTAACACGCTCATACTTCAAGAGAGAATAAATCGCATCTTCCTCTACAGTCTCATTGATGAAAATCTTGTCATCATTTGTGCGCGCACCCAAAATTGCGGCACGGTGATCATTCCACTCGCTCACCTTCAGGGCGCCAATCTGCTCGGCGTCACCTGACAGTACCCACTCAAGAGCTTGGATATACGGGCGCACATTTGCGTCCAACTCATCAGAGCGGCCCATCATGTCGCGCTTCTGTGATAATTCGGCTTCAATCTGCTGGCGGCTTCGCATACCACATTTTCTACCCCCTACCCCAAAACGCTTATTTTTCACCCCCTACCCCAAATCGGCAAAATCTTTCTTGTCGTGTTCGAGTGACCCTCTTCACTCAAACGCAATCTTCAGTCTACACGAAACGGGGTTGGGGGATCGTGAATCTGGAAAATCTATCTTTATTATTTACTCGAGAGACTCTTGTTCTATACGTCTTACCCCGAGGGTTTGGACCTCGGGAATCACCCTTCAGCCGAGCGTCTTGACCGCGTATCCGAGGTCCGTCGCCTCGCGGATGAAGATTTCGCGCGCTTCATCATTTGCGTCCAACTCCCACGCGTCACCGTTGAAGGTCGCGTGCGTCTCGTCCCACGGGAGAGAGTCGGCGAGTTCGTCTTCTTTCATTGCCTCGTAGGTGTCTCCCGTGATAGTGTGCTTGTGACCGTAGCGGGTCTGGGTCGGTGCTTCAAGACGGAGCGTACCCTTACGGTCGGTCAGGGAACGGCCCGGCTCATGCGTCTCCCAGTCAGGCTCGGCCAAGCGAGTGACCTTTGACTTCGGGAGCCACGTGTCCGTCTCAGGGAGGATACCCATCGCGCGACTGAAGTCATCGGTTGCGGCGCTCAGGTGGATTGCGTCTTCAGTCTCGTGATTGATGCGAACCCACCAGCGGTCCTCCCACGTGCCGAGCTTCTCATTGCCCCACCACGTCGACTCGAGCTTGATTAGCGTCAGACCCGAGTCGTTCGCGCGACGCTGTTCACGATCATTGCGGCTCCCCTCAGGACGAACGGCTGCGGTAGGCTGCGTCATTTGTTACCAACTCCATTTGTATGTAGTACCCCCACCCACCTAAAGATAGAGATAGCGGAAATATATGTGAGCTTTTTACTCGCCCCTCAGAACCGTTTAGCGGAACAGAGAACAAACGTCTATACCCACCTATCTTCAGATAGACCCGTGAGAGCGACCCTACACGCATTCCTAAGCGGGTCCTATACATAAACCACACACGTACAGGAGAGGAAAAGAAGTCGACTACGGACGCTCCCACGTCCACGACTGCTTCGCACCCTGCGAGTTCGACTGGCTAAGCGAGTGACCGCCGGCGTGATAGCGGCCACGATATCCGACCTTCGTCTCGGTTCCGTCTTCACCACGGACCCGGAACGTCTGACGCGTCGCGTTGCCCCTCCAGTCTTCACTCCGGTAGACCTCTTCGAGGATTTCGACCTCGTAGGTGTCGAACGTCTGGTCGCTGTTCGCGAACTTTCCACCTGCGGGTAGATCGAGTCCGGCAATAAGACGGTCGTGAACCGTGTCAGTCAGGACGACCGTTTCTCCAACTTCGAGGGGACGCGTGTCGCTCATTTGAACCAACTCCATTTGAATATACACACCCCCGAACCAATAAAGCACGTATAGCGGAAATATTTGACGCGACTACTCTACCCTCTCTTTGAGCTTATACCACGTCGATTCACTCATATTGTTCTAGTATCATTAGAATCGTCAGGCTCTTGAAGATCGGTCACATCACCATACTGCTCTCTCATTTCCATCTCTCTATCTATGACCTCCTGAACCAAACCCGAGAGATTGATACTCGGTTTACTCTCCAACCACTCATCTTGCTCCTCTCGAATCGTGACAGTTTTTGGCACATTCGACATGATACACATACGTCTACATACCCTTAGATACATAATTGTTTGTGTCTACGTACTCCTAATATGACATACTTCGATACACCCTCATAGCACCCTGTAAACTACAAACTCTTGCCTAAACCCCCCATCATTCTTTTACGCCCCCACGCCGTATGGGAATTCGCATATAGAGCCATCATCGTCACACCCGCAAAATTCAATCAACTGGTCACAAACCAACCCAAAATCGGCGCTATGACAGACACACGCTAAGACCAACAGAGCGCCATCATGAGCGGTCATACTCTCAACCTATCCTAACATAGACACCCTGTGACCAACCATTAGACGTACTCAGCACCATACTACGCGGACATACCCACCCCACCACCTCACACCCCACTCGGCCCTCCACCGTGCGTTGGCGAGAGACAATTATCAAGGAAAGTTGTCAAGGAATGAATGTTATCAAGGAATATCAGAGGATATTATCAAGGAATGTCATCAAGGAAAGTTATCAAGGAATGCCTCCCACAGAGAGAGACCATACACTCTATCAATAACCTCTTTTTGAGCACACTAAACACCCCACCTGATTTATTACAATTTTATAAGGACGAGCAAAGACACACAGGCGGCTTTTCATCCATTACGACCCAACACAGATAGGGCGCAGCAAAAATACCTGTCAGCCCTACTGGCGGACTATTCAGAGTGAGTCTGAACACGGGCGCGCATCACATTGATCCTCGGCATCCCCGAACCCCGAAGGGCGCTCTTCAGATCCGACCGGATATCATCCATGGAAGGATCCTCTGACGTGAGGCGCTCGAATAGCGTCTCGATATTACCCGGACCTTCTTCCCACCCGAGAGATTGAGTCACCGGATGGTCGCGCCCTAACCCCTCGATAGCGGCGCGCTTCAGACCCGCGTTCGTCATCTCGGAAAGGACTTGCTCAACACTATCACACGTGTCGCGGCGCATGAAGCGGGGACCATTGGCGCGAATTATCTGGTACATGAATTGGCCCCTCGCCCATGCGTCTTTGACCTGCTGATCCGTGAGACTATCCACCCGGTCGTCCATGGAAAGGATTTCACTAGTTGCGCTCATTTGTGTTAGGCCTCCATCACGTAGCAGTCAGCGCACAGTTCACGATCCCCGAGATACTTCTCGGCATCGAACCCACACACGTCACAGTTGCCCGGTTTGTAACTCTCGCGGGGGAAAGATGCGTCGCTCATGGGATTAGACCTCGTTCTCCTCGCCACAGTCAGCACACGTCCAAGTCGACCATCCGCGCGGTAGCATTGCGTTACGACCACAATTTGAGCAGGTTTCCATTTGTCCTCGACCTCCACTTGATAATACAACCCCCGACCCCTTAATGACTGATATAGCGGAAAATACTACCGCACTTCAGTTAGCACGTATGGAGGTCGCACACTCCTGCGCGCACCGTCTCACCACAGTCGGTACAGCGCAGCTTCATCGCGTCGCGCTGCTCCCACACGAACCCCGGCGGAGGACTCATGAGTCGTCACCTCCCCACGTACGCGGATCCATGTCGGCTGCCGTACTAGGATTGATAGGGGACGAATTCCACAGGCGGAGTTCTTCTTCTCCGTCGGCGTGAATCCCGACCATGGCGCTCGTACCCATTAGACTCATCGACCGGACTTCTTCGACCGGATTGTTAAGTTCGCTCATTTGAACCAACTACACTCTAACATACACACCCTATTGACTTAGTATCAATTATAGCGGAAATATTTACCTCTACCCACTCAAACAAGAGCAACACTTTCAGGACTGCTACCACCGGAACTCTACAGATATACTTAAAGAAAACCGGACGAACTAACACCTCTTCATACCACCAAAATCAGAGATAATGAGCGGAGATATTATCAGTCAGTAGTTACCGAACTCGAGTGCGAAGGAATACTTCGCCTCGATCCACATACTGTCGTCGTAACTCATCTGGCCCTCGATATGACTGCCGACCAACCCGGACCCTCCGAGAGCGTCGACCGCCCAGTTAGCGAATCCACCTTCCCAATAGAGGACGTATGAGTCGCCCTCTTCCTTCAGAGTGACCTCGACCTCTGGGGACTGGCCAAAGTCTTCGGCAATCTGACGGATCGTATCGCGAACCGCCTTGGCGGCACTCTTGGCTTGACTATACTCGCTCAGGTCGACCGTCTCAATTTGGGTTGCGCTCATTTGTCGTCCTCCTCCAGTTGATGGTAGAACCCCCATGACCCTAAAGGCGGACATATCGGAAAACCTTACCGCTACCTGTTCTAAGCGGTTTTTCGGTCAACATACCCAAAACCACATACCTCCACTCGAAAAGAGAACAGCGACCAATCCTCGACGAATAAGCAGGGCTTGTAGAAGTCAGTACGCGTTAGACAACATCAGGAACCACAACACAGCGCAGATTATGATAAACAGCAGCGCGATCCCTTCGAGAACCAAATTGAAAAGTCGTCCCACGCGCATCATCCTAACACCTTGGAGACCTCATCGGTGAGCGCAGTCCCACGGTCGTTCCCGTACACCTCCTCGTACACAAACCCTGCGGTCTTTATGTCGGCTGAATCTGTGGTCTTCACCACTTCGACCACCTTATGACCACCCGATGCGACGCGAATTTCGACTTGATCTCCCTCGTTGAAGTTCATGACGTGTCGCTCCATTCGTTACCACAGTCGTTACACCGAGTGAACACGGTCGTCAGCGCAGCCGTATGACTCAGGTCAGCACTACCACAATCGGGACACGTTTCCATTTGACTTCCTCCTCCAAGTGATAGTAGAACCCGCACACCCCTTAACCCACGTAAAGCGGAGATATTTACCGATACTTCGTCGCTATCACTTTCAATTTGACGGCTCCATCAATGTCACACTCTAACGGGCTGGACAAAATAAATCCGTCGGCGCTCTCAATCTTTCGCACTACATGGTGATTAGACTCGCTACTCTTGAGAGTCAACATGAGTCGGGGTCCGTCACGCTCATATTCTATCACAGTCTGGTGATTAACAATATCGTCGAACTCACTCATTATAGAAGTTTAGAACTCTACACCCAAAAGACCCCCGAAAACCGGGAGTCTCCACCTCCATGAGTTCCGACGGGAGAACGGGCGGTGGGTCATCACCTGTCGAGTACCACTCAACAACCCATAGCCGCAGGTTATCCTCGCTCTCCATCACACCCTATGAGAGAGTCACACAAAAATCTAATGAGCGGGCAAATTCAATATAGACCTACTATACTCAGTTTATCACGCTTTTTCCGAGTATCGGAGGGAAAGTCTAGGAACACGAGTTCGTAGAGTTTCGCGAGAAAGTCGGAAAAAGTACAAATCAGGGAATAATAAGCGGCCTACAACTCAACCTCGTAGGTGATAGTATCTGCGACCGGCTCGACTAGGTTCAGCTCTTCTCCCCGATACAACTCGGCGGCCAACTGAGCCATCTCAACATAATCAGTACCGTCATCTTCTATGAACGTCACGAGCGAGTGATAGTCGCTCTCGTATGCGATCCTTTGGACCTGATTAATCTTCATCATGTTCGTCTTCCCACTACGCCGAATCGCCTCGTACTGTTGAAGGGTTTTGTCGGTTGCCATGATCTTACAGTTTGCGGCAATTGAGCTTGATTAGCCCATCCTCGATCTTCATGTTTCCGAACCTCAACCCCGAGTGACGTTCGACGTCCCCGAGGACATCAGCATTCGCATAGGACTCAACCCACAAGCGAAGATAGTGATCATCTTCACTAACCCGCTTGACCTTGCGGTGAGACTTGATGTCCTCGTACATCTGATCCTCTGCGTCGCGCATCTTTTGACTGAAGTCGCTCATTGTCAGAGCCTCTGGGACGGACGCCCGAACATCTTCTCCTGTTGACGGCGCAACTGCGCAGCCGTGAACACCGTATCGCACTCAGGACACGCCGGACCCTTCTGGCCCGTAATAGTGTCTAAGAGTGCGATCTCGAACTCAACATGACTCGAACACGACGGGCACGTACCTTTCATTTGTCTTCCTCCTCCATTTACCCATAGGACGGCTACCCACCTTAAGATAACTAAAGCGGAAATACTTACCGCAACTCCCCTACTCGCCCGGATCGAAGTCGTCTGGGATAACCTCGCTCACGATTGCGTCGAGGTCGCTCTCGTACTGTTCCATATCGAACCCTTCAAGTTCGGCCGCCTTCATTTGTGCCATAGTGGAACTACCTCCACTTGATAGTAGAACGGGCTACACCCTTAACCTCGGTAAAGCGGAAACTCTTACCGCTAAACTACAGTCTCACTCCATGATCGTGAAGCATATGCGCTCTGTACCTACCATACTGTTCAAGATCCCTATCACAATACCGGCAATAATACTCACTTGTCATCTTAGGCGACTTCTACCTCGTCGAGATCAACTACCTCGATACCATGATCTTCGGGATTGATACTAAGTTCGACCCACAAATACTCAGCCAACTGTTCTGTGACATACTCGGGCGTCTCACCCATCTCCGTCTTAATTGACGGACGGAACGTCTCGTGACTATTGGCAGGTCCGACCCGATGACGCTTCGCAACACTCACCGAGTTCCATACCTCTACCTCTTCATCGTCGATACGTGCGAGAACTCGCTCTCTCATTTCCATTTGGGACACCTTCAATTAGATAATGGAACGCTAACACTATAAACTTTTAGATACCAGAAAGACATTCTAAGCGGTTTCACACTCTATACGACCCAACACACTACTACCACCTCAAAAAGACCTGTCTGCGACTACTGGCTACCTTTCTGACCGATTAGAGGAACATGGTCGAAACCATCATTAGAGACTCGTTCATCTATATCGTTGAGAACCTCGTACCCATCGAGTTTCGCATCTTGGACAAAGGACGGGGACAATCTCTGTGCGCCCTCTTCATCTACCCCACTAATCACATGATGGATCGTCTCGATATCGTCATCTGAAAAGTCATTATATGTCACCCCATACAGGATTTCGAGAACCCTAATGAGATTTGCGATATCATGATCAGAATCGCCCATCGCAGATTTGTATTCGTGAAGCCGTCTAATGACAAACTTTACCTCCTCGTCTGTTACGTCGTCGGACACACTAGGATCTCTACTCATCGTATTCACTCTCCACTTCGATATACTTGTATTCTGGCACCTCTGTACCCTCGGCGACCGGACGAAACTCCTCACTCTGGAACGTCATTCTATAACAGTTTCTGTCGGCAATATACTCGATACCCTGAATCTCTGCGTCATCTGGAAGGCCATCTCTGACTATGAAGCGAGTGTTCTCGACAAACAACCGCTCAAACATGACCTTAGAGACTTCGACATACTTGATACGTCGCTCACTATCTATCTCATCTCCTTGCTCTTTACGATACTCGGCTATCACATCCTGATAACCGGGGAGGATAGTACCCTGCTCTTTGAACGTCTTGATTGCGAGCTCTTCTGAAAACTGTTTTTCAGTCATTGACTCCACCTTTGAGTTCATCTCTACAATGTTCGCAAACCATCATATCTGGCTCATTCTGTGACGTAGTTTCGGCGACTATATCTACCCGAACCTTATCTCTATTCGTCTCATATGACGGGAGTTCTACCATGTCGACCTCATCTTCTTTACCCATCTGAAAGATAGGATCCTTTCTTTCGCTCTCCTCTGTGACAGCATGGTGGCGAGTTATCTCAAACCTATTTGACTCTTTAATCGCACTAATGATGGCTCTCGCAAAGTCGACTCTCTCATCTAACATCTCAGTACCGTCATCTATTTCGCTTTGCTCCACACTCTCATACGCGGCTACCTCTTTGAGTTTAGGAGCTGTATATGTGGCTCTCGCTTTAGCAGTAGGCTGATCATCAACATACACGGGATAAGTCTCCTCACCATCATCTATCCACGTATTACAGTAGTCACAAACGTTATTCATTGGTCATCTCCCTCCACGCTATGAGGAACATCAAAAGAGCGCCCATAACACAAATAGCCGCCCCTCCATAGTCTGCTCTACTTACTCTAACCCACCCTACGACAATATTAGCGAGTCCTACTGTTATAGCGACAGAAAACCAGTTGACCATCTTGTATCACTCCAGTTCTTCTCCACATCGAGTACAATAGTTTGCCCCGATTTCCAAGAGGACATACTTGTCACCACACTCTACCTCTTTGAGGTCTACACTATCGACCAACCCCTCGGACTGTACCGTGACTGTTTCGACTAGTGTGTGCGGCATCTACAGTACCTCAGCGTTATCAATACCGTTGAGGTAGGCTTGGCGCGCTTCGTCTGCTACTTGTGCTGTCTTATGATTAACCTCACTCTCTATCTGTTGCTTAGACATCTCCATGACTGTCGCATCGTTCAGTTCCATGAACCGCGACTCTTTGACCACTATGGAATCGTCGCGGGCACTACAATAGAGCGCCATATCACGATTCGAGTCATGGAAATCAAGACCCTCTGCTAACACGACAAAGCGGAGGGGAACCTTACCACCCGTCTCGATAATGTCTCCGGGTTCAGTCATTAAAGTCCACCTCTGGGACCGGGTCAATATCCATCTCGTTTCTCGTATCCATCTCCTGATTCAGAGAGCAAAACTCACAGACAATCTGACCCCTAAGCGTAAGGGAAAGATCCTCTAATTCCAAATCTCCATGAGTATCGCACTCGAACGTTGCGTCCTCGATTAACTCTGTGACCGGATTTCCGTAGTTGAGTTCACTCATTGTCT
>ERZ1034547.170-NODE-170-length-17223-cov-5.947519_pt1 | contig 17223 bp, 19 predicted proteins | sample MGYA00520642_ERZ1034547 | MGnify/ENA primary metagenome ERZ1034547 (study PRJEB33760, sample SAMEA4777713) | hypersaline lake metagenome | biome: hypersaline environment; feature: brines | place: Spain | collected 2012-08 | depth 0 m ... | reverse complement strand
TCTTCAGACATTTTACGGTGTTCTGGAACAAGTCGGTGGTCGCGTACATCCATAGCCATGGTTTGAATCACTCCTTGAGCAGACGGAGAAATTTGCTCTTAGACATTAACAACTAACACAGGTAAACTTTAAAAGGGTAGTGCGGACACCGCAACATATTTAAAGACCGCTTCAAACATACGAGCTAGAAACTCAAATCGGAGCTTTCACGCATCGAGAAGAAATCTTCAGCAGCAACGACGTGATCCAAAACCTCTACACTGAGTTTTTCACCCAGATCAACCAGTTCACGCGTCGTTTCCAGATCCTGCCGCGTCGCATGAGCCTCACCGGACGGATGGTTGTGAACAAGAATTAAAGCCGCAGCACTCGAGTTCAGGGCAGCTTTGAAGATTTTCCGTGGCTCAGCACCTACCTGAGAGACACCGCCAGAAAATTCCTCCTTCTGCAGCAGCTCGTTGCCCGATGAAAGGTAGAAAACCCGTAGAACCTCCTCTTCCAGAAACTTCATATCGCCACACATCGACCTCACATCGGAAAGCGACTCGACTTTTTCCCTCTCAGATTTCTTCATTCTCCTAGACAGTTCACCCACCGCCTGGAGCTGGCCGGCCTTGACACGAGAAATTCCCTGGAAATTTTTCAGGTCAGAAAGTTCCCGGCTGGCCATCTCATCCAAAGAGTAAGAGTTCAAGATTTCCGATGAAAGCTCCTTCACATTCTTGCCTTTTGTCCCTGTTCTCAGCACAATAGATAGAAGTTCAACATCTGTTAATTCCGAGGCACCGTGTTCTTCCAGTTTCTCTCGCGGTCTTTCCGACTCCGGCAGGTCCTTTATGGTGTAGTCCACAGATTGGAAAGCTAGCTCGTGTAACTAAAGATTTTTCCAGGAACCGGCATAAAACTATATTTTAAATAGAGAAAAATGGAGCAGGATTCCTCAGAGAGGCGTTCTGTCCTGTAGAGTGGAAACTTGGTCGAGCGCCGCTGAAACCTGCCTGATCGGGTCAAACTCTTCTCCAGGCTCCTCCGTCATGCTGTACGTCTCGTCGTCGTGAACCCTGTCCCATTCGAGTACAGCGTCTTCAAAGTCTCCGTAGGTAAATCCTCCATTGAAAACTTCCGTCTCATCGTAGAGAGAGTGTACGACATCACTGGGAACCTGTTTTCTCAATTTTTCAGCCGAAGTAGGTCGGCCAAGCATTCTTCTTACTGAATCAAGACCTCCTTCAGCACTCATTTGCTCCACAAGAGCTTCACAGTAATCAGCACCCTGCTTCAGTGCCATTGGCATCTGAAAAACCACAGGCGCAGGATTAGCTGGCTCGCTCATACCACTAGAGCCGTAACTGACGCCTCCATGCTGGAGGCCATTCTGAGCCCTTTTCAGATTATCAGCAGACTCCTGAAGTAGACCATCATAGTTTTCTGTCGACATAATTATTCACGTATGAGACCTATAGGATAACAAGCTTAAATATGTTGTTACTTCTAGATAATAGTCTGTATATGTTTCTTAACATTTGACGGAGCAAATTAAATCATGAAGGAACTTGAGCAAAACCCTGATCTGGAGGAAGCTAAAGAAATTCTGGAAGAGTACCTGAAGCGGGATTTTACGGTCCAGGTGTACGGCCTATGCACCGTGAACTACCAGGGACGCGCCAAGTCGAAACTTGATCGTGGGGAGAGACTTGTTATCAAGAAGCAGGACTCCGCGATACTGGTGCACGGCCCGGAGAACTACCAGCCTAAGAACTGGCAGCCGGAAGTAGACTCCTACTCCGTGGAGATCGAAGAGTTAGATGATGAATCTGAAATTTTGATTCTCAAGGCGAAAAGAACCAATCCGGATGAAGTTGTGGAGATTCAGTTCGAGGACATCGATCTCCTGACAGTTGACAAGATGGTGGACAAGTCCGAGCTGAAGATACGCGGGCACGAAGTAGATATACATGAGTCGATCGAGGAAGACCCGGAAATCGTGGAAGAAGAAATGAAAGTCGTCGAACGGGAGAAAGAAACGCCAGCCGGCTTTATAGACGTCTTTGCTCGCGACGAAGACGACAACTGGGTCGTGATAGAGGTCAAGCGAAACCCGGATTACAACACAGTGCTCCAGCTACAGAGATATGTTGATGAAATCGAGGAAGAATACTCTGGGAAAATCCGGGGAATACTGGTCGCGCCGAAGATGACAGACAAAATCCTCGACTACCTGGAAGAGCGTGATCTTGAGTTTGTAGAGGTCGAGATGGAGGACGTGATCGCGAGCTACGAGGCGATCGACAACTCGCAGAAAGGACTTTCTGATTTCGGCGCAGAGTACGAAACCTGAACTGACTCAAAAAATTTCGGTCCAATCATAATATCATGTGCGGAATAACAGGAGCCAGCGAAAGAGAAACATCGGAGAGAATTCTACAGAACCTGGAACACCGCGGAAAAAGCTCCAAAATAACAGAGAAAGAAAATTTTTCTCTCGGACACCGCTTACACCCTGTAGTCGGCGAAGTACCACAGCCGCTCGAAAACAAAGGTATTCTCACAGCGAACTGCGAGATCTACAACTGGAAAGAACTCGCAGAAAAACACGATTTTGAAGCAGAAAACGATGCAGAACTACTGCTGAAAATTCTGGACAAGAAAGAAGCCGAAGCTCTAGAGGAGCTCGAAGGCGTCTACGCCTTCGCATACCAGAAAAACGATGAAATAATTTTAGCCCGGGACAGGCTCGGCGTAAACCCGATCTGGTACAACGAAAACAAGGAAAACTTCGCCTTCGCCTCCGAGAAACAGGCACTGGAAAAAGAAGGATTTGAAAACATACGGGAACTGCATCCGAGGAAAATTCTCAGGTATAATTTAGAAAAGCAGAAAATTTCATTTGAACAGCGGGAGTTATTCGAGCTCCCGGATAATTATTCCGATAAGGATGTAGATGAAGCTGCTGAAGAGATCAAGGAAATTTTTCTGAAAGCTGTAGAGAAAAGAATACCTGAAGGAGACGTCGGATTACTTTTCTCCGGCGGCCTAGATTCAACTCTTGTCGCAGCGGCTCTACAGGAACTCGGAAAGGACTTCACCGCTTACACTGCAGGAATCCAGCATGGAAACGTTTCTGCGCCGCGAGACTACGAGAAAGCGAGGGAAGTCGCGGACGAGATGGGCTTCGAGCTGGAGAGATACGAAGCCAGTCTTGAAGAAGTTCAGGAAACTTTGCCAGAGCTTGTGGACTGGCTCTCAACTACAAACGTCGTGAAACTCGGGGTCGCACTTCCCTTCCATTTTTCATTAAATCAGAATAGAAAAAATTCCGAGCAAGTGGTTTTCACCGGCTTCGGCTCCGAGCAGCTCTACGCGGGCTACGCCCGGCAGCAGGGCTACCTGAACAAGGAGTGTCTCTCGGATCTGCGTGGAATTTTCCATGAAGATCTTTACCGGGACAACGTGATCAGTTTCAGGAACGGACGTGAACTCAGGGTACCGTTCCTGGACGAAAAACTTGTAGAACACGCCCTGAGTTTACCCGAAGGGATGAAAAGGACTGAAGAATACAGGAAGTACGTCCTGAGGAAAGCCGCTGAGAAACTCGGCGTACCGGAGAGCGTGGCGTGGCGGAAAAAAGTCGCGGCCCAATACGGCTCAAATTTTGATAAAGCCCTTGACACGTTGACGAAGAATTCTGAATTCTCCCAGAAACAGCAGTACGTCAACCAGTACCGGAAAGACGAAACCCTACGAGTTTCTGGCCAGCCGAAAATCTCCGATTTTCAACAGGAAAACAAGAAGCTTGTGGCACTGACTTCAGGAGGAAAAGACTCTAATGCCGCACTTTTCAGAATGTGGCGCCGGAACAACGAAATTTCATGTCTGCTGACACTTAGATCAGAAAACAAGGACAGCTATATGTTTGATTCCAAAAAATCGGAGAAAGACCTAGAATGGCAGGCGGAAAAACTCGGTATACCTCTGATACAGCAAAATACAGAGGGAGAAAAGGAAAAAGAACTGGATGACCTGAGAAAAGGACTGGAAAAAGCGAAAGAAGACTACGGGGTTGAGGGAGTAGTCGCCGGCGCGATAGAATCTTCTTATCAGCGTGATCGCGTCGATAGAGTCGCGGAGAAAGTTGGTTTGAAGGTTTTCACCCCGCTCTGGCAGTTCCACCAGGAGCAGTACATGAACTGGCTGATCAGGGAAGGCTTCGAAGTGAAAATTACTGATGTAGCAGCCCGCGGCCTAGATGAGAGCTGGGAAGGAAAAGTTCTAGATGAGAAAAATGTTGAAGAGTTGCTGGAGCTTGCGGATGAGTATCGTTTCCATCCAGCGGGTGAAGGCGGCGAGTACGAGACAAAGACTGTCGGATTCCCGAATGAACTGGTTTCAGATAATTGATAAATTTTTACTCTAACGGAACCCTGATCTCTTTATCACCAGTGTCTATCTCGATTTTTCCGCCTACCGGCATCGGGAATATCGGGTGTGCATGACCGAAGTTCAGGTTGAATACGATAGGTGTTCCTGGTGCGTATTCGTCGACTCTCTGCTTTGTCTTCTCCCTCTGATTATCTCTGTACTCCTCTCTTTCCTCTTTCCCATGTTCCTCTACATGGCTTCTGGCCATCGGCAGTCCGACGAGTACAGCCGAAAATTTCTCCAGCAAACCGTGTTCACCGAGGCTCATCATGAACCTGTCGACAAAATTTTCATCCGGCAGCTCCTCAGAAGTTTCAAGAACAAGAATTTTTCCTTCAACCTCCTCCGGCTCCGGAACCGGTTTGTCCGCCTGTAAATTGATCTCCACGACGTCAAGGCAGCCTCCCCATGTCCTGCCAGAGATCTTCTCCCCTGATGTGTTGTACCACTCCAGGCCAGGATGTTCCTCTGTTTCCCGCGTCTTCTCAAGGTTTTCCGGGTTTCCCCAGTCCAGTGAGTCATCGGTGAAGAAGTCCGGAGTGAAAATTTCTCCCAGCGAGTCCTCGAAAAACGCTTTTTCCACGAATTTTTCCGTGTAGTCATGCATCTCGCCCTGCATCGCCAGCTCTGTCAGGACCATCGGCCCCTGGAAGTTCACTATGCCTAGTTCCCAGAGGTAAAGTGCCAGAGAAGTATTGTCCGAGTAGCCATAGAATCTCGTGGGATTGTTTTTCAGCACGTCCGGGTCCAGGTGTTTCAGTATCCTGATTTCTTCGCCGGTGCCACCGATCGCGGCGATTACACCTTTGATCTCCGGATCCCTGAACGCATCCATGACATCTTCTGCTCTTTTCTCCGGATTCTTTGTAAGCTCTTCACAGCCCATATCACAGGTCGGAAACTCCACCGGCTCCAGATCAAATTTTTCACTGAGCCGCTCAAGTCCAAGTTCGTAGACTTCACGGTACTCGGTCTTCGCCGGTCCGTTTCCAGGTCGTATGATCGCAACTTTGTCTCCTCTCTCAAGTTTCGGCGGCAAGGTAAAATTCATGGAAGGAATTTTTCTCCGAATGTTTAAACCTGTTTTTCACTCATGAAATTTTTCCTAGAAAACCAGTGCCAGCAGGAAGCCGATGAAGATTGTGATAGTTATCGCTGCCTGCATGAAAGCTGATGCAAAAACACCTATAGCCGAGTAAATACCTGCTTTGCGGGCATCCCTGGCGTTACCGGTTTTCATGTACTCTCTCAGGAAGACCGTTCCTCCTACCGCGATAATTACTCCTACCGGGCCTCCAAGAAATATGAATCCAAAGATTCCTGCTATTCCTGCCATGAAAGAGGTTTTGTTTGATGCACCACCCATCTTTGCTGTGATAGCTCCCGAAAACCAGTCAAGCAGGAGTGCCATGATCGTCAGGATTACGGTGAAAATTATGAATAGCGTTCCCGGATCCGAGTAGCCCGTCGACCACCAGTAGATCAGAACTCCGGCGGCTGAAAGCAGTGCACCTGGAAGCGCCGGTGTGAAACTTCCTGCTATACCGATAATCAGTAGCAGGATCGCCAGTATCAAGAACAGGTTCAAAAATTTTTCACCTTCTGCATAGAATTCTTCACGAGTAGACTTAAATCCTAGAAATTTCTGAATATCCGGGGCAGGTTCGCCCCGACTTGCGTCAGAATCCAGCGCCACAGTCTACTCCCTTTAGGGAGTTAACCTGCTTTAAACAGATTTCGCGGGAAATCTGTGGTAACGAATTCTCGGGTCCGGTGGGATTTGAACCCACGACGGCCGGGTATCTTTCCAGATGTTATTGACAATCCAGTTCAAGGCTGGACTCCCGAACGGGAGTGGACCGCAGGTGACCGTTAGGTCGGAGCGATCTGTCATACGGTTAAAAGCCCGGTGCTCTGCCAGACTGAGCTACGGACCCATCGAAGTGGATGGTATATGTATGAGGGAGGGTTTTTGGCCCTCCGGTAGAATTATCTGTTTATTCTGGGCTGACGAAGAGTACGTTGTCTCCTCTTACGAAGAGTCGTCCGTAGTCTGTCGTGTTTTCTTCGCCCTTGACTGTGGCGTCTTGGAGCCAGATGTTCAGGTGTTTGTCGAATGCCTGTAGTTCTCCTGAAACTGTTGTTTCTTCTCCTCCGAATTTCTTGAGTTTGATCAGTACGTTTCCATCCTTTGCTCCGTCTAGTACGTCAAATGGACGTTTGTTGTTATTTGCCATAACTTGCACCTATGGATAGGAGTCATCTCACAACTTATATAAATCCTGTCAGGAGTTTTCAACCTTTTTCCGGGTTTCAGGTTTTCTTCAAGGGTTTTCGCGGTTGAGCCCTGTCGACAGGTCATTTATATAACTTCAGGACTGATGACTGGGTATGGCTGTTAGACACGATAGATCAAGTACCAAGAAATCCGGTGGAAAAACCCGTAGCTACAGGAAGTCCAAGAAGTATGATCTTGGAAGCGAGTTTTCAAGCCCTAAGCTAGGGGAGAAAAAGGTCCGTGCGAAGGACGCCAGAGGCGGCAACGAGAAACAGGTCGTCAGGAAGGATAACACCGCGAATCTTTCAGTCGACGGAGAAGTCAAGAACGTCGAGATCGAGGCAGTACTTGAGAATCCAGCAAACAGTAACTACGTTCGCAGATCTCTACTTACAAAGGGAACAATTGTCCGTACAGAGGAAGGAAAGGCGAGAATCACTTCTCGACCAGGACAGGACGGAGTTATCAACGCAAAGCTCATGGAAGAATAAGCTTTCTCTTATTTTCCTAACTTTACTTCCCCACGGCGGGAGCTGTAAATGCAATTCATTCGGAAAAATTTTTCTTCAGTCCCAGTTATTGAATACTGTTGCTCCGACTGAGATGAAGGTAACGGGATATAAACTGTTGAAAGGAAAGAGAAGAAAAGTTGAGACGATTCCTAATCCAGTTTCTCTATATCTTAACCGAGAATCCCCCTGGCTGTATCCATTATTCTTGCCAGGAAGTTCTTCCTCTCGAACTGAACAGGTATCTGGTGACCGGTGTCGTCAAGAAAATCTGACTCTACCATGTTCGAAAAATGACCATGAAGGCTTATAAACCTAAACCCTTTGAAAGGCGCTAATCGTTTAAAACCGTTCAGAAGGGTTTATACAGCCCGTATTTTAGATTTAATTTTTTCTTAATCCCAGAGCCTCTGAACACCTGTTTCAATCCATCTAGATATGCCTCAGGTTAAGCTGGAGAATATCCTCATCCTGGAGCTCATGTTTCTCGCTGACCTTCTGCTCAGGGAATTTTGAACTTGGACCGGTAACTCTCGCATGCTTGAACCTGTCCTTCATATCGCCTGGCAGCTTATCCAGTGCATCCTCCACCCTGTCGCCTTCACGCAGGATCAGAGGCTCATCTTTATCCGCTTCCTCGTTTTTCTCCTTCATGTACACCCTGATAAGACCCATGCGTTCAAAGATCAGGTCTTTCAGCTCATCCAGATTCTGACCTGTTTCCGCGGAGATCAAGAGGTCGTATTCCTCGCCAAATTTTTCTTCCTTTCCCGAGTCCAGCATATCTGCCTTGTTGACAACTTCTACAGATGGAAGGTATTTTCGGTTGTCCATGAGACCGTCGATAAATCTGTCAAGATCCATCTGCTCTCTTATGATTACTTCGGCGTTGCCGTAGCCGTTCTGGTGCATTAAATCCTTGATCGTCTCCTCGCCGAGCTCCAGATCGACAGTCGATGAAATATTGATTCCTCCGCGTTCCTTCTTCTCAATTTTCATGTTCGGCGGCTCCATGTTGGTCCTGAGACCTGCCTTGTAGACCTCATCCGTTATTTCTTTGTAGCGCATCTCTTCAGGATCAAGGACTATCAGGATTAAGTCTGCGTTTCTTACTACGGATAGAACCTGTGTTCCACCTCCTCTCCCGTCTGCAGCTCCTCCTATAAGCCCAGGAACGTCAAGTATCTGTATATTCGCACCTCTGTGCTTCAGCATGCCGGGATTGACTTCTAGCGTGGTGAACTCGTACGCGCCAGTATCTACTTCCGCGTTAGTTAACTCGTTGAGAAGAGTGGATTTTCCGACGCTTGGAAATCCTACGAGAGCTACTGTTGCGTCGCCATGTTTCTCGACGGCGTATCCAGAGGTTTCTCCTGTTCCTTTCTGTTTTTTCTGCTTTTCCTCTTTCAGCTGGGCGATCTGGCCTTTCAAACGGCCTCTTTCCTTCTCCGTTGCCTTGTTTACAGGCGTTTTCTGGAGCTTGTCCTCAAGTTCCTGGATACGGTCTTCGATCCCCATAACTGGTTCTTGAGAATGCAAATCTAAAAAATGGATCCAGCCTCGGAAAAATTATTTCTCGACCAGCGGTTCGCCGCCATGGAAAGTAGTCTCGAGGAAGTCCTGCTTGAATTCTTCCGCGAATTCCTCGCCGTATATCCCGCCGAGAATCTCTATACCGGCCAGGATAGTCTTGTGGTACACCATGTTGATCTCGCCTTCAACATCAAATTTTTCGCCTTCAGGATCAGCGAGGAAGAGAACAGGCTCATCGTCGATCTTCGCGTCACAGCTATCGTAGACCTCAATGTCCTCGAGGCGGATCTCCTTTCTTAGATAACTGGATTCCACGTCCTCCAGGATTTCCCTCTGCTTCTCCGGCAAATTCTTGATTACAACTGCGTTGATCCAGCTCCCTGATTTTTCACGTACTGAAAGCATCAGACTGCCTCCTGAATCATAACTGTAGCTTCTTCTCAACCTCTGTATCCTGACAGGGAGAATCTCCACCTCATCCTGTATACTGCTCCATTTTTCCAGGAATTCATCAAGCACAATCTCTCCCGGTTGCTCGTAACCGGTTTTATCCATGTACTTCTGTTTTACCTTCTCATTCCTGTTATCTGTGAAGTAACCAGCGACGACTGTAGGTGAGATCAGACTGCCGTAGCCAACGTAGGTTTTACCGGGCATAGTAGTTAATAGGTGGACTGTAAAGAAAAATTTTAGGATATGTATCTCAGAGAAAATCTGAGTTTTTTACTCTTCGTCGATCCTCTCGATGCTTCCGTCCCTGCTGATGTTGAGCTGGATGTCATCAGCCCATTCACGGACGTAGGCGCCTTCAATCTGTACTTCTGCACCTTCCTCGATCGCGTCGATTTCTTCTTCCCATAGTGTCAGGTCGACCTGTCCGGTGTCGTCCTCGAATACTACTGTTACAATCCTTTTCTGGCCGTACCTGGTTGATACTGCTCGCGGTGTTGGTAGCTCCGCGATTCTTCCGGTGATTTCAACGTCGTCGCCTTCAGCGTCGAGTTCCTCAACTGTATACTCAGTCATTTGGGATCAACTATAGAGGACGTAGCTTGTGAAACTTAAAAGGGTTTTCCCCGGGATAACGCCGTTGAATACACCTTTCCGTATCCGTGACCGGTTTAAGCCTGAAGATTCCAACACTCAACATGAAACTTCCATGGAGCAGCAAGGAAAAACAGCAGCAGATACAGGAACTGGAGGAAAAAATCCAGGAACTCGAAGACGAGAGAAAGCGGCTGGAGAAAAAATACCAGGCAGAAAAAGAGAGAAGATCAAAACTCGCCTCAGAAAAACAGGAAGCAGAAGAACAGAAAAACAAACTCGAAGACAAACTCAGGAACCAGGAAAAACCGGAGAAAGTTTCTGAGGAAAAGAAGAAATCGGAATGGGAAGACCTGGAATTCAGTGAAGCCCGGAAAGGACTGGAGAAAATCGACTCCATCAAATCACCTGAAAAAGACTTGGTAACGGTCCAATCGCCGGGAAAAATCTCAAAAATTCCGGACCTGAAAGGATTGAAGAACTCGCTGAGCTCCGAAACATACTCAAGCTTCTCCTCGGAAAAATCTTTTGCAGCTTTCTCGGACGACAGTTTCCTCAAAATCGTACTGAAGACCCGTCCATTCCTCCAGCCGGACTGGAGCCTAGGAGAAAAATTTGAAGCAGAGAAAATTCTTGATTTTATACAGAAAGAGAAAATCTGGGCACTGGTCTCCGCCAACAAGACGGAAATTTTCCGGGAATCAGATGGAAGCTTTGAGAAAATCGAGGAAGTGAAGAACCGTGTGGAGAAAAAGCAGAAGAAAGGCGGGTTTTCCCAGGGAAGATTTGAGCGGAAGCGTGAAGAGCAGATCCAGCAGCACATGGACGAGACTCGGGAAAAACTGGAAAATTTAGAGGAAGAGGAGATTTTCCTGCTAGGTGAGAGAAACCTGTGCGAAGATCTGCCGGGAGAGTACCTCGGCGGTTTTGATTCCTCGAAACCTGCTGGACCGGATCTCTTCTACAGCTTCCAGCTGAAAAAATTCCAGTAAAATTTTTCCGGAAGCCACAAAAAGACTTGCAGCCCGAGTTCTTTCCATGAGCGTTGACAACCCTATGGAAATCTCAGAAGAGGAAATCAGGGAAATCTATGAAGGCCTCCGGGAGCGCTACGGAGAGGCCGAAGAGCCGAACAACCACTCCGGCATCGAGTACCTGATCGAGACCATTCTCTCACAGAACACGAACGATATCAACCGGGACAAAGCTTTCAGGAATTTACAGGAGAAATACGGGGACGACTGGGAGAAAGTCGAGAACGCACCACGCGAAGAATTAATCGATACCATCAGGGTCGCCGGCCTAGGACCTACAAAAGCCGAGAGGATACAGGAAGCACTGAGAATAGTGCGGGAGGAGATCCGAAACTCCGAGGGAGTTTCTGGAGCAGCTGAAGACCAGAGGTCTTCAAATGGAGAATACTCCATAGAGTTTCTGAACGAGATGAGTGTGGACGAAGGGAAAAAATGGCTGACAGATATTCCTGGCATCGGGCCGAAGACCGCCGCAGTCATCCTCTGCTTCCACTTCGGAAAACCTGTGATACCTGTAGATACTCACGTACACCGGATCTCCCAGAGATTTGAACTTGTGCCGGAAGGCTGCTCAAGGACACAGACACATGAAATCCTGGAGAAAATTGTACCGGACGATATCAAGTACGGATTCCACATTCTACTGATTACACACGGAAGGGAAACCTGTAAAGCCAAGGGACATGTAGACAACGAGAACTGCTTCGAACGCTGCAAATACTATCGCGAAGTCATCAAGGGCGGCGCAGATCCAGAAGAAAACGTGTAGAAAATTTCTTTATCAAACTGCATCCGTGGAGAACGTGTAGAAGTTTTCGGTAATAAAAATGATGTAAGCGCCTGTTTTGCAACAGGGCGGTGTTTTGTTGAAGAATTTATTCTTCGTCGTGGTCGTGACCAGGTGCAGGTCCGCCTTCCATCTCTGCCTGCTGTTCCTGCATCTCTTCGACGATTTCCTGTGCTCTCTCGTTAATTTCTTCCTGAGAGACTACGTCTTCGTCGTCGAGAATGTTTAGTAGAGCCTGAACTGTAAGCTCTAGGTTTCCAAGCTTCTGCTGGAACAGCTGCATTGCCTGCTGCTGGTTCATTTCAGGTTGTTCTGCCATAAATTGATTCACCTATAGCCCTGTATAACCCGACAACTCTTTTAAATGCTCTTAACCCGTTCGGAATAACTCAAAAATCCCTACGGCGGGTTCCTGGCGCCACACGCCTGACATTTCAGGATTTCAATTCCCTTCTCCTTGATGATCTTCGTATCAGGACTCTCACACTCAGGGCAGAAAACAAACTCGTTCGCAAACTGCTTCACCTTCGCCTGAATATTCCCTCTCCTAAGCTCTCCGTTCAGGATCATCTCACCGCTTTCGACTCTCGCTGCGGTTCCCAGTTCGTTCTGAAGATACTTCGAGAAACAGTCCTCCTCACGGTTGATCTTATCCGCGATCTCACCGAAGTTCGTAATCACAGTTTTAGAACCTTCCTTACGGGTATCAACAACCGGAAGCTCAAAACGCTCTCCCGTACCCGTATCCTCAGGAACTTCCTCCATACCCTTTTCTAGTAAATCTTCGTAATTAGTCATGGATAGAATATATGGGAGAAATTTCTTAACAGGTTATGCCTCAAACGAACTGATCATGAAAACATCCTTGAAATTAAGTTAATGTAGTCTTAGTGTGAAAACTGAGAAATTCATCAAATTTTTTGGAGTTAAGCACTACGGAAGTGTTCCAAAACTAACTGAAGAACTTCGAAAAGCAACGAGAGACAGAGAATATGATGCAATTTTTCTTGAAAGAAGAGAAACCCGCAAGAATCTAAATAAGAGAGCTGAGGCTTTCTTAAAAAATCCTTCCGTTATGGATTTTTCTTCTAATTTATCAAATAATTGGACGTTTATTTACTCTAATTAAGAACAGAGAACTAAGATCCGCTGACCAAATAGCAGCAGAAAACATCAAAAATAATCTGGATATACCTATTCACTACACAGATAAAAGTATTGTAGATATTATAAATGGACAAGGCTGGAAATGGATGCTACTCAGCTACGCCTTCCTAATAACCGGAATGCGAAGAACCATGATTTTATATCCGGACATAGGGAGAATTTCGACTGCTTTAACAACACTTTTCCTATCATCGGCATTTTTAGTAGCAGTACCATTCATTGCAGCGACAACAGAAGAAAGAAACGGTTTCATGCTATCCGAAATACAAGGAAAATCAAAAACTGAGGACTACAGAAATGTTGTAGTGGTCACCGGAAAAGCGCATGTGCAAGGATTTTCCAAATTATGCGATCTTCAGCAAATTTCCCATCACTGTTACAGAGTTCCTTCACTCACCGAAAAGATATCCTCAGCTGTCAAAAAGGTAATCTAAGACGCAGTCTCATAACTTCTTGATCTTCCCTGGTGATGGTTCGTAACACGTCCCGTCACTCAACAGAGAATTAATCGTGTCTTCTAGTTCGTCTTCGTTGGCGTCTTCGACTTCTTCTAGGATTTCGCTGTAGTCGGCGCCGTCGCCTTCGTCGAGGTTTTCGACTGCTTCGAGTACTTCTCTTTCGAGGTTTTCTTTGGTTTCTTCGGTTGCTGCGGTGTTGAATTCTTCGCCGAAGCTTTGGAGTACTGCGTCGACTTCGTTTTCGTTGAGTTTTCCGGCCATTTCTTTTTCGATTTCTTCCTGGTCTTTGCCGGATTCGTGGAGTTGTTTGACTGTTGAGTGGATCTGCTGCCATTGTTCCATTGTTTTCTTGTATCGGAGCTGCTGCAGCATTTCTTTCCGTGGTGTCCGTTCAGTCAAAATTTCTCCGTTGAGGTAGATTTCTCCCTGGTATTCTCGGACTTTTCCGACTACTTCGATTATGTCTCCGTTTTCGAAGTCGTCCATTAGTTCGAGTTCGTTGAAGAATTTGACCTGTATTGTGTCGTTGCCGTCGTCGAGTGTGATTGATCCGTATGTTTCGTCGTCGTTTTTGAAGGTGTCTACGACGGTTGCGACGAGGCGTGCCCTTGAGAGTCTTCTTCCGTTCGGTGTGAGTAGGAAGTTTGGTTCGAATCCTTCTCTCTGGAAGTATTTTCCTGAGTTGAGTTCCTGTGTCGTGGATATTTTCGCTACCTGTCTGCTCTGCTGAGGCATGGTTAAAACCTGGTTTTTAATCTTAAGAATCTTTAGAAAATGGTTGGGACTCGGTGGTGAAAAACCGGTTTTCAGGCTGGTTTTAGTTGAGGTTTCTGCACTGGTCTGATACTGTTTCTTCTTCGAGTATCAGTGAGATCTGTGTCTCCGAGTTGAATGGCTGGCCCGGGTTGACGTTGATAGTGAATGTTGACTGTGGGTTTACTATGCTCTGTGAGACAGTGTAGTCTGTGGTTGCTTCCAGGTATGATTTGTTTACTCTTACCGGTATTTCCGATACGTTTATTGCTTGGCCGCCAGTGTTCCTGATGGTGAAGCTTGGGTCTCCCGGTGTTCCCCAGCAGCTTTCGAACTCCACCGAGTCTCCTGATATCGGGAGTGTCGGCCTCTGGTTTGTGACCTGGCTCTGGACTCCTGAAATCGAGTTGTATACCACTGCAGCTCCCGCTACTGTCACGGCTATGAGAAGTACTACCGCAACGACCGGGGTGATTCCTTTACGATATCTCACATAGAATCATGTGTTAGGCCTGCTTAAATTTGTAGGCACTGACCGAAAAAATATTCTGGAAACATGGATGGAAAATCAAATTTTCTGTATGTAACCCTGTTCAGGTTCGTAAAGCTCACCGTCACGCTTCAGTCTCTCGATGACATCTTCAGCCTGATCCTTGTCGAATCCTTCGTCCTCCGCTTTCTCGAGAACTTCTTCAATTTCTGCCTTTCCGTCACCAGCCATCTCATTGATGATATGCTTCACGCTCTGAAGCCTGTTTCTCTCGGAGCTTGTAACCCCTGATTCGATTATATCGGCGTCGAACTCTCCTGTCTCCGGATCGACTCCCACCTGCTCCAGCGAGTACTTCAGAATATCTATCGCTCTCTGGGCATCTTCTTCAGTGACTTTGTCGCTTAGTTCTGCCCGTGCAGATGCCTCGGAAATCCTCACAAGCGCCTCCAGCTGCCTGGCTGTAATCGGAACGCTCCCACCTTCCTCTTCTCCGCCCCTGGCACGCATGCTTATGTAGAAGTCCTGTATCTTGTCCGCTGCTTCCTGCGTTAGATCAGGCCGCATCCTTTTCGCGTAGGCGATGTATTTCCTCAGCTTGTCCTGTTCGATCTCCGCGTCCGTCTCCTCAGGATCCAGATGGTTCTGCAGCACCTGGCTGGAGAGCTTGGCGTCTTTCTCCTCGTCCGGCTGATCCTTCACCGGGAAGATGAAGTCGAATCTTGAAAGAAGTGTGTCCCCGATCTCGATCTGCTGCGGGATCGGCTCGTATGGGTCGAATCTTCCGAGTTTCGGGTTTCCTGCAGCGAGAATACTGGTTTCCGCGTTCAGGGTTGCCTGGATGTTCGCCTTGGAAACGGAAATTTGCTGCTGTTCCATGGCCTCGTGAAGGCTTGAGCGGTCCTCTGCTGCCATCTTGTCGATCTCGTCGATGGCAGCCATTCCCTTGTGTGCGAGGACGACGGCTCCTGCCTCCAGTGAGAACTCTCCCGTCGATTCTTCCTTTACAACTGAAGCTGTCAGTCCTGCTCCTGTCGAGGATTTTCCGACTACGTATCTCCCTTTTGGCGCGAGTTCTCCTGTGAATTTGAGTAGCTGGGATTTTCCTGTTCCCGGCTCTCCGATAAGTAGTATGTGTATATCTCCTCTCGACTTGACGCCGTCGTCTCTTGATTTCTTCACTCCACCGAACAGCTGGAGGGCGATAGCTTTCTTGATCTCTTCGTGGCCGAAGATCGACGGCGCTATGGAGGTGGAGATTCTCTCGAAGATTTTCGGGTCCTTGGCCATCTCCTGTATTTCTTCTTCCTCTTCTTCGCTGAGCGTCAGTTCCTCGAACTCCTGTTCTGTCGGCTCGACGTTGTTCGCCTCCATGTAGATATCGTATTTCTTAGAGTCCTTCTTCAAAGGTTTCTCCCTGAGGACTCCGGTTATGTGAACGACGTTTCCCGGCACGACTTTTTTCTGGAAATCCGGGTCAACCAGGTCTCCTTCAAGCCTTACCTGTAGATTTGTTGGCTGCTCGCTTCCTTCACGGGACTCAGGGTTTTCCTCTATAGTTATTATCTGAGTATCTGTCATGATTTTCTCGTAAACTTCAAACTTCCTGGAACCACAGGACTCACACTTGTAAGGAGATTTCAGCTTTGAAGAATCCTGTTCTTTCTCCACGATCTGTCCGCAGTTGGTGCACTGGAACTCGGCCGAGACAACCTCTGGCTTGACCTGTGAAGCTCTCTTGATCATTCCCTCAATTGGTATGAACTGGCCGATATGCTTCGACCTGAGATTCCTCAGAAATATGAAGTCCTCTTCAGGCATATTGGCAAATCTTACACTGATTTCCTCATCTGTTATCAGGTCTACGCCCATCAAACCTTCTTCTGCAGCTTCTACGCCGCTTAAAGGATTATCCTGGAGAAACTCCGAAAGTTCAAACTGGAAGGCATCCATTTCCTGGAAATCAACTACTATCGAGTCCTCTCCGTTCCTCAGAACCTGGTCCACGTCCTCGTAGTACCGTTCCGAGAAAAACTCCTCGAACTCGCTGACAGCCTCCCCGTAATCCATACCTTGTTATGGTAGGCAAAAATCTATAATACTCAGCAAAAATACGCATCCAAAATTTCAGGAAAACCTCTGGATCAAGAAGAAAAAATAATTGAGGATTTTTGAAATCCTCTAGTTCATCGCGCCGATTTCCTTAAGATCCTCTTCAAGGTTCTCGATTCCTCTCTTCACGTCCTCGTAGGTTCTTCCACCTGTACACACCAGGTTTCCGGAGGAGAAGAGCAGGAATACAACTTCAGGATCATCAAGCCTGTAAACCAGACCAGGGAACTGCTCAGGCTCGTACTCTGTCCCGACCAGTTCAAATGCAATCCTGTTCAGGTTGAGTGTTGCGTCAAGCTCGGAGGATGCCACAATATTCTGTACTGTGATCTCCGGCTTGTTCGTGATCTCGACGTCAGCTTCCTTGAGTTCCTCAATGATCTTGTGAGTAGCTTCCTTTGCCTGTTCAGGACTCTGCGTTCCTGTACAGACAATTTTTCCTGAGCCAAACAGCAGTGCTGCCGCCTTCGGCTCCTCTAACCTGTAAACCAGGCCTGGGAACTGCTCAGGCTCGTACTCAGTGTTTTCGAGATAAATCGCGATTCTGTCCAGAGGAAGTGACTGATCGAAAGTCGCCGATGCAACCACGTTCTGGATGTTGATGTCGTCGTCATCTACCATTTTTTGTTCACCATTATT
>ERZ1034547.162-NODE-162-length-17401-cov-3.068258_pt1 | contig 17401 bp, 22 predicted proteins | sample MGYA00520642_ERZ1034547 | MGnify/ENA primary metagenome ERZ1034547 (study PRJEB33760, sample SAMEA4777713) | hypersaline lake metagenome | biome: hypersaline environment; feature: brines | place: Spain | collected 2012-08 | depth 0 m ... | reverse complement strand
GCAGTCTGGACGACGTGGACCTCGACCCCGCCCTCCCCGACCTGAACGTCGGCGACGCCTCGGTCGCCGACTGGGTGCGGATGACCGACGACATCACCAGAAATCTTCGATTTCTGGTTAGCAGTCAGAACGCGGTCGCGTTCTGACGACATCGACGAGGCCTGCGCCGCGCAGGTGCGGTATCTGGAGGAGCACCCGCTGATCGACGCGACCGTCCACGGCTACGTCTACGAGGTCGAGAGCGGGACGCCCCGCCACCCCGGCGGCCGCATCGCCGAGGAGATCAGCACGCGCGTCGAGTAGCATGGAAAGGCACTTGCCCGGAGGCGCCCGCCACCGATCATGAACGCGGACGCGGTCGTTCTCGACATCGACGGGGTGCTCGTCGACGTGGCGGACTCCTACCGCCGCGCGATCGTCGAGTCCGTCGACCGGGTGTACGGGCGAACCGTCGACGACGCGGCGGTTCAGGCGTTCAAAAACGCCGGCGGCTTCAACAACGACTGGGAACTCACGTACGCTGCGGCGCTGTTCGTTCTCGCGCGCGACGCGGGCTACGACGCCGACGTGACGGCGTTCACCGACGCCATCGCCGAGACGGGGGGTGGGCTCGACGCCGCGGAGGCCGTCGTCCGCGACGCGCCCGTCGACGCTGCGGCCGTCTTCGACCGCTGGGCGCCAGCCCGTCTCCGTGAGACCTTCCAGGCGCTCTACCTCGGCGCCGACCTGTATCGCGACTTGGAGGGCGGCGACCCGCCCTTCGAGACGCGGGGCTACATCGCCGACGAACCGGTGCTCGTCGACGAGTCGACGATCACCGCCCTGACCGAGCGGTTCGCCGTCGGCGTGTTGACCGGGCGGCCGGCCGCGGAGGCGGCCCTCGCCCTCTCGCGGGTCGGCCTCTCCCTCCCCGACGCGCACCGGTTCACGATGGACGACTGGGCGGAGGGAAAACCCCACCCCCGTGCCCTGCTGACGCTCGCCGATCGGCTGGACGCGACGCGGGTGGCCTTCGCCGGCGACACCCTCGACGACGTGCGGACGGCGGTCAACGCCGCCGAGGCCGACCCCGAACGGACCTACCACGGCATCGGCGTCCTGACCGGCGGTCTGACCGGCACGGACGGGCGGCGGGCGTTCGAGGACGCGGGCGCCACGGCGGTGGTCGAGACGGTGAACGACCTCCCCGGCCTCCTGTCGTGACGCCCGACTGGCCCCGCTTCGGCGCCGTCGCGGCCGTTCTCGTCCTCGTCGTGGTCGTCGTCGTCGCTCTGACCGGCCCGCTCGACCCGTCCACGCAACTCCGGGGTATTCTACCGGGGGTCGCCGTCGCCCTCGTCGTCGCCTACCTGGTCGCTATCGGCGGCGAATAGGGCCAGTCCCGACAGTTCGGACTCATCGTAGCCGTCGATAGACGCTCGCCGGACCCACCGGCGCGCATCGATCACGGCCGACGACGATCCTAACCCTTACTTCCACCCGGGCCACAGTCGGACCATGCGAATCGCACTACTGGGCGGTACCGGCGACATCGGGGAGGGTCTCGCCCTCCGGTGGGCCTACCACACCGACCACGAGGTGGTGATCGGATCGCGCGACCCCGAGAAGGCCCGCGCGAAAGCCGAGGAGTACGAGACCGAACTGTCGAGTCGCGGCGTCGACCGCAAGATCAACGGCTTCGAGAACGCGATGGCGGCCGATCGGGCGCGGGTGGTCGTCCTCGCCGTCCCCGCGTACCACGTCACCGACACCGTCGAGACCGTTGCGGACGCTCTCGACGACGAGACGGTACTCGTCACGCCCGCGACGGGGATGAAACGCGACGACGACGGCTTCCACTACAACCGCCCCGGCGCGGGCAGCGTCACCCAACTCGTCGCGAACGCCGCACCGGAGACGGTGCCCGTCGTGGGTGCGTTCCACAACCTCGCGGCCGGTCGCCTCGCCGACCTGGACGCCGACTTGGGCATCGATACACTCCTCGTCGGCGACGACCCCGACGCCAAGGACCTCGTCTCCCTCCTCGCCGACGACATCGACGGCCTCCGGCCCCTCGACGCCGGCGGCCTCACGAACGCCGCCGAAGTCGAGTCGCTGACGCCGCTTCTGATCAACGTCGCCATGCACAACGACGGCCTCCACGACCTGGGCGTCCGGTTCGACTGAGACGGCCGCTTCCTCCCCCGTTCGGCCTGTCGCAGTCCGTCGGCTCCCTCCGGCGGGCCGTTCGACGGGGAGCGACTCCTCCCGACGGGCGCTCGCCGACCGGACGGCGAGAACCGTAGGCCGGAAACCGCCCGCTCGCGGGCGTCGGGGTCGCCGAGCGTGCACGTGGCAGCCCCGTCGGTCGTCGGCGACGGACACGCTCGAAACGTCCCTCGAACGGTCCTGACCCCGTCTCCCGGCGGTGACCCGACTCAGAACCGCGCTTCGAGCTCCGACCGCAGATCGTCGACGGTCAGTTCCTCCATCGCCAGCAGGACCAGTAGGTGATAGACGAGGTCGGCGGACTCCGCCACGAGTTCCTCTCGCTCGTCGTCTTTCGCCGCCAGAATGACCTCGGTCGCTTCCTCACCGATCTTCTCCAGCGTCGCGTTCTCGCCTTTCTCGTGGGTGAACAGCGACGCGGTGTACGACCCTTCGGGGAGTTCGTCCCGACGGTCCTCGATCGTGGCGAAGAGGGCGTCGAGGACGGCCTCGGTGTCGTCGCTCACGCTTCCGTCTCCGCCTCGGTGTCGGTGTTGCCGCCGGCGTCGTCGTCGAGTCGGTCGAACAGCGCCAACCGGTGGATGCGGTAGTCGTCGGTGAGTTCGGGGTGGAACGCCGTCGCCACCACCGGGCCGTCACGCACCGCCACGGGGTGGTCCTCCCACGTCGCCAACGTCTCGACCCCTGCCCCCACCTCGTCGACGACGGGCGCGCGGATGAACACGGCGTGGAAGGGATCGTCGAGTCCCGACACGTCGAGGCCGGCCTCGAAGCTGTCGACCTGTCGGCCGAAGGCGTTGCGGTCGACGCTCACGTCGATCAGGTCCAGCGTGTCGACCCGGTCGTCGCGGGCGTCGCGCGAGGCGACGATCAGACCGGCACAGGTCGCGAGAATCGGCTTGCCGGCGTCGGCGTGGGCGCGGATTTCGTCGTCGATGCCCTCTAGCCGCAGGAGCCGGGAGATCGTCGTCGACTCGCCGCCCGGGAGTGCGAGGGCGTCACAGTCGGGAACGACACCCGACTCGCGGATCTCGACTACGGTCACGTCGTGTCCCGTAGCCGCCGCTGCCCGTTCGATGGCGCCGACGTGTTCGCTCACGTTGCCCTGGACGGCGATCACGCCGATCAGAACGCCGGCAGACATTACAGCGAGACGACGTTCAGAATCTGGACGAGGACGCCGAAGAGGACGCCGAACGCCACGACGGTTTTCGGGTCGATCCGGATGGCGTTGCGGTCCTCGGCGTCGAAGTAGCGAACGAGACCCGCACTCGACATCAGGCCGCCGCTCTGACTCCCACTCATAGGCGGTAATGGGGTCCTCGCTCGCCTAAACGTTTCGCTCCGTGGCCGGTCGGCGTCGGTCCGTCGGCCCGCCACCCGAACCGAATGGCAAACGCTTATGCGCGCCGCTCCGGAACCCGCCTGACGGACCATGACCGTTCGACTGCTCGATTTCTACGCCGACTGGTGCGGCCCGTGTGACGCCCAGGAACCGATTCTTGAGGAACTCCTCGCGGACTACGAGGGCGTCGAGCTGACGAAAATCGACGTGGATCAGGATCAAGACACCGCCAACGAGTATCAGGTCCAGTCCCTCCCGACGGTGGTCGTCGAGAACGACGACGGCATCGTCGACCGGTTCGTCGGCGTCACCCAGCGTCCGGACATCGAGGACGCGCTCCAGCGCGCCGGCGCGTAGGCCGCCCGTTCCGCCCGCGAATCCCCACCGTTATGCCGATCCAATCCCAACCGGGATTTAAATGGGCATCCTCGAAGACAAATCCCGGGCCCGGCTGTTCTACAAGTACCTCTCGAAGGTGTACGATCAGGTCAACCCGTTCATCTGGAACGAGGAGATGCGCACGGAGGCGCTGGAGCTGCTCGACCTCGGCCCCGGCGACCAGGTGCTCGACGTGGGCTGTGGCACCGAGGGCCTCCTCGAATACACCGACGACGTCCACGGCCTCGACCAGAGCATCCACCAGATGGAGAAAGCGTTCGCGAAGTTCGGCCGCACTGACCGCGTGAACTTCTACCGCGGCGACGCCGAGCGACTCCCCTTCGCCGACGACAGCTTCGATGCCGTCTGGTCCTCGGGGTCCATCGAGTACTGGCCCAACCCCGTCGACGCGCTGGCCGAGTTCCGCCGGATCGTCGAACCCGGCGGCCCGGTGCTCGTCGTCGGTCCTAACTACCCCAGTAGCTCCGTGTTCCAGCGGCTCGCGGACGCCATCATGCTCTTTTACGACGAGGCGGAGGCCGACCGCATGTTCGCCGAAGCCGGCTTCGACGACGTGAAACACGTCACGATGGGGCCGGCGTACAACCCGGAGATCGCCATCACGACGCTGGCGCGGGCGCCCGAGAACTAGGCCGTCGCCGTCAGCGTCGCCAGCCGCCGCCCGTCGTAGCGAAGCGTCACCGTCACGCGGGCGCCGGCCACGACCGGCGGCTGGTTCGTCGACGCGACCCGGACGGACGCGCGTTCTCCGACCTCCCACGTCGGATCGGCGGCGGCGTTGAACGGCCCGGTCGGTCCCGGGCGGAAGCCACGCGCCGAGAAGAACGGGACCGGCGGCTGGTGGCGAAGGGGGGTGCCGTCGACGCGGACGGCCACGTCGAGGCGGCGAACGTCGACCGGCTGGCCCGCCCGGTGCGTGAGAACGAGTCGATCCCCGTCGACCGCGAGGGTCGCGCCGGCGACGGCCGGTGCCGCGGGGAGCGTCCAAAGGCCGACGGCGACGACGGCCGTCCCGACGACGACGGCACAGACGACGCCGACCGGGAGGGCACGACTGGTCATGCGGCCCGTGGCCGCCCTATCGCTGATAAACGTCCGTGCCGCCCGGGTCGGAGAGGCGGGTCCGTACCGGTGCCGACGTCGGCGAGGTCGTCGCGTCGTCGGGTCGCGGCCCCCTGTCCACCCGCGGTGGGGCACCGGGGTCGACGACCGCCTCGATGGACTCGCCCCGCGCCTCGACGGTGACGGTGTAACGGCGGTACGGCGAGAGCGTCCAGAAGACGCCGTCGTCGCCGGTGGTGCCGAGCCGCGTCGCGTCGTTCGTCTCGATGGCCAGCGAGACGGTCGCGTCGATCGGCTCGCCGGTCACCGCGTCGACGACGCGGATCTGTGCCGGTCCACCGGGGTACGTCTGGTTCACCACGAGACGCACCTCCTCGCCGGTTCCGTTGGCCCGCTGGTCCGCGACCATCGACGCGAGTGGGCGGCGCTGGTGTTCGGCGTAGACGACCCGCGCGTCGCTGTCGACGAAGGCCGTCAGATCGCCCCGGCTGTGCGCGATGCGAACGGGGTAGGCTTCGCCGCCGCCGAACACCTGCGTCTGCTCGCGCGTCGTGTTCCAGATGACGGGGTAGCTCGCCGCGACGATGTCGAGCGCCACTTCGAGTTCGATGGCGTCGCCGGCACCGTTCCGGAGATCACCGCGGTACGCCTCCCGGAGATACGCGTCGTCGAGGACGGTCGAGACGGTGACGCTCCGTGGCCCGGTCGCCAGGTAGAACCGGTGCGGGTCGGTCCCGCCGTCGAGGACGGCCTCGGCGTGTTCCCGAACCGGTCCCCTGAACGCGGAGAGTTGGTTGCCGAGTGAGGCCAACCGCCCGCGGTCGATGTCGAACCCGCGCGTGTCCGCGGCTAGTTCCTCGATACGGCTTCGTCGGTCGTTGAGTTCGTCCGCCGCGATGCTCACGCGGACGAGCGTGACGAGCAGTTCACGTGCGCTCGCCTCGCCGCGACCGTACGCCGCCACGGTGGCCGTCTGTCGCTCGTCGAGGTCGTCGACGCGCGCTTCGAGGTTCTGCAGCGCCGTTTCGAGGCGCTCACGACGCTCCGCGGTCGTGCCTGCGGACTCGACGCGCTCCACCATCGCACGGGTCCGGAGGTTGTCGGTCGTCGCGTTCGCCGATAGGCCGAGCGCCGGTCCGAGGTCGACGTACTGTCGTTCGACGCCCCAGCGTTCGACCGACGTGGGCGCGACGTCGAGGACGTTGATCTGCTGGAGGGACGCGTCGCCTTCGGCCTGGGCGATGGGGGTGGGGGCGTCGAAGGCCATCGGCGACGCGCCGGTTCCGGCGCGGGCCGGCGCACCGTTCGCCGTCGATCCGGCGAGGCCGCCGGTCGCGCCCACCACGGCGGAGCAACAGAGGAGGGCAGCTGCGATGATGGGGAGGGCTCTCATCGGCCGACGGTACACCCGCTGGCTACTAAAACCCCGCCTTCCAGTGCCGGTCTGACGCCCGCTACCTCAGCGACAGCGCCTCTCCACCGATGGAAAGCGTTTTGCCGTCACATCGAGACGCACGAACTAATGCGGATCGCTGCGCCCCTCCTCGCCCTCCTCGTCCTCTGTGCCGGGACGGTCCCCGCGGTGGCACTCGCCGGCGGCGGCACGGCACCCGCCCCCGCCGTCGGCTCGACACCCGGGGTCGACCGGCCGGTACTCGTCGGTCCGTCCCTCGCCCGCATCGACGACCCCGAAGTCACGACGCTTTACGTCGCCCCCGACCCCGGCGGAAACGCCCGCTGGACCGTCTCCGTTCGGTACAACCTCTCGACGTCGTCCGATCGTACCGCCTTCGCCGACTACGGCCGCGAGTTCGAGGCCGGGGAGACCGACGTGGGTCTCGACGTCGCGTTCTTTCGGACGCTCGCCGCCGCCGCCGGCCGCGAAACCGACCGCGAGATGTCGGTCCGGAACGTGAGCCGCACCGCGACCGTCCGGAACGGCACCGGCGTGCTCAGCCTCTCGTTCACCTGGACGAACTTCGTGACCGACACCGACACCGGCTTCGTGATCCGGGACGCGGTGTTGATGCCCGACAACCGTACCTGGCTCGCGTCCATCGGCCCGTCCCAGCGACTGGTCGTCGAGACGCCGGAGGGCTATCAGGTGACTGACACGCGCTTCGGCCTCGACAACGGGTCGGTCGTCATCGACGGCCCGCACACGTTCAGGGAACCGCTCTCCATCTCGTACCAGCAGACGTCGGTCGAGGGGCCGCCCGCCGAACCGGGCGCCCCACTGTGGTCGCTGATCGGCGGTGCCCTGGTCGTCGGTCTGATCCTCGCCGCCGCCGTGTACGTCCGCCGGCGTGACTCGGCGGACGGGGCGCCGCCGGATGCCACGGACGGGCCGGTGGACGCCGGCGTGGCTGACACGCCGTCGCCCGAACGCGGGGGCGACGTGGACGCAGACGCCGGGACCGACGCCGACGCGGACGAGGGTACGGAGACCGACGGCGTCGACCCCGCCCTCCTCTCCGACGAGGAGCGCGTCGAACACCTCCTCGATCGGAACGGGGGGCGGATGAAGCAGGCCCGCATCGTCCGCGAGACCGGCTGGTCCGACGCCAAAGTGTCACAGTTGCTCTCGACGATGGCCGACGAGGGCCGGATCGAGAAGCTCCGCCTCGGCCGCGAGAACCTCATCTCGTTGTCTGACGAGAAGCCGTAGCGCGCTCCGGAGCGGACGGAGATGTCACGGCGGCCGTCGCTTCGAAAACCGTTTACTCCCGGCATGAGTAAGCGTCGACCATGAAGGTTCTCGTGACCGTCAAGGAGGTCGCCGAAGTCGCCGACGACTTCGAAATCGAGGGGCTCGACATCCCCGAGAGGTATCTCGAGTACGACCTCAACGAGTGGGACGACTACGCCGTCGAGGCGGCGGTGCGCATCGCCGAGGACCGCGACGAGGACGTGGACGTCGTCGCCGTTACGATCGGTCCGGAGCGGAGTGAAGAGACGGTCCGCATGGCGCTAGCGAAAGGCGTCGACCGCGCGATCCGTGTCTGGGACGACGCGCTCGCCGAGGCGGACGTCCTCGATCCGACGACGACCGCCCGGATCATCGCCGCCGTCGCCGAGGACGAGGAGCCGGCCCTCGTGCTCTCGGGCGTCCAGGCTGCGGATACCGGCTTCGGCGCCACCGGCGTCGCCCTCGCCGACCTGCTCGACATGGGGTGGGCCGCCGTGGTGAACGACCTCGAACTCGGCGACGGCGAGGCCTCGGTCCGCCGCGAACTCGAAGGCGGCGTCGAGGAACTGACCACGGTCGACCTTCCCGCCGTGCTGACGATCCAGACGGGCATCAACGAGCCGCGCTACGCCAGCCTTCGCGGGATTCGACAGGCACAGCGCAAGGAACTCGCCGTCCACAGCCTCTCCGATCTCGACCTCGAGCCGTCGCTCGTCGACGACGCCTTGACGCTCTCGGGGATGGCGAAGCCCGAGAGCGAGTCGGACGCGACCATCTTCGAGGGGGCAGCCGGGGAGACGACGGCCGAACTCGAGACGGTCCTGCGGGACGCGGGGGTGGGGGCGGAATGAGCGACGTCGTGATCGTGGCCGACCACCGCCGGAGCGAACTCCGACCGGTGAGCTACGAACTCCTGACCGCGGGCCGGGAACTGGCCGACGCGACGGGTGGTGACCTCCACGCCGCCGTCGTCGGCGGTGACGTGGAGCGCTTCGCCGAGCGCCTCGACTGCGAGGGCGTCGACGCCATCCACACCGTCGCGGAGGGCGAGGAGTTCAACCACGACGTGACGGCCGCCGCGGTGACGGCGCTCGCGGACGCGCTCGATCCCGGGGCCGTGGTGATGCCCAACAGCGTCAACGGACTGGACTACGCCCCCGCCGTCGCGACGCGCCTGTCCCTCCCGCTGGTCACCGACGCCGTCGCCTTCGACCACGACGACGGCCTGACCGTCACCCGCGAGATGTACGGCTCGAAGGTGGAGACGGCGGTCGACGTGACGAGTGAATCGGTCGCGCTGACGGTCCGTGGCGGCGAGTGGCCGGCCGCGGGGGGCGTCGGTGACGCCGACATCGAGCCGTTCGACGTCGAAATCGACGCGTCGTCGATCCGTTCGACCGTCCGCGGATTCGAGGAGGTCGGCGCCGGCGACGTTGACATCGGCGACGCGGAGTTCGTCGTCTCCGTCGGCCGCGGCATCGAGGAGGAGGAGAACCTCGAACTGATCGAGGAGTTGGCCGAGGCGCTGGACGCGACGCTCGCGGCCTCGCGACCCATCGTCGACAGCGGCTGGCTGCCGAAAAACCGGCAGGTCGGCCAGTCCGGGAAGGTCGTCACGCCGACGGTGTATCTCGCGGTCGGTATTTCGGGGGCGGTCCAGCACGTCGCGGGGATGAAAGGCGCCGACACGATCATCGCGATCAACACCGATCCGGACGCACCGATCTTCGACATCGCGGACTACGGCATCGTCGACGACCTGTTCGAGGTGGTGCCCGAACTGATCGAGCGGTTCGAATAGTCACGTTCGAAGGCCTCACCCACCGATCACGGAACCGAATCCGGGGCCGCTTTCGGACGCTTCGATAGCGTCACGTACTTGCCGCGCCCGTCCATTTAGGGGACGATGGAGTATCTGGATCGTCGCGTCGGGCTGGTGAACGACCGGCTGGAGTCGCTCGTCGAGGCCGTCGAACCGCCGGAACTCGCGGCGGAACTCGACCACGTCGCCCTCTCGGGCGGCAAGCGGGTCCGGCCGGCGGTGACGGTGCTCGCCTGCGAGGCCGTCGGCGGGGCGCCGGAAGACGCCGTCGACTTCGCCGTGGGGATCGAACTCGTCCACAACGCGTCGCTGGTGATCGACGACATCATCGACCGCTCGGAGATGCGACGCGGCACCCCGAGCGCGTGGGCGGAGTTCGGCTACGGCCCGGCGATCGTCGCCAGCGACGGCCTGCTCGGCGAGGCGTTCGCCCTCTTCTCGGAGAACGAACGCGCCATGCGCATCGTCGCGGAGGCGATGGTGGAACTCGGCGAGGGCGAGGCGACGGAACTGGTCGCCCGCCCCGAAAACGAGGCCGAGTATATGACGCTCGCCCGACGGAAGACGGGCGTGCTCTTCCGGGCGGCGGCGGAACTCGGCGCGGTCGCCGGGGGCGCCGACGCGTTCACCATCGAGTCGCTCGGCGACTACGCCGAACGCGTCGGCGTCGCCTTCCAGATTCGTGACGACGTGTTGGACGCCACCGCGGACGCGGCGGCGCTCGGTAAGCCGACCGGGCAGGACGCCGAGATGGACCGCCCTTCGTTGGTGCAGGTGACGAACCTCTCGCCCGAGGCGGCGAACGACCGCGCCCAACGTGCGTCCGACCGTGCGCTCGCGGCGCTGTCGACGGCCGACACCGAGGCGGTCGACGCCGTCGAGTATCTGCAGGACCTCGCGGAGTTCGTCGTCGTGCGGAAGCGTTAGGTCGGCTCGGCACCCGTCGGGTAGCGCGCCTCGGCGAGCGCGAAGGTGAGGGTGCTCAAGACGCCCAGCACCGTCCCCACGGTGAGCGCCACGGCGAGGTCGGTGAGGGTGAGGCTCGTCACGCCGGCGACGGGCGGGAGGAGGAACCCCGAGACGGCATAGAGGACGATGGCGATGGCGACGACGTAGAAGGGGGCGTTCAGGTAGCGCCACTTGAACCGATCGGCGAGACACTCGTCGGTCACCTGCCCTAAGCTGCTCGTGATCCCGGCGGCGGCGAACCACCGGATGGAGCCGTTGACGAGCGCCGCGAGCACCGTCACGGCGGAGGGTGACCCGTCGAGCCCCACCTCGACGGTTCGGAGCGTCTGAACGCCTTCGGCGCCGCCGACGATCAGCAGCGCCGCGGCGACGACGTACGTGATGATCGTCACGCGGCCGGCGTAGAGGAGGTTTCGAACCCGGTCGGCGGCGCCGTCGACCGTCGATTCGAGGCCCAGCCCGCGAAACAACGTATACAGGCCGAGAAGCGCGGAGATGAGGCCGAGGACGGCCGCACCGGGGACGTCGAAGAAGGTGGCGATAGTGACGAACGGGTAGATCAGCAGGAGGATACCGAGCGGCACCAGAAGGGTCCCGCGGGTCTCCGGGTCGGCGAGCACCTGCTTGACCGTGTAGTACATCGACTCCAGGTTCTGGGCCTGTCGGACGACGACCCGGCGGACGCTGTCGATGGGGACCCGGGACCGGATCACGGGCAGGACGGACTCGTCCTGTGCGCCGTCGGTGATCACGATGGCACGGACGGGTTCGCCGGTCGAGAGGCCGGCGAGTACCGTATCCACCTCGTCGCCGACTTCCCGCGTCGCTCGCACCTCGCTCCCCTGGAGACCGGTGACGGCAGCGACTTCCACCTCCTCGGACTCGCTCCGGCGGAGGTCGTCGAGGACGTGTAACCCCTGAAACATGACGTTCACGTCGGAGTCCTCGGGGTCCGCGGTGGCGAGGGCGACGGCGGCGTCCCTGACGGCGTCCCGGCCGACGACCGGCGTCTCGATGCCGGTCTTCCGGCCGAGGTCGTCGTCGAGGTCGACACAGAGCACCAGGAGCACAGTCGGGGGTAAGCCGTCCGCGTATTTCTGTTTTCGGGCCTCCGACGCGGATCGAGCGACGCCTACGTCAGGAAGAAGATCAGGACGCTGACCGCCACGGCGACGAGGATGATGACGGCGGCGAGCGCGCTCCCCATCGAGACGACGGCGTTGGCGTGGCTGGCGAGCGTCTCGGTGCGGTCGTTGCCGAAGACCGTCACCGTCGCCCGTTCGGTCGCCAGCCCCGCCTCGACCGGTTCGAGGTCGCCGACGGCGGCGTCGACCAGTCGCTCGACGGTCGTCACGAACTCGCCGTGGTCGATGGCGGAACCGACCTGATTGTCCGCCTCGACGGTGTTGACGATGTGTGTGTCGGTCGTCATCACCTCGACCGCGTCGATGCGGTCGTGGGCGGTCACCGCGTCGACGACGCGGCCCCGTAGGCCGGGCACCATGTTGTTCCCGTCGACGAGAACGTACGCCGTGTACTGGTCGTCCACCCCGACGACGGCGACCCGAACCCCGAGGGGGCCGATGCCGTCGAGGGAGTCCCAGTCGGTGCGTTCCCACGCGACGCCGAGTCGAAGCGGGCCGGTCGGCGCCTCGCACAACCGCTCGCCCGTGTGTTTCGCGGCGGCGATCATGTCGAACGCGCGCTGGCTACCGGGGGTGACGTGGCCGAGGTCCTCGCCCTGTAGGCCGTTGTTCGAGTTGTGGGCGTCGACGAGGAGCACGTCGTCGAGGCCGGCGGTACGGGCCTCCGTCGCCGCCGAGAGGCCGACGCCGTACTCCACGTCGTCGGCGAAGCCGGGGGCGTAGGTAGCGACGAGGAGGGCGGCGTCGCCGAACGCCTGGCCGAGCATCGACGCCTCGCCGGCCTGCGTGCGGACGCTTCTGCTCGCCGCCGCCGAGTACGTCAGCTTCGCCTGTGCGTCGTCGATGGCGTCGAGGATGGCGTCCACCTCGCGCTCGGTGACGAGGTTGAAGTCGTGACCGGCGGTGGCGTGGGGTGGGAAGACGAGGCCGTCGGTGTGTTCGGCGACGCGGACGGGGAAGTTCCCACCGCCGATTTCGCCCATCGGTCCGGGGTGGATCATCGGCAGGACGAACCGCGCCTTCTGCGTCCCGTTCGGGCGCCGGAAGGCGAGGACGGTCACGGGGACGACGGCCTCCTCGCCGAGTTTCTCGAAGAAGTCCTCCAGTTCCCGTGACCCCTCGGCGACGTGGCCGACGAAGCCACGGATGAAATCGAGGACGGAGACGCCGAGGCTCCGCTGCCAGGGGCGGTCGATCACCCGGATGAAGACGTAGACGGCGCCGGCGTAGATGACGCACGTAACCGCGAGCAACCGGAAGTGGTGAGCGTCGATGATCCAGAGCTCCGGCGGCGCCTCCGAGGCCCGCGAGAGGTAGGGCATCAGGTAGGCGTCGACAAGGGGGCCGCCGAGCTCCAGAAACCGGACGGTCCCGCTGTAGACGAACAGGAAGAGCGCGGAGACGAGGGTCTGGAGGCTCGCGGGCACCGCCGCGATGAGTAGCGAGGACTGCGAGACGGCCATGACGACCAGCAGTCGAAAGGCGAAGATGGAGGCCAGTGCGATGACGAGGGCGTCGTAGACGAACGTCTGCCCGAGCGGCGTGACCAGGGCGACGATGCCGGCGCCGATGACGATGGCGACGAGGATGAGTTCACAGAGGAGGGCGAGCAGCGACGACCGGTTCGGCGTCAGCTTCCCGCCGACGAACCGGTCGACGCCGGTCGTCCCGACGGAGGCGATGATCGTCGGGAGCCCGATGAAGAAGATGCCTTGCCAGGCGTCTCGTCCGAGGATGAGCAGGTTGCGCCAGGTCGGGTCGCTGACGCCGGAGTCGAAGGCGGCGATACCGGCCAGCGCCGCGATAGCGAGGGCGAACCCGAGGCTGGCGTACCAGCTCGGCGCAGTGAAAATGTACCGCGACAGGCCCGCGAGGTCGGACTGGGTCGCCGTCATTCAGTCGCTCCGACGGGGCGGGGCGTGGTAAATCCCTCCCTTCCCTGCGATCGGTCGGGCGGGCGTCGTCCGCCCGTCCTGCGATACCGGCCTCAGCGACAGCGCTCGATGAAGTTCGCGAACAGCTCCTCCCCCTCCTCGGTGTGGGCCACTTCGGGGTGCCACTGGACGCCGTAGAGGTCGCGGTCCGCGTCGCTCATCGCCTCGATGTCGCAGACGTCGCTCGTCGCGGTGTGGGCGAAGCCGGTGGGGAGGTCGACCACTTCGTCGGCGTGGCTCGCCCACACGCGCGTCTCGGGGGCGAGCGATCCGACCACGGGGTCGTCCGCGTCGACGATGCGGACCGTCACGTCGGCGTAGCCGCCGTAGTCGCCGGCGTCGACGGCGCCGTCGAGCTGGGTGGCCATGATCTGCATGCCGAGGCAGATACCGAGGACGGGCACGTCGAGCTCCAGATACTCCGCACAGCGGCCGATCCGGTCCATGTCGGGCCCGCCCGAGAGGACGAGGCCGTCGGCGTCGAGGTCCTCGGGCGGGGTCGTGTTGTCGACGATGTCCGTGTCCACGCCCGCGTCCCGGAGCGCCCGGTGTTCCAGGTGCGTGAACTGGCCGTGGTTGTCGACGACGACGATTCGGGTCATTACGCCGTCGTAATCCGGTAACGCGTAAAAACGGATCGAATGTCAGCGTCCGTCGCGGCCGTCGCGCTCCGCCGCGGTCCGGAAGCCGAGTTCCGACTGTTCCTTGCTCCGGCGCTCCTCGCGGGCCGCTAGCGCCTCCGCGTCGGGGTTCACGTCGTCGTCGATGCGCGCCCATCCGGCGTGGACTTTCGCGTGACACCAGCGACACAGCGCGACGGTGATCTCGTGGGCCGGGTCGTCGCGGTCGTCGTCGCCCCCCGACCCGCCGTACGAGAGGTGGTGTTCTTCCAGCAGGGGGCGGGCGTCCTCGTGGGCCATCCGCACTTCGTCGAGTCCGCAGCGCCGACATTCGCGGCCGTCGGTCGTCGAGCGGTAGTGCGGGCAGTCCGCCCAGCCGGCGTCGCCGGCGACGACGCAGTCGTAGCCGTCGGCACGGCGGGCGGCCGCGAACGCGGGGTCGTCGCCGGCCGACGGCCGGCTGTCGTCGGCCTCCGGCCGACTGCCCGAGGGACTGTGTCCCTCGCTGCTCGGGGGACGCCGTTCCCCGCCGTCGCCGTCGTGTTCGAGCGCGAACCGGCACCGACCGTCGCCGGTCAGGTGATCGCAACGGTCCGCGTGGGCGTAGGGGTCGTCCACGCCGACCGGCGTGCCCGTCGGGGTCCGCTCCATGCCGTGACGATGGGCACAGCCCCACATCAACCTGTTCCGTTACGGCTCGTAGCCCGCGTACCGCACCAACTGCGCGAACACGTCCGCGTTCATCGCCGACTCGGAGACGATGCCGCCGACCATCCCGCCGGGGTAGCTGTTGCCGTTCATCGCGTGGCTCAGCCTGTGACAGTGCGCGGGGTAGATGCCGGGGTCGGCGTCCGCCTCGAACTCGACGGTCTTGCGTTCCGCGGGCGGCAGGTGGCGAATGCCCTCCTCGTACTGAGCCACCTCCGGCACCTTCGAGCCGTCCGTGTCGGTCGGGGCCGCACAGCCCGCGAGGCCGAGGACACCGGCCGTACCGGTTGTCTTCACGAACTGCCGACACGAGGGGTTCGTCAGTACGGGTAGTCGTCGTACCGGGGTGTACAAGCCTCGCCCGACGGCTCTCCGTGGGTGACAACGTCGTGGCGAATCCCGGAATCCGTTCGGGTGGTGTACATACCCGGTCGGCGTCAGCGCCGACGCTCCCTCGGGTCGTCGTCCACGTCGCGGCGGGCGGCGCGTTCGGCGGCCGAGCGATCCGTCACCTCGCGGCCGTCGTGTTCGGCGCGTACGAGCGCGTGGAGCAGGAGGGGACCGCCCACGGCGAGGAGGGCAACGACGAGGACGAGTGCCCCCCCGCCGCTCGTCTACCCGAGGAACACGTCGACGATGTCGCTTCCCCGCCCGCCCGCGTCGCGGTACAGCTCCGAATAGCCGCAGTTGGTACACGAGACCACTCTGAAGGCGTTGGTCTGGATGTCGAACATCTTACTGAGGCCGCCGCCGGTGGTCGAAATCTCGCCCACGTCGGTCTCGGTGTGGCCACACTTCGGACAGCCGCGGTCGTCTCCGTCCATGGGCGGGGATCGACGGCTACGAGCCAAAAGCCACCGAAGGCTCAAATCCGCGTTTGTGCGATGTCCGCGCTACGAGTTGTTCTCGTAGACGATGTCGGCGTCGTCGGCGCTCCGGGAGGCGAGGTACCGAAGGTCGTCGGCCACGGTTTCGAACGCTTCCGCCCGCTCGGGGAAGTCGTCGAGCAACGTGTCGAATCGGTCCTCGACGTCGTTCAGAACGTCGTACGCCCGGTCGGCGGTGTCGGCGGCCCGGTCGGTTTCCCCGTCGGCGGCTTCGTCCCGGCCCCGGTCGAGCAGCGACATGCCGTTTTTGAGGTCGGCAACCCCGTCGCTGAGCGTCCCGAGTACGTCCGCCTCGTCGTTCAACTGTGCGACCTTCTCCCCGTACTCGTTCTCGTCGACGGCGTCGAGCGCCGTTGCGTTCGACGCGTCCAGCTCCTCGCTGAGCGTGGTCGTGGGATCGCTCACCTCCTCGGCGGCGGTCCGGACGCGCTCGATGTCGTCCTCCGCGTCGCCCAGGTCGTCGTCGTCGAGGTGCGTGTACACCTCGGTGAGTGCGTCGTGGGCGTCGATGAGCCACGACTGGGCGTCGGTCGCGTGGGTCAGGAACTCCTGCATCGCGATCAGCGACGCGACGGTCCCGCGTTGCTCGTCGGTCGTGGCCTCGGCCTCGGCCTCGACGAGCGTGCGTTGAATGCCGTTGAGCCGCAGCAACACGTCCCGTGCCCGGAACTCTTCGGTCTCGGCGGTCACGGACAGGAGGTCGTCCGTGACGCCGCCGGTGTAGAGGTAGAGGGCCTCGGTGAGCCCGTTTCGGGCCTCCGTGATCCGCTCGGCCGCCGCGTCCGACGCCTCTGGTTCGGGTGTCGCCGTCGGGGTCCCGGTCGGGGTCGGTTCCGGCGTCTCGGTCGGAGTCGGGTCGGAGGGTTCGGTGGAGGTCGGCGCCGGCTGGCTTCGCTGGCCGCCGAAGCAGCCGGCCACGAACGGGGTCAGGGCCACGAGGAACGCGCGTCGGTCCATACGCGACGCCTACACGCGGATCCGGTAAAACGTATCGATACTGTCAGACGTGCGTTAGACGCTACGAGGCCGAAATTAGCGGTTCGAGCCACGCTGTGCGACGTGCGTCAGACACGTATCAGATTTAGATAAAAATCTATAGGTCGTCACCGTCACACGGGGTGAAACGATGACCCTCCTCGGCACGTCCGGCGCTGCCCGCTCACGAGCGGCCGCGCTCGTGGTCACGCTGTTCGTCGCTACCGCCGCGTGGAACGCTACGCTCAACACCCTCCTCGCCCGGTCCGGGCTGGCCTCGACCATGCAGGTCGCCTACGAGCCGACCCTCCCCCTCACGACGCTCGGCGCGGTTGGGGGGCTCACCGCCGCCACCGTCACCGTCGTGGTGACGCTCGCGGCGCTGGCGCGGACGTTCGCCCCCGAGTCCGACGCGCTCGGCGCGAGCGAGACGGTCGGTCGGACGGCGCTCGCCTACGCCCGCGCCGTCGTCGTCGCCGTCGGCGGCGTCGTCGCGGCGGCCGTCGGCCTCGCGTTCCTCGTCGTCCCCGGACTCGTCGTCCTCGTCCACCTGCCGCTGGTCTTCGTCGCCGTCGCCGCCGACGGCGCCCCCATCGGCCGGGCGGTCGAACGGACCTGGACGCGCGCCGGCGGCTCCC
>ERZ1034547.157-NODE-157-length-17644-cov-2.793735_pt1 | contig 17644 bp, 26 predicted proteins | sample MGYA00520642_ERZ1034547 | MGnify/ENA primary metagenome ERZ1034547 (study PRJEB33760, sample SAMEA4777713) | hypersaline lake metagenome | biome: hypersaline environment; feature: brines | place: Spain | collected 2012-08 | depth 0 m ... | reverse complement strand
CCGGGGACCGAAAACCCATCTCCAAAGAACTCGTCGGTCATATCTTGCATCTCTTCAAGGTCTTCAAACAGTCCATCAGTATTGAAAAGAGAATCTCCACCATCTATAGGGGCAATATCTTTAAGCGACTCTTCTACATACGAAGCGACTTTCTCAGACTCGCGCTGCGTTTCACGCTCATCTACTTCAGGGATAATACGCTGTTTGAGCGTTTGTTTCATTACCGGACACTACATTTGCGGTCGATAAAAAGGTCTGACCTATCCCAAGACCTGTCCGACCTCTAACGTGACACTAAAGTCGAACCGTCCCGGACGGCCAGACTCGATAGTGCTATCGGAACTCGAAACCGTACCCTCCCAGATCACCCCACTAAACATATCGTACAACTGCGCCTCACTACCCTGTAACCTTCTATCGAACTCATTAGTCGTAGAAGCAAACGAATCAGGGACATATACAACGCCGTCAAATACTACCTCGGTCGTCACACCCTCATTAATAGTTCCGAGGACGGGAGAATCACCACTCGACCCCTCTACTTGATGGATTAGATCGGTCGTCTGAATATTGGTCGTTCTACTAACGTCGCGATTTTCGACATACGAAAACTCAATATCAACATTATCCACCACTATCTTATCAGTCTGTAGGTCAGAAAACCCTCTCTGTGACACATAATTATTCGGCGAATTCTGATTCTGGACACCATCTGAAAAGACACCCTGTACCGTCCAGTTAAAACGCTCGCCACTATCTGGAGAATACGACCACGACACATCTTCAAAAAGTAACCCACGACTATTCGAGGCGGTCGGATCATACGTCTGGCCACGCACCACATCCTCTACCTCCCATCCCAGTCCCTGTTGGGGAAGGATTAGCGACTCTAACTGGCGCAACCACGTTCTAAGAGACGCTATCTTGTCTAATGATGGAAACCCCCTGTTCACTCTTGAAAACGATGTCTGCCCCGATAAGCGGACACTCCGAGAGCCTGAAACAGGTGCGAGAACCGTATCATTGTCATCCTCACCGGGAGGACTTTGTCGGTTAGTCTGTGTATCGCTCTCAACACTAAACGAATCGGCATTATACAAAGAGTGACCTAATGACTCGAACGATCCATCTGTTCCATGAATACCGTTGACTATAACGCGGGCAGAATTATCTCGAACCATTAGTTAATCTCCTCCCAGAAGTTCGCTATCGCCTCTTCGACAGCAACCCTGTTCATCTCAATCTGTGAGTCAATGTAATCTTCTATTTGCTCATTCCACATCAAGAAGGTTCCAAGAGGGAGATCATTTGGTCGGCTCCCCATAATCATGAGATATTGAACCTCTAATTCTCTCAGTTTATCTCGTCCTCCAAAGATAAGTTTCCCACTTCAGTATCACCTACCGAATTGATGGACTCGCACTTCTCCATAAGCCAATCACCGAGCATTTCGGGCAAATCATTAGGATCATCTGGTCCATCAGACGGCATCTCCTCTACAGACATTTTGAGCAACTCACTCCTGTAAAGGCCCTGTAGAGGCGTACCCTCAATCTCCTGTAATTCGACATCTACATCGAACGACTCTGAGGACACAATATCTTTGAGGTTCTGGGACTCGCCAAACGTTAACTCTCGGACCACAAATCGAGTCGACTCCCACTCGTCTACATAACCCCCAAACCTCTCGATCTTCGCCTCTAACTCTACCCGTTGACTTTGGAGTTCTCTCCAGTCCTTTCCAAGACGTTTCTTTCTCTGCTCAAAATCGTCGGCGTCGTCATCGAGTTCCCGACGCCGGCGCTCAATTTCTTCGATTTCATCTGTGACATCACTCAGCTCCTCCTCCATGACGGGGATTTCCTGTTCGAGAGAAAATCCCATTTCTCTAAGACTCATTGTTTAACTAAAGTATACGTTCGGGTCTTGTCCAACCGTTGCCTCAGCTGTCACATCTAACAACGAACGATCCACATCGTCATCAATAGCAGACTCAGGGTCGCCAACATTCGACCTCTGGAAACTCGACGGGAAGCCCTCAGTCCAATTAATCTGAAGATTGTTCTCCTCTTTCCGAGAGAGGAGCTGAACGTACCCCTTAACACCTACATCGCTCATCTCTTCGGCAGGATACACAGCGTCGCCACTCGTATCTACCTGATTGCCGTAGAAATTCTTACGCTCTCCCTCTTTGAGATCATCTGTGACCCGAGCACTATAACTAAGATCGGGTTCGAAGTCAAGATCAACCTTATTCACTCCAAACCGAGTACCCAACTCGTAATCGGGCTCAGTATTCGAGTTGAAGGAAAGGTCGAGGTCTTGAACATGACCACGGAACTCGGCAGTACCCGAATCACTCAGGTCTAAGAATAATTCAGCATTTGCGAAGTTCAGGGGACTAAAGTCAGTATCGGGCTGACTTCCTAACTCGCCATAGGGAGAATTGGTCGCATCATCGTAGATGCGCTCATCAACATAGAACCCGTTGAGAGATACGTCCATCGGGTCTTGAACGGCCGTACTCACAGACGGATCATCAATACCGGCACCAATATACACCGTCTGACTAACCGTACCATCCTGATAATGATTCTCCTCTACAAGATGGGCGGTCTTTGGAGGATCAGTCGGGCTAAGACTGAAATTAAGGACATAACCCCCTCCAGTACCCGTGTTATCAGTAATAGTCGGTGACCCATACACAAACCCGAGCCACCACGGATTCGTATAAATGAAATCGGTCCCCCACGTACCCTCGAACTCCATCTCATGGTACTCGGAGGGCTGCCGATTAAACGGGCGATAATACGTTTCTACACTATTATCAGCGTCTGGTTCGGAAATATCTTCGTCGTCTCCAAACGCTTTGAATTCAGAATCGGTCGGATCACCCGGTTCTTGTGCGAACGCACCATCATCCTCCCATACGTACGCCCAAATCGTACGTCCACCTGTTAAAACACTCATTACCGTTCTCCTGATTGAGATATAGGACTACTATAAGCGATAAACCTTACGGGCCACGTAGCATGCCACGTATCCGCCCCGTAATCTTCGGTTTCATCACTAAGCGTATCGTACCACACATAGTCATACGGACCAACCCCAAATCTCGCAGAATCTACAATCCGCTGAACCTCTCCTAATAATCCTCCGTACAAGTCACCATCTTGACCCCACAACCTCTGCGAGCTATGACTTGTGCGCACCTCAGCATCTATGACCTGTTCAACATGAAGATCGCGGAATCCAACACTCGCGGGTGAAATATCAGGATCGCCACCATCTCGAAGATGGATAATATCGTCGTCGGAATAATTCTGTGCGCGCCTCTGTTTGTCTTCTTGATTTCCCGCCTTAATGATTAGAGGTTTTGGAACATCTATCTCGCGACCATCTAACGACTCTTGCCATCTACTTTCGAGTAATTCTTGGAGTAATGTACGCTCATTACGTGCCTCGGAAAACTCACTATTGTTTGTACTCATGATCTATCATCCTCCTGTATGGCTTGAGTGACGGCATCTTTCAAATACCTCTTCTTGCGAACCATATACTCACAATCTTTGAGAGCATCATAGAATCCATCGCGAGTCCATCCATTAGACATGGCGCGTCTATACGTCGGCTCGATTGGGCCACCTCTCTCATGAAGTTTCGCAGTCGGGTGACTAATCTCGAACGTATAGGAATTAACAAACTCTCCCCGATTATTACGTTCTTGCTCAACCTCACCAACATACTTCACAAGACCCTCTGCCCCCTGTACGCTGTTTTCTAAGTTGGATATGGTATTAGACCGAACCCTCTCAGCAAACTCCTTAGCATGGGTGTCAGCGACTTTTTCCATACCCTCTCTCATGTTCTCTTTGACTATATCTTCGTTACGTGTCATTCTGATACACTCTCCAGATTTGTCGGTCAGTTCTATCTGCCTCGTAATACTTCACCGGGACCATACACTCTACATCCAACCCACACGGAAGCGGGTGATAGTACCCACACGGTTTAGGGTCACCTTTCGTCATATTAGAACATATCAAGACCCTGCCCACGCACTTCCTTATACGGTTCGAGGTCCTCCCATACTTGCTCTCTCCACGACTCGGCAACGCGTTCAGCGTCAGGTGCTTCCTCATTACCGGGAGTAGTATACCGATAAAAGTCACTCTCCATGAGGTCGGCAGCTACCAACTTTGCGCACGCTTCGACAATATCGGCGGGGACAATCTCCTTACCAAACCGATACGTTAATCTAAGATTACGATACCTGTTAAAGAACGACTTTCTTCTATAGATATGGAGCATACCCGTTGACTCCTCGATCCAATAGTCTTCTTGGCGGCCCTCTGTATACTCGTCGGACTCGACAAAGTCTTCGTACTCGTTACCTCTCCAGACTTGTAGTTTATCACCCTTATCTGAATCCAAGGGCGTCCTAATATCCCTTCGAGTGAGCTTTATCGCAAGACCCGACTCCCACCGATACGGACCTTCGAGATTTTTCATCTCATTAACAACACGCCGCTCTCGCCACGCGTGACTCGTATACGTATCTATCTTTGAGGACTTACTTGCGATTTGACGCTCGATCCTATCTCGACCAATAGCAGTATCAGCTTCAAACGTATCGAACCTATCAAAATACGTCGCCACGTCTTCAGGTTCACAGTACCCCTTAGCGTCTATTCCTGCTGGTTCTAAGGACATTACTTGCCCAAAACTAACAGGGACGGCAAGAAAACTCTACCCCCTAATCGCCTTTCTGAATTAACTTTTCTGGGTCTTCGCCATCATCCTCTATGAAGTCTGACGGCTCTGTTCCATTCTCAAGAAGATAGTCATCTACCTGTTCAGTATCTATCTCCTCATGGACACGTGCGAGTGCCCTAATGACTGTAATAGCACTCAAAATCATCTTATTGGTTTTCGCTATTGTACCCCTCTTACCTCGAAGTTCCCAGCCAAGATACACCACTACGATAATCCATCCGAGGTCGGGATTTGCTAACGCCCACTTGATGGCTTCACCAATTAGCGTTCCCGTAGCCATTGTTACTCATCCCTGTAGGACAACTCTTGGAAGGAAACTGCTCGGTCAGTCCACCCCGAGAGGAACATATAGACCGTAACCTCGAAGCCACCACTATGAGTAACTATATTTGGTCTAATGTATTCAATTGGAGCATTATGATAGGTCGTATACTTCACATACCTATTGTTATCAGCCACTAAGTCTCCACCCGTGACAAATAACACGTCGTCGGCTGCTGGCGACGCATTATCTACCGGAGCATAATACTCTCCATTTGGCGATACTTCTAAACGCAACTCTAGCGTATCTGTTGACGGATCAAAATTAGGTCCGGCCTTCACCCACATCCCAATCTGAGGATGGGCGCGCGTCTTATGTTCTTGGCCCGGTCCCGTTCCGGTCTCATTCTCAAGACCAACTAGTTGTCTCGGTTCGCTCATGAATTATGAAAAGTGGGCACCGATTTCAGGCGCCCAAACATTCTTACTTACCTCCCAATACCCGTAACGTGAACGCCAACCTCAGTACCGGCGCTCACCTCAGTCGCACTTCCAGTACCGTCTAGGACAAGCAGAACGTCGTTGGCCTCGTCCCACACAACATTATTATCACTACCGTCATCAAGCGTGACAATAACATTCTGGAACCGATTCATGTTGAGTGTCGCAGGAACGAACGTCACTCCACCTGTCTCATAGGTGATAGTGACTTCCGCATGACGGAACAGCATCGCACCCGCGTACTCACTCGGACTAATGTTGTCTACTGAAATTGCCATTGATTAGTACGCCTCCATGTCTTCTTTCATGTCTTCCGCAACCTCGGTAAGTTCTTCTTCAAGAACCTCCTCCTTCTGGTTCGCCTTAATTCCGAATCCCTTGGCGAGTGACTGTTTGGCGTCATACCCAAAGGACTTGATGGCTTCTTCTACCGAAGCCTCTTCACCAGCGAGGAGAGACTTTAACTTACCGCGAGCGGTCCAATCTACCTCGTGGAAATTACTTTCCTCGAAATACCGGGCGTCTTCAAGATCCTCAACATCAGTTGAGAACCCCGAACGGAACCGATACTTACGACCCGTATCGGGAACCCGGTGCGTAGTGGACCTCGATTTGGCGGAACACGTTACTTCTGCGAGTTTCATGATTTTGAATCCCCTCTATTGTTCAACTATACGAGGTCGCGGATCTTGGCATGCGACGCGGGGGAGACAGTCGTCGTCTCAGCGATCGTCACGTAAAGACCCTGATTCCCAAGACGACCAATCGAGTAGGGGTCGTCGTTGACCTCAGTCCCACTATCGTAGAACTGCGTGGGGAGCAGAGTCTTCATGAACATGGTCGAGCTGTCGACGAGGTATACGCGGCCAATACCGTCCTGCGGAACATCCACGGACTCGAAGATCGGAATGTCCTTGTAGGACTGTACCGTGATACCCACGTCGTCACCGGGCTGCGTCTGAACACCGTTGAGGCCCATCGTGGCGCGCACGGCTTCAAGACGCTCCTTGCCACCAACCTCTTCCTCGATACGCTGGAAGGTATCGTGGTTCGTCAGGAAGAAGTAATTATCGTCGGCGACAGGGTTCTTACCCGAGTTCTGCTTGACCTGTGTGATGGCGTCATCGAGCAGATCAATGGTGAACGTCTGGTCATTGCCCGCATTATCAATGACGTTAGACTCGAACTCACCACTAGTCCGGTCGAACCCGTAGACGTTCGCGTTCGTCGGATTACTCAGGATGGAAGTCTCATCCTGATCGCTGATAAGCTGGTCGAGGGAGAGAACATTATCAGCATTACCCGCATCATCAACGGCAGTCAGAAGCTGCTCGTTAATGTGCTTCGGATGCTCGCCCATACCCGTCTGGTGCTCCGTACCTTCACCGTAGTACCGGCGCAGCCAATCGAACGGATCGTCGAGGTCGTCATCCTGCGTGTCCGCGAGGAGCTGCTTGACCTGACTCACGTCGAAGCTGTGAGCGATGGTCTTCGGATCCTGCTCGTACTGGTCGATCTCCGGAGCGTCGGTATCCGGGATAGTGGCGTTTTCACCCTCTCCACCCGAGGCGACGCCATGACCGAAGTCGGTGACAGTCCGCTCACCGGACTTCACCCACGCACGGTTTTCGAGGAGCGCGAACGCATTTGCCTCGTGATTGACCGTGTAGAATACCTCGGACCCGTACACCGCATTACGGTATCCGTCGGTCGTCGAGAGGACCGGATCATCCTGCTTCGACATCTTGGAGGACTTATTGGCGTAGTAGTCCGGAACGAACCCATACCAATAGTCCACCATATCCTGAATCGTCCGAATACGACCGTCGGCCTTCTGAATTGTACCGGGCGCCTGCCCGTCAGCAGTCCGAGACTGCGTACGATAGAAGCCGTTGCCGACTCCAGACCGCTCAAGCTGCTGCTTCTTGAGATAATTTTTCGCAGCGTCGGACTTCATCAGCTTCTGCTGCTCGGAAACCTTTGCCTTCGTCAGTTCGTGAGCCTGATTGCTAATACTCATATCTATTTACCTCCACTTGCTGAGAGCGGGAGACGAATCATCTACGTTTTCGTCAGCGTCTTCCTTCTCAAACCGCTCATCAAGTTCGTTCGCGCGCTCTCCAAGATCGACACCCGGAGAGTTGACATTACCCTCATCGAGGATATCGCGAACAGCCTTTTCTAGGTCATCTTCATTGGAACCCCCGGCGGACTCCTCAGATTTCTGCTTATTGTCGCCGATATACTCGGACACGACAGACCACACATCACCGGGAAGCTCTTCCTTCAGAGCCTCTCGGGCCGTGTCGTCAAGACCTTTGTCTTCAACATCGACCTGCTCCGTGTCAATGTCTACATCACCATCATCGTCTTCCATTTCCTCCTCTTCGTCCATCTCCTTCTCTTCGTCTTCCTCGTCTTCCTCGTAATCGCCCTTACGAGCAAAGTTCGCATCCATGTAGGACACGGTAGCGAGGTCGCCATCAGGGAGAGAGGACTTAAGCTTCTCAGCGGCAATCTCTTCAGCCTTCTCCGCAATCTGCTCCTCCGAGGGGACGGACTTTTCTACCTCTTCAACTACTGCGTCGACGGTCTTACTAACCGTGTCGTCGAGCGCAGCGTTGAGATCCTCTTTCGTTGCTATCTCGCCCCCGACCTCATCCTGCTTAACATACGCATCAGGATTAAAGTCAGAGGGAATATTGGACTTCTCCTCTTCGTCGTCGTCTTCGTGTTCAGTCATACTTTTTGAAACCGTAGCATCTACCTCCTGAGGCGAACTAACCGAACCGTTTTCAACCTCGAAGGACTTCGCAGTTTGCTGGTCAGGATAACTAACCTCGCTCACGTCACCATTGACACGAGCAAACTTAGCATCTTGATTCATTCCCTCTTCACACAGAGTAACGGCGGAAAGGTCCATCTCGATAATATCGTCATAGACCATATCGCCGTCTACCTGTTTCTGAGTGACAAGAGCCTCGCCACTAATCGAGTAGGAATTGATTTCACCCGACTCGATCTTTTCGCGAACCTCCTGCGCTTGATTAGTGTCGTTAAACACTTCACCCGCTACGAACATAGCGGGCGGATTTCCATCATCCAGGTCTAAGACGGACGTGGGGAAGGAATCGCGCTTATATGTCTGACCATTGATTTCTACCTCGACCTCTTCATCTGTCTCGAAACGCTCCAAAATCTTACCAACCAACTGGTCGGTATGTGCGTAAGACAAAGACGCCCGTTTCAGAAGTTGCGGGAGTGCCTTATCTAAAGCCTCAACATTGATTTTGTCCTGCTCCTTATCGACGACCTCTACCGACGCAGGTCCCCAGATAAGAAACTCATCATCCTGCTTAAGGACAAAGGATACCGAGCGATTGACTTGCGCCTCAAACTCGGTCTTCTGAATATTGTCGGCTTTAGCAAGAGCGTCCGAGACACCTTCTTTACGTGAGATTTTTACCATATCTATCGCACTCTTAAACCTCCGTGGATCCGTTTCACTTCGAGCTAACTTACGAAACAGTTCGAGTGAGAGTTAATCTGTTTCCATGTACCGAGAGGAATGTCGTCTCTCTTGATAGCGATTTCCGCTACCTCAATCGGCATCTCGAAAACAGGATCCTCGCCAAACTTTTGCTCAAACTTTTCAGCAGGCCACTCGCCGGTCACCTCATAATGAATTTGCGCGCAATACGCTGACGGATCCTCCTTATCGGAGTTGTCACGCGTACACGCGTCGAAATCATTATATCCGGCAAATGGCATTTTGACTTACTTGAACAGCTTACTCGGCTCAGACGGATCGAACTCTTTTCCACACTCGTTACACTCGACAGGGCCCCGCTTGGATACCGAAAGGGACTTGCTGAGTGCTGTCTTGGTCCCACAATTAGGGCAGTCCATGTCCTGTCAACCGAATATAAGAGGATACCTGATAAATAAGCATGGATATTTAGTAATTTAGGAAAAGAGCGGTCAATTAGGCAACCGGAACGTCTAACTCGTCCTCAACATAGTCCATTAACTCTTGACCCACATTACCAACCTCTTGAGGGTTAATATTCGCTTCGTTGGCTGCCTCACCAATTTCTCTATGAAATTCTTCATAAGGGACATAGTCTTCTCCCTCATACTCGTCTACCAACCACTCACCCACCTCATCAACAAACTCATCTGGCTGTACATCGAAGTCCTCGTTATCAAGATCCCTTTGAGGGACAGCGCCCTCTCCACTACCAAAGGATTCATCAGTTTCATAATACACAGCACCACTATCACTTGTGCGAGGAGTATACTGGTCAGGAACATCCTCTTCAGAGTCTACGTACACACGGGACTTATCTAACTCGGAGGACACTCCATCTCGAACCCTTTCATCAAAAGATTTCTCATTCTGAGACTGATTAAACCGTTCAGCAACTCTCTCTTGAATAGACTTCTCATCTTCTTTCTCCTCGGAAGCCAAAACACGCTCTTTGATGGCATCAGCATTTACCATACACGACAAAACGAAAGGCGGCCAAATAAATCTATACCTAGTTGCCAACCGGCGACTCTCTCTTTACCCGGTGATTCTCACGACAGATATCGCACAACTCCCAAAACGAACTCGCATAGTCTTCAGGTCTTTTCTTAATACGTTTTTCATCTATATGTTGAATAAGTCGACACTTCTTCAAGTGATACTTATCAGACGCGGCTCCATAAACCGTAATGACCTCACGACTCATCAGTATATGAGAGAACCTCAGCGCGCTCTCTAGCGAGTTTCTCTTCTTGAAGGGTAATGATACACTCGGAGCAAAGCGATTGATTAGAGAAGTCTCCAGCTCGGTCTACAACGTCTTTACGAACCTCGTGACACTCCTCACACTTTCGTTCTTCTCTCTTAGGATTTCGCTTCTCACTACCCGGAACACCATCGGCTCGTCCTGCTTCTGAGTGATATGAGTAACTATCAACTCTATTAGCGTCTCCCATATACACCACACTAACGGACCCAACTACCATAAAAATTTAGGACTACTCGCGAGTCGTACCGTCTACAGACTAAATACCATCTTCTTCTTGTCCCTGCTCAAGATACGTAACCAGCTGATCCTCTAAGATGTCGCGCTCTTCTCCATCTGCCTCGAAGTAATCAAGGACTGTATTAGCGGCATCTTCAGGGTCTTCGCCCATCTCAACCTCTTCTTCTAACTCGTCAAGAGTACCCTCTTCTTCCATGACATCAAACATCACATCAGACCGAGTTTGGGCGTCACCCTCTGCGAACTCTTCACCGAGTCCCATATCCTCGACTTCAGACGGAACACCCCCACCATTAGACCCACCATCATCAGTCTCATAATAGACGGCACCTCTCTCAGATGTCTGGGGAGTATATTCATCGGGAACCTCAGATTCGTCACCTACATACACGCGAGACTTCTGGGACTTATCTGCGTCGTAATTCTCAACGTCATCATCTGGAACACATCTGGGATTGCCATTATCTTTGAGACCCACCATAGTATACCCTTCCCAACAGGGATCTTCGTCTTTATCGAGGCGCTCTTCCCAGTCAGGACGGACACCCTTATCTATACCTGCGGCGTCATGAACCATTTCCATTACGTCCTCGGCTTCTAATGACGGATATTCTCCAGCCACAAGTTCGTACATCCACTCGTGGTCTTCATTAGCCTCCAACTGTTCGAGTTTTGCCTCTACACTCTCAAGAGGCTCCTCCCACTCTGAGGAACCCTCAGTATCAACAAGCGTCGCCATACCCTCTTCGCGGTCGACATCTACGACCATAACGTGCTCGTTCCACGTAAGACCCTCTGTGACTTCTTCCTGCTTGTCGAAATCGTAAGAAGTGGTCTCTCTACCACTATCTATGAATTGGTCGTCAGTCCGAACATAGTACATATCACCACGTTCATCCTCTTGAGCCTCATAACTCTCAGGGACTTGCGATTCATCTCCCACGTACACACGATCTAACTCTGTTTTCTCTTCTGGCATAGTTTCTTCAACCGTATTAACCACTATTGACTTGAATCTCTGTTCTGTGACTTCATCGTCTGACAATTGTACCCGGTCGCGCACCGTCTCATACACACTAGGAGCAACTTCTTCAGAGTAGTAATCATCTTCAGCTAACTCTGGGATTATTTGCTCCACAATCATGTCGACTAACTGCTCGAGGACTTGTGAATCCTCTTGTGCGTCGGAACTATCTATCGTCTCATAAAACCACCCACCCTGTCCACCCCGTTGAGGTTCAAACTCTGGAGGAACCTCGGCAGGACTACTCACGTACACTCGACGCTTATAGAACGTACTAAACAATTCGTCAAATGAGTCCATCACTCCACCAACCTCGGCTCCTGAACCGCGCTCTTCAGGTCGATAATACAACCGGCCCTGCGGTCCCTCACGCAATACAGCGTCGCGAGGACACTCTTGTTTTGAATTGACATACACCTTAGCCATACACACTCAACCCTTTGAGAGAAACAGATAAAGGATTTTGGGGCTATACGACCCAAACCCCTACCGTCTAATCCAAACGACTGTCAGACCCAATAGCGACCGATTCACCGGACTGTAGGACAAACTTCTGACCCTCATCTACCCACATTGTCTTCTCAACCTCTAACCCATATCTATCAAGGACCATTGAAAGAAATTCTAGAGTGTCGAAATCGTCATTCAAGAGGACACCTGTCCGCATTTCGTCTGGATCACTCGTTATCACAATATTACGGTGCGCCGCTAATTCATTCATAACCGTACGCTTGGGGATAGGCATATCAGTCATAGAACGTACTCCCTCCAATTGGCGATCATCTTACGTACATTAGTTTCAAACTCGTCTTGCCACGAATCCTCATCTATATCGAGTCGCCACTTGTCAGCCACAGTATCTTGTCGAGGATTGTATAACATGATAGCCACATCCCCTCCCTCGTACTTCGACGTATAGATATTGACACCCGTATCGACACGACAAACCAAATCATCCATTGGCATAGGGATATCGGCCATTATCGTGTCTTCATCTTTAGGGATAACAGTATCATACACAGCGAAACTCTCTAAGAACTCTCGAAACTCATTGATAGTATAGGTCACTCGTCGTCACCCCTATCAGGAAGGTCAGTCTCCATCCCCGACTTCAGACCATACTCGCGTTCTAACAGATCGATCTCGCGCTCTAGTGACCTCTTACAAACAGGACACGTATGAAACCCATTACCCTGCTGATTATCACTCGTTGGAACGTCTATTGGTCGTACCTCGTGTTTACAGTTAGCGCAAATGACTGATTCTTCAACCCCTATAGTCTCTTCGTCCATCTTTGAGTTTGGTTCAGTCTGACTCACGTTTCTACTATTGAAGGATAGGACTATAAACTTTTAGTCTACCCTTCGTCCATGCCAGTTAGTCAAAGAGAGGAAACCCCAAAAACTCTCCCATCATTCTACTAGCATCAACACACTCTGACGGGGGTTGATCTTCGAGTGTTCAATCGATGCCAGCATGGACAAAAGACAATAGAATACGCGCCCAAATAAAATCTACTTCGGAATCCACCCACGTGTTCGCTTGAAACGTAACGCAGGTTCTTCAGAAACACAATCGCACTTTCCATGAATATGTCTCTTCGCTCTTTTAATATTAATATTCATATCGTCCGCGACAGTATTCATATCTTCACCCCCTATAATGCGAGAACGTAATTCACTACAATCAATCTCATCTGGCATTAACCGAGGATATGAAATCGGTCCTTGAACATCGGACTTTTCTACATACCAAATGATTGGCGACGACGTACCATCTCTGTAAAATTCTACATCTAACCCACCCATAGGAGTATTCTCCTCTAAGTAGCGCATAATCGCACCTACCTCATTTTTACTGATTTCGACACCAATATCGGCGACACGGACAAACCCACTTCTAACAGGATTATACACCACCTCGTACAAATAGTCGAGCGTTTTCTGTAAAATGCCCTGACGGACGGCAATCGGTCGCTTTCTCTCTTTAGTCTTCATATTCACTAATATACAGCGACTTTAACTGACGCTCTAACTGTCTAATACCATAATCTGCTACCTCGGGGTCAATTTTCATAGTGACTGATTGTACCTCGCCATCATCTCGACACGTCTCTAACTGCTCTAACAACTCTTCAGCATGCTCCCTCGTAAGAGCGAGTTTGAAGTCGAATTTGTAATCTTCGTAATCTCCCATACAACACACAAAGAGGAACCAAAACAGTATAAAACTTTAGTCCGACAGTCCGATATGGTCCTTACGATGCTCCCACTTATCCTTCGGTTCGAGCCACGCGCCAGCATTCAGGAACGGGATTGAACGACCATCCCACATTTCCTTGTGGTGAACGTCGTCATCGGGGCTGACCGCATCTAATCCGAACTCGGCGACAGCGGTCAGGCGGTGTAAGTACGCGCGATCTTCACCATCCGTGACTTCCTCGTATCCCTCGCCGGACGTCATCAGCGTTTTTGTCATTTGAACCGAACCTCCATTTAGTGATAGTACCCCTACCCTACTAAAATCGATTAAAGAGGAAATAATCCCCGGTATTACGCGGGAACGACGTAAATCTCGTTCTTCGCTCCTTTCAGTTCTGAGATACGACGAGCAACCTTCAGATCGTGATCGTCGAGCCAACCCGACAGTTCCTTGAGCATCGAGACATCATTCCAATCTCCCTTTAGACGGATATGTTCAGGGAGCCAAAACTCGCCCATATCCGGATGGAACGACTCTTGTCCCATGTCGCACCACAAGACGACTTCAGCATCGTCCGGAACGTCTCGAACAGCCGCACCCGACACACCGTATCCAAGTTCAGTCATTTGTTACCTCCACTTGAACATAACACCCCTACCCACCTTAAATCGAGGATAGCAGAAATATCTACCGCTATCACAAACCGAGCGCCTTACCAATAATAAGCATCACAAACAAAACACCTGAAGCGAAACAATACAACGCGATAATAATAGTGATAAGAGACTTCCACTCATTACCAAACGCGAAATTGATAAAATCTCTATGAAGGGGAGTATCAAGAACACCTTCGTCGAACTTCACTTCGGCGCAGTCTTGACAATAGACACGAATAGTAGCGTCTCCATTAGTACTCACAGTAAATCTATTACCATCATTAACATACGTAGAGCGACTCACCTCTTCAGGGAACACCGGAATAACTGCGCTCTTTAACGGCACATCATACCCACACTCGTCGCACTCTATAGCGTCGTACTCTACCGGACCCGTAGGAGTCTGTTCAGTTTTCGTCTTAACTCTATGAGGGTTTGGTTTGTTCATTTTCGCCTCTACCTAACACAAAGACTGCTAAGAGTATAAAATTTTAGGACAAACGGTGGCGCACTCTCGCATAATCTCGGTTGTACGCCTCCTTAGAGTGATTAGTACAAAAGCACACATACTCTGTGGGCTTTCGGAACTTCACATAATACCTAGTAGGATTATCACAATCTCGATACTGGCACGTATCTGGAGCATCATCATTTGACGGGCGATTCGCAAAATACTCGTACCCCTCGTCAGACGTTTTCATTCATTGACCACCTTCACCGTATGTCTACAAAGATAGTGCGGCAACCCCTCTTCTGCTCGTCTTGGAGTACCGCCCTCAAAATTATCGGCCTTTTCTTCTAACAACTCGACCAACTCACTAACAGGGACACCACCTTCAACCTCTGACTTTACCTCCTCACACAAATCGGTCGTATCAGCATCATCAGGGCCAACCCACTTTACCTTCGGATCACTCGGTTGCGCTAACAACGCTGTGATTTTGGCGCCATTCAATACGCCCGCTACCTCTTGTCGGGCAATTCGTCTCTTATTGAACTCTTCGAGATTAGGAAACTCGTCATCTAAGCGGTCGACAATACTATCGAGGGACCACCCCTGTGGCTGAGTGATCGAGTCTCGAATTTCCTGTTTGACAGTCATTCCAGCAGCCATAGGAACACCATCATATTCGTCCCACATAGGGTCTTTCATATCTAAGACGGCTTCAACCCACTCTTGAGTCTCCTCGTCTACGTCAGAATCATCTTGCCATGAGGGAGACTTCTGAATCTCATCTGGCCAGACCTGCTCTCTGAACGCTTCATCAATACGTTCGACCACATCTAAAGAGAGTTGTTCGCCTCGCTGACGGACTTTTCTATCACGATGGTACGAACTACTAACAATCTTTTCAAATAGACTGTCGCGACTGTCAGACCCCTTAGCAAGAGACTGAATAGTCTGACCAACCTCTATATCATTCTTTGACACAAACCCGTGGGGGACCTCAAGAGCAGTTTTACTCACGGCTTGGACAAAGTCGCCCTCTCCCTCTAGTGAGCCTGTTTCGACGACCTCATTACTCTTATCTACATGAATCACATCTACCGGAAAACTCATATCGCGCCATACTAACCTATGAGCCTCTTCCCGAGGATAGTTGAAAATCATACCATCAATATTGTCGAGTGAATCATACTTACTAAGACCCATATACCGCTTCTCTTGTGTATCGGCCTCCTCCACAAGAAGGGGCTCGCCATTAATATTCAGAGGGACAAATGACTCGCCTTTTGACACATTCGTGTCGTCACCCGGTTCCCACAACTCGCACCAATGCTCAGGAAACACCTCTCCGCGCACCTTAGAGCAGACCGCTTCTCCGTCAGTTCCAACATAATAATACTGGCAGTTTGAGCAAACCATGTTATCTTCTGGTTCGTCTTTGTAGCCAGCATCTTCTTTAGACATCTTCCACTCGGGAGTACCGGACCCGAGCAATTGATAGAGGAGCGCCTCATTATCGTCATGCCCCTCTTCGGCTACCCGTTGAACAAACTCTTTTGCTTCTGGAGCGGCATCCTCTGGAGGGAGACTAGGATACCCCTCTATGGACTGTTTAACAATTTCATCCATAATTTCCCGACCATACTCTTCTGAAAGTCCAAGTGTTGAAACCGCATCTAAGAGAACATCACCAGTAATCTGTAGATTTGGACCTACCTGATTTGCGAGAGTCTGGACAATTCGAGGACCAACCTTACTGTTTAAGTCCTCTAAAAATTCTATCGTATCTATCTCCGTATCAAGGATTTGGGTCTCAATATCTTCAGGATTATACGAAAGGTCCGAAAACGCATCTGAAATGTCTACATCCTCGTCAATCTCATAATAATATCCGCCCCTCGGACCCTCTTCTACGGAATACCCATCTGGAACCTTCTCGGGAGAATTTACATACACGCGGCCTTTTTCGACTGTATCTGGTTGACTGATAGTCTCGACCAATTCAGTCTCATTACCCGTGGCGGTCGTCAGATCGTCGAGGGACGAATAAATCGAGACATGGCCATCATCTAGGGGGTCCGGGAAAATCTTATTATTCCACTCAACATACACGTCGGAATTAGGGAAGTCGACTGCGAACCCCAACATATTGCCCTCAAAATCGTCGCCCTCTTCGCCACTCTCGGGAAGGACACGATACACGTCTAGTGAAAAATCCTTATCGACAGCTTGCGTTTCATCTTCGTCTTCAGACCCGACCTCATCCTCATCGTCATCAGTTTCATCTTCATTGACAGTCTCGTATTCGTAGTCGTCTTCGAAAACACCATACTCCCCCTTTGCGTCCGTGAACTCTGAGTAATTACCTGTCTTCTGGGCTATTGACTTACCACCCGGATCGTCACCAAACATTCGCTCGTAAATATCGCGCACCTCATCAACAGGATACTCACCATTGATAATGTCGGCTTTTAGAGTACGCATCTCATCTCGGGACGAAACACCAAATCTGAGATTATTGTCGTCTATCCACCCACTATAGTCAGAGTAACCAATCGTGTTGAGAGGTTTGTCGACCTTATTCGAGTAGGCTATCAACCTCCCCGCTCGAAGGAACCCCGAATCATCTTGTGAGATTGTATTCTCATTTTCTTCCATACCTAAAACGACGAACGCTACTAATGTAAAACTTTACCCCTCTAACAGTTCTTGGAATTGTTCGAACGAATCTACAAAGACT
>ERZ1034547.156-NODE-156-length-17662-cov-6.470892_pt1 | contig 17662 bp, 15 predicted proteins | sample MGYA00520642_ERZ1034547 | MGnify/ENA primary metagenome ERZ1034547 (study PRJEB33760, sample SAMEA4777713) | hypersaline lake metagenome | biome: hypersaline environment; feature: brines | place: Spain | collected 2012-08 | depth 0 m ... | reverse complement strand
TCGGCTCGAAAGGCCGACATGATTGGCCGGACTACACCATGGCCGCCTGAAACGTATATAGGTTGAAGGAGTTAACACTTTTAACGGTGGATGAAGAGAGTCCGGACGTTGAATGAATTGCTTGAGAAACCGGGTGAAAGTTCATAGGTATTTATGCGTCTAGATCCAGGTAAAGCTGGCCATCTGCCTCATCAAGTTTCTTCAGCTTTCCTCTAACTGTTTTATCGCCTTCGCCCAGTCTTTCGCGGGACTTTACTATGATTTCATCGTTCTCGCCGATTAAAGTGTACAGGAAATAATCTGATACCTTGCTGCGAAGTTTCAACGTTCCCCTTACTTCTCTGGAAGATTCCAGATCCTTTTCAGAGATTTTCTCCGGTCTCATGGCATTTGAAGTCGAATCAAGCTGCTTCAGGCCTTCTTTGGTCTGATCGAGATTCTGTTTAAGACTCTCAAGTGAGTTTTTCTCGTCCTCTTTCTCCAGAATTTTTTCGATCTCGTTGCCAAATCCTTCAACAATTTCCTTTAGCCTGTAGAACTCGTCCGCATCAGGCTTACCTTCAACAGTATTTTCCAGTTCATGAAGGCTGTTTCTCATGTCTTCAAGGCTCTCTCGATCCATGGCCTCGTCCTCAGAATTGGACTCGATCCGGGTATCAATCTCTTCCATCTTGGCGTTAAACGTACTTGCATCCAGCTTGTTATCTGAAACAGAATCTAACCTGTTCTCAAGATTCTCCAGTTTTTTTCCCAAACTCTGTTTCGTGTCCTCAATTTTCTGGGTAAGGCTGTCTACACTGGACTCTACTGATTCCAGCTTGTCAAGTTTCTCTTTATTTGAGGAGATTTCAACGCTGTTCTCCTTTATCTCACTCTTTAGATCATTCTCAAACTCTTCAAGATCATCTTTTACAGATTCTATCTCGGATTTATTGCCCTCAACTTCGCTACGTTCCACAAAATCGTCTAGTTCCTGTTCAATGTCTTCCAAGGTTTTCTGGATACCTGAGACTTCTTTACTGGATGCTTTCTGTTCCAGGGCACTGTCAAGATCTCCGAGTTTCTCACTGTTCTGACTATAAGAATTTTTTAAATCTTTGATAGAGTCCTCAAGACTCTTTTCTTCGCTTCCCAGATTTTCAAATCGCTGTTCAAACTTTTCACGAACTTTATTTAATCTTTCAGAATCTGTTTTCAAATCCAGTTTGTTCTCAAGATCGCTTATCTTCTCTCTTGATGCTTTCTGAGATAAATTCTCGTTAAGTTCGTCTTCCAGAGTTTTCAGGTCTTCATCAGAGGCTTTGCCATCAATAGATTCTTCCAGAGTCTCTATATCTGATTCAAACTTCTCTCCTAGTTCTTCATTTACTTCTTCTATTTCATTTTGGACTTCAGAAATTTTTTGCTGCGTAGACTTTTTTCTTTTTTCCCTGAGATCTTCCAGAGCTTTTTCCAGGTCCTCTGTCTCTGCAAAATTTTCTAACTGGCTTTCAAGGGCTTCTAGTTTGTCTTTACCAGCTTTCTGATTTAATTCTTCTTTATCGGCCTTGTTTTCGAGTTTTGATCTAAGTTTTTCGCTTTCTTCTTCCAATTCTTCCTGTATCAGGGAGTTCTTTGTCTGCATTTTCTCTCTGATTTCTTCCTGGGAACTTTGAACTCTTTCTCTATTCTCTTCTATGCTCTCGGTCAGTTCTTGTATTTCCTCCTGTTCGGCTTTGTCTTCAAGAGAGTTTGATAGAGTTTCCTGTTCCTGTCTGATTTCCTCGGCCAGTTTATTTACTGCGTTTTTTCTATTTTCTCTCAACTCTGCGAGAGATTTTTCCAGAGATTCTGAATCTATCCGATCATCCAGTTTTTCCTGGACTGACTCCAGATCCTTTTCTTCAGCTTTGCCGCTGATTTCTTCCTGCAATTCTGTTTGCAGTTTTTCTGTCTCCTCTCTGTCCGTTTTTTCAGAGATTTCGGATTTCAGATCCTGTATCTTTTCGTTTTCAGCCTTATTTTCTATTTGTTCTTCAAGATCCTCTTTCGCGGATTCGACCAGCTCTTTTCCGGCTTTCTGTTCTACGTTTTCCTTTAGTTCTCTGTGTTTTTCTTCATCTGTTTTTTTCTCCAGTTCTGAACTGAGCTCCTCGATTCTGCCGGTGTCGGCTTTGTCTTCCAGTTCAGAGTCTATACCGGAGATTTCGCCGTACAGGCTTTTCTCGGTTTCCTGCAGCTCTTCCATGATCAGAGAGGTTTTTTCACTTATCTTGTTTTCTCGCTCCTCTCTGAGATCAGTAACTTTTTCTTCTAGAGTCCTTTCGTCTATTTTTTGTTTGAGACTACTTCTAACATCTTCAACAGAGTTTTCGTCCACTTTACTCTCCAAATCAGATCTTAATTCTTCCAGATTATTCTTCAGTCTTTTTCTGGCAGCTTCTATTTTTTCCTCTGTTTCTGAGGACTTTTCCTGTATCTGCCTCTCGGTATCCTCTCTGATCTCTTCCTCTGTTTTCTCAAGATTTGTTCTCTCGATTTTGTCTTCGAGGTCTTCTTCAATTTCAGCGACTTTTTCTTCACTGGCTTTATTTTCTGTCGCTGATTCAAGCTTCTGAAGTTTTTCCAAGTCGGCTTTCTGCTTCACCGAGTTTTCCAGATTGTCTAACTCCTTTTTTCTCTCCTCTCGTAATTTTTCTCGAGCTTCACTGATCTTTCCGGCATTTGCTTTGTCTTCCAGTCTTTCCTGAAGTTTCTGGGTCGTCTCCTTTTCTGCTTTATCCTCTAACCGGGTCTGGAGTGTGTTTACCTTTGATTTATCTGCTTTTTTCCGTGTCCTGTCAAGTATTTCCTGTACTGTGTCTTTGTCGGCCTTGTGTTCAAGTCCTTCTTCGAGTGTATCAAATTCGTTTGAGGAAATCTTGTTGTCCAGGGATTTTCTGAACTCCTGGATTACTTTTTCAGAGACTTTTTCATCCAGTTTTTCCCTGAGGATTTTGCTGTCTTCTTCAAAGTCGTTTTCAAGTTCCTCGAGTTTTTCTTTAGCTGCTTTCTGGTCTAACCTGGTTCTTGTCTTTTCTATTTCCTCTTTTTCTGCTTTTCTCTCCTCAAGTTCCTCTACCTTCTCTCTGTTCTCTTCCAGCTCTTCTTTCGGCGCTTTATCTTCTCTGGTGTCATCCAGTCTCTTTTCGGTGTTTTTTATCTGCTGTCTTGTTTCCTCAATTTTTTTTTCAAGCTCGCTGACTTCTTGATGATCCGGGTGTGATTCTAGGTCTTCCTTGATCTCTTTGATGTCTTCGCCGTGTTTTTCTCTCAGTTCTGACTGTTTCTGCTCTATCTCGGTTTTTTCGTCTTTTATCTGTTTTTTGAGCTGTTTTTTCTGTTCTTCAGTGATTTCTGTGAGTTCTGCGGCGAGATCGCTGATTATATCTTTCTGTATGAGCTTGACGTTTTCCAGGAAGTCCTTGTGCTCTTCTTCACGGTATTTCTCGTATGCTTTCTCCCAGTTTTCCTGGTTTTCCTCGATACTTCTGTCGACAGCTCCCTCTATTTCCCTCTGTATGTCCCGTTCTGAGCTGTTTTTCCTATTTGAGGATTTTATCCTGGAGAGAACGTCAAGCATATTATTCAACGGAGTTGACTTGAATAAAAAGATGTTCTCTGGAAAATTCTTCTATCTTCTACCGCCGCAAGATTTAACCGGATTCGAGAATAGATACTGGTTATGGATGACTGTGTTTTCTGCAAGATAATCGACGGTGAGATACCTGGCAACGTAGTCTACCAGGATGAAAATGTGGTTGCTTTCCTGGATGCAAACCCGGTTTCAAGAGGGCATACACTGGTCGTTCCGAAGAAACATGTCGAGGATATCCACAGCGCCGAGGGAATGCAGTACATGTGGGATGCACTGGTCAATGTCTCCAATGCTATCGAAGAAGCCTTTGATCCTGAAGGCATGAACATAGCACAGAACAATGGAGAAGCCGCGGGACAGGAAGTCTTCCACCTGCATTTTCATGTAACTCCAGTTTACCGTGGAGACGAGCTTGAAATAAATTATAACCGATCTGAACTTGAAAACGGCGATGAAATAGCTGGAAAAATCTCAGAACATCTTTAAACTGTTGCAGAAAAGTTTAGGCAGGCCTAAACCCGTTTCCGTGCAAAAGAAAGTTAAAGCTGTCAACAAATGACTGAGGTATGATTTCAGGAATATCTCTTGACGCGCTCTTGCTTGTCCTGGTGGCCGGTCTTATAACTGATCTTGCCACAGGTCTTGGTGCTATACCGTTCTTCTTCAAAGATGAGTTCAGTGATGGCTGGCTTGTAGCGTTGTGGGGTATTGCATCGGGAATCATGGCTACGGCTTCTCTCATGGGTCTTATACCGGAAGGATTGCTTTCAGGAACTGTTTTTGATGTTGTTATAGGTCTTTTGATCGGTGTGGCGCTTGTAGAGGTCGCAAGTCGTTTGCTTGACAGCCATGAGATTGATCCGGGTCAGTTCGAGGAGGCTGATCTAAAGAAGCTTATCCTCATACTTGGAGTCTTGACTGTCCACAGTTTCCCGGAGGGTGTTGCTATAGGTGTTTCATTTGCTGAGCTCGGTCTGCAGGGCGGTATTCCTGTACTGGGTTTCGCTGTCCCTGCTGTGGCGATCACCATGACTATTGCAATATCTATACATAATATTCCGGAGGGTATCGCGATTTCAATTCCTTTCAAGTCCATGAATATGAGTAACTGGAAGATGCTGGGAGCCACGATTTTCTCCAGCCTTCCACAGCCTATAGGTGCCGTAATAGCGTTTGTTTTCGTCCGTGAGGCAAGATTTGTGCTTCCTATAGGTTATGGTTTTGCAGCTGGTGCAATGCTGTATCTAGTGGGGACAGAGTTTGTCGAAGAGGCGAGGGAACAGGCAGGATCGCTGGACGACTGGCGGAAGTCTTTCATAGCTGGATGTATTGCAGGGTTTTTAATCATGCTAGTGCTCTATCTTTCAGTAGGTGAAGCTGCATTTCTGAAGATCCTGTAGAACTTTCAGGCGTACTCATAGTCAGAGAAGGAAAACTGCTCCTGCTGAAAAAGAAGAAAGATTCTGGTGAAGAAAGCTGTTCGACCAATAACACGGAGTATTGGTGGGAGGTGCCTTTTGGAGAAGTTGAATCGGGTGAATCGCCGACAAAGGCAGCTGTACGTGAAGCAAAAGAGGAGATCGGCGTCGAAGTTGAGCTAACTAAACCTTTTTTCTCGGGAGAGTTCCAGCACGATCAGCAGATATTCCTGTGGCATGGATACCTGGCGGAAACCGGTGGCGAACCGGAACTGAAGGAGAAAAAGTTTTCAGAACTGGACTGGCTTACTGCATCTGAGCTGGATCAAGTAGATCTTGCACCGAATCTGAGGCAGATTCTACCTGCTCTAAGAAAAGTTCTCAAAGCATCAGGGGAATAAAGCTTATTGCACCGAGAGCAAAGCATATTATGGAAACCTCGGCTTTCTCCGCAAATTTTAGCACTGTGCCTATTGTCCCGTAACCTACTACAAAGGCTACAGCAGCTGACAGTAAAAGCTCGGAGCTTACCGAGAAGCCTGAGAAAAGATTGATACCTATGTTGGCCGCGAGTATGGCGGGTATACTCATCAGGAATGAAAGTTTGAAAGCGTCCTCGGCGTTGAACTCTCTCAGGAAGAGTCCGAAAGTAGTTGAACCGGATCTGGACATTCCTGGAAGTACAGAAAGACCCTGAAGTACTCCAACCAGCAGGGAATCTTTATCAGTTACATCTGTGAATACATGAGAATCCTCTGTCCTGTAAAGCCGCAGTACTCCTGTCAAGATAAGTGCAACGCCTGTAAGGGCACTGAATAGTTTAGGCGATGATACAAGATGTTCGAGACTGAATACGTAGATTGACCCTCCGACTAATCCTGTTACGAGAGTGGAAAGTACGAGGAAACGGATAACGGAGGTTTCACTGCTTTTCCTCATGATTTTTACTGGGTGATGTTTGTTTTTCCATGAAATGTCGATAAGCCCCAGTATTTCGTCCCTGAAGTAAACTGTTGCTGCAAGCATAGTCCCTGTATGTATCCATATGGCGGCGTTCACGGACTCCATTACTCCTGATCCGAAAAGCTGTGTCATCACAAGAGTTACCACGGCCTCGCTGCTTACAGGAAGCCATTCGAAAACACCCTGCAGAAAACCAAGGATTACCGCCTGTAAAGGAGTCATAAAACTTCTATTCATCCTTCTATCTAATAAAATCTCGTTCTCTGGACAGGTAACTTAAATCAGGGTTCAAAAATTTTCTTTCAGTGAGCAGCCTAAAACATTTTTTCAGGGAAAACGAGGTCGACCAGGTATTCGCGTATGAGATGCTTCAGAAGTTTGCGTTCGGCCTGATCAGCATATTCATCCCGATCTATATTGCGAAGCAGGCAACTCTGATGCTGGCGCTGCAGTATGTCGCTGCAGTCTCACTTTTCTTCATGATCTCGGCGATCCCGATATCATACCTGATTGCCAGGATGGGGTTCAAGCACAGCTTGGTTCTCTCGTATATTTTCTACCTGCCGTCGCTACTGGTCTTCCAGTTAGTTGAACGTGGTATGATGGCACTGGATTTCAGGCTTGTAATGTTTTCAGGGGTTCTCCTGGCGGTCGGCAAGGCTTTCCACTGGATCGCGCTGCATGCAGAATTTGCGACAGACTCCTCTGAAGATCACAGAGGGAAAGACTCTGGCCGACTTCTGGGGCTTCCACGTATTTCCAAGGCAGTAGCACCTTTCGCTGGAGGAGTAATCATGGCCTCACTGGGCTTCGGAGGCCTGGTCTCCATCACAGTTGTATTCCTGGTCCTTTCGGCATTACCTCTGATGTCTTCAGGAGACCACAGAGACCCTGAACCGTACAGTCTCTCGGCGATTAAATCTGTAAAACATCTCAAGTACGGAGCCCTATTCTACCTCCGTGGCCTCGGAATCGCTTCAGGATACTACCTCTGGCCGCTCTTCACGGCTCTCGTAGTAAGCACTGGAGGCGGAGAAGTGGATGCGGGAATTGTAAGCTCTCTTGTCAACGTGGGGATGGCGGGATTCACTATACTCCTCGGAAGCAGGGCTGACAAGGTAGATGCGAAGAAAATGATATTTGTAGGTGCAGTTCTCTCAGGGATATTCTTTACAGCAAGAGGACTTGTCATGACATCCATCCAGGCGTTTATAGTCTCTCTCGCAGCCGGACCAGCCTTTATGATGTATTATGTACCGATTTACTCGGAGTTGGCTGACGCAGCAGAAGATGAAGATGTTCTAGAATTCTACGCTTTCAGGGAAGTTGCACTTGGTTTCTCACGTGTCACGCTATACGGTTTCACGGCACTCATGCTTCTCAACTTTGGCATGGAAACAGCTTTCCGATACACTTTCTACCTGACAGGAGTTGGAACAGCTCTGATCTTTGTAGCCGACAGGTATACGGATAGAACCGGTTGAATAAATTTTTGCGTGAATTTTAACTGGTAACTGAAAATCGGGGAGAAATTAAAGGAGAAAAATAAGGTTCCTGGATCAGCCCAGGTGGTATTCGCCGACTCCCTCGATGGTATCGACGTGTGTGAGGAAGATGCTTCTGCAGCAGTATTTTTCCAGTCCAAGGTCGTCAAGGACTTCCTCTTTGTCCTCGTCTCCTTCCTCTGTTCTTTCCTGGAATTCGTTCCATTTGTCTCCGATTACCTTGCCGCATGAAAAACATCTTACTGGTACTTGCATATTCAAAACTCACCTCCGTGAGTTTTTGCATCAAGCAAATTTTTGATTTGCGTCATGATTGAACCTCGTAGTGCTCAGCAGGATAAAATAATAGGGGAAATACCCTATCTGTAGGATTTCTGCTGTTTGTGTCGAGCTCCCTTGCTCGACTGACTTGGTTTTCTGGTCTCCGTTCTTCTCGGATCCTCGACCATCATATTCCTGTCGTAATCCCTGAAATCTCTTTCCAGCTGTTCGCTGTCAGTGTACTCGACTAGTCCACGGGCGATAGCCATTCTAATCGCTTCAGTCTGACCCTGCTTTCCGCCTCCTTCAGTATTTACGCGGATTTCCAGGTCCTCAACTACATCTGAGCCAGCGATGTTCAATGGTTCCTTGATTCTCTCCTCTTCCATATCGCTCTGGTCGCTCCAGATGTGAAGCGGACGGGAGTTAATCCTCAGAGTGCCGTCTCCTTCCTTGACCGTGGCACGTGCCTTAGCCGTCTTTCTCTTGCCGTTAGTATGTACTGCCATCTTGAATCACCCGTTGATCGGCTCCCAGCCGACATGCTTAGATACTTCGCCAAGTTTTACATAGTTCCTGTTCTTCAGATCCTTACCGGACTTGGAATCAGACTCTTCTACATCGTCCTCAAACTGGCTTGGGACTTCAAGATAGGTCTTGATCCGGGAAAATGCTTCCTTCCCACGCTCCTTCTTGTACGGAAGCATACCACGCACGGTACGCTTCAACATCTTGTCCGGGCGCTTAGGATAGTAAGGTCCGCGGTCACGCGCACCCCTGTCGACCTTCTGCTTGTACTCGCTGAAAACCTCATCTCTCTCGCCGGAGATAACAGCTTCCTCAGAGTTAACTACCCTGACCTCTTCTCCATCAAGAGCAGCCTGAGAAATTTCAGTAGCGAGACGTCCGATAACACGGTCTGTAGCGTCAATTACTTTCATTATTCGAAACTCACCTGAGCTTCTGCAAATCCGAAAATTCTTTGAATTTTCATTATTTAATCACCTTTACGTCTGAACCTTCAGGATTCTCTTCAACGAGATCCTGAATGAACATGAACTCTCCATTTTCCTTAATCTGCTTCTTGGCGCCTTTTGAAGCCTTGAAGGCAGCAACGTTTACTTCCTTCGTCAACTGGCCGGAGCCAAGAACCTTGCCTGGAACGACAACTGTATCGCCGTCCTCAGCGTTCCTCTCGATATCGGAGAGATTCACTTCAGCTCTCTTTCTATTAACTTTTCCAAGATTTTGTGCAACTTCGCTCCAGATCGGAGCTTCCTGCTCCTCGAGATTTTCAATAGTCTCAAGCAGCACAGGGTTCGTAGGATTGGCGTTCTTATCCATGATATAATACACCTCGCGGCACTCGAAAACCAGAAGCTTTTCTGCGACGTCCGACTTCAAAAGTCGCACGAATCAAGCAGATCACTCGGGTCTTCGGCTGCCACTACTGGTAATCAAAGAATCGGGACGAAATTTTATAAATCAGGTTTTCCAGAGGATACTGTTTAAACTCTGTCAGGTTCATAAAGTAAATACTGATGAGCGATCTCAGGCAAAAAGAGATGGATGTAGAGAACGCGCTGAGAAACTATGCTCAGGGCAAACCTGTAGTCAAGAGAGAACTTGAAAAACAGGTTGAAAAGTATGAGGAAGCTGTAGCAAATTTTCTTCAGAAAGTAGAACCTGAAGAAAATACTGCAGGACTTGGCAGAGAAAACTTATTCATAGTGAACCCTCCCAGAAAGGAGGAAGAAGTCAAACATCTTGAAAGAACTGATCAATTGGCGGCAATATCTGCAGCGTACTACGCCGGCGAAACCAGTAAATCACCGGAAGATTTTCTTCCTGAAGGAGAGATCCGGGAAGCAGCTATTTACTTCCTTGAAGACGACTGGGAGGATACATTTGTCGGCAGAGGCGGATACATCGGTGAGAGAAATATAATATTTCTGAGGCGCCTGCCTGGCCAACAGATCAATGCCTCGACTGAACCTCCGGTATTCCAGCCTCTGGCAGAACTTCTGACAAAAGGAAAGTCGGACAAGACACTTGAAGGATTGCTGGTACATGAGGCCACCCATGCTTTCATCAGAAAAGAAGTGAACTACCATGAGAAATTTTCAGGAGAAAAAGAAAACCTGATAGGCAGCATCGACGAAGCAGCCGCCCATGTGTCCGAAAGCTTCTACAACAGCGCCACGCCACCTACACAGTCCTACCAGCTGAAGAAAAACCACTCCAAAGAATACTTCCATACCGCATCACAGATAATACGTGAAAAAACACAGGCCAGGAACACTACTGACGCAGTAAACCAGGTAAGAAAAACTGCCCTCCAGTTAATCCAGAAAACCATTAACGGAGAGAAAATTACCGATAGTCAGGGCTCAGAAGCATACAGGAAAGCAGTAAAAGCCTTTGAAGACGCAGAGAAGAAAGTCCACCCGGTGCTCAAGTTCTACGGGGTGATAGATGAGATAGAACACGAACTAGAAAAATACCAGCCAGGCCACTTCCAGGAATTAATGCGGGCGTTTGACCAGAAACTTGAAACAGAAAGCCTTGATCCCCAAGAAAGGATGATGGGACTGGAAGAGTATCAGGAAAAGAAAGAAAGAGAAGTCCCAGAAGTACTGGAACGGATGAAAGAAGGTCTGGAAAACATGACGGAATACGCACAGGAACAGGAAATACAGGAACTTGTGCAGGTGGCCAGAGACATCCAGAAACTCATAGGATATCTGCATGAAGAAGACAGGATGCTTGGCGAAGAACTACACGAATTCTACTTTACCAGGGGAAAAACATCGCCAGAATACCTTAACGAAGACCTGACTAAGCACAGGAAGAAAGCACTAGGAGAGGTACTGGAAAAATACAGAGAGAAAATACTTGGTGAAGCACTGGAAATCTCAGAGAAAGTAGAAAAACTCCTTCAAGATATTTTCCAGCACGAGGAAAAACTCCAGCAAATAGAGAAACGACTAAAGGACAAAAAAGAATACCAGGAAACAGTAAAGCTGATCAAATTCACCAGGGACATCGATAAAATCAACAAAGAATCACGCCAGAGACTTGAAAACTCTATAAAAGAAATTAGGAACGCTGAAAAACTGCTTTAACTTAACTCAATCAACAAGATTTCTCAAATCTCCTTCCAGTGACTCCATCGACACCTCAATCGAGTTATCGACAACATTCTCAAGAATATTTCTTTTTCCAACGGTACTGATCCCGGTTCCAGGAACATCAGGATCGTAAGGCGCCTTGTTGTTCCTGTAAGGATCCTCGAAATGAGATTCAACAGTGTAATCTCCGAAACGTATCAAGCCCTCGGCTACACGTACAGGAAGATCTCCAGCATCTTCTGCCTCTGATCTCATAATCACACGGGTCGGGACATCTTCATCAACGTCTTCAAACATGTACCTGAAGCCATCGGTTTCCATGCTGGCGTATCTCTTCCGGGTCCAGTCATCCTGCTCTGAGGGGCTCGCAGTGCCTATGAATCCTTCAGATGAACAGACATCATGTTCATAGATATCATCTTCCTCGATTATATTCGCATCCAGAAGATCACCTATACTCAGATCCCCGGCCGCAAACTGCACATGAACATCCTCACCAGCTCCGTACTCAGGGCTGTAAACAGTCTCCAGCAAGAGATCATCAGACGCATCACGCACCAAAGTCCTGGCAAGCTGCCCGTCCTCCACACGAGGAATATACGAAAAATCCTCGGCGCCGTACAGAACATCACCAAACTCGGAGGATCTCATACAATAAACAAGTTGTTACCTACAAGTTAAATATATTGTCATGTGTACAGGTGGTCCTGGAATAAGTTCTCAAAAAGTTTTTCTGAAGAAAGAAGAGAAAATGAAAAAGGGACCTGGCCAAAATGGCCAAGTCAAGGAAGGAAACGAAGCATCCGGGAAACCCCGGATGACTTCTCGAACCAACTTCACTAGTGAAGTTGGGAATCGTACGTTTTACTGTACGACTGTTCCTTCAGCTGTGTTGATGCTGACCTGAGATGAACCTTCGAGCATGCCTGAATGCTGCTCGTAGTTCGTTAGGTAAGCACCAGCCTGACGTGTATCCTCGCCGGAGTAACCAGCGACGATAAGAGCGTCGTGACCTTCGCTGAATGCGTCCTCAACAAGCTGAAGCATTCCCTGTCCTTCTGTGTAATCAGAAGCAGGCATTGTCTTGTTTGCTTCAACAAGTTCGCTGACAAGACTGTTTGCTGCAGGTCCTCCAACCAAGACCAGGTTGGAATTCTGCTTTGCGTTGCTGACAGAACTGTCACTGTCAAGAGCAACGTAATTGGAAGACCATCCAGTAGGACTCATGGACTCTACTGTACCAGATCCTCCAGCTGAAGCGCTTAGAGAACCTTCGTCAGTTGTGAATGCTGCTCCTACTGTGGACTGGCCCTCTGGAACGTTGATGTCTAGAGTTCCCTGTTCATCAGAGTCATACTCTGTGTAGGTTCCGTAGACATCGATTCCAGCTGTTACATCGTCGTTGCTCTCAAGAGTTGCTGTCTGTCTTGCTGATGGGTCTAGGTAGGCCGGGGAGTTAACCGTGACTTCGTCGTCACCGCTGTCGATTCCTCCCTGTACGAAGTAGCCAAGCTCTGCGTCGTTGTCGTTCTCAGGTTCGAGAACGTGTACGCCAGCTCCGGCTACGTCAGTTGCGGATCCGTCAGAGTCTCCATCAGTGTTAGTTCCGTCGTTGACCTGATCAGAAGACACAGAAACTCTAACTTCTTCCAAGTTCCCGTCTCCAGAGTTAGTGTCAGCGAAAGTTGCTGTGTATACTGTAGATCCAACTGTGAACTCAGCATGTTCGGTGCTAGATCCATCGTCTGTGACTGTCACTCCTGTCGTTGATCCAATGTCAATTGAGTGCTCTCCAGATGCACTCGCTGCAGTGAAGTCTAAGACAGCTGTCTTTCGGTCTGTTGACTCTGTTGATGGAAGTTCTAGAGTGTAGGTGTCATCTGTTCCAAGCTCTGTAAAGACTGTTGCATCTGTGGTTGGTGCCATTGCTGACTGTCCAACGTCTACTGCTGGGAATACTGTTGCTGCTCCGGTGTTGCCGGATGCTCCAGTGTCTACCCAGCCGTTGCCTGGTGTTGCTGTTCCAGCGTCGTCGCCGTAGGCGTACCAGAATGCTGGATCGCCGCCTTTTGAATCTCCATGCATGTGGAAGTAGTAGGTCTGACCGTCGATGATCTCTGAACCACCGTATTCAAAGCCTCCGCTGTTGTCTTTGTCGACCGCGTCTAGGTCTACTTCTACTGTTCTTCCACTTACTGCATCTTCAAGTTCGATTGTTGCTTCGTCGCTTGATTCGATGCTTCCGTCTGTTTCGTCACGGTCGATGTTGGTTACTTCCCATAGGTGTGAGAAGTCTCCTGCATCAGATGTGAAGTACTCGTCTTCACGTACTGCTGAACCTTCTGCGACGTAGATGTGTTCATCGTCATCGTCAGCAAGCTTGACCATGTCGTTGTCTAGTTCTCCATCGTCATCTCTGTCTTCTGCGTGGAGTAGCTCTACGGATTCTCCTGCTGCGTTGACGGCGATTGTTTCATCGCTTGAACTGGAGAATTCGAAGCTTGTTACTCCTTCGTCTGCTGACTGTGCGTCAGGTGAAAGTCCTCCGAAGCGGAAGGTGTAGCTCGGGAATGCCGGATGACTGTAACTGTCGCCAGCCATTACGTACTCTTCGTTGTCGTTCTGAGCTCCGACGTAGACGTTTAGCCCGGATGCTGCAGAAGCGTTTGCTCCCTGAATTTCTGCGTAGCTTCCGTCGATGTCGTCGTCATCTGCGTCCTGGATTGCTCCTCCGCTTGGGTCAATTGAGATTTCCTGTGATCCAATTGCGAATGTGACGACTCCCTGAGAGCTTTCTGAGCTTGTCTGGATGACGTCCTGAAGTCGGATTTCCTGTCCGTTAACAGTGAATTCCTGATCTTCGTCTTCCTGTCTTAGCTCTCCGTTGACTCTGAATGCTGCTGTTCCTGGATTAGAGCTTGTTACAGCAACTACTTCGATAGTTACTTCTTCTCCTTCTACAGAAACTGTTGTTGAACTTCCAGATTCTACGCTGACTGTTTCCTGTCCTCCGTAAAGGACTAGTTCGTCAGCTGTTGAGTCTGTGGAAACTGTGTAAGTGTTTCCGAAAAGTTCGATTTCTTCATCCTGAACGTCGTCGGATGTGAAGTCTAGGTTGTCTTCGAAGTTAGCCTGTAGCTGGAATAGGTATTCTCCGTCTCCTGTACCTACGTCTGAAGGATTGCTGATGTAGGTAATAGGATCTTGATCGCTCCTGTCTTCAGGCTTTCCGAACTGTACGTTCTGTGTTCCAGGATAGAGGTAGTACTCAATCTCTGTGTCTTCTCCTCCGTCGTCCTGGAATGTTGTTGTTCCAAGAGTTTCAAGCTGTTCGTCTGTCAGTGTATCTCGGACTTCTGTAAGTCCCTGTCCGAAGAAGATGTTGTCGTTTGCTGTGTCCAGAGTGACTCCTCCTGTTGCACTATATGATCCGCCTGCTCCGCCTGAACCGGCTGAAACAGATTCGGTTGTGAATGCGTCGTTTCCGAGCTGTCCTGCGATGTTGGATGCAGCGACAACGTCGGTTGCCTTGGCGTTCTCTCCCATTACGATGGTAGAGTCTACTGTTCCGTCTTCTCCAATGAATGGGGACGGATAGTCGCCAAGAGTCATGCTGCCGGATCCACTTGACCCACTCTGAGCTGTTGCGAAGGCTGCGCCTCCTGCAAGTGTAGCTCCTACGAGTAGTGCGGTTCCAGCAACTGCTTTGCTAGATTCTTTGATCTTCTTGATTGTTTTCATGTTTGAAAGTCACCTATTTAGTCGAAAACTCTCCGAGTTTTCTGGGAACCAGAAGACTCTTTGAGTCTTCGGATGCGTGGAGTGTGATCCACGTGCACGTGTGTTCTGTTATATTTGAGACGGGTTCACGCGCCTTTTCCTCCGTCTAGGGTTCCGGTTGTGTTGAAGCATCCTTGATGGATGGCTTCTCGAGCACGCCTTCCTGATTGGAAGGGATGCTTTTGTTATCGAAGCCGCCCTATTGGCTCCGCGGGATCCCGTTCCCGGAAAAAAAGTGAACCGGTTTGCTTTCCTGGTTCGTGACTATAAACTGCGGGGATTTGGGATCCCACTGCTTGGGTTACTACAGCAGTGGTTACTTGTCTATGCCTTAATTGTGTGTATTACCTTTTTAAATCCTGTGAAAAAAGCCGCTGTCTAACCGTTTATGAACTGTTTTAAACGATTCTTAACGTGCCGAATTGAGTTTTGAAGGTTTTTCCTTTCTTTATTCGAAAAATTGCGAACAGTTAGTATGTTAGATGAGTATTTTACGTGTTGAGAATGTGCGGATGGTAAAAAGCGTTTCTAGCCGTTCTTTTTGTTTAAGAATTTTTTTCCGGGCTTTGAACTGTTTTTTACGCGTCTGTGAATTTTTATGAACTTTTAGAATCTTATTTCTGCGTTCTTTAACCGATTTCTTCATACCCTGTGTTAAGGCTTTCTTGACAGAGTTTAACTCGTTTTCAGGAGTTGTGTTTTTTGCTGGGTTCTGTAAAGGTGTTTTATTCGGTTTTGATCGAACGTTTGTACGAGTTGTTTTAACTGAGGTTGTCTCTGTTTTTTTCTTATTATGAGATTGAAGAGTCTGTGTCTGGTTACGGTGTTTTTGTTCGTGTTTTCGGCTTTGAGCTTCTTACATCGAATCTGTTGTTCGTAGAATTATGCCGGGTGCAAGATTCGAACTTGCGAACCCGCTAGGGGAACAGATCTTGAGTCTGTCGCCTTTGGCCACTTGGCTAACCCGGCATGATATGGTTTTTTGCGGGTTGACAAGAGTTTCACTTGGCTAACCCGGCAATGTTATTCTATTCGTGAACTCCTTCTGTAGGAGTGTTCCGGGTGAATTCTTTAAATTCTATGAGTCACTTAAAGAGAAATAAAATTTCTACCGTTCCATGTCTTGCACTACTTCGTCGTCCATGATCTCTCTGAGTGCCTGGGTTTCGTATTCGCCCAGGTTGTATTCTTCTCGCACTTCTTCATCTGCCCTGTAGAAGATCTGGTCGTCTTCAAGTATTCTGTCCAGCTGATCGTCCGCTGCGCGGTAACCTGCGTGGTGGGCGATGAACTGCTGCATCTGTCCTATAGGGTCATTTGGCTGTAGTTCCTGAGGGTCTTTGTTCATCAAGAGCTCTCTGTACTCGTCCAGTGAAACGTCCCGGGAGCTACTTCCGGCGTAGTCTTTTTCTATCAATGTGCCGGGGCTTTCCGGTATCTGGCCTGGTTCCTGGCCGGCTGAATCTGTTACTATCCTGCTTCCGATTCTTCCGAAGAACTCGTTGACTGTGAAATCCGGCTGGTACTCTGTTCCTTCTACAGTGTCCAGGAGGATTTCCTGCTGGCTTCTGTCCAGCGACATGACGTCTTCAGTCGTGAAGTTGTAGTTTTCAGGGTTAAGGTCCTCTCTCAACCAGTGCGCGATTTCCTCTCCGTAGAAATGTGCAGGAATTTCTCCTTCATGTTCTATCACGGTTTTTGTCGCCGGGAAGTTAACAAGTATATTGCTGGAGCTTGGATGATATCCAATTGGGAACTGGCTGATTTTTTCCCTGACGTTGGGGTTCAGGTCCTGGATCTCGGATTCGGTCAGGACTTCGTAATCCACTCGTTAAATGACTTTCGTCCTGCAGTTTTTCTACATCGATCCCTGTCTCTTCTGCTACAACTGTTTTCCACTGTTCCAGATCCTGTCCAAACTCGTCTTCGAGCTCTTGGACTGTCAGTCCGTCAGCTCCTATTCTTGGAATGTAATCAAGAATTTTACCTAAATCCATGGGTTGTTATAGAAGCATAACAAATAAAAATGTGGTCGTAACGGCTGTTTCAGAATCTGAAGGGAAAAAAGAAATCTTCTGTAGAAGTTTAAAGTGCTTCCTCGAACTCGTCTATTTCGTCCAGAACTTTCTCTACAGCTGTGTTGAAAAGCTCCTGGTTGCTGTATCCTGATGTAGACTCGATCCTGAACTCGTATGTTCCTTCGCCGGTTTTCTCGTATCCGACTGTTCCGCCCTGATGTTTTGCGTGTTCATCTCCTGTGTTCAGAACTGCCACTCCTTCAAGCTCCAGTTCCTGATCTTCTTTCAGTGTAACCAGAACTGTCTCGGGATTTACAGCCTCTGCTTCATCGTTGTCAGCTTGGATATCTCCTGCGACAACATCAACAGGTCCTTCTTTCTTGACTGCGATATGCACTTCGTCTTCATCTTCAACGTTCTGGGGGATTGTAAACGGGATCTGTCCAATCCTGTTGGCTAGTACTTCGTCGAAGAGCCCTGAATCATTTTTAGAAACTTCGATATGTTTTATCGCGAGGGTTGGCACCTTCACCATCATGCTTCGCCGCAGTGCGTTGGCTACTGCGTCGTTTGCTTCTGAGAGTTCGACTTTTAGAACGTCGTCGTTGTCCTCTAGCGTCTCTACTTTCATGGTTCAGGTAAGACCTCGTTAATTATACTCTGCGTCCTCTCTTGCCACCTTTCGGACGGCATCCGTCGTGAGGGACTGGTGTAACGTCTTCAATGTTTCCGACTTCCATATCGCTCCGGGAGATTGCTCTGATAGCTGGCTGTGCTCCCTGTCCAGGCATCTTCTGCTTCTGTCCGCCTGGTCCACGAACCTGGATGTCGACTTTTTCGATTCCTTTTTCCGAAGCTTCCTCGATAGCCTGTTTTGCGGCTTTCATCGCAGGGAAGGCACTTCCCTGTAGTCTTCCTTTGTCGGTTGTCATACCGGAAGTGATCCTTGAAACTGTTTCAGCTCCGGTTG
>ERZ1034547.155-NODE-155-length-17697-cov-3.684843_pt1 | contig 17697 bp, 13 predicted proteins | sample MGYA00520642_ERZ1034547 | MGnify/ENA primary metagenome ERZ1034547 (study PRJEB33760, sample SAMEA4777713) | hypersaline lake metagenome | biome: hypersaline environment; feature: brines | place: Spain | collected 2012-08 | depth 0 m ... | reverse complement strand
CGATATGGGCCTCGCCCCCGCCGACAGCACCAAGATGCTGCGCTACGTGGACCTGATGTTCGCCGCGGATCGCCCCAACGACGCCGTCTTCGCCGAGATGCAGGACCTGCTCGCCCACGGCGATAGCACCGGCTGGGCCGATGAATTCCTGGTGCGCGACCCGGCGATTGGCGACGTGCCGGCCACCGCTGCGGGGCTCGACAGCCTATGGGCCCGCCGCTACGACTACGACCCCGCCGAGGACCTGCGTCAGATGGACATGCCGGTCCTCGCGTTCTACGGCGCGGAGGACCGGATCGTCCCGCCCGCCACGAACGCCCCTCGCATGCGCCGCCTGCTTGCCGGCAACGCAAACGCCCGCGTCGTGGTGGTCCCGAAGACCGGCCACGGCCTCGGGCACGGCAGCGAAATGCGCACCCTCTCCACACCGCAGGGCCGCTACGACACGCACTACTGGAAATTCTACCGCGTCGCCCCCGACTACATCGCGCCGCTGGTCCGCTTCCTGAACGCGCACGCCCTCCGGGGCGACGGATAATCCTCCTTTTCCTTGATCTACTTTCATGACTCGACCACTCGTTCTTCTCTCCCTCGCCCTGCTCGGGCTCCTCCTCGGTTCCGCCCACGCCCAGTCGCCGGACGCCCGCGTGATCCGGGCCGACCTCACCGTCTCCGACGACGGCACGACCGTCGCGACCAGCACGGGCACCGGCACCCTCCTCCTGTGGAACGCCGATACGTGGGACCTCATCCGCCGCCACACCGCCAACGGCTCATTGGTCTTTGGCTTCGACTTTACGCCCGACGGCCGCTACGTCGCGTTCGGCACCAAGAACGGCCGTCTTGGCGTGCTGGAGGTGGCCACCGGCCGGGTCGTTCTCGACCTCCAGGATCGCGACGGCAGCGTGAGCGCGACCCGCTTCGGCCCCGACGACCGCCTCTTTGCCGCGGGCCAGGGGCGCTCCCTCACCAGCTATAATTGGCGCACCGGAGAGGCCCTTCAACGGTACGACCTCGGCCGCGCCACCCTGCCCGACGGACGCCCTCTCGTGGTGGAAGACTTCGAGGTGTTGCCCGAACAGGGGTGGCTCTTTATCGCCCGTTTCGACCAGCAGGCGCGGCTCATGGACATCACGACCGGCGACGTGGTGCGGACGTGGCGCAACAAGCGCCGGCCCCGCGACGGGGGGCGCAACGTGAAGGACGTGGCGGTGGGGACCGACGGCCGAACCGGCTTCTTCGCGGGTGTGGGGGGCGACGTGATCGCCGTCGACCTCGTGACCGGCGCTCGCCTGGACTCGGTCCGCGCCCACCCGGACTTTGTCTCCGACCTGGAGCTGAGCGCGGACGGCGATCTCCTCGCCGCCAACGACCTGGACGGCAATACGACCCTCATTGCCCCTCGCACCCGCTCCATCGTGCAGCGGACCGCACAGGACGGGAGCTTCCAAAGCGGGCGCCTCCTCTTTGCCGTGGCCTTTCGACCGGGTACTGACGAGATCATTACCGGCGGCATCCGGATGCCGATCGTCGTGTGGGACGCGAGGACGGGGGAGCGGCGCCGGACCATTGCCTCGCTGCCGTAGGTCCGCGTCGGTGGTCTTTTGTTGGGGTCACTTTTTGCCAGCCCCGTCCCCCCGACCCTCTCCGCGCTACGCACTTGGCGATCCGGCCTCTGCCACGCAGTCGACTCTACGCGCTCGGGCGCCTCCCGCGGGTGCTGCTCGGTGATGGCCTTTCTAAGCGCCGGCTGATTCGACGAGAGCGCGGATTTCCGGACCGGAATCTGGACCTCTCGCGGGTTCCATTTCCGGTAGCGGGGACGCTCGATCTGCTCGTCGGTGAGCGACACCGGCGCCGAGGCCGACAATGATCGGGATGAGAGCAACGACGGGCTCAAGCTGATTCATCACGCGAGTTGACTCACCGACCGGATTGCCTCCGGGCGCGCGTCAACCGGCCGACCCGAACGAAAAGTCCCCCCGCTGCTCAGCATAATGCATTATCGCCCCAAACAGGACGGACGTGATTCCGGCCCCAAAAAGAGTTCCGGCCGACCACTCCGCGGGGAGCGCTCCCATCCCCTGCGGGGGCAGCATCCCCAGCAGCACCTGGGCAAGCAGGTTCAACGGGAACATCGTCGCGGTGAGAAGCCCAACGCGTTCAAGCGCCGATCCAGAGACGAGCCGAGAGCGCATCCAGGAGCGAAAGTTGAAAAGCGAATCCATCATCGTCAAGGCAAGGAGATATAATCGATTCAGGCGAGGGCACACGCAGGCGGGAGGCCTGCACGCTTGGCGAAGTGCAATGACATTGAGCAGTGACGTTGAGTGCAGTAGGAGCGGGGTCGGTAACGGGTTTCGGATTCTTCGGCAGCGTGTCGGCGTGGCTCACGGGCAAAACGCGCAGCGAGCCTACCGGTCAGGGCCTTCTGAACCGGGGGCCTCCCGAATGGCCCGGGCCGTTTCTTTCCCGCCCCCCTTCCCCGGTTGACACTGAAAATCTGCTCCTCGGGCCCCACCAGAGTGGCTCCCGGAAGCGTCTTTCCGGCCTGGATCCGACTGTTGGGAGCGAAGAGGCGCTTGGCCTGGCTGGCGTGCGGGGATTCTGCGTGTTTACGGGTGAGGCGCTGGCAAAACCGCGTCTGCGCCTCGTGGCGTCCGGCGGAGGCGGCGATCTGGAGCCCCCCAAAGAGAAACTTGGCGCGCCCCCTTGAATCCCGGGGGCCTCGTTCCGGCAGCCCGGAGAAACGCCAGCATCGAGTCGCGAAGCCGGCCCCAGCGGCGTGCGGTCGGCCTCAGATCGGCCCGAAGAAGCCGCCGCGCCTTTGCCGACTCCCCTGGCGCCAGGGCAATTCCGGCCACCCGTATCGCGTCTTGGGACTGGGCTGCGGCCGAGGGCGGCCCCGCCCACAGAAGCGCCACACTGGCCGCCAGAAGCACGGAGCAGTGTTGCGGGAGAAGGCATCAGGGAGGCGCACGGTGCAGCGAAACGAAACATGGACGCGAGGGTTACGGCGCCCTTCTGAAACGTCATGCTCTGCGGGGGCATCAGATCGGCTGGCGGCCCTATGGATCCGGGCCCTGATACAGACCGGAGGATCGGTGCGACGAGTCGTAAAGACAACGCGCTGAGGTGACGGCCTTGCCGAGTGGAACTGGTTCACTTGCCCTCCGGCGCGCAGGGTGCCCGGAGAGCCCCTTCCCCATGACGCATCTATGCACCCTATCTGCCCACGGCCGTCCCCGGAGTGCCGAGCGCGCGACTACTCGGCCAGGGGCAGCCGTACTGTAAACCGGCTCCCTTCCCCTTTTTCGGTCTCAGCCCCCACGCTCCCGTCCATCTTCTCAACGGCCCTCTTGGTAACGGCGAGCCCCACCCCACTTCCTTCGTACTCACGCCCCAGTCCCTCGGACTCCTGTCGGAACGGTTCGAACAGCCGGTCTACCATCGACGGCTCCATGCCAATGCCCGTGTCCTCTACCTCCAGGACCGCCCGGCTCTCCTCCTGGTAGCTCCGCACCCAGACGGTTCCGCCTTCTCCGGTGTACTTGATCGCGTTGGAGAGGAGATTGCGAAGCACGATCTGGACCCCTCCCTCATCGGCGACAGCCCAGACATCCTCGGCCGAGGCGTCCCCGTTCTGCGCACATTCGCACTGCACTTCGAGGTCAATCTGTTTCTCCTCCGCCTCCGGCCGGAGCTCCTCGGCGGCCCGGCATGCTTCTTTTCCCAGCCCGACCGGCTCGGAGGCGAGTCGCATCTGCTCGGCCTCCAGCTGCGAAAGGTTGAGTACGCCGTCGAGCGTCTCCAAGAGGCGCGTCCCTCCCTTCTCGATCAGCCTGGCGTACTTCGGGAATGGGCAGTCTTCCGGGAGTTCCAGCCCCGCGGCCTCCGTGCCGAGCGCCTCCGCAAATCCGATGATGGTGGTCAGCGGCGTGCGGATCTCATGGCTCATGTTGGCCAGAAACACCGACTGCATGCGGCGGGCCTCTTCCGCCTCCTGCTCGGCCTTCTCGGCCTCGTCCTTCGCCGCCTTCAGGGCCTGCTCTCGCCGTTTCTGCGCGGTGATGTCCTGCATGGTCCCCCGGACACGGACAACTTCGCCCCGCTCCACCTGGGCCTCCCCGCGGGTGCGCACCCACCGTTCTTCGCCGCCGTCGGTGCACAGGCGCACCTGGAGGTCGTAGGGCTCTCCCTCCTCAACCGCCCGGGCGAACGCGTCCCGGATCGTCGGACGGTCCTCGGGGTGGTACGACTCGACAGCCTCGTCCACCGACGGCCCCTGCCCTTCTACCGCTTTCCGGCCGTGGATCCGGTACACTTGGTCGGTCCACGTGAGCTCTCCCGCCGCCACGTCGTACTCCCAAGCCCCAACACTGGCGATCTGTTGAGCCCGCTGAAAAAGGTCGTTCTGCCGCTCCAGCTGACGCTTGCGCCGCTTCCGCTCGGTGATGTCGGCGATGGCGCCGTCGTAGTAGGCGGTTGCTCCGTCGGGCCCTTCCACGTGCTGCGTGCTGAGCAGGCCGTAAAACACCGAGCCGTCTTTTCTCTGGAACCGCACCTCCGCCCCGTCGAGGCCGCCCTGCCTGGCCTCCTGGCGGTACAGCGCCTCCCGCTCGGCAGCGTCGTCGTAAAGCTCCGCGGGATCGGCCGCCCGCAGCGCGTCGAGGCTTTCGTACCCAAACATGTCGACGAAGGCCGAATTGGCGTACACAATTCCCGCCCCTGGGGTGGACCGGTAGATCCCCTCGGAAACGTTTTCGGTGATCGAGCGAAGCTGCTTCTCCTGCCGCTTGAGGGCTTCCTCCTGCTCTTTCCAGTCAGTAATCTCTTCGAAGTAGAAGGCCAGTCCCCCATCCTCGTTCGGATACACCTGTACGTCGAACCACTCCCCAAGCCCCGAATAGTATTCTCGCAGACGGGCGGGCTCCCGAGACTGCATCGCCCCCCGGTAAACCTCCTCAAACCGGGTGCCCTCCGCCTCCTCAAACACCTGCCAAAAGCTTTTGCCGAGCACCTCTTCCTCTGTGGTGTCGCAGAGCCGCTCGGCCTGGTCGTTGAGCAGCGTGAACCGCCACGCCGAATCGACTTCGATAATGCCGTCGGTGACCCGGCAGATGACCTGCTGTCGGCGGCGCTGTTCTTCTTTGCGGCGCGTGATTTCTAGAAGCAGCCCTCGAAACAACACTCCGCCCTCCCCTCCTTCCTCCGGCTCCGCGGACCCGAGAAGCCAGACCTGCTCCCCGTCGGCTCGTTTCAGTGGAAACTCGTGCCGCCACCGCGACCGGCTGCGGGCGGCCTCCTCCACCGCCCTCACAAACCCATCTCGGTGCCCCTCAGGAATGCGCCTCAAAAACCGCTCGTAGAACCGGTCTAGCCCGGGAGATAGGCCGAGAAAAGATTCGGCCTCTTCGCTGATGAACTCGACAGAGCGCGCGCCGCCAGGCCCCACCCGAAACTCAAACGTCGCGCCGGGCATGCTGGTCGACACAGCGTGCAGGCGGGCTTCCTGCTCGCGCCGCCGCAGCTCTTGCTCGGTCACGTCCTGCAGAATCACCAGGCGACCCGCGCCTCCCCGAAACGGACTTTCGACCGGCCGAACGTATCGGGCCCGCCCGCCGTCGGCCGCCACCTTCAAAACACTTGTCGCCTCGCCGCTTTTTTCTTCTGCGGAAAAGTTCTCTACAGAGGAGTTCCCCGCAGAAGAGTTTTCCATAGCCGATTGCTCTACGGGCGGCTGCCCGTTCGACGCAGGGTTGCCCAGCGCCCCCGAAAGGCGTGGCAATGTCTCCTCCAGGAGGCTCCCGGCCGCCGTCTCTTCTCGGAGCGCAGGAAAAAGCCGCGCGCCCGCCTGGTTGTAGTTTTGGATCCGCCCGTCCCCCGACAGAACCAGGGTCGGCTGTTCCTCTTGGCCGGCCCGACTGGACCCTTCTAGCTGGACGTCTCCTAGAGCCAGCGCCCCGAGCGCAAACGCTGCCACCCCCACCGGCTCGTGGTTTACGTCCAGCAGGTATGGCCCGAGGTACCCAATCGCGTTGGCCCCGAGCGGCAGGGCGGTTAGCGCAAAGAGTCCCGCCAGCTTCTTGACGCCCACTTGCAGCCGCCGTAGCGGCTCGGCCAGCATAAAGAAGCCAAGCGCCGCCAGGACGTACGACAGGGCCGCAGTGCTCCAGTACACGGCGTGGTGGTTTACCGCGAGGTGTCGAAACGGCACCGTGCCCACGTCGGCGGCAAAGTAAAGGCCGTGCCACGAGTTGGTCAGCTTTGTCGCGGTCACCCCCGCAAACACGATGAGAGCGGCCCACTGCACAGATCTGCGCCGGTGCAGCGCCCGGCCACTGTAGGCCGAGCAGAGCCAGAGCCAGGCCCAGACGGTGCCGAAGCCGACAATGAGGCCTGCTTCGTAGAGGGCGGCTTTCAGGCCGAGCCCAGGAGCCAGCAGCATTCCGACGTGGCAGAGGGACCAGAGACCGCTAGCCACCAGCAGACTCGTCAGTCCGCGGCGCACACCAGGCAACGACACCCGGCGGGCCTGCCGGACCCCGACCAGGCAACCGACGGCTGAAGCCGCGAAAATGAACAGATACAGTACGTACGCCGGGCTGCCGAAGGGTAGAGTGTTTGCCATACGCAAAACTGGTTTCGTCTACAACATCTACCGGAGTGTCGTCACGGCAATCGCCTCAACTACGCAACGTCCTACACCGTCGCTCTGAGCTTGACTCAGAGCCCATCCACCCCTGCGAAGAGGCCACACCGGCCGGATGGATCGGCTCCAAATCAAGTTTGGAGCGACGAAAGTACGTGCGTCCCCCCTAAATGCCCGAACGCAGGCGATCTGAAGTTCTTTCGAACCAATCAGACATTTGGTGCGATTGCCCTGGGTGTCGTCGATCACGGGATCTGTCAAGGGAGATCCGTAGCGGCGCCAGGCCGACACTGTATGGGGTCCCGGAAGCACGACCCAATCAACAGCGCTTGAACAGCGCGCAGCCTACCAGTGGTGTACTGCCAGATCAGCGGCGTGCTGTCGGCGGGCGACTGGTGCTCAGCGAGGCGTGTTGCCCAACAAGGGGGGCTGCTCAACAAGCGGTGTGGCCGGTCGACAGGTGATAGTTATCGACAGGTATCCGGTGGTTTATAAATTGCCTTCGGGCAATCGTCTTGGCAACCTGTTTTTCCGTGCAACCTGCTTTTTCGACGCATATCTCTTCCTCGGCAGGCTGTTCTCTTGGCAGGCTCTTCCCTCGGCAGGGCCTTCCGACGGCGGAGGTTTCTGTGTGCGTAAGCCTCGCTCGAGAACATTCTTGCTTCGATGACCTCTCTCACAGCTCCTACGGGCAGCTTTCTTCGAACCGGCTGCCTCGCTGCACGCAATTTTTGGGCGTTTTTTTGCTTCGTCGCTAGAACACAGAGGATTTTGGGCCACATGTTCCCCGCTATCTTCACGACATATTTTTATCCCTCCCGCCGACAACACCTCCGGCAGGTCGCGGTCCACGTCCGTCGCCGACCCACCGGAGCTCCGTGCCCGGCCCGAACCGCTCGGCGGTTTCCGTCAGAGGGGACGAAGGACTGATCCTCCGCGTCGAATGCACCAGCGCGGGTTCTTGAAGAAATGCCTGTGGAGAGGCGGCATTTGTAGAGAGCGGCATGTGGGGCGGAAGAAACGTCTCAGGAAGAAGGCACAGGGGGGAGCCTCGTGAGGCACAGAGTGGCGCTTCGTGATCGTGCGGCGCATCGGCAGAGACGCACCGCAGGGCCGCACGGGACGGCCTGGCTGCGTGGCTTCGAAGGCGACGCTGCACTGCCCAAATCAGGCACGTGCTTAAAACCTCGCGCCCCGTCCCGATAACCTGATTGGGGCAGCCGGACACGACACGCGGCGCCCCCCGGAGACGCGGTGTCGGGAACGGGCGTTTGACGCGTTCCCCCGGCCGTTGCCCCCTCCCCACCGGCCTCTTTCCAGCTACTGCTTTTTCACCCATGGAGCCCCTCACGGTTGTATACATTCTCGGGACCCTTGGCATGCTTCTCGGCATCCCGCCGGCTCTCCGTTTGGTGGAGCTGGAAACCGAAGGTTCCTTCAAGCCCCTGCTTCTCATTCCCGGGTTTGCTGCCCTGATGTACCTTTTTATGGGCCTGGGAATCGGGACGACCGAATTTCAAGGCTATGAGGTGCCCCTGGCGCGCTACGCCGACTGGCTGGTGACAACCCCCCTCCTGGTGGGGTACACGGCCTGGGTGGCGGGCATGGGCCGGAACGCCATTCTGGGCGTGGCACTGGCCGACGCCCTCATGATCGGATTTGGGGCCGCGGCGGTCGTGCTCGACTCCACGGCCCAGTGGGTTGCGTTCGGCGTGTCGGGCGCCTGCCACCTGGTGCTCCTGACCGCCCTGTACGGCCCGGTTCTCACGAGCACCTCGCAACACCCCCCCGCACGGCAGCGGCTCGGGCGCCTGCTGGTGAACCACGTGGGGCTTCTCTGGCTCGTATATCCGGTCATCTGGGTCTTTGGGCCCGGCCTGCAGCTGATCTCGTCCACCGCGGTGGCCCTCATGGTGATGTACGCCGACGTGGTGGCGAAAGTCCCCTACGTGTACTTCTTCTACCGCGATCAGGAAGTCTTCGTGGCAGACGGCTCTCCGTCTTCTCAGGCCCCCACGCCCGGCCCGGCAGGGGACGGCGCTTCTCCGCGCCCCGCCCCAGCGGCCCGCTAACCCCTCCGGCTGCCCATTCGCTCCGGACGCTCGTTGCCTTCGCACCTGTCTCTCAACCTCAGCCTTCAGCATGCGCAGCTTTGCCGTCAAATACGCACTGGGATACGTCATTACCGGCGTCATGATTGCCGCCACGGGGCTTGTCAGCGGCAGCGTGCTCGCGGGGGCAGTAGCGACCTTCGTAGGGTTCGTCACGCTGGGTTCCATTACGGGAACGGTTACGATCACGACCCTCCGGGACCTGCGCCGCCAGACGCTGGCGCTGGTGGACGGAGACCTAAGCCGCGAGCTCGCCTCCGGCCGGCGCGACGAGTTTGGGGATCTGTACCGGGCGATCAACGACCTGCGCGAATCTCTGCGCACGCAGATCGAAGACGCGCAGGCAAGCCGGGCGGAGGCCAAAGAGAAGCAGAAGGAGGCGACCCGACTGGCGGAGGCGTCGCGAGAGAAAAACGAGCACCTGCAGTCGGAAGTGGAAGACCTGACCGGCCGCATCGACCGCCTCGCCCAAGGGGATCTGACGGTGTCGTTCGCCGCCGACAACGGGGCCCGCCCCGATCGCGACACCGAGGAGGCCGGCGAGACCGTCCGGCTCATTGGTCGGCTCCGAGCGACCCTCGACGAAGCGACTGGGGCGATGCGCACGGCGTTGCAGGACGTAACCTCCGTTTCCGACGAGACGGCCGCCGCGGCCACCCAAATCAACGCGTCCGCCGAGCAGATGGCAGCCTCCGCCGACGAGCAGTCCGCCCGCGCCGAAGAGGTGGCCGCCGCGGTTGAGGAGCTCAATCAGACCATTGGCGAAAACGCCCGCAGCGTCCAGCGCACCGCCGAGGCGGCCGACGCCGGGAGCGAACAGGCCCGCCGTGGCGGTGCGGTGGTCGACGAGACCGCCGAGAAGATGAAGGAGATTGCCAACGTCGTCCAGAGCACTGCCGATACCATCGAGCGGCTCGGCACCTCGAGCCAAGAGATTGGGCAGGTTGTTGAGCGCATCGACGAGATTGCGGAGCAAACGAATCTGCTGGCCCTCAACGCGGCGATCGAGGCGGCGCGGGCAGGGGGCGACTCCGGAGACGAAGGCCAGGGCTTCGCGGTGGTGGCCGAGGAGGTGCGAGACTTGGCCGCGGAGGCCGACCAGGCCACCAGCGAGATCGCCGACATGATCGAACAGGTGCAAGCCGAAGCCAGCGAGGCCGTCGAATCGGTCCGGGCGGGCACACGGCACGTTGAGGAGGGACTGGAGTTGGCCGACCAGGCCGGGGAGGCACTGGAGGAAATTGTCGCCTCCATCGACGAGGTGAAGGAGCGAGCCGACGAGATTGCGGCGGCCTCCGAAGAGCAATCTACCACCAGCGAAGAGATTGCCCGGAGCGTGCAATCGATTTCGACGGCGGCCCGAGAGTCGGCCCACGGCGTCACGGACGTGTCCAGTGCGGCCGGCGACCTCGACGCGCTCACCGACCGCCTCCGCAACAACATTCAGCGGTTCCATCTGGAGAACGAGCCGTCCAGAGAGGGCTCCGGCCCCGCCGGCTCCGCCCCCGCCGAGACGGAGTCGGGACGCTCGGACTCTCCGGAGGCGGCAGCGCAGGGGCGTCCGCTGCGTGCCGGCTGAGGGCGCCAGCGCGGCCGCTCCCTCAGGCCGAGCAGGGCTGCATCGAGGCCGCTGGAGTCGTGTCGGCCGCCGGTGCAAAGAGGGTGTCGAAGTACTGCTCACCGCCGTCGCACACGATCGTCACGACGCGAGCGTCGGGGGTCTCGTGAGCAATGTCGAGGCCAACGGCTAGGGCCGCCCCGGCGCTTGGCCCCACCAAGAAGCCGTGTTCTTGTGCGGCTCGGCGCGCAACAGAGAAGGCCCGCTCGTCGTCGACGTTGCGAACCTCATCGATGGCGTCGAACCACATCGTCGGCAGCTTGCCCCCCTTCCCCAGCCCTTCCACCGCCGTGTCGTATTCCACCGGCTCTCGCCCGTTGAAGGCCGTCGAGATGTTGGAACGAGCGGCATCGACGCCCACCGTCGTCACCTCCGTCTGCGCCGCCTCCGCCTCTCGTTTGAGGGCGCGTGCGGCACCGCTCATCGTGCCCCCGGTCCCCATTGCGCAGACGAGGTGCGTCATTTCCGGGCCCGCCTGTGCCCAAATTTCCGGTCCGGTCCAGCGCTCGTGCACCCCCGGATTGGCGCGGTTGCGGTACTGATCGATCAGGAACGCCCCGTTCATCTCAGCGGCCATGCGGCGGGCCGTGTTTCGGTAGTGGTCCGGATGTCCGGAGTCGACGCTGGGGCAGAGGTGCACCTGTGCGCCGAAGGCTCGCATGTAGCCCACCTTGTGGGGACTGGTCGAGTCCGGGCAGGTGAGGTGGCACTCCAGTCCGACGCGCTGGGCGACCATCGCGACCGAGCCGGCGGTGTTGCCGGAAGACGCCTCGACGACGCAATCGTACGCGCCGTCTTCCAGGGCATCGGCGAGGATGCCCATGGCGATGCGGTCCTTCATCGAACGGGTCGGGTTTTCGGTTTCGAGCTTGCAAAATAGATTGTCGGCTGTGTCGCCAGGGTACGGAATCATCGGCGTGTTGCCGATCAGACCCAGGATCGGGTCGTCGGTCGGGTACGGGGAGGCGACGGTGGCATCCAGTTGCATAACAGAGAGGGATCACGAGAACAAAAGCACGGGAAGACAGAGGCAACCGCCGGCCTTGGTCGGGGCTGTCCCGCCCGGGAGCACGGCCGGCGGTGGAAACGGGCCCCTCGTGATCCTAGGGCGCGGCGCAGCGATGCGGGACCTCCCGGCACGTCGTGCGCGGGGGCAGGTGCCGAGGACGCCCGCACGGCAGCGTGGGGTGTAGGACGTCAACAGTCATTGGAGGCGGGACAAGACGAGGGAACACGGAGCCGGGCCGTCGGGCCTCGGGCGGTGCTAGGCAGCGCGTGACGCGCCGTCGTCGGAGGCGTCCAGGTCATCAGACGCGCCCAGGTCCACCGACGCATCCGGCATCGCGCCGTCCCCACGAGGGGCGTCGGGCTCGCGCCGCGATGCGGCGGGGCGGGCGGCGGCCTCTCCGCTAAGGGCGTCGTCGAGCATCGTCTCCTCGTCCTCGGCAACGACGCCGCCCATGACCTCAGCAATCGTCCCCCCAAACATCTGGCCCATCAGGCCCATGTTCATTCCGGACACGTAGACGTTGCCGTCTTTGCCTTCGTACACGCCCCAGGCACACGGCATCATCGTTGAGACTTCCGGATTCGCGTTGAGCACCGTCTTTGCGTGCTCGGCGTTGCAGAGCTCAACGACGCGAACCGGTCGGTCCATCGTCACGCCGTGTTTCGCCATCGACGCGTTCATGTTGCGGACGGCCTGGTTGGACCAGCCGTTTTCCTCGATCGTGGCGGCGAGGCGGTCGCACGTCTCCTCGACCGTATCGTAGGGGCTCTCGCGAACGTCTAGCATCATGCCGGGCATTACCTGCCAGGCCACCGCCCCTGTAAGGAGCACACCGGCCAGAAGGCCAAGACCAAATTCAATCATGGGGTCGGGCACTGTCTTGTGAGAACGTACCACGCGAAAAGCGCCGCGCTGGGCACGCAGAGAAACGCGCAAGCGGAAAAACCGCACCGAAACGCGGCGTGTAGTTATTCGGGGCGAGACAGAGCGGGGGTCCGTCTAAAAAGCACAAAAATACCTTTTTATCTGTTTTGTTACCCCTGTTTTCCTTTTGCCGGGGCGTGGCGGCTTTGGGACCCGTACAGGTAGGGATTGGGGTCCGTGAAGGAGCCCCCGTCCTGCAGAGGGGCAAGACGCGGAGGAACGGCACGCAGACAATCAGTACGCGGGCAATCAGTACGCGGACAATCGGCCCAGGCGGGGGGAACACGGGATGGGAAGTGCCACTCGGAGACCGAGGGTCCTTCGGGCCCCATCGTGGCTCAGAGATGCCCTAGAGCCCCATCGCCTCGCGTCTTCTCCCCCCTTCTTTTTGCGGCTCTCCGTTTTGCGACACGCGTGCCCGTCCTGTACGTCCGGTCGCGTACGCGGCGCGCTACTCGTTCGTCTGATGCGTGCTCGCCTGCGCAGAGGCGGGCACCGCCAGAACGGGCCCGTTGGACTCTCGGATGACCGCCTCGGTGACGCTTCCGAGCATGACGCGGCGGAGGCCGGACAGCCCCTTCGTTCCCATTACGGTGAGCGTGCCTCGGTGGCCCGTGGTATTAACGACAGTGTCGGTCGTCTCTCCGCGGCGAACGAGGTAAGAGACCGGCACGCCCTTCTCCGCAAGTGGCTCGCCCATCGATCGGAGCTCCTGCTCGGCCCGTTGTTCGGCCGCTCGGGCCTGCACCTTGGAGGATTTTGCCTCATAGACGGACGGCAGGGTGGGGTCCTCCACGACGTGCATGAGCTTGACCGGGACGTTGTAGAGGGGCGCCAACTGAATGACGTGCTGCAGCGCAGCCCGCGCCAGGTCGGAAAAGTCGACTGGGGCGACGATCTGCTCCACCTCAAAGTTGAAGGTGCCGTCTTCCGTTTCGTCCCGCTGGCGCACCGTCAGGACCGGACACGGGGCCGTACGGAGCACCTCCTCCGCCACACTGCCGGCAACGAGCCGGCGGGCGCCGCGGCGCCCCTCGGTTCCCGTTACGAGGAGATCCGCCCCAATCTCTTCTGCCCTCTCCACGAGCAGGGGCGCGGGGGACACGCCCCGCACGGCGTGGCACACCACCTGATTGTCGTCCGGCGAAAGGTCGTAGGGGGACAGCGATGTGCGGCAGCGATGCTCGAACCGGTCCTGGAGCTCTTCGCTCGGCGGGGCCTCCCCGCCTTCAAACAGCACCCCCTCGGCCGTCTGGTCTACGTGCATCAGGTGAAGCGTCGCCCCGGTCCGCGAGGCGACGTCCACCGCATAGGCGAGGGCGCGATTCGAGGAGGGAGAAAAATCGTGGGCGAATAGAAGCGTTTGAAACACGAGCTTGGGGATGGTGGGTATTGAGAAGGACAGAGATTGTAACGCGGTTTGCACTTGCAGCAACGGTTTTTGTTGTCTGCGGCTGCCGTCGCCCTCGGTGCGCAGAGAGGCCGATCCCCGCCCCAAACCGGCGCGGAGCATGCCTGGCGCACGGCAATCGCCCCCCTTCAACGGCCCCGGCCGTTCTGGCCGCCCTTGGAGAAGCGCACGCGCTCCCGACGCAACGCCCCCTGCGCAGCCGTAACTCGTCGGGGCAGCCGTAACTCGATGGTATCGTTTACGGCCGGCGTGACCCGGTGCCCGGCGGCCTTCGGTTCGGCACCTGTGCGTCTCTGCGCTGTTTCTTAGGGCTGAACAAGATACGCAAAGAAGAACGCTCTGTAATGCGACCCCGCTTGCGCACTGCCGCTGCTCTTTTCTCGTTCGTGCTTCTTGGAACTGGTCTGTTCGGGTGTGACCAAGGGGGCACCACCGACCCCGTGACTGCCGAGGAGGCGCGCAGTCGGATTACCGAGTCGGCCGCCCCCCTGCAGCAGGCCTCCACGGCGCTCGACGGCACTCCCTTAGGGGCCATGTCCGGAATGATGGCGGGCTCGGAGGAAGGCTCGCCGAACGGGTCCGGCTGGGGATCAGACCTGCTTTCGGGCCTCGGGGCCGTGCTCGACACGACCGGGGGAACCTTCAACTACGACGCCAGCACCGGCGTTTACGCCTGGACGGAGGCCGAGCAGGCCTGGGAGCAGACACGCCCCGCCGATAGCCTGATTCTGCGGTTTCCCGCAACGCCCGAGGCACGTCGCAACAACGCGACGTTTGTCCTTGGCGAGTACGACACCCGATCTCTCCCGGTTGGGGCCCCGGAGGATCGCCTCCCAACTCGCATCGATGCATCGCTTTCGGTGAACGGGACCGAAGCGTTTAACGTCGATCTGCGGGACGTCGAGGTTTCTCCCCTTCTAGGGATTCCCCAATCGTTCACGCTGGAGGTCGCCCTCCCTCCTCTCGCGTATTCTGCGGACCTCCACTCGCCGAGTGAAGCGCCGTACAGGTACCAGGACCGGCTCGAAAACGACGGAGCCCTGGTCACCGCAACCGACGCAACGGTAGAGGTCTTGTCGGGAGAAGCCGAGGACCAGAATCCGCTCGGTGAGGTTCAGGGCACGACGCAAGTCGGCCAGGCCCTGGCGGTCGAATACACCGCACAGATCGGCGCGCTGGCGGCGCTTTCGGACGCCTCCGCGGCCGACATCAACGAGAACGTAGAGGTTCGCGTGCTGCACCAGGGCACGCAGGTGGCAACCCTCCGGTACGACGCCACGGCCGAGCAGGTCTTGGTGGTCTACCCCGACGGGAAGACGGAGCCGCTGGCGGATCTTTTGAGGGATCTTGGGCTGTAGCAGTCTTGCGCTGTAGCGCGCTGCCGTGAACGCAGGCGAGAGCAAACGCGGACCAGCGCGGGAGACGCACACAGGAACCGCGAGACGCATGCGGAAACCGAAGGCCCCGCGCTGAGGCTGCGTGCAGCAACGCTCCAGGTGAAAACTGATCTCAAAGCCCTTCGCGGTGTGCACCTGTCGTCGCGGTGCTATACTTTTGCATCGGGGTTTCTGAGTCTACTCCCCGGTGCCCCAACCTACTCGCCTCCGTCCAAGTGCTTTCAGGTTCCCTCCTATGAGCAACTCGACCTCCGGCACGCCCGAGCGAAGCGCCCAGGTGCCCACCGATTCCGACCTCGCAGACGCCGAGGCCCCCCTCGCACCTCCTGCGTCCGACCCCACGGGCACTGCCCCCGCCCCCAGCGGCCCCGTGAATGCCCGCGGCGCAGTCGGCCTCAACGGTGCTGGGGGCCCCGAAGGCGCCCCGAAGCACAAGGGCCAAGCGGAGGCGAATCGCTCGGAAGAGGCCTCCGCTGCCGATCTGGCGGAAGCACTTGGCCGGGTGGCCCGGCAGGTCGAAGACGCCCGGCACCGGCTGGAGATGGCCCAATCGGCGGCGGCCGGGGACGAACCGGAGCTCGACGAACTGGATCGACTGACCGGCGGACTCGGGTCCAACGAGGAGGCCCGGCGGAGACGCGCCGAGAGGCTGGCCGGGTCGGCGGCCGAGGACCTCCGGGAGACGCTCCGCCAGCTCCGAGACGCCCTCCGGGCCTCCTCCCCCCAGGCAAGCAGGCACGACTAACAAGCAGGCACGACTAACAAGCAGGCACGACTCAAGAGAACTCCAACGCTGCCCCCACGCCCGGTCGAGAACCGGCGGAGGACCGGGGCGGAGGTTCGGAGCCGAAATTTGGAAGAGGGACCGCTAGGCCCGTCGTGCGTTCGTCCCCGAGGTCCTGGAAGAAGAGAGCGGCCGCAGCAGAAAACGGGGCAGCCTGCCAATTTACAGCGCACGAGCGGCTGCCCCTGTCAATGTCCCTCGCCCGGCCGGCAGGCGCTAACGTCCGGGGGCTGTGATCTCGGCTGGCGTGCCTCCGCGGCTACACCTCCACCATCACTCACCATCACTACACCTCCACCATCACCTTGATCGCCTCCCGGTCGTCCATCGCCGCGTAGCCGTCGGGCACCTCTTCCAGCCCGATGGTTGTGTCGAAGACCGGCGACGGATCGAGCGTTCCGTCTAGCACGTCGTCCATCAGGTCCGCCATGTACGCCCGCACCGGCGCGATGCCGCCCTGCAGCGCGATGTTTTCCCTGAAGAGGCGAAACATGTCCAGCCCGCCTTCTTCGGCCCCGAACGGAACGCCGACGTACCCGACCGTTCCGCCCGGGCGGCAGACCCCAATGGCCGTCTCGATCGCAGAGGCGGCGCCGACGCACTCCATGACGTGACGGGCCCCGCCGCGGGTCATCTCTCGAACCTCCTGAATCGCCTTCTCGCCCCGGCTGGACACCAGGTCCGTGGCCCCGAGACCGCGGGCTTTTTGCAGTCGTTCTTCGTGGTGACCCATGGCAATGATGCGCTCGGCCCCAAGCCGGCGAGCGGCCAGTACGGCACAGAGCCCCACCGCCCCGTCTCCCACCACAACGCATGTGGCCCCGGCCTCCACCCCGGCCGATACGGCTGCGTGGTGCCCGGTGCCCATCACGTCGGTCAGCGGAAAGAGCGCCCGCAAGAGCGACTCGTCGCCCTCGGCGCGGTCGGGCACCTTTACGAGCGTACCGTCGGCGTGGGGCGTACGGACCGCCTCTCCTTGCGCACCGTCGTGCTCCGCAGCCCACATGTTTCCGTGTACGCAGGAGGTGTGAAGCCCCTGCCGGCAGAACTCACAGGTCCCGTCGCTGATCGCAAAGGGGGCCAGCACGTGGTCCCCGGGCTTCAGCGACTGCACTTCGCTTCCGACGTCCTCGACCACGCCCATCGGCTCGTGACCGGTGCGCCACCCTGGCTCGTAGTCCCGGTATCCCCGGTAGAACCATAGATCGGAGCCGCAGATGGCCGTTCGGGTAATGCGCACGATGGCGTCGGTGGGCTCTTCGATCTTGGGGTCGGGGACGTCCTCAATTCGGATGTCGCCGGGTTCGTGGAAGACAGCGGCCTTCATGGACGATCGGGTTTGGGGCAAGAAGCGGCTCAAGAGCAGAGCCCCGCACGGCGGGGGCCTCCGGGGGCGCTCTTGTGCACGGGACGGACGGAGGTGCGTTTCCGGACGGAACGCCCTCCCCCCATGAGAGCTCCGTCCGGCATGATTGTCCGGCCTGATTAAACGTTTCCGTATCAACGTCCGCTGGAGGCCCGCCGGCCGAACCTCCGTGCGGCCGCACGCATTTTTACTTTTTAGAAGCGCTTTCAGGACCGTGCGCCTTCTGTCTGCGCCGTCTTCCCGGGAGCGCCCCAACTGCCCGATCCACACCCAATCTCTTCGTGCCCATGTCCAGTGACTCTTCCGCGCCCGACACCTCTGCCGCCAACGTCAACGGGGCCGCCGACGGTGATGCCATCGACAGTACCAGCATAGCCAATCTACGGAGTGGAGTCATCAAGCAAATCGAAAGCGTGCTGTACAAA
>ERZ1034547.154-NODE-154-length-17872-cov-9.360386_pt1 | contig 17872 bp, 8 predicted proteins | sample MGYA00520642_ERZ1034547 | MGnify/ENA primary metagenome ERZ1034547 (study PRJEB33760, sample SAMEA4777713) | hypersaline lake metagenome | biome: hypersaline environment; feature: brines | place: Spain | collected 2012-08 | depth 0 m ... | reverse complement strand
ACGAGGCGCAGCGACCGACGAGGCGCAGCCGAGTATACACGGTAGTCGAGATCCACAAAGTCGCAGCACCGGAAAGTCGCAGCACTGGGAACCAGGCGACCGAGTGCTCACTGGAGCCACAGAACGTCCGCCAAACAGCGTCTCAACCTCTTTCAATCTCTTCACCTTCTCGTCGGCCGTCCGGGGCGGCCGCGCCAACACTCCACAGACAAAACCGTACGGGCTCATCCAAAAGACCACGGACGAGATTCGTGCAACTCCATGCCTGAATCCCGACCTTCTCCCGCCAACCCTCGTCGCCGTCGCACCCCGCAGCGCACCCCGCAGCGCACCCCGCAGCGTAGTCCGCAGCGCAGTCCGCAGCGACGGCCTAAGCAGCCGCCTCGGGTGCCCAATCCGAGCCGTGAGCCCAACACTCCGGATCCAAAGCGCCGAGAGCCCGATTCTCCAAATCCCTCGTCTCGTCCCTGACGGCAAACGCAGCGGAGGGCTCAAGAGGGCGGAACGTCGCTGGGGCGTGTCATTTGAGGGAAGTGCCTATTTTCTGAACCCACGTCTCAGCTATCATGAATGGGGGGGCCGCGGACGCATCATCGCCGCCCACGTACCACCAGCGGGCCATCGCAGCCCTCCTGGATGGCATCATCGCCACCGCCTTGGCATCCCTGATGCCTGGAGCCCCGCTCCTGGGCGGGCTGGTCATGGGAGCCTACCTGGTAGGGCGCGATGGGCTGACCGTAGGGCCGCTCCAGTACTGCTCGCTGGGAAAGTACGTGATGGGGCTGCGCCTGGTGTCTCTCGGTGACCGTCCGCTGACCATGATTACCTCAGTTCACCGGAATTGGATGCTGGGTGTGCTCGCTTTCTCGGGCCTGCTCAGCGTCGTCCCCATTGTTGGCTCGACCCTTGCCGCGCTGTTGTCGTCCGTGGGGCTGGTCTTCATCGTATACGAGATCTACAACATCTTTGCCGATGTCGAGGGACGCCGGTGGGGCGATCGAGTTGGGCGCACGCGTGTCGTAGCACACGGCGATGGAATGTTGTGAGGATGCTTCGCTGTGCGGTCGCTGCAGACCGCCCCGTGGGCCGTGGCGCACACGCCTTCGGAGGCCGCCGATCAACGCCCGGACGGGGCTGAGAGAATCGGAGGGGATGGTTGACGCTACGCGCCCCGAGCGGCTATATTGGAACAAGCGCATTGGAACAAGCGCTGCATCATTCCGGCCGCCTTGTGCAGCGGGCAGTCCCCGTCCCACTCCCGTCGGCAGGTCCCACTGCTCCTTCTCGCCCGCCTCCACTGCCATGGACGACCAGCAATACCTCGTCACCGCGCGCAAGTACCGCCCTTCGCTCTTCAAGGAGGTGGTCGCGCAGGAACACGTCACCGACACGCTCAAAAATGCCCTTCGGCTGGAGCGTTTGGCGCACGCGTACCTGTTTTGCGGGCCGCGGGGCGTGGGCAAGACCACCGGTGCCCGCATTCTGGCGAAGGCCATCAACTGCGAGACGCCGCGGGCGGAGCGCGAGGACGGCGCCGAACCGTGTTGCGACTGCGAGTCGTGCCGGATGTTTGAGGAGGGCGGCAGCCTCAACGTATTTGAGTTTGACGCTGCCTCCAACCGCAAGATTGCGGACGTGGAGCCTCTTCTGGAAAAAGTGAACATTCCCCCCCAGGGTGGCCGGAAGAAGGTCTACATCATCGACGAGGTGCACATGTTCTCGAAGACGGCCTTCAATGCCCTCCTCAAGACCCTGGAGGAGCCGCCGGATCACGCCCTCTTCATCTTTGCCACTACGGAGCCCAACAAGGTAATCCCGACGGTGCGCTCGCGGTGTCAGCGCTTCGATTTCCGCCGTATCCCAGTGCCGGACATTGTGGCTCATCTCCGTACAATCTGCGCGGCAGAGGGCATTGAGGCGGACGAGGAGAGCCTGATGCTGCTTGCCCGCAAGGGGAATGGGGCGCTCCGCGATGCCCTCTCGGCCTTCGACCAAGCCCTCTCGCTGTGTGGAACCTCGCTGGAGTACAGCGCCCTCACGCAGGCTCTCGGCGTGGTGGAGCAAGATCTCTTTTTCCGATTGACCGACCACGTGGCCGCCCAGGACACGGCGGGCATGCTGACGCTGGTGCGGCACGTGGTGCGCAGTGGGTACGACCTCCAAGAGGTGGCGGTCGGGTTGGCGGAGCACCTGCGCAATTTGCTGGTGGCGCACTCGCTGGGCGGCGATGCGCTGGAGGAGGTGGCGGCCGCTACGCGTACCCGCTACGCCGAGACGGCCGAACGCTTCGCAGAGGCAGATCTGTTGCGGCTGCTTACCATGGCGAGCGATGCGGAGGAGGACATCAAGCGAAGCTCCCAGCCCCGCCTGAAGCTGGAGACGGTCCTGCTGCAGATGGCCCAACTGCGCCGTGCTGCCGATCTGCAGGCGGTCCTGGAACAGATTGATCGGCTGGAGCAGATGGCTGAAGACGGGGCGCTGCCGGATTCCCTTCCGTCCCGCAGCCCCTCCGGCTCGTCTCCCTCGCCGGAGGCGAAGTCCGCTGCCCCCGCCGAGTCTACCCCCGCCGAGTCTGCGTCGTCGGGGCCGTCTCTGGATGCCTCGCCGGCGCCCGCGGCCCCTTCGGGCACTGCGTCGTCGCAGCGGGAGGAGACGCCAACAGACGCCCCGAGCGCCGTCCCCTCCACCGATGAGCCGCAACCCGCGGATCGAGAGACGACAGATCGAGAGACCGTGGATTCGCAGACCGCAGACTCGAAGCAAGAGAATGCGCCCGCCGACGACGAAAGCGATCCGCGCCCGCCGCAGCGCCCCGACGACGATCCCGACCCCGATTCCAACCCCGATTCCAACCCCGATTCCGACCCCACGCCGCCCGACTCCGATCCCGACTCTGATCCCGATCCTGCCGTTGCGTACGGCGACCTGTTCGGTCCCCCCGCCCTCTCCGACGCCGCCGACAGCGAGGCCGCATCAGGCACCGACGCGGCGGACGGCTCCGAGACGCCAACCGACGCCGACGACAGCCCCTCGCAGGCCGTTGTGTCCGAGCCGGGGGCGCCCAACTCTGCCGAAGGGCTCGCCACACACTGGCCCCGCCTGGTGACGGCCGTAAAGGCCGAGTTTATGAGCGCCGGCGCGTTGCTCGAGGACACGGAGCCGGTGGAATACGTGGACGAGACGCTCACAGTGGCCGTGCCGCGCAGCCTCCACCGCGATACACTGAGCGACCGTCGCTCGGCTCTGGTGCGCCACCTCAACGACCTTTCCGACCGCCCCATCAGCAACGTGCGGTTCGTTGTCGACACTGCTCCGTCCACCACCGACGCCGACGACTCCGCCCCCGACGCGTCCCTGAGCCCGCGCGAGACGCTCCAACAGCTCCGCAACACCTACCCAGCGCTCGACGTTCTCTTCGCCGAATTTGAAGCGGAACCCGTGTGGTAGCGGGCCCTCCCCGAAAAGGCACGGAAAAGGTATTCAGAGAACGCTGTTTGGAGGGATCGGTTCACGCCGGCGTCTGTTGCACTCCATCGAATGGCCAAGTATTCGGACAGTGAGTACCGGTGCCGCCTCGCCCCTCGGATGCTCTCGGGACGCGTCGTGCTCGCGGCGCAACGCACCGCTCCGTGTTTTCGCACTCTGCGCTTTTGCATTCAGAACGACTGCTTTTGCTATGAATCAGGGACAAGGAATGAATATGCAGGACATGTTCGGGAAGATGATGGACATGCAGAAAAAGATGAACGCCGCGCAAGAAGAGCTCAAAGACAAAACCGTGACGGCGGAGGCCGGTGGAGGGATGGTCACCGTCACTGCCAATGGGGCCCAAGAGATTACGGGAATTGAAATTGATCCCGAAGCCGTGGACCCGGACGACCTTGAGCTGCTTGAGGACCTGGTCATTGCGGGTGTCAACAAGGCTCTCGAAGACGCCTCCGAGATGGCACAGAACGAGATGAAAAAGTCCATGGGCGGCATGCTGCCGCAGGGCATGGACCTGAGCCAGCTGGGCCTGTAGCGGACTGGGAACGGGGAGTGGGGACGGCGGAAGTGCACAGTCCACCCCCGGCTCCGCACTCCGAACTCCACATTCCGAATGCCAATCCCTGCACACCCGCAATGCAGTTTACCTCGGAGTCCGTCGAAGCCCTCGTGGAACAGTTCACGAAGCTGCCCACAATTGGGAAAAAGACGGCACGACGGCTGGCCAACTACGTCTTGAAGATGCCGCGCGAGGAGGTGGAAACCATCGCCAGGGCCCTCACGGCCGTAAAAGAGGACGTGCAGCGGTGTTCGACCTGTTACGTCGTGGCCGACCGAGATCCGTGCCCCATCTGCCGCTCGCACAAGCGCGACGCCTCCACCATCTGCGTCGTAGAAGAGTCGAGCGACCTGACGGCCATCGAGCAGACAAACGAATACCGGGGCGTCTACCACGTGCTCGGTGGCGTCATCTCGCCGCTCGATGGCGTGGGGCCGGACGATCTGCGGGTGCACGAACTGGCAGCGCGGATTGACCCGTCGTTCGAAGAGACCTCCGCCGCCTCGTCCCCGGATGGGGCCTCCGCCGAAACGGAGCGTGCCGAAACGGAGCGTGCCGAAACGGAGCGTGCCGAAAGAGACCGGCCGGAGCATGGACGCCCTGGCGCTTCCGCGTCCGAGTCGACGGTCGAAGAGGTGATTCTGGCCGTCAACCCCAACGTAGAAGGCGACACGACGGCATACTACATCTCCCAACTTCTGGACTCGTTTGAGGTCCGTGTCACGCGCATTGCCCGCGGCCTGCCCATCGGGGGCGATCTGGAATACGCCGACGAGGCTACCCTCTCGCGCGCCCTCGAAGGCCGCGGCCACGTCGAGTAGGTCCCGCCACTGCTCGCCGCACACTGCGCCTCCGGCTTTCTTCTTTCCCGTAGGCCCCATTGCACATGACGATCACCGTTCTCGGCGCTGGATCCATCGGAGCCTCCGTCGTCCGCGAGCTCTGCACACGAAGCGACGACGTCACCCGGGTGCAGGTTTGTGACACCCGGTCTCAGGCCCTGCAGGCCCTGCACGAGCAGGCCGACGACGACCGCTCCCTCCGTTCGTTCCAGGTCGACATTCGCGACACTGGCGTGCTTTCCCAAATTGTACAGGGAAGCGACTGCGTCATCAGCTGCGTGCCCGCCAGGCACAACCCCGAACTGGCGGAGCTCTGCCTGGAGGTGGGCGTCCATTTCTGCGACCTGGGGGGGGACGATTCCCTCATTAGCGAGGAACTGGCCCTGCACGAGCGGGCGCGCGAGAAGGGAGTCTGGGTGGTGCCCAATTGTGGGCTCGCACCGGGCCTGGTTAACGTGCTGTGCCTGCACGGCATCGAACAGCTCGATCACGCCGAGGCGGCCCACCTGCGGGTGGGCGACGTGCCGCTGCACCCCAAGCCGCCCTTCAACTTCCGCATTTCGTGGTCGGCCGAGCGCATCCTTGCTGATTATACAAACCCCGCCCGCCTCATTGAACAGGGCCAAGTGGTGGAGGCGGATGCACTTTCCCGCCGCGAAGACATTGAGTTTGGGGAGCCCTTTGGCACCATGGAGGCATTTTGTACGCAGGGCGGTCTCTCAACACTTACCGATACGCTGACAGGTCGTGTGGACGCCCTTGACCATAAGACGATTCGATGGCCGGGGCACGCCCATCAGATGCGGTTCGTCATTGGTCTTGGGTTGGCGGAGAACCGCAAAATCGGGGTACGCACGCACCTCACGTACCGCGACCTGCTCGTGCGACGCCTTCGCAAGCGACTCGGCGGAGACTACGAAGACGCAGTGCTGCTGCGGGTCCTCCTGCGGGGCGAAACGAATGGGCGTCCCACGTCCCTCGTCTACGAAATGGTTGAGCGGTACGACACAGCCACGCAGCAGACGGCCATGATGCGGTGCACGGCGATCCCGACAGTCGTGGCGGCGCTGTTTTTGGCACGCGGGGCCCCCACAGCCAACGGGGGCGCGGACGTGCCGGAAAATGTCCTCCCTCGCGAACAGTTCCTGCAGGCGGTGGCGGACCGAGGGCTCAACATCGAAGACGAGCGCCACGAGAATCTGCGCGACGTTACGACCAAGCGGCCCCTCGATCCACAACGGGCCTGAGCCGCCGCGATGGGCGCGTTTCTCCGTTCGCGGCAGACTGTTCGGCGCCGTGGGACAAAGTGGCAAACGTGTAGCTGCCCCTGTCTGGTCTTCCCAAGACAGGGGTACACGACGGGGGCAGTGGGGCGCCCAGAGCGCGGCCCGAGCTTGCTCCTCTACAGGAGCACGGCCCCTGCTCCGTTGGTAGGGGGCGTTGGGAACGGAAACCCTCATGTGCCGTGTTTGGAACGCAGTCCTACTCATTGTCCTGCGTGCAGCGGATCCACCTCTCAACCCCCTGTCGCGCTCCTTCCCATAGCAGCCCCGTTGCATATCGGCACAAACCGTTACAGGGCTTTTCGTACCATCATGTGGACCGTCCGCCGCGCCGGCGCGCTGCCCCGGCGCACGCCGTAGCACTTCGGAGCGTTTCCGGATCCTGTGCCGTTGATTCCTCTTTTCCATTTTCTCCGGACCCTGCACGCGGGCGAGGCGAACCCGTGCCGTGTGCTCGCACTATCGACGGCGCTGCTACTCGTAGGGTCTTGTGGAGGGCGGGTCTCCGGCCCGGCCTTTGCCCAAAACGCCCCTGTGCCCGACAGTACCTCGGCCGGGGTAGCGGTGGCGGACACGGGGAGCGTCGATACCACCCTGATCAACCGCTACCTGCCCCGCCGCCGCACGCGTGCCCTCCGCCTCTTCGGGCGGGCCTCTCCGTTTCTGGGGCCGCGCGCGCCCACTCCCGAGAGCCCCCCCCTCCGGCTCGACACCACACGGGCCGAGTACATCCTGGAGGAGGACGACAGCCGCCCCGGGCCCGTGCGCATGAGCGCAGAGGCCTACCGGCGCGAGCGCTACCGGGCCAACCTCCGTGACAACTGGCGTCGGCTCGCCGAACAGCGCCGGCAGTCCCAGAGCCGCGGCGGGCTGGGCGTCAATATGGTGGTGCCCGGCGGGCGCGAAAGCGCCTTCTCTACCGTCTTTGGCAAGCCCCAGGTTGACCTTCGCCTCAACGGCCAGGCCGACATCAACGCCGGGTTCAAGTATCGAAAAAGCGACCAGCAGGTCAACATCAGCGGCAATGCCAGCCAGCTGAATCCCAGCTTCAAGCAAGACCTCCGTCTGGGCATCACGGGCACAATCGGCGACAAGCTCAAGATCAATGTCGACTGGGATACGCAGAGCCAGTTCAACTATCAGAACCAAGTCAAGCTCAACTATACGGGCTACGAGGACGAAATCCTGCAGAGCGTGGAGGCAGGCAACGTGTCCATGCAAACGCCCTCCCAACTCATTAGCGGCGGCCAGAGCCTCTTTGGCATCAAAAGCGAATTCCAGCTCGGCAACCTGAACCTCGTCACCCTCGCCAGCCAGCAGGAGGGCCAGTCCAACAGCCTCAACATTGAAGGCGGGGCACAAGAGACGACATTCGACCTAAAGGCGACGGACTACGACGCCAACCGCCACTACTTTCTGGGCTACTACTTCCGAAACAACTGGAACCGGGCCCACGCAGACCCCACAACGATTCGCACGTTCGACGGCTTCGACGAAATCACCGAGGTTGAGGTCTGGAAGGTCACTCCCCAGAGCGGAACGCAGACCAACACGCGCCAGGGGGTCGCCGTGGTGGACCTTGGGGAAGCGCCCCAACTGCTGACGCAGACGGAGGCCTACACCGAGGCGCGTTTGCCCGGCCCCGCCCGCGACCAGTACGACGACGGCGACGTGTCCACCCTGCGCGACGGAACCGTGCGCGCCTCTTCGTTCCTGAGCAATGCGGACAGCACCGACCAGCCCCTCAATACTCAGCAAGACCTGCACGCCGGCGAGTTCAAGCGACTGACCCGCGGCCAGGACTACCGTCTCGATACGCGCCTCGGCGTTTTGTCCCTGCAACAGCGACTGCGCCCCAGTGAAGCGCTGGCGGTGGCGTTTCGGTACCGCACCAACGACGGCACAGTGCGCACCGTGGGCGACTTCACGCGGGGCGGCACCAGCGGGGGCATCAACGCCGATCGCCTCGTGCTCAAGCTGCTCCGCCCCACCGACCCGGTGGCCCCCAGCCAGGACGGCAGCGTCAACCCCGCTGCCTGGTTCCTACAGCTGCGAAATGTGTACGAGCTCTCGGGGCGCGATTTTAGTGCGGACAACTTCGAGCTCGACATCGAATACCAGCCCTCCGGCCAGGGGGCACGGACCACCATTCCGGCAGTGACGGGCCAAAATACCCTGCTGCAGGTTCTGGGCCTCGACCGCGTAGACCAGAACGGGGCGCCCACGCCGGACGATCAGTTCGACTTCCTCCGCCAAACGATCAATGCGGACCGGGGCCTCATCTATTTTCCGTACCTCCAGCCTTTCGGAGAGCGCATCCTCGACGCCGCCCAAGCGGCGGGCAGCCGTGCTGCCGGCGCGCCCTTTGCCTTCGACGCCCTGTACACAAAAAAGAGGTCGAACGTAAAAAAAGAAGACACCCAGAAGAATGTCTTTCACCTGCGCGGGGCGTATACGGGCGGTGCCCAGCAGTTCTACGATCTCAAAGCCTTTACCGGGCTCGTCGAAGGCTCGGTGGAGGTGACCTCCGGCGGGCAGACCTTGCAGGAAGGGGTGGACTACCGGGTGGACTACCAGGGCGGCACTGTCAATATTACCAATGAGTCCTATCTTGCCGCCGGGCGCGACATCAAAATCAACTACGAGCAGAACAGCCTCACCAATCTCCAGAAGAAGACCCTGCTCGGGGCGCGGGCCGACTGGTCGTTGAAGGATCGCTTTTCGCTGGGCGCTACGGTCATGCGCCTCAGCCAAAAATCGCCCGTCGACAAATTTCGCATCGGCCAGGAGCCGATCAAGAACACCATCTGGGGCCTCAATGGCTCCATGGACTTGGAGCCGCAGTGGCTGACGGAGGCAGTCGACGCCCTGCCCCTCGTCCAGACGCGTGCAGACAGCCGCTTGTCGGTGTCGGGCGAGTTTGCGCAGCTGCGCCCCAGCCACACGACCACTGATGCGTACGAGCGCACGCTGGACCGCGTGAGCGGCAGCGACACGGACCAGTACGCCGCGGACGAGCGCAACGGCGTGTCCTACATCGACGACTTTGAGGGCTTCGAAAATACCTTCTCGCTTCGGGAGCAGCCGGGGGCCTGGCAGGTGAGCGCCGCGCCCGACTCCATCGCCAATGCGCCGGGCCTCGATGGCGACATGCTGGGCACCTACGACGACAACCGCCGCCGCACGCACTGGCGCGGGCGCCTTGGGTGGTACCAGCTTAACGAGAACATCCTTCAGGCCCTTGGAGGGAGCCGGACAGAGGCGACCGACCTGGTGGATACCCGTGAGGTCTTTGTGGGGCGCGATACACAGGGCGACGCCAATCCTACGCTCCGTACCCTCGATCTATACTTCGACCCCTGGGAGCGCGGCCCGTACAACTACACCCAGTCCCTGGAGGCCTTCTTCCGAGAGCCCCGGAAGGTATGGGGCGGGATTACGCGCACATTGCCGGAGGGCTACACCGACTTCTCCGTGCAGAATGTGGAGTTTGTCGAGTTCATCGTGAAGGTGTACCCGGAGAATGGCCAGGTTACGGACGGGGCGCGGCTCTTTGTGGATCTGGGGACCATCTCCGAGGATGTCATTCCGAACCGCCGGATCGATATGGAGGACGGCCTCTCCCTCACGTTCAACGAGGGCGACCTCGGTGCGCTCAGCCGCATTCCCAATGCGGAGCCGGGCGGGGGGCTGGACCTGCGAGGCGGAAAGACGCAGGACCTGGGCCTCGACGGGCTGGTGTCGTACACCAACGGCACTTATAACCCGGCGCTTCTCGAGCAGAACTTCTACGACGACTTCGTGGGGCAGGCCGACAGCCTGCGGGGGGCCATTGGGCAGCTTGGCCTCACGGCTGCGCAGCGGCAGCGCCTCCGGGCCGAGATTGCCCGGACCCAGGTCGACCCGTCGGCGGACGACTATCACTACTACGAGAACGACCGGTACTACACCACAACTGAGTTTTTTCCGGAGGGGGCCTCTATCCAGCAGCGCCTCAGCCAGTATTTCGCGGGGCAAGAGCTCAACGGATTTGAGTCGCAGAACCAGCTGGCCGAGGGGGTCTCTGTGCGGCGCGGGGTGTCGCGCGAGCCCGATCGCGAGAAGCTGGACGGGGCGGGCAGCCAGATCAACATCGACAACAATTACTTTCAGTATGCGGTCCCGCTCGATGAGCTGGACCAGCGCGCGCAGAGTGACCAGGGCCCGACGGACTACGTGGTCAGCACGGTGGGCCAGCAAAAAGACTGGTACAAGGTGCGCATCCCGGTGCAGGCGTTTACGCGCAAGGTGGGAAGCATCGAAAACTTCGACAACATCAAGTCCATTCGTGTGTGGACCGCGGGGCACCGTGCGCCGGTGACGATGCGGTTTGCGTCGTTGGAACTGGTGGGAAGCCAGTGGCGTGCCTCGCAGGAGGTGGCGCAGGAGCCTGTGGAGGCCGACAGTGTGGTGGACCGGGGCGAAGGACAGCTCCGTGTGGCCAGCATCAACAACGAGGAGGACCTGAGCTATGACCCGCCGGCCGGCGCGGTGGTGGGCCAAAATCGTACCTCGCGCGGTGTGCAGCAGCAAAACCGCGAGCAGGCGCTTCTGTTGCGGATGGATGAACTGGCCCCGGGCCGCCAGCGGGCCGTCTTCAAAACGTTTGGGCAGGGGCTCGATCTGCTCAAGTACTCCAACCTGCGCATGTACACCCACCTGCACGGGCCTTCCAACAGCGCGGGCGACAAAGAACGCCTGCGGGAGAATCTTCGGCTGTTCGTACGGATTGGGGCGGGGGAGACGGGCGATTATTACGAGTATGTGCAGCCCTTACAGCCTGGGGACGTCCCCACGCCGGGAGGCGCGCAAGACCTGTGGCCCGAAGAGTATGAGATGAACCTGGTGCTCGAACGCCTCAATCGCCTAAAACTGCTCCGCGACCAGCGGGGGGCCCCTGCAGACGATCCGTTTTCCAGCAACAACGTAAACCTGAGTCTTGACTTTGCTCCTCCGGACACGGAACTGCGCGTACAGGGCACGCCCTCTCTGAAAAACATCAGCTCCATTGTGGTGGGGCTCCGCCACGCGGGCACCACTCAGGAAGTCCTCCGGGACTTTGAGGTCTGGGTCAATGAGTTGCGCGTGAGCGGGTTTGACGAAGAAAACGGCTGGGCGGCCAACGCCAACGCCTCGATCGACCTCGCAGACTTTGCGTCGGTGGAGGGCAGCTTTCAGCGGCGCACGGATGGGTTTGGGGCCCTCTCCAGCACCCTCAGCCAGCGCGAGCAGTCCACCAGTACCAGTTGGAACGTGCGCACGGAGGTCCAACTGGGCGGACTGTTGCCGCAGGATGCTGGGTGGCAAATCCCGGTGACCCTGCAGATGCAGTCGAGCCGCACGGTGCCGCGCTTTGATCCCAACCGGGGCGACGTACAGGTGAGCAGTGTGGCGCGCCAGTTCGAGGCGCTCGCCGAGGAGGACTCCACCTTCCAACAGCCGCGCTTTGACGGCCTCTCGCGCTCGGAGATTGTCGGCCAGTTGAAGGACAGCGTGCGCACCGCGGCCGAGACGCGGAGCATGCGCCGCACGATGACCATCGACATCTCGAAGCAGAAGTCCGAGTCGTGGTGGCTGCAAAAGACCATCGATGGGATGTCGCTCAACTTCTCGTACCTCGACAAGTCGCGCCGCAACCCGCAGAAGCAGCTCGATGATCGCTGGAATTGGTCCGGGGACTTTCAGTACAAGCTTGGGTTCGGGCAGCCGCAGACGGTGAGGCCTCTTTGGTTCTTGCCCGAGGCGCCGGTGCTGGGGACGCTGGCCGACCTGTCGTTCAATTACGTGCCCCGGTCGCTCTCCTTCTCGGCCAGTGCCGAGCGCAACGCCCGCACCACCCGGCAGCGCCCCACGGGCACCCGTCGGCAAGACCGTCCCTACCGCATTGCCTACGAGTTTCGAGACAATCAGCAGTTTACCCATCGCCGTAGCTTTCGCTTTCAGTACGATCCCTTCTCGTTTCTCAGCCTGAGCTACGATTCAAACACGCGGCAGAATTTGAACGATCTTGCGGCCCGCACCCAAACGAATGTGTTTATCCGGGACGACAGTCTCCGCAGCCGCCTGTTGACGGACGTGGACGTGGATCCGGAGGTGCCGGCGTCGTTTTTTCAAGAGTCGGTGCTGGAGAGGTACGGGCTTGTGGGAACGGGCCTCACGACCGAGGATGTGGGCGAGTCGGTCTTTTTCGAGAATCGTCAGGTGCGTCGGTCCGAGCTGGAGGTGTTCCAAGACCTGCTCGCGGGGCGCGTGGGGCCGCGCACGAATGCGTACGGACAGCGATTTTCGGCCACGCTGAGCATGGGCTGGGTGGACCGGCCGTGGCTGAACTGGGTGGACGTGCAAGATGTCTCGTACCAGTCGCGCTTCGACTGGTCCAACGGCTCGAAGGGAAGCTTACAGGGGGCGGGCGTGCGCAATTCGCTTACGCTGCGAACGGGGGTGAGGCTTCGCCCCAACAAGGTGTGGGAGCGGTTCGGCTTCTTTGAGCGCCTGAAGGCGGCGCAGCGTGAGGAAGAGACGCGAGGGCGAAGAACGCGGAATGGGGGCGAAGATAAGGCTGGGGAGGACGGCGATACGGACGATGAGGACGAGGGGCTGGGCTGGGAGGATGTGCCCCTGCCCGATCTCCGTGGGGTGTTGCGGGGCGCTGCGCTCATGGTTTTGGACATCAACGACTTTAGTGTCAACTACAATGGCGACTGGAGCGCGCAGTCGTCCAACGTGGGATCCTCGCTCACGGTGGAGGCGGGGGACACGACGGGGGTGAATACGTCGTACCGCCTGTTGGATGCCCTGCGGGGCGAGGGGCCGTCTCTGGGCTACCGCCTGGGCCTGGCGCGCTCCATCGACCCCAGCAATCGCATTTTGAGCGACGAGTTGGGCTTTCAGGTGACCGATGCTCTCAGCAATCGCCACCGCCTGGAAGGCCGTACGTCGCTCTCGCCCAGCGCGTCGGTGCAGGTGGACTTGGGGTGGAACTTGGAATGGCAGACGCAGACCAATACGACCCTGCAGCCGGGCGAGGGGGAGGCAGTGGGGCGCTTCTCGACGCAAAGCGGGGAGAATGCAGCGTCCGTGTGGGGGTTTGGGTCCGTCGTCTCGTTGGTGCAGGCGCAGGTAGACCGCCTGGAGCAAGGGGCTGGCCAAGAAGAGGCGCTGACAGCTGAGGCCGCGCCCCTCACGAATGCTTCGGTGTCGGCCGACTTCAAGTCTGCCTTCTTGGCGGGGGGCGGCAGCTTGGGGGCGGAAGGATTCGCGCCGTTTCCGCTGCCGAACTGGAGCATCCGGTACTCCGGCCTGTCCGACTGGCCCCTCATCGGGAGCATCGTCAAGAATGCCTCCCTGCGGCACGGGTACAACGCGGAGTACCAGTCGAGCTATGCGTCTGTCACGGGACAGAACGAGCCGGAGCCAGTTCCGCTTCTGGAGGGGGTTCGGTTTCGGGCGGCGGACTTCAAGGTGGGGGCGGCCCGGGTCAGCGAGCGCTTTCAGCCCTTGCTCGGCCTCAGCATCACGTGGCCGGGCAACCTGGAGACGAGTGTGAAGTGGAATACGCAGACGGAGACGTATCTGCGCACGGCCAACCTGAAGGTCGAAGAGGTCGAAACCACCGAACTGTCCGGCAGCGTGTCGTACCGCAAGCGTGGCCTCCGCATTCCCGTGCTGGGCCTCGGGCGCCTCGAGAATCAGATCCAATTTTCGCTCACCCTGTCCCGCTCGGTCAACGACGAGCGGAGCTACAACCTGCAGGGCGCCCTCGCGGCTGCGCGGGCGAGCGACTTCTCGCTGGGCGCCGGGGCCATCACCGATCCCACGAACGATTTTGTGGAGGTGCGCAAGCAGACTACCCGCATCCAGATTACGCCGGAGCTCACGTATCGACTGAGCGACCGGGTGACGGGAGACCTGTTGGTGGAGTACGAGCGGTTCAACGGGGACAACCGGCAGCCCTCCTACACTCGCATTAATGGTGGGTTTAACATTCGTGTGAGCATCACACAAAACTAAGCAGGGGGACGGCGGGTACATCACAGGCATTCCTTTTCGCACCTCTCTGGGTGATGCCCGCGCATGCCGACTCCGGAGTCCCGTTCCATCGTTGTGTGTCACCTCGGCCGCGTGCCCTACGAACGGGCGCGGGGGCTGCAAGGGGCGGTGCAGGAGCGCCTGATTGCGGCGAAGCGGGCCGAGCCGCCGCAGACCGTTCCCCACGTGCTGCTTCTGCTGGAGCACCCGCCCGTCTACACCCTCGGCAAGAGCGGCGACGCCGAGAACCTGCTCGTGTCCGAGAAGCGGCTGGAGGCGCTGGGGGCCACCTTCCACCGCATTGGGCGCGGGGGCGACGTCACGTTCCACGGCCCCGGCCAGCTCGTGGGCTACCCGCTCTTCGACCTCGACCGCTTCTTTACCGACCTGGGCCGCTACTTGCGCACGCTCGAAGAGGTGATCCTCCGCACCTGCGCCGACTACGGCGTCACGGGCACCCGGGTGGACGGGCGCACTGGCGTGTGGGTGGGGCCGGACGAGCGGGGGCTGGAGCGCAAGATCTGCGCGATGGGCGTGCGCTGCAGCCGGTGGGTCACCATGCACGGCTTTGCACTCAACGTGACCACCGACCTCACCTACTTCGACCACATCGTGCCCTGTGGCATCGACGACCGCGGCGTCACGTCGCTGGTGGAGGAGACCGGCGCACCGGTGTCGGTGGACGACGTGCGCGGACCGGTGACGGACCACGTCGCCGATCTGTTCGGGGCGAAGGTGACGGAGTGCCGCGGGGTCGATGCCCGGGCGTTTCTGCGGGAGCTGACGGGGGAAACAATAGAACAGTAGACCCCCTCGGCGGACAGAAGCTACTTCGTCGAGTCGGCTTCAAGCATGAGAGTGGTGCTGTCTGAACGGAGTTGGACCGTGTTGCCGTCAATTCGGTAGGACGGTCCACTGCGAAGCACGCCCAAGAACTCCGGCTCCTTCGAGTCGGGTGGACGACCCATGAAGGTGGTCTGCAACTCAGAGACCGACAGCGTCTGTCCGTCCACTGTGTACGTCGCGCTTCCCGTATTGGGATGGGCAGAAAACGTCAGGCAATGACCCGACCGGGAGGGAAAGCAGGAGTCGGCCGGGGTGGACGTGAACGACACAGTGTAGTGGGCTCCTGCCGAAAGGGAATCTCTCCGGATACGAGTCGTGTCATCCTTGTCTACAAGGGCCGTCAATCGCCATGCTGTTCCACGGAGTGGAGGCGATGCTGGGTTTCCATCTTGAGTGAACAGGTCACCAACTGGATCGCAGTTCACTAAAAGCAGGCTGCACAATCCGGTGAGAATCAGGGCGACGATTGAGCGCATGGGACTGATAGGATTGAGAAGAAGTCAATGGGGCGTGACTCTTTGTCACCTCATTTTACCACGGTCATCCGGCGAGTGTCGTGGTGGGGGCCGGCGGTAATGCGGTAGACGTACACCCCGCTTCCCAATCCGTCGGGGGTAAATGAGACACGGTGGTACCCAGCCGGCTTCGTCTGGTTGACCAGCTCGGCTACCGTTCGCCCCATTAGGTCGTAGACCACAAGGCTTACGTGTTGCTTTTCGGGTAGGGCAAACCGAATTGAGGTTTGCTGTGCGACTGGATTCGGGGAGGGGGGCTGCAGTGCAAAAGCGTCGGGCGTCCCTTGGCGCGTGGTCGTGCTCTTCGGACAGATGTAGTTTGGATTCTGATTGCCATACTGGCACTCATCTCCACCGGACCCGTCTTGCTCATTCACAACAATGTCCGTCTTGTCAGTGTGAGTTTCGCCTTCGTCATCGTACACGTACACTCTGACAGAAGCCAAAGCGTCACCATCGGTATTATCCGAAAAAGAGGTCGTGCATGAAGACCCACCGCTGCACACGCTCTGCCACTCGCAACTCTGACACTGGCGGCGATCCCAGGAGTAAGTGTAAGGACTCCTATCTACGTTTGAGTTCACGCTGGCATTGAACGTGATCGGCTCATACTCATCGACTTCAGGAGCGGGCTGAGGCACATTTACGTACAGGAATGGATCTATTCCATTCAATGTGATAGTGCCTGTGTCGTTGGGGTCGAGCCAATCCTTGAGTCGGGTAGTATTATTTCCTCCCTTATTCCAGGACCACGAGAACTTTCCGTAATATCCATCTCTCACTTCGCATCGGTCAACAAATGGTCCACTCGTTCCACCATGAAGTTGTCCAATCACTTTGTTGTCCGGACTGAATAGAGGGGCACCAGAAGATCCTCCTTCGACCGTTCCGTCATCAAAATCAACCAACCAATGCGAATTTGATGGAGTACCAGCGAAGTTATCTGAGCTGGGAGAATTGTTATCAATTGATATTTTCTTTATATCTCCAACCGGATGGTGAATCGAGGTCGTAGAGTTGGAAGAAGATCCTGACGCATCCCATCCTGAAAAGTATGCGTCATAATCAAGTGGAGGCTGATCGCTCAATTCAAGTAGCAGAAAGTCAGATTCGTCCCGAGCAGCCTGGAACTGGGCTCCTGAAATACCATCATGATACGGTTCGTTGTTTGGGTTGGAGCACGAAGAACTTTCGTAGTTAAACCAGAATGTCCAATCTTGGATATCCGACTTTTCGTCGGATCCAATAACTCCATTCTGGTTTATATAGTCGGCACAATGGTGCGCACTTAAAAAATATGGATTGAGATTTCCTCCTTTATTATTGACTAATGCTCCTGAACACCACCGGGTTCCATCACCCAGAAGCACCATCGCTACGGAACGCTTCTCCTCCTGCCAGTCATTTCCTTCCGGGCAGTTGACGTTAATGTTGCAACTTTCAGAATCCCCAAATCCATTTGTGTTCATGTCGGACTGCTTCTCAGTGTCCGAGGGAAACATGTCCCGGTAGCCGTGAACCACTTTGGCAAGTCGTAGCTGCGTCTCGCCCCGGGCGTTCTTCGGTTCGTAGTACTCCAGCGTAATGATGTCGCCCTCAACGGGGAGCGTTGAAAAGCGTCCGTACGACTTGTTGTTGGCGGCAGTGAACGCACCAAGCACAGTCGAGTGATCCTGGTTGTACAGGAATAACTTGCCACCCTCGGGAAGGCGAAATCGATCGAAAATGAAGTTGAGCGAGTGTGCGGCCTGCGACGCGATGCGAAGGCGCCACAGACGCCCACCATCGGAGAGGTCGGTCCACTGTCCGGCATTTTGGAGGCCCAGACTCACGTCCAAGGCTGCCCCGAACCGAGGCGGGGCCGGATTATCGCTTTGTCGATTCGCACGGTCCTCTTGCTTCAGGGCCTGTACGTCCACGGGGCGCATCGTTTCAGCAGGGACGTTGCCCTGGACCGTGTGCCCGAAGCTATACGGCGTGCCGCCGTGTTGGATCTGCGCGGCGGAGAGGTGCGGGGTGACCGTCATTAGCAGGACGGCCACGAGGGTCACGATGAGATCACGAAGGAATGAGCGGGGGGTAGACATGGTCGGATCGGAGACTTGCCTGGGAAAGTCCGGCGATGCGACTACGCGGAAAGAGGAATGGCGTAACGCCTTTTCTAAATAATCCGAATTGCCGAGTAGAATGTCAAAAAAGATTAAAGTTGAACCGTGTGCAAGCCGCTTACACCGCCGCCGCGGCCTCTTCTCCTTCCGCAATCGCGTCCACGTC
>ERZ1034547.152-NODE-152-length-17957-cov-43.683276_pt1 | contig 17957 bp, 15 predicted proteins | sample MGYA00520642_ERZ1034547 | MGnify/ENA primary metagenome ERZ1034547 (study PRJEB33760, sample SAMEA4777713) | hypersaline lake metagenome | biome: hypersaline environment; feature: brines | place: Spain | collected 2012-08 | depth 0 m ... | reverse complement strand
ACCGTCGCGGCGAGCCGATCGATCCCGTGCCGTTCGGGGTGAGCGTCGGCCTCGGCTTCATGCTCGCGTTCTCGATCGGTCCCATCTACGGCCAGGCGTACGGCATCTCGGCCGGTGCCTCGCTCGCCTGGTCGGCCGGCGCGTTCCTCGTCGTGACCCTCGTCGCGTACGTCCAGCTCGTCCACCACGCTCCGGCGCTCGACGCCGGCCCGCTCCCGCCGGGGCCGCGCTTCGAACGGCTGCTCTACGCCGCCCTCGGGTTCGGTGCCGTCCTCGTCGGGATCACGCTCCCACTCGTGTAACACGATATCCGGCAGTACGCGCCCCGTGACCTACGGGGGCAGCCGAGACGACGATCCGGTGGCGCGCGCCTCGCGGGCCGCGGAGCGTGCCCGCGAGCGCGTGCGAGGGATGAGCGAGGTGGCGAAGCCACCGAGCGAATCGGCTGGGGAGGGTGTGGCCTAATTTGTGTCCGGATGTCGCAGCGGTGTCGTGTCGATCACGAACCCACCAACTGCGTACCAGAGCGAATCGGCTGGGGAGGGTGTGGCCTAATTTGTGTCCGGATGTCGCAGCGGTGTCGTGTCGATCACGAACCCACCAACTGCGTACCAGAGCGAATCGGCTGGGGAGGGTGTGGATACAAGCCATGCCCGGCGGTCGCGGGTCGTCTCGGTCACTCACCCACGACCACAGACGCAGCGGGGAGGGTGTGGCCGACTCGGTGTCTGCGTGACGCGTGCTCCCTCTGTATCACGTGTGATCGACACGGCCGAACGGTACCCGGACATCACCTTCAGCCACGTCCTCCCCAGCCGACTCACTCGTCGCCACGGGCGACTCGTTCGTCCCTCGCACGCGCTCGCGAGGCCGCCGCCGGCGACCTCGCGAGGCGCGCGCCACGGTAGGTCGGTACGCGCCTGTCGTCGGATGGGGTGTCTCGAACCGACCGGTTTAATCGCCCGCCGCGCCACGGCTGCGGTATGACTGCTTTCTCCCGCTTCGAGGTGATTCCTGCGGTCGACGTCCAGGACGGTGCGGTCGTCCAACTCGTCGGTGGCGAACGGGGCACCGGAACCGTCTACGGCGACCCGGTCGAGGCGGCCGCCGACTGGGTCGAGGCGGGCGCCGAGACGCTCCACCTCGTCGACCTCGACGGCGCCTTCGAGGGCGAGCGCGCAAACGCCGACGCCATCGAGGCGGTCGTCGCGGCGACCGACGAAGCCGTCGACGTGCAACTCGGCGGCGGTATCCGCACGGCCGCAGACGCCCGGGGCCTCCTCGACGCCGGCGTCGACCGCGTCATCCTCGGGACCGCGGCCGTCGAGAACCCGGCGGTCGTCGCCGAGATAACCGACACCCACCCCGGCAGCGTCGTGGTGAGCCTCGACGCGAAAGACGGCGAGGTGGTCGTCGCGGGTTGGACCGAGTCGACCGGGCTCGACCCGGCCACGGCCGCCGAACGCTACGCGTCGCTCGGTGCGGGAGCGATCCTCTTCACCAACGTCGACGTCGAAGGGCAACTCGACGGGGTCGACACCGACGCGGTCGACGCCGTGGCCTCGGCGGTCGACGTCCCCGTGATCGCCTCCGGCGGGGTCGCCACGGTCGACGACGTGCTCGCGCTCCGGCGGGCCGGTGCCGCGGCCGTCGTCGTCGGCACCGCCCTCTACGAGGACCGGTTCACCCTCCGCGAAGCGCAGGCGGCGGTCGACGCTGCCTGACTGTCTCCCCGACGGCTCTTCGCCCGTCTCTCTCCCCGACGTCGCACACCCCTCACGTCTCAGGGCGCGGCCGCTGCACGACGAGCACCGGCCCCTCGAACCGCTCGGCGACGCGGTCTGCGGGCATCCCGAACACCACCGTCGTCACCGACGGATTGGTCTCGCCCATCACCACGACGTCGTGGTCGGCCGCCTGCCGGGCGATCGCCGCCACCGGCTCGTTCGTCTGCTCGATGACCGTCTCGATCGTGCTCGCTTTCATCCCTCGCTCGCGGAGCGCCCACTCGGTCTCGGTCACCACTCCTCGCGCGTCGGCCGCCGGCTCGTCCGCGTCTCGCCCGTGGTACACCGTGACGTCGACCCCTCGGTCGGCGAACAGACCGGCGACGAGCGCGGCGTTCTGCTCGAGCCCGACGAGCCCTCGGACGGCGAGGAGGACGTCGTCGACCCGCTCGACGTGGTTCGCCACGAGGACCGCGAGACAGTCGTGTTCGTAGACGATACGGTCGATCGTCGTCGCCGCCTCGTGGGTGAACACCAGCCGCGTCTCGACGGTCGCGCCGACGTCGGCCAGCGTCGCTGCGAGCTCGCGGAGCGTCGTCTTCGCGGACTCGCCGAACTGCTCGCGCGCCTGTTCTGTGGCGGTCTGTTCGGGCACCTCGTAGTACCCGGCCACCACGACCCGGGCGTTCGCGAGGAGCGCCGCGGTCCCGTCTGGCAGCGACGCCTCGCCCCGGACGGCGACCGGGACGAGGACCGTCGGCTTCGGGTGCGTCGACGGTTCGCCGGCCTCGTTCACGTGCGCTCCCCCTCCAGGTCGACGTCGGTGGCGTACGCGCGGTACCAGCCGTACGCGGCGGCCATCACGCCGCCGCCGACGGCGATCGACGCGGGCTGCATGAACCCGACGAGCCCAAAGCTGGCGAGCGCGCCGCCGCCGGCGACGACGACGCCGGCCGGACACCGGAACGACGGATCGTACCACCCCGGGCGCTCGCGGCGGAACCGAATCAGCGCGACGCAGGTGAGCCCGTACGTCACGAGGTGGAGGACGGAGGCGACCTCGGCGAGCAACCCCACCCGTCCGGTCGCGGTGAGCGCGACGATCGGAACGCCGGCGAGCCCGAGCGCGACGTGCGGGGTCCCGTACCGGCGGTTGATTCGAGCGGCTGTCTCGGGGACGAGTCCGTCGCGACTCACGGCGTACACCATTCGGGAGGCGCTTAGGATCGAGGCGTTGGCGCTTGAGACCGTCGCGAGCAGCCCGGCGGCAACGATCGCGACCGCCCCAGGCAGCCCGACGAACGCCCGGGCGACTTCCACCATCGCGGTCTCACCGAACGTGCCGAGCCGGGCGCTCCCAAACGCGCTGGTCGCGACGAAGATCGCGACGACGTAGAGCCCGCCGACGGTCACCACCGACCCGACCATCGCGAGTGGAAGGGTTCGCTCGGGTGACTCAACGTCGCCGGCGACCGTCGCGATCTGTGCGAACCCGAGATACGAGGTGAAGACGAACGCGGCCGTCTGCACCACCGCCAGCGCGCCGCCCGGCGGGAAGAACCGCTCCGGCGTCGTCTCCGTGCCGAACACGCCGAGCGCGTCGAGACTCCCGTACGTCAAAAACAGCGCCAAGATCCCCACGAGCAGGACCACGATCGCGTTCTGTAGCGTCGCCGTATTCTCGGTCCCGAAGAGGCTGAGCGCCGTGAGTGCGACCCCGAACGCGACGCCCAACGGGATCGCCGGCCGCACCGAGAGCGAGACGCCGAGCTCGACGAGCACCTGTCCGGCGTAGCTGCCGAGCCCCACGAGATAGAACGCGGACGCGAAGACGAGCCCGAGCCACAGCCCGAGTCCCACTACCGCGCCGACGCCCGTGCCGAGCGCCCGCGAGACGTAGACGTACCCGCCGCCGCTGTGTGGCATCGCAGTCGCGAGCTCCGCGGTCGGCAGCGCGACGAGCAACGCGACGCCGGCACCGATGGCGAACGAGAGCGACGCCGCGGGACCGGCCCGCGCGGCGGCGAGTCCGGGGAACACGAAGATGCCCGCACCGACCATCGTCCCGACACCGATGGCGAGCGCCCCGCCGAGGCCGATCGTCCGCTCGAGCTCTCCCTCGCCGGTGTCGGCGTCGACAGCCGCCGCCGTGACCAGCGGGTCGACGTCGTGCTCGGCGTCGGTCGGCACTCCCCTCGCGTCGAGCGGTCGCGCGGAGTCCGGCGACTCGGGCGGGTCCATCCGCCTCGACGTGACGACAGACGAACACATATAGCCACCGGCGGGAGCCCACAACGGCCTTAACGCCGCCCGCCGACGGTCGGGTATGAGCGACCACGACCGGCGCGCGGCCGTCTCGCGGGAGACGTCGGAGACGACGATCGAGCTCACGCTCGTGATCGACGGCGACGGCGACAGCGAGGTCGACACCGGAGTCGGCTTCTTCGACCACATGCTGCGGTCCTTCGCGAAGCACGGCCTCTTCGATCTCACCGTTCGCTGTGACGGCGACACCCACGTCGATGACCACCACACGGTGGAAGACGTCGCCATCTGTCTCGGTGAGGCGTTCGCCGAGGCGCTCGGCGACAAGCGCGGCATCCGGCGATACGCCGACCGACGCGTCCCGCTCGACGAGGCGGTCGCGAGCGTCGTCGTCGACGTCGCCGGCCGGCCGTACTACGCCTTCGAGGGCACGTTCTCACAGGAGTCGGTCGGCGAGTTCACCAGCGTGATGGCCGACCACTTCGCGCTGTCGCTCGCGTCGAACGCCGGACTCACCCTCCACGCGGCGGTCGAGCGCGGCGACAACGCCCACCACGAGGTCGAGGCGCTGTTCAAGGCGCTCGCGCGGGCGCTCGACGACGCGACCCGGCTCGACGACCGCCGCAGCGACACGCCGAGCACGAAGGGCGCGCTCTAGGCCAGCCACGAGACGCCCCACAGGCGAAGCAGACTTCTCACATCGACGAAGCAGTCTTCTCACATCGACGAATCGTGACATGAATTTATCACGATTGCGCGACACGTGTCACCCGATCAGTATGAACCTCCGCTGTGCGGGGTGTGCCGGGTGTTGTGTCGACTGGCGGCCCCTCGATCCGACGGCCGCCGGCACCGACCGCACCGGCGACCGCCACCCGCTCGACGACGACTACGACCTGGTGCCGCTCAGCCGCGACGAGGTCGCCACGTTCCTCGCCGACGGGCTCGGTGACGTCCTCCGGCCGCGGCTGTTCACCCCGGCCCCAGCCGACGACCGCGTCGTGATCGATGGATTCGACCTCGCCGCCGTCGACGACCGGCCGGTGTTCGCGGTCGGACTCCGCACCCCCCCGAAGCCAGTCGCACCGGTCGGCACCGACGCGATTCGATGGCTCGACGCCTGCGTCTTTCTCGACCCGACGACCCTCCAGTGTCGGATCCACGACACCGACCGCTACCCGCGCGCCTGTGGAACCTATCCGGCTCACTCGCTCGAACTCGACGCCGAGACCGAGTGCGAACGCGTCGAGGCAGCCGACGGCGGTGACCGGTTGCTCGACGATACGCCGCCCGCCGACACCCCGCCGCTCCCGTTCGGCCCGCACGCGGCCGGCGCGACCGTCTTCGCGTACCCCGACCCCGAGGACCTCGACGGCGTCGTCGACCGTCTCCGGGCCGGCACCGAGACGGCCGCCGACCGCGCTCGGTTCGCCGGCGCGGCCGTCGGCTCGCGTCCCGGATCGCTCGCGGTCGACCGTGACCGGGCCGCCGCCGCGCGAGAGACGGCTCGGACGGCCGACTCCTGGGCCGGCCGGGCGATCCACGCGTGGCGCGATCGAGCCGGTGTGGACGGCGAGCTGGTCACCGCTGACCGCGTTGACCGCGACGCGCTGGCTCGTCGGCTCGAAGACGACGCGGGGGCACCCGGAACGCCCGGGTGGGACTGAGACGATACTCATCTCTCGGAGCGCCGCGCACGCGTACGCGCGAGCGCGAGGCTTAACCGTCCGCGGTGTCACCAATAACATATGCCCGAATCAGCGGCCGAAGCCGCGGGCGAGTCGATAGAATACGAGCGCACGGACGTCTCCGTGCTCGTCGTCGGTGCCGGTGCAGCCGGCGCCAGAGCCGCCATCGAGCTCACCGAGCGCGGCGTCGACGACGTGCTCGTGTTGGGCAAGCGTGGCCACGGCGACGCACACACCACGTGGGCACGCGGCGGGATCAACGGCGCACTCGGCACGCACGACCCCGAAGACTCTCCCGCGATCCACGCGGCCGACACGCTCAACGAGGGCCACCTGATCAACGACCCGGCGCTGGTCGAGACGGTGACCGAGCAGATGCCGGCGCGGCTCCGCGAGCTCGACGAGTGGGGGATGGACTACTCGCGGACCGACGATGGCGCCATCGACCAGCGCTACTTCGGCGCGCAGTCGTTCCGGCGCACCGCCTTTGCGGGCGACCACACCGGCGAGTCGCTTCTCGACACCCTCGTCGACCGCGCCCAGTCGCTGTCGATCCCGTACCGCGAGAACGTGATGATCACGAAGCTCGTCGCCGACGGCGACGCGGTGTACGGCGCGGTCGGCTTCGACATGGACACCGGCACGTTCCAGCTGTTCAACGCCGGCACCGTCGTGCTCGCTGCCGGCGGTCACGCGGCAATCTACAACCGACACACCTCGCGCGACGACGAGAACAACGGCGACGGCGCGGCGCTGGCGTACGACGCGGGAGCGACTCTGATGGACATGGGGTTCATCCAGTTCCACCCGACCGGCATGGCCGTCGACGAGACCGACCCCGAGTGGGAGCCGTGGAGCGGCCGGCTCGTGACCGAGGCGGTCCGTGGCGAGGGCGGTCGGCTCTTCAACACCGAGGGCGAGCGCTTCATGCGTCGGTACTCGCCCGACCAGATGGAGCTCGACGCCCGCGACGTGGTCGCGCGGTCGATAGCCGAGGAAGTCGCCGCGGGCCGCGGCACCGAACACGGCGGCGTCTACCTCGACATCTCACACCGCGACGCCGACTTCATCCGCGAACGGCTCCCCCGCATGTACGAGCGCTTCCAGGAGCTCGGCGTCGACATGGCTCGGGAACCCGTCGAGGTCGCACCGACCTCCCACTACGGAATGGGTGGCGTCGCGGTCGACGAGACCGGTGAGACCGACGTCGATGGGCTCTTTGCGATCGGCGAGACGATGGCGGGCGTCCACGGCGCGAACCGCCTCGGTGGCAACTCGCTCGCCGAGACGGTCGCGTTCGGCGTCGTCGCCGGCGAGACCGTCGCCGACCGCGTCGACGGCCCGGGAGCGATCCCGGCCGACCTGCTCGACACCCTCGTCGACCCGCACCTCGACGACCTCGCGTCGACGGCGAACCGCGACGGCGACGAAGACGTCGAGGCCGCCCTCGCCGCGCTCCGTGACACGATGTGGGAACACGCGGGCATCCTCCGCGACGAAGAGTCGCTCCGTGCCGGTCTCGACGCACTCGAGGAGCTCCGCGAACGTGCCAGCGACCTCGACGTCGGGCCCGTCACGAGCGAGTCGTTCGAGTTCGCCGTCGACCTCGGCTTCTCGCTCACCGCCGCGGAGGCGGTCCTGCGCGGGGCGCTCGAACGCGAGGAGTCGCGCGGTGCACACTACCGCACCGACTACCCCGAGACGGACGAGGCGTGGCGGCGCAACGTCACGATCGAGCGCGCCGACATCGGCGGGATGGCGCTCTCGACGGAGCCGGTCGACGAGCCGAGTGCGGCCGTCCAGGCGGCCCTCGACGAGGGCCACGAGCTCGACTACCACCAGCTCGAGTAGCGGTCTCACCGGCCGAGAGCGCCCCGCGCCCTACGCGCCGCGCACGCGGTACCACACCCGCTCGCCGACCGGCGACTCGTCGGCGTCGAGGTCCAGCCGCCGCACGAAGAGGTCGCGGACTGCAAGCGTGACGACAAGGTCGACGGACTCGTCCGACACCGGTGCCGCTCTGGTCGACATCGGGTGCACCGTCACCACCGCGTGACCGTCTCGTTCGGCGATCGCTTCGATCCGGCCGACCGTCCAGCGGTCGACGTGGTGGCTCGGTTCTCGTGCGTGTATCCGGTCGTGGGGCACGGCCGATCCTCGTCGCTCGCAGGGACAACTCTGTGGGTTGGTCACCGCACCGACTGCCACACGCGCTGTCGTCCGTCGAGCCACGCCACCACCGCGACGTGCGGGAGCGTCATCGCCGCGATGGCGACGAGTGAGACGCCGAGGACGTCGCCCGGCGCCGCGACGCCCGACGGCACCGCGATGGCGACGCCGCCGACCACGAGGAAGCCACCGAGCGTGAGCGGCGCGGCGTCGCGCGCGAACCGTCGCAGCGCACCCCGGACATCGCCGTCGGCCAGCGCCGCCGTGGCGGCTCCGTCGACGAGCGCCAGCCGACCGACGTGTCGCAGCGCGTGCCACGCCGCGAAGTACACGCCGACCGCGAACACCGGCGCGGCGAGCAGGAACCACGCCCACAGCGTCGCCGTCTCGCCGACGTCTCGCAGCCATCCTCGCCGGCTCGCGCCAGCACGGACCTGCCGGTAGCCGAGGCCGATCGACACGAGCGTCGCACCCGCCATCGACGCACCGACCGCGATCCGGGTCGCCGGCACGAAGAGGGGGTCGACGGCGGCGGCCGCGTCGGCGACGAACAGCCCGATGACCCACTCGGTCACCACTCGGTACTCGCTCGGGTGCGCGAGAAGCGGCACGCCCATCGGGAGACCGCCGCGGACGACGAGCGTCAGCACCCGCGTCGCAGGCGTCTGCAGGTGCTCGACGCCGGCGACGACGAGCGCGGCGACGTCGCCTTGCCCCCAGTGGAGCCAGGTGAGCGCGATGAACCCCACGAACGCCACGACCGGGGCGGTAAAGAACGCGACGACGACCCCACCACCGAGTACCGCGTAGACGACCGAGACGACCGCGATCGACCGCCGAAGCGACGCGTCGCTCGCCCGAAGCGGCACGAGGTGGTCGACCGCGCCGTGTGCCATGCCGACGACGAGCGTCCCGAGTGCGAACGTCGCGACGCCGACCTCGACGGGAAACGAGGGGGTGAGCGCGCCGATCGGGAGCAACGCGGCGAGTGCGATCGCTGGGTACCGGGCGAACCACCGGTCCGCGACGGCGAGTGCGGTCTCCTCGCGGGTCGACGCGCCACCACGACGACGGCTCGCGATCGGGTCGCTCGCGCTGGGGCGATCGACCGCTCCCCCGGGTGACCGGGCCGGCGACTCAGTCATCGGTCGGGTCGAACTCGTCGCTGTCGGCGTCTCGATCCACTCCGGCCGCAGCCGACTCGTTCGGTCCCGAGCGGTCGGCCGCACCGGCCGGGGTCGTACCGACCGACGACAGCGCGGTCCGCCGGTCGTTCCAGTCGAGGACCCACTCGAACAACACGAGTCCATTCACGGTCATCAGGTTTGCGGAGGTGAAAAAGAGCATCTCCTCGACCGGGAGCCCGAGGACGGCGACTCCGGTGGTGAGCTCACTCGAGAGGTACCAGGTTCCCATGCCGATCGCGATCCGGTCGACGATCCAGAAGTAGACGGCCGGCACGAACGTCACTGTCAGCCACACGCGGGGCGTCCGCGCGAGGTAGCCGCCACCGACGCCCCACTGGAGGGCGAGCACGGGCCCCACCCAGGCGAGCAGTCCGCCGAAGTAGAGGTACGACGGGTCGCTGAAGACGAGCCACAGACCGACCGGCACCATCGCGATTCCGACGGCGACCCCCGCGATACGCGGCCCCCAGTCGAAGTCGCCGGGGCGAAACGCCGGGTCGAAATCGAAGATGTACAGCGCGAACGCGGCGATGATCGTCTGGATGGCGAAAAAGAGGTACTCACCGAGCGGGATCGACAGCGCCCGCACGAACACCGCGCCGTCGGCGTACCCCCACGCCCCGCGGCGGATCATGTAACTGATCCACGGCGTGGTGTACGCGTACGCGATGGCGACGAGGATCGCGATGCCGAGCGTCGCCCGGCGTCTACGGACCCGGTCGTACCGCGGTGCGAGGTACCAGAGGAGCACGAGCAGCGGGAGGGTGAACACCACGTGAAACTGGAGGTACGTCAGGGTCGGAATCATCCCCGCCTCCGCACGATGACGACCATATCCCCTGGTTTGCTCCGACCCTGATTAAGCGTTTAGGACTTCGTCGAGAGCACGCCGTGTGCCTCGAACACCCGCTCGAGCCGGTACATCGAGGCGACGACCGCGTCACAGACGGGCCTGACCGCCGGCTTCGGGAGGAACCCGACGGCGAGTCCAGCCACCTCCAGCATCGGCAGGTCGTTCGCGCCGTCACCGACGGCGACCGTCGACGCGAGCGGCGCGTCGAGTTCGGCGGCCAGGCTCTCCAGTGCGTCGTCTTTCGTCCCCTCGATGAGCGGCCCCTCGGCGTCGCCGGTGAGTGCCCCGTTCGTGACCGGGAGCCGGTTCGCGACTATCGTGTCCGCTTCGACACCCTCGCGCGCGAGCGCGGCCTCGACGCCGCGTTCGAACCCGCCGGTGAGCACGGCGACGTGGTGGCCGGCCTCGCGAAGCCGTGCGATCAGCGCTCCCGCCCCGGGTCGGAGTCGAACCGCGTCGAACGCGTCCGTCACCAGGTCGTCGTCGAGCCCGCCGAGCAGCTCGGCACGCTGATAGAGGCTCTCGGCGTAGCTGAGCTCGTCGTTCATCGCCCGCTCCGTGATCTCGGCCACCTCGTCGGCGACGCCCGCCCGCTCGGCGAGCAGAACCGTCATCTCCGAGTCAGAGAGCGTTCCGTCGAAGTCGAACGCGATGAGGCGCATGCCGGAGCATCGACCCCGAGCGGTTTGTACCCGTCTACTCGCCGCGACGCCGACGGAGCTTTTGCTGACTCACCCGAGCGTCCGCCGTGTTCAGTCTCAACGTTCCGTTGCCCCCGGCCGTCGACGGGATCGGCAACCAGCTCGCCGATAGCTCGGCGTCGCTCGGCCGGATCCGGACGCGACACACGCTCGTGTGCAAGCGATTTGCCGACGGCGACGTCCCCGATCCGGCCGAGCTCCCCGATGCTGCTGGCGCCGCCGCCTCGATCGATACGCCGTCTCCACCCAGAGAGGCCGCCCTCGAGCGACTGTGTGCGACCCTCCGCGTGCACCTCGCCTCGACCGACCCGTTCGACCTCGCACTCACCGGCGTCGACGCGTTCGAGACGCCTGCGTCTGGTGCCGGATCGGTCGTCTACCTCGTCGTCGAGAGCCCGCCGCTCGTCCGACTCCACCGCCGGCTTTGCGCCGCATTCGGTGCTGCTGACGGCGTCGAAGGCGACGCGTACGTCCCGCACGTGACGCTCGCTCGCGGCACCGACCCACCGGCGGTGCGCGACGCACTCGATACCGACCTCGAGGCAACTCCGGTTCGCTGGCGTGCGGACGCGCTCACCGTCTACGACGCGCAGTTTCGCGAGGTCGCGGCGACGCTCGCGCTGTGACCAGCTCTCGCGACCGTCTCCGCCTCGAGTCGTCCACTACTCGTCGGCGTCGACCGCGTGGTGTGGACCGACGGGCCCGTGCGTCGGACACACGCCGACGATCGGGGTCGCGTTGAGACAACACGCCCGCCGTCCGCTCGCCACCAGCCCGCGCACGAGCCGGGCTCCACAGCGCCGACAGCACGCGCCGTCGGCGTCTCCTCGCGCTCTTTTCGACCCCATCGTTCACCGCTCGGCGACGCGCATCGGTACCGGGTGGTCGGGGTGCATCGTCAGCGACCCTCGCAGCGAGAGCTCCGGCCCCTCGTACTCGAGTGCGTACGACGAACAGACGCACGCGAGGATGAGCTTCGCTTCGAGCAGCGAGAACGCCTTGCCGATGCAGTGACGCGGTCCCCCACCGAACGGGAAGTACGCGAACCGCGGGCGCTCGCTGCGGCGCTTCGGCGTCCACCGCTCGGGATCGAACGTCTCCGGGTCGTCGTACCACCGCGGCGACCGGTGGACGACCCACTGTGAGAGCATCAGCGCGGACCCCTCCGGGATGCGGTAGCCGTCGACGCGCACGTCGAGTTTCGGCTCGCGGAACATCGTGTACACGGGCGGATACAGCCGCATCGACTCGGTGAGGACCCGCTCCGTGTACGCCATCTCGCGCACGTCGCTCGCGTCCGGCGGCCCGTCGGCCGTCGCAGCCGCGGCCTCCGCCTCCACGCGCTCGCGAACCTCGGGGTGGTTCGAGAGCAGGTAGAACGTGTACGTGAGCGCGAGTGCGGTGGTGTCGTGTCCGGCGAGCAGCATCGTCACCAGCTCGTCGCGCAGGTTTTCGTCCGTCTGCTCGCCGCGGTCGCGAGCACGCAAGAGGACCGACAGGAGGTCCATCGGTACGTCGGCGTCTGGGTCGCCCGCCGGGCCGCGCACCGAGACGCCGGCTTCGCCCGCCGGATCGACGGACGGGTCGCGTTCGGTTCCCCGCCGCCGGTCGACGATTCCGTCGATCACCGCCTCGAGCGTCTCGATGCTCTCCGTGAACGCCCGGTTTTCTCGGGTGGGCACCCAGTTCGGGATCAGGTAGCGACGCGGGTCCGGTTCGAAGCGGGCCCCGAGCGGTTCGAGGTGTTCCTGAACGGTCTTTACCTCCTCGTCGGTGACGTCGGTGCCGAACATCGCCGAGACGATGATCCGCACGGTGAGCCGCGCCACCTCGAGCTGGACGTCGACGACATCGCCCGGCTCCCAGCCGTCGAGCTGCGCCGTCGTGTGGTCCACCATCGTCCCCGCCAGCGCCCCGATCCGCTGGGTGTGAAACGAGGGGTTCGCCAGGCTTCGCTGCCGTCGCCAGGTGTCACCCTCGCTCAACAACAATCCGTCGCCGAGCAGCGTGGTGATGGCGTCGTCGCCGAAGTTCGGCTTTCGATACCGAGCCGCGTCACCGACGAGCACGCGCTCGATGTCGTCGGGGTTCGTGAGCATGTACGTCTCGCGGGGCCCGAGGTCGAATCGCACCACGTCGCCGTAGCTGTCGGCACACGCGCGCATGAACGAAAACGGGTCGTCGGCGAACTGCCGACCGTTGCCGAAGAGCGGGTCCCCGATGGGCCCAGGCGGCGTCACAGACATACGATAACTGGGTACCGAACGAGGTTAAACGTTCGGCGACGGCCGTCGGCTCACCTCTTCGGTCCGTCCGTCGCGCCCCCGTCGAGACGCTCGACGCGGGTCACGAGTTCGTCGACCGCGGCGGTCTGTCTCTGGGTGGCGTCGACGATCCGCGTCGTCGCCGTCTCGGTGCGATCGGATCGGTCCCGCACCCGCTCGAGCGACGCGGTGAGCTGCTCGACGGTCGCGGCCTGGTCGTCCGTCGCCCGCGCGACCTCGCCGACCCCGACCGCCGCTTCGTCGACCGCGTCGGCGATCTCGGTCAGTGCGTCGAGGACGGTCTCGATCTCCGTCTCTGCGTCGCGAATGCGGTCGTGTGACCGCTCGACGGCGCCGCTGGTCTCTGCGGACTGCGCCCGTAGCTGGTCGAGGCTCGCGGTGATCTCTTCGGTGTACCCGCGGGTCTCGTCGGCGAGCTTTTTCACCTCCTCGGCGACGACCGCGAAGCCGTCGCCGCCTTCGCCGGCGCGAGCCGCCTCGATGTTCGCGTTCAGCGCGAGCAGGTTCGTTTGCTCGGCCACCTCCGAGATGACCGCGATCACCTCCTCGATGTCCGTCATGCGATCCGAGAGCGCTCCGACGCTCTCGACGAGCTCGTCACCGATCCGTACGACGTCTTCGGTCGCGGCTCGTGCGTCCTCGCTGGCGTCGAGTCCCGCGCTGGCCGCGTCGCTCGCGGCTTCGGCTGCGGCATCGACCTGGTCGGCCGTGGCAGCGACCTCTTCCATCCCGGCCGAGAACGACTGCATCTCTGTAACGCTCTCGTCGAGCAGTTCGTCCTGTGCGGCGACGTTTTCGGCGATCTCGTCGACGGCTCCGCTCGCCTCCTCGGTGGTCTCGTCCATCCGTCGCACCTGCTCGTGGACGCTCTCGACGAGCGTCTGTAGCCCGTCGGCCATCTCGTTGACGGCGTCGACGACACCGACTAACTCGTCGTCGAGACGCGTGCTCCCCGGTGGTTCGGCGGCACGAGCGTTGAGATCTCCGTCGCCGATGGCCACCGCGGTATCCCGGACCGCAGCCACCAGCTGCGCCGTCGTGTCGCGTTCTTCGACGGTCTTGGTTCGGTCGATCACGACCTCCGTGACACCGGCGAGTGCTCCGTCCGCGTACAGTGGCGTGGCGGTGAACTCGATGTGTTTCGTCTGGCCGCGGCTGTCGACCATCGTGCTGGCGTCCCCGTAGCGCGTCCGGGCGGTGTCGCGACGTGTGACGTCGTAGACCTCGTCCGCGCGATCGGGCTCTTCGAGCACCTTGTCGGCGAGCGTGTCGGCCCGCCGGCCGTCGGGATAGAACAACTCCGAGGCGTGTGCGTGCCCGATCGCGTCTTCGGCGTCGGTACCGGTGAGTTCGGCGAGTGACTCGTTCCACGCGACGACGGTTCCGTCGAGCCCGAGGACGAACGCCGGGACGCCGAGTGCATCGAACGTCGACGCCGCCTCTAAGCCGCCGGACCCGTCGCCGGTGGTGGGGCCGTCGCCGTCGGACCCGTCGCCGTCGGACCCGTCGCCGGTGGTGGGGCCGTCACCGCGGAGAGGATCGTCGCCGTCGTCGCTCGTCGACTCGCGGCCGACGTTCGCCTTCTCGCCGCCGGTCGGCGTTCCAGCGGTGACCCCGCCGTCTGTGACCGACCGCCCGTGTTCGTCTCGTGTGAGCACCCGCTTCACTCGGTCCCAGTACCCCGTCATCTGTCTCTGTGTGACATGCGGTGCCACATAAATCGATCCACCACACAATCAACGGTGATAATCGCTCCCGGCGGCGTGCAAGCCGACACGCGGCGGCCACCGTCTCCCCGTAGCGTTCAAACACGTCGGGTGGTTACCCTGGATCGATGGACGCCGACGCGGTGCGCGTGCGCGCGGCCGACCTCCCGACGGAGCCTGGCGTGTACCAGTTTCGAACCGGGGAGACGACGCTGTACGTCGGCAAGGCCGTCGACCTCCGCGACCGTGTCCGGTCGTACGCCGACCCGCGGTCGGGACGCATCCGAGGCATGGTCAAGCGCGCCTCGCGGATCGAGTTCGCCGTCACGGACACCGAGACGCAGGCACTCCTGCTCGAGGCGAACCTCATCAAGCGACTCCAACCGCGGTACAACGTTCGGCTGAAAGACGACAAGTCGTATCCACTCGTCGCGTTCACCGACCACCCGGTCCCGCGGATCGAAGTGACGCGTGACCCCGACGCCGGCGCCGTCGCGTACGGCCCGTTCACCGACAAGGGCCGCGTCGAGACGGTGGTGAAGGCGATTCGCGACGAGTACGGCCTGCGCGGCTGTTCGGACCACACGTACGCAGATCGCGACCGTCCGTGTCTCGACTACGAGATGGGCATCTGTACGGCGCCGTGCACCGGCGAGATCGACCCGGAGGCGTACGCCGAGGACGTGACGGCCGCCAGACGGTTCTTCGACGGCGAGACGGGCGTCCTCGCCGATCCACTCCGGCGCCGCATGGAGGCCGCCGCGGAGCGTGCCGAGTTCGAACGCGCCGCGAACCTGCGCGACCGGATCCAGGCTGTCGAGGCGTTTCACGGCGACGGCGGCGAGGCCGTGAGCAGCCGCTCCGACGACCGAACCGTCGACGTGCTCGCCGCGGCCGTCGAAGGCGACGTGGCCCGCGTGGCACGGCTCCACAGCGAGCGGGGCCAACTCGTCGACCGCAGCCGACATCGACTTGACGCGCCCACGGTCGGGGCGGCTCGCGACGACGGAAAGACGTCACTCGCCGACCCCGACGACGCGGCGAGCACGCCCGCCGCGGTGCTCTCGGCGTTTCTCACCCAGTACTACGCCGAACGGGCGTTTCCGGACGCGGTGTTGTTAGCGGAGCGCCCGGCCGATCCAGACGTCGTCGACTGGCTCGAAGCCGAGGGCGTCGCGGTTCGAGTTCCAGGCGCTGGCCGCGAGGCGAAACTCGTCGAGCTCGCGCTCAAGAACGCCCGAAAGCGAGACCGACGAGACGACCCGGTCGGGGCGCTCGGCGACCGGCTCGACCTCGACCGCCCGGCGCGAATCGAGGGGTTCGACGTGAGCCACGCCTCCGGTACCGCGGTCGTCGGGTCGAACGTCTGCTTCGTCGACGGGAGCGCCGAGACTGGTGCGTACCGTCGGAAGAAACTCACCGAGCGCAACGACGACTACGCGAACATGCGCGAGCTGGTTCGGTGGCGGGCGGCGCGCGCCACCGAGGGGCGCGACGACAGACCGGATCCCGATCTGCTGTTGATCGACGGCGGCGACGGCCAGCTCGGCGCGGCGCGTGACGCCCTCGTGGCCGCAGGCTGGGACGTGCCGGTCGTCGCCCTCGCGAAGGCCGAGGAGCTCGTCGTCACCCCAGACGGGCCACGCCGGTGGCCCGACGACGACCCGGCGTTACACCTGCTCCAGCGGGTTCGCGACGAGGCGCACCGATTCGCGGTCCAGTACCACCAGCGGGTTCGCGACGAGGTGAAGACGGTGCTCGACGACGTTCCTGGCGTCGGGCCGGCGACCCGGACGCGGCTGCTCCGTCGGTTCGGCTCCGTCGAGAACGTCCGGCGGGCCTCCATCGACGACCTCTGTGACGTCGACGGCGTCGGCGAGACGACGGCCGAGCGGCTCCACAGCCGCTTGTAGTGGCGAACAGGCGGCACCCACCTCCCGAGACGACTGCCGCACTCCCGTCTCCCGTCTCGGGTCACGCGTCAGCGCACGACGACGGTGGCCGCGGCATCGCACATACGTTGTCGCTTCGCGGTGGTCAGTCGGCTCGTCCGTCGGCGACGAGCGAGTCGTACTGCGCCCCGGTCTGTTTCAGGGTCTCCGTCGAGTAGAGTCGCTCGTGGTCGAACGGCAGGTGGTCGGCGGCGAGCTCGTCGATCTTCGCGTCGACGGCGTCGGCCTCGCGGCCGTGGATCATCGTGAAGAGATTGTACGGCCACGACTGGTCGGGTCGGCGGGGACGGTGATAACACAGCGTGACGTACGGGAGGCTGCCGACGGCCTCCCCGCGGGCGTCGAGCTCCTCGTCGGGGACGTCCCAGACGACCATACAGTTGTTCGTGAATCCGGTGACGATGTGGTTGACGACACAGCCGATCCGTTTGATACAGCCGTCGTTCCGGAGTCGTTCGACGGCGGCGAGGACGTCGTCGACGTCGGCGTCGATCTCGGCGGCCACGTCGCTGTACGGCGTCGCCGACAACGGAAAGCCGTCCTGGATGGCGACCAGGAGGTCGGCCTCGATCGGAGTGAGGTCGCCGCGGGCGTCTTCGGCGATCCGCGTCGCCGAGACTGGCGTCTCCTCGAGCGACTCGCGGGCGAACCGGTCGGCGTTCACGACCGGGAATTCGAGGTCGATGTAGTAGTCCGTGCGCATCGGGAGGTTCAACACCGTACACCCGGTCTCCGACTCGATCTCCGCGAGGATCGCATCGCGTCGCTGCCTCGACCCGGCGGTGACGACGAACCACTGGTTCCACTCGTGGTCCCGGCGGTAGTTGTGGTTCACCTGCCGATAGCCGTTGATCACTTCCGCGACCGCGTCGAACCGGTCTTCGGGTGCTTTCACCGCTGCGAGCGTCGACGAGCCGATGACGGGCGGATTGAGCACCGCGCCGAACCGACGAAACACGCCAACCTCGCGTAGCGTCTCGACCCGAGCGAGCATCGCGTCGGCGTCGAGGTCAGTCCCCGTCTGTGCGCCGATGTCGTCGGCGAGGCGCTCGAACGGTCGCCGTTCGACGGGAAAGTCGCTCTGGTACTCGTCGATGAGTACCGCGTCGACCGCGTCGATCTGTGCCCGCCAGTCGGCGTCAAGACTCATATGTCGACACCAGGTGACGGGCGTACGTACCGGTTTCGCTGCCGACGACCGCACGGCCGAGCCACACCCAGCCACCACCGGTCCGACAGTCTTGTCCGCTCTTCGACCCGTCTTCGACCCGTCCTGGACCCATCTCCGACCAGTTCCACTCCGGACCGTAGACGGACCCAGCGTCGGTCGACTCACGCGGCGCTCTCGCTCTCAACTCGCCACACATCTTCTGCGGTGGCGCGCGCCTCGCGGGCCGCGAAGCGTGCCCGCGAGCGCGTGCGAG
>ERZ1034547.150-NODE-150-length-18169-cov-2.546483_pt1 | contig 18169 bp, 44 predicted proteins | sample MGYA00520642_ERZ1034547 | MGnify/ENA primary metagenome ERZ1034547 (study PRJEB33760, sample SAMEA4777713) | hypersaline lake metagenome | biome: hypersaline environment; feature: brines | place: Spain | collected 2012-08 | depth 0 m ... | reverse complement strand
GGCGCTTACCCCTGCTTGCGCCTACTGCCTTTTATCGCATTATGTGTCAAAGAACTCTCCGACAACGATTTTTCCCTTAACGTCTTCGGAAACCCTCTCCTCAACGTCTTCGGTCGTCTCGCCGTCTTCCAACTTGAAGAAGATGAAGTTTCCGGTGAATCCTTCCCTCACCGCAACCAACTCTTCTCTTTCATTCGCTTCGTCAAACTCAACTACCTTCATGGGACTGTGTTTGGTTTGTGATTGATCAACGCTTTTGGTTTTGCAATCACACCGTTATGTCCCGTCCCTTCCCTTCATCGTCGCAATACCATTATAATAAGCGGCGAAGTAAAAGTCAAATCGCCGCTTTTTTCTTCACACTTTCTTTATAGACTGCGAATCGCTTCGCCAATCAAGTCACGCTTCTCTTCAAGCTCGCTGATTTCATCGTCAAGCTTTTCTTTCATCTCGCGCATCTCCTCGAGCGTCACGACCTCTGCGTTGTGGTCGACGTGATCGTACTCGGTGTCTTCGCGAATCACGTCGGACGAATAAGGCTCACTGTCGTAATCATCAAGCCCTTCGTACTCGCCTTCTTCATCAAAAATAAAATCGACTGTGCCGTAATCCGAAAGCCCCTTATAAGGGTCGGTTTTGTAAATCCGAATAACGTTCATAGGAACGGGCAGTTTTGAATTTAAAGCCAGTTTAAACTGTCGTCTCCTTGAACCGAATCTCTCGGTCGTAATCTGATCCGATGCAAGAGATGCCTCTTTGCCGGATCTCGTCTTTGATCTGGTCACGGCTGTAATCGTTCCAGTCCTCCGAATAAATCTCTTGATCGACGTCGTTGAGAACGGTGTCGATGTCACGGTTAACGGAGATCACGTTATCCACGTCCATCGATCCCCGGTTTATAAGTTGCGCATAAACAACGTTCATAACAAGTCGGTTGGCTGCGTTTGATTATAATGCGGTATCTTACATGCGCAAAAGCGCAACAAGTTTCATTACCGATGACCAACTTACATTTTCTTCACACAGTCTTGCGGGGCGGCTCTTCCGGTCGGTGTTGTGACTGCCGCACTTCCGACTGCCTGTTTTTGCGCTCTTGCTCTTTTCGCTCGTAGTCTCGAACAAAATCGCGAATAACGTTTTCTTCAACGTAGCGCCCGTTCGGTCCGTGGCGGTTCTTGACGACTTCGTAAAGCCGCTGTCCGCTCACGGTTTCCATATCGGTTTTGCGAAGAGCAAGGTCAGCTAACTGCAACATTCGGTTGTCTTCGCCTTCAAGTACTGTAACAATCATTTTTTTGCTTTAGAGATTATCAATGAGTTCATTTGCATCTACGTAAGGACTTCCTGCTCTCGTGTAGTAAACGGTCTTTTCTGCATCCGACCCTTTGCGCCTATGCATTTTCTCCACAGACTTGTAATCGAGATAACGGTCTTCGTTAAGCCCCGCCTTCACGACGTGGCTGCGGCACGGCTGGTAATACTTCCGTTCGACCGTTTCAAGCCAAGCGAGACCGCTATCTCCGACCAGTCCCACCGGATACCAAGCGAACCAGTCGTGCCAACCTTTTCGGATCCGCTTCGGAGCTTTACTGTACATCATTAAGCCGTTCGATTTCATCCAAAATGTCTTCGCGAATTTCCGACGCCTCGCTTCGGTTTACAGCCTTTTGAAGAAGCCGCTCTAAGCTTTCACGCCGCTCTCGTTTCAATTCTTGAATCCGGTCATCAACGTCTCTATAAATAACTCGGGCAAGCGGGTCAATAGAGCTTTTGAGCTTCCCAATAAAGTCCGGAAGAAGTGCTCCGGGGCTTTCATTTGTGTTCGGGCGAAACACCCGCACCATTTCAAGAAGCTTCTTACGGACCTTCTTATAGCCTTCAAAAGCGTCTCTGAACCGGAGGTACGCACGAACGCTCGCTCGGTCGTTTAGGTCGTTGATAATCGTCTGCCGGGTGCTTTCGGTGGCTTCTTGCCACTCGGTATCGGTCATGTCCGCATAATCCGGCTTGTTTTTCGGTGCTGTCGTGTCGTTCATCATAACTTAGGTTTAGTTTTTGATAAGATCGTATTTTTGATGTGACACAGGGCAGATTCGAACTGCCGACACCCAGATCTTCAATCTGGTGCTCTACCTAGCTGAGCTACTGTGCCAAGCTTAAAGACTTAGGCTCCAAGCACTTCTTTCTTTACGTGTTCTACAATAAAGTTTTTCAACGCTTGATCACTCTTTTTACTGATGTACTCAAGCTCGTGTTTCGCAAGTTTTTCCTTATCGTTTGAAGAAAGTTTGACCATGTGCTGGTGGAAGGAATCGAACCCTCGGCACACGGAGCTTCAATCCGTTGCTCTACCGACTGAGCTACACCAGCAAGTTGTGGAGCAGGCGGGTCACGATCCCGCAGTCTCCGCCTTGCAAGGGCGGCGCTTTGCCAATTAAGCTACTTTGCCCCATGCTTTTCTTTCCATTTTTCGCGCTTGCGTGCAGCTTCACGGAGACCTTCAAGGAAGATCTCTTTCAACTCTTCAATTGCCTTTTCGTCTTCTTCAGTTATTTTTGCGCTCATTGCTAGTAAAGGTTTGGATCTTCACGGAGCCCGGTTGTATCAATTTTGCCTTGACTTGCTTTCTCGCTTCTAATTGCGCTTTCAAGGTGGCTGTGTGACCGGATTAGCTCTTTGCGAGGATCTCCGCTCGCCTTTTTCCACATATCATCCAGTTCATCTAAAAGCCGTTCTGCTTTTTCAATATCCATTATATCAATTCGATTAAAATACGAATCTTGTAAATCTTGACGCCCCAAAAAGAGCTAACTCCCCCATGCGGCCATTCAATCTCCCACGTCTCGAATTCGAGATAATCCCAACCGTAAAAGCGAAAAGTGATGTCTCCCTCCGTCTCGGTCGGATTGTCTGCGTCCCAATATCTCATCGGTTTGAAAGCCGTTTGTCAATATCAATGCACCCTCTTGTATAAAAAAATATGCGGCTGGTTCCCAAAACTCTGTAAAGGGCAAATGAAAAAACCCGAACCGACCGTGAGGCCGATTCGGGTTTGCACCTGCGGACAACAGATTTTAGTAGCGAACCGACTTCTTAGCGATTTTGCACAGCATTAGCGTTGGCAAAAATCGCAAACCCTTTGTCAAGATTAATCGCAATGTCGGTTCGAGTAGTCATTTTTTATTTAACCGTTTAGTACTCGTTCTGCAAGCTGGTCGAGGCGGTTAAGCTCTGAAGTCAAATCTTCAAGTACCGCTTCCATAACTTCGTCTTCGTCGATAGAAACAGATTCGTCTGGATCATAGTTTTCTGCTTCATCGTCTGGAACGCAATTCGGAACTTCATTTCCGTTTTCGTCGGTTTTCATTCCGACCATCGTGTAATCTTCCCAACACGGATCTTCTTCGTCTTCGTTAATTTGCTCGTCTTCGTTTAGGTCAGAAAGAACGTCGGCAACAATTTCGTCCATCTCTTCTTCCTCTTCCTCTTCTTCGGCGTGGTCGCCTTCGTGGAAGTCGTACTTTCCTTGTTCGCCGTGATTCAAAGATCGGAGAACGTCTTCAACTGCTCCACGATCATCGCTTTCGTTTCGTCCCTGCGGCTCGTAGTCGTCGTTTAGCTTTGCCAATACGTCTTCTACGGCGCCACGGTCGATTTCTTCCATTTCTTCTTCATCTTCCTCATCGTCGGAGGTAAACTGCTGATCTTTCATCTCGTCTGGAAGTTCGTCATCTTCTTCTTCCGTAACAAACGGATTGGACTGCTCGTTAAGGAAGCTTGCTGCTCCCTGAGATTGATCAAAAGCAGTGTCGTGATCAACTTTTTCGGAAGGATCCGGCTGATCTTCTTCATCCTTGTAATTTAGATCAAAACTGCGCTTGAGTGGGTTATCCATTGGGTTAGATTTTTATTTGTGCTGTGCGGTAATATATATGCTTGCTTTCGAAAACTTTACGATTCCCAATAGCGAAGCGTGATTCCTCTCTCAAGGTACTTTCTTGCGCGGTCGGTGATATGGCTCCGGTGTCTTCGTGGAGCCTTTTTGAGCGGCTCTATGCCGCTTGAACCGACGCAAATAAGCCCTGCGTACTCCGGAACTTCGACGTTTTCGCAAAGAGGGCGAGGCATCGCAAACCAAAAATAGTTCGGCGTGCATTTATCTTCAATCGGCGCCCCTTCTTCCAACACTTCGTGTTTGAAGCTTTTGTCGCGAAAATCGCGGTCGAAGTCTGATTGCGAAGTCTTGATCTCGAATTCGTGAACAAGCCCAGCTTCCGTTACGCTGATCAGGTCAGACTCTCCTCTCGGATAAAGCGCCTTACAGTTTGGAACCGCAAGCACATGGCGCTTATCTTTTATAAAGTCTCGGTATAAGATTTTCTGCGCGTCAGACTCATTCATCGCCGCCAAAAAGTTTAATCATGCGTTCTATTTCTTCTTCGGACCCGAACATTCCGACCCCGTCTTGCTTTTCATACATTCCGGAGGAATCCCAAATTTCAGAAAAAGGATTGTCTTTTGTTTCATTTATATTCCAATCTTTATTTCTATCAAACTTTTCTTTCGCCTTTTCGTGAATTTTATCGAAATCAATTTGATCAACTAGCTCTTGAAATTCATTCAACTCTTGATGTTTTGTTTTTGGGTAACGCTTGCAGTTGTTCTTGAGATACTCAATCTCGTGGCTTGTAAAAAGGTGTTTTTGATCAAAAAATTCTTGAACAAACTGCTGGATAATTATTTCTTTATCCCAATCGTAATAGTCGAAACTCATAACTTAACGGTGTGTTTTTATTCAGAATCGTCTTCTGGCCTCGGCGCTGGATCTCCTGTAAGGATTCCGGTTACGGATATTTCTTCGTTTAGCTCTGGCCAAACGACACGGCTTTCGTCTTCAGATAAAATGTAATTTTGGCGGGTTTTCGGTTCTGCTTCTTCAAGCTGCCAACTCCACCAAATCGGAATCGAAATCTTCCGGTCGTCACTAAGCTCAAACTTGATAGATTCACTTGAAACGTCGACGTTGGCGATCTTCGCGTTTTGATCAATAAGCTCTTTGAGCCTTTCGCTAATGCTGTCATCTTCTTCAAGTTTTTCTTCTAGCTCTTGAAGCCTGTTTTTCGTTTCGTTAAGCTCCCGCTTCATTTTTGCAAGCAGGGCAGAATCTTCTAAGTTTAACTGTGACATCTTATTTGGCTATTTGTTCAAATTAAAAAAGCGAATGTGGGCCAGAGAGGACTTGAACCTCTAACCTATCGATTATGAGTCGATGGCTCTGACCAATTGAGCTACTGGCCCACTCAATGCTAATTATGAATCCTCGCTTTGACTGCCGATGAGGATTCCGTCAATAAGCCGTGAAAGAGAATTTTTCGAGTCAAGGATATATTCTCTTTCACCGATGCATATATGGTTCGGATTTGCTTTTTTCGCCTCTCGGAGCTTATCTACAAGCTCTTTTGTACTTTCTGGAGAGCTTATCACAAATCCGCTCACGTGCTTCGCTTCCACCGGATTTGTTCCTTCCGGCTCTTCGTAAAACACCGTGTCAAAGGCTTCAGCCAAAGAGTCAAGGTCAACGGGATTTTGGCTGTTCAATTCATTTGCAAACTCTTCGATATCAGACATTTCAATTAAGTTTGTCTTTGAGAGAATCAACAACGAATTGCTTCACCATTTCTTTATCGGCGCTCTTTTCGCCATAGTGAAGCGCAGCGGCTCGTTCAAGCCTTTCATCGTATTCGATCTCAAGCTCAAGGGACCCGTCTGGATGTTCTTTTTCTGAAGTCACTTCAACCATCGAACTTCGAATCACGTGATCAGCGATTTCTTCGCCCATATTCGACACCCGGTGAACAAAGGACCACAGGTTTGCCCGCTTTTGCACGAGATCGTTGCCCGCTTCTATCTCCGAAAACGAGTTTGCAAACTCGTTTTGCGTTTTTGGAACCTCTTCATTTCCGGCGTGAACATAATACTTCGTGCCGGAAGGCTCAATAAAAATAACGCACATAACAGGGTCAAGGCTGCTCATCACTTTTCGCCTTTTTACCCGCATAAGCACGCCTCTACCGCTTTCAAGCTGCAGGTCGGCAACTGCGTTTACGTCGGGGACTGAGATGCCCTCACTCCCATAAATTTGTTTTGCAGCCTTATAATCTTCTTTAGCGCAACTATATTCAGGAGTGTAGCTAAAATTTCCGTTAAAGCCTTTCATCACAAAGTGTCCATGATTGATTCAAAAGATCGTATGGTGCCATTTAAAACAACTGTGTCAGGCGAAAGTTCCTTGATAGCTTCCATCTTTTCAGAAAGTTCATCGTGGGACTTTGCCTGAACGACAACTTCTTTTACATCCGGCTTCGAGTCTTCATCAAGCTTGTAGAATATATTTTCGCAAGCCGCTGCGGGGTCTTCTGGAAAATCTACCAGAACGTTTTGATTCTCTTTTGCGTTCGGTTGTAACCTTTTTTTGCGAATGTGGGTCCAGAAGGATTCGAACCTTCGACTTCATCCACGTCAAGGATGCGCTCTCGGCCTCTGAGCTATGGACCCGGTTTTCTAAATATTTTGTTTGAGCTTTTTAAGCCCTCTTTTCGTAATTTCAAATGAATTTTCTTTAATCAAAGCTTCTCCGTGTTCAAGGTAGTCTTTAATAAACTCTCGGATTTTGTTTTCACTTAATTGCAAGTTTTCGTACTTAATTTCAAAACTTGGATTTCCACCTTTTTCTTTGCAAGCAGTCAAAATTGCTTTTGAAGCTTGTTTTACGTCAACGCCCATTCCCACTGCCCGTTTCAACGCTGGCCAAATGTCTCTTGTTAAGATCATTCCAAGAGACAGGAAGAACATAAATCCGGCGCTGAAACTCCACGTTGCTCCGACCGACTCCCAACCAAGAGGAAAAAGGTATGGAGCAAAATACAAAAGCAAAAGTCCTATTGCAACGCTGTACCTATAAGTTTCAAGGGTTTCAAAAAAGCCGGATATTCTTGGAAGCCGCATTTACATTTATTTTGAAAAAGGTTCGACTTATAAATATGTTAGCTCAAGTAGAAAACCCATCTTTGAAGGTTTGCATAAAAAACGTTAGGATTGTTTCCGTTTTTTCGGTCTAAAGCTGCGTCTGCAGAAAATACGTTTTTGTACCTACCTTCACCGCTTATAGATGGGCGCTTTTTTGGAAGGTCTTTAATCTCTTTTTTGTTCGGAACGCGATTCGGTTTGTACTCAAACTTTTCTTCGGGAGATTCGTCTCTAAATTCAAACATAAAAATTAATTCATCCGAAAATACCAGTTATTTTTCTTAAATTTTTGGAACTCGATTCCATCAATAGTTTCTGGCTTGCCCACCTTTTCTCCGACCGTTTGAACTTTCAAAAGGTCATCATAAGACCTTTGGCCCAAAACTACCGGAGTGTCAAACTCGAGATTTTGAATTTCATCTTGGTTTGCTGGACGGTCCTTCAAAAAACTGGACTCTACGCTCATGATACCTTTTCAATGATTTTTGTAGCGATATAGCGTTGAGTGTTTGTTAGATCACGATTCTCAAATAGAATCGAAAGCGTCTTCTTCGTCTCCCGTGAATAGCGGGTACGGAAGTCGTCAGGCGTCTCGTCAATTTTGTGGACGTTGTGGTAACGGTCACAGAGCTTGATCGTAAGCGCCGTATCGGACATCCCCGCCATCTTATAGCCCAAATACTCCGCTTTACCGAACTTGTCGCGCTTTTCTTTGTCGGTGGTTAACTCTTCAACCAATCCGGCAACAGGTTTTCCAAAACGGCTTTCGATGTCTTCAAGCTCGAGTCCGGTGTCTTCAACGGTGTCGTGAAGCAAGGCGGCGGCAACTGCCTTTTCGCTCGCGTCAACGACAGATTTCAAAAGCTTGGCAACTGCTTTCGGATGCTCGGCAAACGGCACGCCTTCGAACTTCCGGCGCTGCCCGTCGTGAGCTTTTTCTGCAAGCTTTTTTGCCCTGCGTTTCATGGCTGGTCGGTTGATCGGTTGGCTGATAATGCGTTTAATATAACCGATTACGTGCGCCTGTGTTTCTTATACATAGCGATTCATCAAGTCTTTACTTGCGAAGCTCGGTACGGCGCGTCGGGAGGAAGAAAATCTCCGCCTTCATGAAGCTGCCGGACGCGATCACGAACCGCCACGCGAAACTGGTCGATGGTGCCATCGTTTACAACGTCAGCAGTATCGGTTACGGGGTGATCGTCAAGGCTGATTTCAGAAGCGTGGTACTCCGGTCCAAATTCCCAGAAAAGCGAAGCCGCTTTTTTGATCAAACCGCCTTGCTGGGCGGCCCATTTTTTATTCGGGTCAAGGTCTGGCTCTTTTTCAGGGCGCCGGATGTATACAAGATCTGCCCCCGCCTTTTGCAAGTGCTCGACTTCATTCGGAAAACGAACATCGGTAACGGCAAACCTGTCGTGATCAGATTCGTCAACTCGGGCAAGCAAGGACTTTACCCAAACGTCTTTACCGATCCCGTCTCGAAAAAGCTCGGTGCCAATCGTTTGCATCGCCCACCGTGGAGAAAAGCCCCAAAACTGATCAACATTTTCTTTTCTTGATCCATAAATCTGATCATCGTCAAACTGAAAAACGTTTTGGCACGTGTCTTTGATCGGATCGGCAAAAGCAATCGGGTGGTAGCCAAGCGAAGCCAAAGCGTCTGCGGCGGTGTCTTTTCCGCTTCGCTTTTTGCCGCAAAAAGCAACTATTTGTTTTTGGTCTTGTAGCCTATCGTATACGTTCATTGTTTGTCTGTAACATATTCAGGATGTCGCGTTGATGCAGAGTACCCGTCGCCAATGAGTTCGGAAAGATAAAAAATTCCGTGTTCGCCGTCGCCGCCGTCTTCGATAATCCGAAGCTCGTCGGTAAACTGGCTCAACGTGTGCTGGCAAAGGCCACAAGGTCCGGTGTCTGCGCTTTGCCTCGGGGTCGACACGGACATAGCCCGAAACTCTTCGGCGCCTTCAAAGGCAGCGTTGTAAGCCGCAAGCATCTCTGCGTGAACAGACGTCGAGCGCCCACTCACTTCAACGTTTCCACCAAGGTAAATACCTTTTTCGGTAAGAAGCGCCGCTCCCACCGGAAAATCGCTGTGAGGCGCAAATGCCTTTTGTTTTGCTTTTCTTGCAAGCCTTACAAGAGCATCTTCAATCGTTTTTTCGTCTCCTTCTGCCAGCTTTTCAAATTTTTCTTCTTCAAACTGGTATCCGTTTTCTGAAAGCTGAATTATAATGTCACTTAATACATCTCCGTTAATCATATGTTTGTTTGCCTTTTTGATGCTTTAGTCCACTGAGTTCTTTGGTTTTTTGTTTGATTTGTTTGCCTGTATTTTTGCTTAAAGTTTTGCAAAAGCCTGTCGTAGAGGTCGGAGTACTGGCTTACTTCTTTCCAGTCTTTTTGAAACATGTTTGTGTTTTTTGGAGTCCGATAAAAAATTTCATCGGTTTTCGGGCACCACTTCACGTCGGTTTCGACGTTAAAAGAAACGCCTTTACTTTTAATAGGAACGACGGCACGCTCGGTTTTCCACTCTTTTGAGCTATGGTCGCGAGTTTGCTTTAACCCTTCAATTCCAAAAGTAAAAAAACCGTTTTTCATAGCGCCGTAGATTAAAAGAAGTGCAAGTGGCGAAGATGCCACAATGTATAACCACATTTCATAGTTGTGTTTTCAGTCTTTATCAAGCAGAAACCGCTCTTCCATTTGAGTTGCTACTTCGAGCATAGAAACTCCAACCCCTATTCGTTCCATCGGATCTGAAGACTCAGCTACATCTGTAATCATTGAAACGGTTTGATTTATTTCTGTTTCTCCGTTCTGCACTGTAATCACGCCTTCTTTTTCATCGTAGCTGATTTCGGCATCGTTCCGGCTTTCAAAAACAGCGCAAATGGCGTAGTCTTCATTTTCTTTTCCGATGTCTTCTATAATTTGCTTTTCTTTTTCGCTAAACTCAATCTCGTGGAGGTTTTTCATTGCTCGAGATCACCTCCGGCCGGAAGATCGGCGTGCTTTACGACAGCTTCAATTGTGTCTCCGTCGTCAAAAGTAAACTTTGCCAACTCAAATCCGCTGTCAAGCTCTTCTACTTTTTCGACATTTACAATCTTATGGTCAAACAGTTTACTGCTCATAACTTTTTTCTTAGTTCTCGAGAAATGGAAGGTTTCCGTCGTTTTGGTCGTAATATAGGCTGCTTTCAACCGTATCAAGCATCATGTCGTATCCGCTAATAGGACCGACGTTTTGATTGACAATCTCGAGGTTAAGAGGAACCCGAAGGTCTTCAAGAACGCTGCCTTCGTAAATAACTTCAATCGCTCGTTTCCCTTCTTCAGGTTCTACAACCTCTCCCCACTCGACTTTATAGCCTTTTTCAGATAGGTCTTCTTGTAGCTGATTCAAGTACTCTTCTTCAGTTTCAAAATTTTCGGTATCAAAAGGATCGATATTTGACATAACTTTATTGGTTTTGATTCAGTTATAAATATAGAGAAGTGATAGTTTACCGCAAGAAAGGCTGTCATTAATAATTTGCCTTTGCGTATTCAATTTCGTGTTTCACACAGCCGTACTTTTCTCGCAAACGATCTTTAAGCATTGATTTTTCAATAAGCTTTTGTAGCTTACTTAAAACTTCTTCTTTTTGTTTTTTATCAGTCATAAAGCAATTTGTCTAAAATAAAATTGCTTCTTGGCATTCCCCTTGTCCGAACGTAATCAATTTCATGTTTTTTAAATCCCCGATTTTCAAGTGCTTTGATAAAAACCCGCCTTTGTCCAGACCCCCAAAAGTTCTCGGCAAGAGAATCTGTTTCTGCTTGATTTCCGTAGCTCGGTCGCGAAGGATTTGAAATCCAGTTTTGCAGTCCTGTTCTATCGTTCATACTGCCCCTCGTAATCTCTCTCCCCCACGAGGTTCCAATCCCGCAGGTCATTGAAAAATTCGTCGCTCGGCTGGTCGATCCGGTAGGAAAAACGGCCGCCTTGGTACACGTAGTAGCTCCCACCTATAACGTCAAACACGTACGTCTGAGAAGGAGTAATCGCTTGACCGCCGACGCCGCCGTGCCCACACGTCGTGTCGCCCCACTCTTGTTGGAAGCTGTAAATATTGGTTTGACTTAGCTTACCTTCCTCTACGCGCTTTTGAAAATCGGCGTAGCATTCAAGATATGTTGAAGGAATGTCTCTCGGGTCGTTGTTTGGCATAACTGTTATTGGTCTTTTGCAAGCTCGTTTTTTTCGCCTTCCTTCTCCCAGTTCCGCAGCCAATGCTCGTCGGTTTGAACGTGATTTAACATAATATCTTCATATTTAAGTAACAGAATAGCCTAACAAATGTTTTGAAGTAACTATGAAAAACTTTTGTAACCACTGTGGAAGCCAAATAGAAATAAATAGGTCGCGAGATAAGTCTAAAAAATACTGCAGTAGAAAATGTGCTGCTAAATCTTCAAGCGAAGTTCCAAGAAAAATCTGTCCTGTATGTGAAGAAACTTTCAAAGCTTACGTCTCAAATAACGGAGAAAGAAAACAATACTGCAGTAAAGAGTGCTCGAATAAAAGCCGCTCAAAAGAACATACAAGAAACTGTAAGCAATGCGGCAAAGAGTTCATTTTAGAAAATATCGCCTATGAAAAAAGAGGAAACGGAAAATACTGCTCTGTAAGCTGTGCGCAGAGAAAATATGACGTAGACCTTAAATATTTTCAAAACATTAACTCTTCCACTAAAGCTTACTGGTTAGGATTTATTTATGCAGACGGATGTAATACAGGTCAAGAGTTGATTATTAAACTTCACCGAAAAGACCGTTCTCACCTCAAAAAGTTTAAGTCAGATATTAACTCAGAACACCCTATAAAAAACATTCAAAACGCCCATTCAAAACTTTCTACACTCAAAATATCAAGTCAAAAAATATGCAGTAACTTGTCTGAAAAGGGGTGTGTAAAAAATAAAACCAAAACCATAACTTATCCTAACAACTTATCCCAAAAGTATGACAATGACTTTATAAGAGGATATTTTGATGGAGATGGTTATGTCGGTATGGATGGCAAAAATCCAGAATGGATGATTTACAGCGGTTCTGAAAGTTTTGTCACCCAAACTCAAAACAAGTTAAGTAAACATAATATTCAAACCAGAAAAGCCAGAGGCGACAACTCCATATATCTTTCCAACCCAAAAATCCAAATCAAAAAGCTATACGACTTTCTCTACGACAGTAAAAATCGCAGGCTAGAAAGGAAACATTCAACCTTTGTCGACATCGTCTCTTAACTCATTTACTTCGCCATTTTTATCCCAGTCTCGCAACCAATGTTTTGAAGTGTTTACGTGGCCTTCGCGAACCCACTTGCCTACGTGATACTCGAATTGCTCAATAGGAAAACTTCGCTTCACTCTCACTACGTAGCCCTCCGATTCTCGCCCCGCCATCTCGTTTACATCTTCTTCGGTCCAAGATGAAATCAAGTCACGGTCAAACTCTCCTTCCCACAGGACAGGCACGTGAGGCAAGTCAAGAAGCTCACACCACTCTTCAACTTCGTCCCAACTCACGACACGATTTTCGTCGTTGATCACGTTGAAAACTTGAACGTAACCCCGCAGGTCAGTGTATTTGATCGAGTGCTTGCCGTACAAGTTTTCGGCGCAAACCCGCCATCCATCTGGAATCTTGTACCCAACTTCTCCGGCAACCCGCCCTGCCCATTCTCGAGTCGGATGATACGGCGTGTCTCTTGACCGTGCGTGCCAATCTCCGTTCGGGTAGATATTCAGGTTTTCCCCGTCCATCTTTTCAAGAACCACCACTTTTTCTCCTTCAAAAGAACTTTCATCGGGGTGATAACGGTCCTCTCGGGCTTTCTCCGGGCTCCAATGCAAGTACGGGGTAGATGGGTATTTATAATGTGTGACTCCGGTTACAGACCCGTTCATGGCTTCTCACAAGCGGTTTTTCAAATAAGATATTTCATGCCATTTTAAGCAGTGCCTTAAACAATTGCCGTTAGCACATGTTCCGTCTCCGAATTCATCGCTTCCGCAAACGTCACATTCTGTAAGATTGTTACCATCAACTCGAACTTTGTTCGGCGGAGGAGGAGGGCCGCCCCTTCGCTTTTGTTTAAACGTTTTTGCAGTGATGTAACGCATTTAGCTAAAAATTTTTGAAGTACGAAGCTTTTTAAAGCCGTTTTTTGAAGTCACGATCAAACTCCCCCTCTCCCACAAGGCAGACACGTGCTCCAACTAAAGAAGCCCGCACCACTTCTTGTCATGTACTCTATCTCGTGAGTCACAAACCCTTCCTTCCGAAGCTTGTTTTTGAATAAAACAATAATGTCTTCGGCAGTTGCCGACGAAGACTGGGTGTCCAACATTTTGTATTCGGTTCCGGAAGAAGAATCACTGGTTTCTTGCATAATTGGCTTCATGCTTTTTTACTTCAACAAACTCTGCTGGCGTCTCAACATTTAAGTAATAACTGCCATCATCAATCCGATATTTGACCGGGTTCCACCAACCACTTTTTACTTTCAAATGCCTGCCGTGCGCTGATTTAAGCTTTCGGATCTCACGGTAATGAGGACCCTTCCGGTTTACACGCTTGATTCGAACAAGCTTTCGCTCGACAAAAACGTAGTAGTCAGTATATCCTCCGGCGTGATCTTTGTCTTTCAAGATGGTGTCTTCCGGAAACGTTTCTTCTCGCTGCCTTGGATTATAATACGGAATCTGATTCATCGGCTGGTCGGTCTGTGTTGAAAAAGTGCTATCATCTTCCACAAACAAAACGCCGAAGTGTTCCTGTGTTTACCTCAAATTCATAAAAAAAAGAGTCGCCCGAAGGCGACTCTTCATTCTTCCATTTTTGATTTTGTGAGTTCGATAATCTTCTCGAACACTTCTTCAATTTCATCGCCACAATCGCCAATCTGCTTTTCGGCGTACTCCCGTGCCCGGTCGATCACTTTTTGCTCTTGGGCTTCATCTTCAATCGGCAAATCGCGACCAGATTTGATTCGAGCGATTTCTTTGCCGATCTCCACACGTTCTTTAAGCGTGCGGATAAGAAGGCGGTCGATTGCTTTTATGCGCTCTCGTTGATTATCCATCGCTTTGCTCTTCAATTAAATCAGCGGGATTGATAACCACAAGGTTTCCTTCCTTGAAGCTTTCGGCAATTTCTTCTACCTTTTCGGTTTTTTCGGCAACTTCGCTTTCCCTATCGTTAAACCCTTTCCAAAACTCTCTTCCGTTTGGGTACGTGTGCTGGTCTTGGGGGACGTAAATGTTTACCTCTTCGGGAGAACTATTTTCATTAAAGTTTGACCGGATGAAAAACTTTGCCGTTTTGTCTTCGGTGCCAATCTCGCCGTAGATCACTTGATTGTCAACTTCTTCGAATTCGTAATCTACAATAGTTTGGCAAATCTCCGAATCATCTACAATTTCGGAAATGTCCTCGAAGTTAAGAAGTTCTTGTTCTGTTTCTTCGTTCAGCCGAAAAGCTGGTTGATAACGAAATGCTCCTGCTACTTCCATGTTACTTTTTATTTTTTTGATTAATTCGTTTGGTTTTGAAGCCACTCTTCAACCTTGTTGCGAGAACGCTCGAGCCCGTCTTCGGTTCGGGACGATTCGAAATTCGATCCGTCGTTCCGGTACTTGCCTTGGCTCCACCGAAGGACCGTTCCACGAACGCGAATGTCGTCTCCACGGTCAATGCCAATCACTCCAAGGGTGTCTTCGTCCAAGCGGTAAATGTCCCGCTCGTCTGCGGCAACCGCCACCATATGAGAAGCGTTCATATTGAAAAACTCGTCTCTGCTAATCTGCTCCATAACTTATTTTTTGTTAGATTGAAAGATTTTGATTCGCTGCCTTTTGCTCGCACTCCGAACAATAAGATATTGTCAAATGAGAAGGGCGCTTGAAGCCCCAATTCGTTACCTTCGAAGGCATCGTTCGCCTTCCGCAAAGCGCCTTGGTGTCGCCTTCGCGCTTTAAATGATACGTCCAATCGCCGGAAACGTCTTCTGCGATTTCAACCTTTTCTTTTTCTTCGCCGGATCCAAAAAGCCAATCAATCATAGCTTTCGGTGTAGTTGCAATCGGAATAACGGACGCAACCAAGAAACTTACCGTATTCTCCTTTTCGGACGGTAAGCGGCGCCCCGCAGGACTTGCACCTGCCTTCAAGCATATTCTTCCAACCGGACAGCCGCTTGCGCAGGTTCTTGCGCCACGTGCCGATCCGGTTCACACGCTTTGTCGAACCGATTGCCTTCCACTCGAAGCTCTCTGTGTCCCGCCACATAAGCACGACACGGATTGCGTCACTTCCGCTATCTCGTGAAAGTCCTGTAAGCCCGTCAATAGACGAATATACGACAATAGCAAGCCGCTCTCCGCTCTTAGTGTCAAACTGGTAGTCGTATACTTTTTCGTTGGCATCTTCGCCAAAAGCATTTCCCCTTCCGAACCCAAGTTTCCCGCAAAGGAAGCGGTTCATTTCAGACTCGGTGATCTCCGTATATGTACCGGACATAACTGTTTGATCAGCTATTCAACGTTTACGATTGCGGCAAGCCTTTGGTCGTCTCCAAGCTGGTTTTTTACTTCAGCTTCGGTAGTTTCTTCACCGATTTTATAATAAAACTCGTCTGCACCAGAAAGTCTCATAACTGGTGGACCATCGGCAGGAAACAAGGCAATTGCAATTCTCTGCCCCGATTCCATTTTGTGTGCGAACGTTTGTTCCATGTGATCGGCAAATTAGTTATTACGGAAGAGCGTTGCGTGCAGCTTCAATCGCTTCGTCCCGCCGTGTAGTGCGGACCCGACGATCCGGCGTCTTCACGAGAAAACGGTGGCGGGGGAGAACCTTCACCGTTACCATAACCGCCTCGTCGTTTTCGTCAAGGTCAAAGAACACGGACGTAACGGACCGATCTCCGTCTTCTCTGTTCGCTTCCGTTGCCGAAAGCTCGCCGGAAATCCGATCAGCTTGATTGTGAAAAGCGTTGCGGTCTTCGTCGGAAATACCCATCGTGTAGTAGGGTCGTTTGACTGATAATGGATTGGGTTACACGTGGCTACCGGACGTTGGTTCCCCCCGCTTCAAGTTCTTCACATAGTCTTCAAGAAGTAATGAAGTCGATTTCGTGATCTTGAAGCTCGCGATACACTTTGTAAAAATCTTCATCGAAGTAAGCTTCAAGTTGAGCAGAAAGATTTTGAACCGCATCAATTTTATGCAGCCGATACTCGTCTTCGCTTTTGTGATCTCGCTCTCGTTCAAATTCAAGCCGCTCGGTCCGGTCTGGAATCACCTCAGTCCAAATCGGAATGCCAAATAGCTTATACTGCTTTTCGTACTCGCCGTAGTGAAGAACGATAACGTCTTTCGCCCAAGGAAGCCCCATTCGGTTGTGTCCCTGTTCGAGTTTTTCTTCATAATACTCGATTTCTTCAAGCTTCTCGGTCGGTAGCTTCATCTTTTAGCTACTGGATAGTTTTTTGAATAGCTTCCGAAACGCTTCCTGCCCCTTTTTCATACACGTCTTGAAAACGCTTATAAAACCGTTCAGAAAGCTGAGACTTGGTGCCGGATTCGACGTTCCACTTGCCCACAATAAAAATACCGTTATTGAAAAGAAATGTCGTGTGTAGCCCGGATCCTGTTATTTCAACCTATCATTTATCTTATCGCCCTCTACCCGTTTGGCACAAATGGTCCCGCTCGCCGCCAAGCTGCTTGAGGTTGCACCATTGGAAGCGGTTAAAAGCGGCTTTCGCCTCCCGCAACGCGAGAACGGTGTCCGGAGCTTCCTCACCACCGACGTAAGCCGCCGACAGTGCGATAGGTTACAGTTTGCGGAGAGAGCAGGATTTGAACCTGCCGTGACTGTATTTTAGTTTATAATAAAGCAGAGGGAAAGGGACTCGAACCCTCAACACTCTATGAAAGTGCTACGCGCTTTCCAAGCGCGCTCCTTATCCAGCTGGATTCCCTCTATTTTTAATTACAAGTTACACCCCATTTTTAACAAGTCTTCTTTCTTCAACACTTCAAGTTTATGCGGAAAGTCTTGCCACTTTGCTCGGTCTTTTTCAGTTTCAAACCCTTTTATCTCAACGTACTTATTTTCACCAACTAAGTAAAAATCAGGTATATAATTTTTTTCATCTCCTTCGTACAAATACCCAAATTTCTCAGTGTTTCGTTCCCACTTTACTTTATTTTTATCAAGCCATTTAGCATAAGCAAGCTCATAACTACTGTCAAGCCAAACTTCACCAGCTATCGGTGATTCATACCAACAACCATTACTTCTTCCACCACCCTTTCTATAACCGCCAGTATTTTTACTTAACTTTCTTCTTCTCTCTTTCTCTTTTTCTTTTGTTGAAGCTCTACCCGTTACAAGCGGACTTTTTTTAGCAGACTCACTTATTTTCTTTTTTACTTCTTTTGCTTTTTTCTTACCATAACATTCTTCGTATTTTTTCTCTTTATTCCAACCCCCACCAGTATTACCACCTGTACTCCACGGATTTTCTTTCCAAGCTTTTTTCAGTCCTTCGCTATTTTTCTTCTTTACAGCAGGACAAGACTGCCAATTTTCAGAACAACACATCTTTCCGTTGTTCATTTCGTGTTTAGCTTTTTGTCCGCAGCCGTAATCACATTTTTTCATAAGTTACTTGTTACTTTATTTTCATCGCGCAATAAACCAGACTCTGCCACCTCTCCGGTTTTCTTTTACGTCAACACGTCAAGCGCGTTTTCAAAAAGCGGACCGTGGGCTTCAGTATCAAGCCGCCGGACGTGCCGTGGAGTGTTATAAGAGTTCACAAGCAAATCTATACGGGTCGGCGTTCGTCCTGTCCGCTCGATCCAGTCTTGGACATAACTTTCCCAAAACTGGACTTGCGCCGTCGAAAGCTTGATCGACTCTTGGTGCCCTGTGCTGTAAGTGGGAGTCGTCATCTTCAGCTTATACTTCGGCTCGTCTCGGTCGGGTGTAGAACCTCGAAGCGGCTGGTACATAACTGATTTCAAATTTGATTAGAAAAGAAAAGTAGCAGAGGGGACGGGACTCGAACCCGCAG
>ERZ1034547.146-NODE-146-length-18355-cov-3.856175_pt1 | contig 18355 bp, 29 predicted proteins | sample MGYA00520642_ERZ1034547 | MGnify/ENA primary metagenome ERZ1034547 (study PRJEB33760, sample SAMEA4777713) | hypersaline lake metagenome | biome: hypersaline environment; feature: brines | place: Spain | collected 2012-08 | depth 0 m ... | reverse complement strand
GCTTGCGGTTTGCGATTCGGGAGGGCGGGGCAACGGTCGGGGCTGGGGTCGTGACTGACATCTTGGACTAGGTCCCCACGCATTCGCGAATTCCGAATGTCGAGTGTCGAGTAGACTCAATCGGCGTTCGACGGCATTCTGTATTCGAAACCTGAGGTTGATACATGGCTGCGCAGCAGGACATACGGATCAAGCTGAAGTCCTACGATCACACCCTAATTGACAAGAGTGCGGAAAAGATCATCCGCACGGTGAAGTCGACGGGCGCGGTCGTAAGCGGACCGGTTCCACTTCCGACCGAGAAGAAGGTGTATACGGTGCTGCGTGGGCCACACGTAGACAAGAAGAGCCGAGAGCAGTTTGAACGTCGCCACCACAAGCGGCTGATCGACATCCTCTCGTCGAGCAGCGACACGGTGGATGCTCTCATGCAGCTCGAGTTGCCCAGCGGCGTGGACGTTGAAATCAAGGTGTGATGCCTCCGCCCTTCCCGCACCTCCGAAGGCTCGTTCTCGGAGCGCTTCTTTCCGGAGCGCTTCTGCTGACGGGCTGCGACAACACAGGTTCGGAACGAACATCACTTTACCAGCGCCTCACCGGAACCTGGAGGCTCGAGCGCCTGGAGGGGAACTTCGACTATACGGGGCGGCTCGGCGAGGAGACGAAGGTGTCGTTTCGGTCAGACGATGGGGCCCGGACGTACGAAATTGTGAGCTCTCCGGGCGGCGATTCTACTCGGGTGCTCGCCGAGGGCCTTGTGGCTCTTCCCGGAGGCGACGTGCTCCGGATGGCAACAGGGTTTGAGCGCCCGGTTGCGTGGCGATATCGGTTTCAGACGTCCACCCGAGCCGTTTTCGACATAGAGCGGGGATCCCAAGCTTTCCTCTTGCGACTGGTGGGAAGTGGGGAGCAGGCCTCAACCCTGCGAATGGTCCTCGCGCAACCGGACCAGTAGGCACGATACTTTCCAACGACGGACGTACCATTGCACGGAGACCATACCCATGAGTAGCGGATTGATCGGCAAGAAGGTTGGAATGACAAGCGTCTTCGACGACGAGGGCAACAATGTTGCCTGCACAGTCGTGGAGGCCGGTCCCAACGTCGTGACCCAGGTGAAGTCGGAAGAGCCCGACGGATACAGCGCGGTGCAGCTTGGCTTCGACAACGTGAAGGAGAAAAACGTCACGAAGGCCATGCTGGGCCATTTTTCGAAGGCCGGGTGCCCGCCGAAGCGCGTGCTCTCCGAGTTCCGGGATTTTGGGGAGGAGGTGGAGCTTGGCGACGTGGTGCGCGTAGAAGACGTCTTCCGCGAAGAGGAGCGCATCGACGTGGTGGGAACTTCGAAAGGAAAAGGGTTCCAGGGAGTTGTAAAGCGCCACGGCTTTAGCGGGGTGGGGATGACGACCCACGGACAGTCCGACCGCGAGCGCCACCCCGGATCCATTGGGGCTTCGGCAGACCCATCGCGTGTGTTCAAGGGCATGAAGATGGCCGGGCGCACGGGTGGGGCCCGCACCAAGGTTGAAAACCTTCGCGTAGTCCGCATTCTAGAAGACCAGAATGCCATCCTTGTAGAGGGCTCAGTCCCGGGGCCGAAGAGCGGCTATGTAGAGCTCTACAAGAAGTAGGGCGCTACCGGCCACAGAGACGTGGGCGTGGACTCGCAAGCTGCGCCAACCGCACTGAACTGCACACTGCTGACGCCACGGAACCATGGACGTTGCAATTTACCAGGAAGACGGGGTTGAGTCCGGCGACACTGCCGACCTAGACCCGACGGTTTTCGACATTGAGCCGAACGACCACGTGATCTGGCTAGACGTGAAGCGCATCCAAGCCCACCAGCGCCAGGGCACCAGCAAGACGAAAGAGCGGAGCGAGGTGCGCGGCTCGGGCCGGAAGCTTTACCGCCAGAAGGGCACCGGAAACGCTCGTGTTGGAGATGCTCAGTCCCCCATCCGTCGCGGTGGAGGACGGGCCCATGGGGCTCGCCCGCGGGACTACGCCCATGATCTGAACCAGAAGGAGAAGCAATTGGCCCGGCGCTCGGCCCTTTCGTACAAGGCCGCAAACGAGAACATCCGGGTCCTGGAAGACTTTTCGTTCGACCGTCCCGATACACGAGGATTGACGGACCTCCTTGAGTTTCTCGACGTGGGGGGGCACGATATTTTGCTGGCGACCACCGAGGTAGAGCGAGAAGTCTACCTCAGTGCCCAAAACCTCTCTCACGTGAACGTGCAAGAGGTCAATAGCATCAACACAGTGGACATCCTCGACGCCGACGTGGTCCTTCTGCAGGAGGGTGCGCTCGAGTGGTTGACCAACGTCCTGACAACGGCTCCGACCGTGGACCTCGCGCCACAAGCCTGAGCCCTTTCGCTCCCGCCCCTTTCTTAGAGAACCGGTTGCACACTCACCGAGTAGCGCTGATCCATGAGCAAACGCGTACTGATTCGCCCCTACGTCACCGAGAAGACGACGCAGCAGATGCAGGAGGGCAAGTATTCTTTCGTCTGTGGCCTCGACGCCACGAAGCCTGAAATCCGAAAGGCCGTGGAAGAGCGCTATCCAGGCGTAGAGGTGGACGACGTCCGAACTCAGGTCGTCCCGGGCAAGCGCCGCCGCCAGTTCCGGGACGGAAACATGATAGAGGGCCGCACTTCGGGGTTCAAGAAGGCCATTGTGGCCCTCGATCCTGAGGGTGAACAGATTGATTTCTTTGAGGGCATTTAGCTTTGAGGGCATTTAGCCCAGTTCGTTGCCGCCCGTTACACTACTTTATCACCGCCGACGACCCCCCGCCATGTCGATCAAAAAGCGAAAGCCGACCATAAACAGCCAGCGGCAGTACTCGGTCGACGACAAGAGTGATGTCACCGAGACGGAGCCGGAGCGCAGCCTGCTGGAGCCGCTCCCGAACAAAGGGGGCCGCAACAACCAGGGGCGCATGACCATGCGCTACCGCGGCGGCGGCCACAAGCGCCGCTACCGGAAGGTCGACTTCAAGCGCAACGACAAGGACGGCATTCCCGCCACGGTCAAGACGATCGAGTACGACCCCAACCGCTCGGCCCGGATCTCGCTTCTGGCCTACGCCGACGGCGAGAAGCGATACATCATCGCGCCGGACGGCCTAGAGGTGGGGGAGACGGTGATGAGCGGTCCTGAGGCACGGGCCGAGGTGGGCAACTGCCTGCCGCTCAGCAACATTCCGCTTGGCACGCAGGTGCACTGCATCGAAATGCGGCCCGGGAAGGGCGGACAGCTCGCCCGGGCGGCTGGTACCTACGCCCAACTTACCGCCCGGGAAGGCGAATACGCCACCCTGGAACTGCCCAGTGGCGAGACACGCCTCGTGCCGGCGCGCTGTCGCGCCACGGTGGGCACCACGAGCAACGTGGAGCACGAAAACGTGACGCTCGGCAAGGCCGGGCGCAAGCGCTGGCTGGGGCGCCGGCCCCGCACCCGCGGTGTGGCCATGAACCCGATCGACCACCCGATGGGCGGAGGAGAAGGACTTAAATCCGGCGGCCATCCGCGCTCGCGCAAGGGCGTGCCAGCCAAGGGATACAAGACCCGCAAGCGCAACAAAGAATCAAACAAGTACATCATCCGGCGTCGCCAGGAGTCCAAGAAGCAGCGAGGCGGAAAGTAACGGATCCGCCTCCGTCCCCGCGCCGTCGCACTTTCGGATTGAACCTACCCCGACGCCATGCCCCGTTCTCTACGCAAAGGCCCGTACGTATACTACAAACTGCAGCGGAAAGTCGACGCGCTGAACGAGTCCGACGAGAAGAAGGTGATCAAAACCTGGAGTCGCGACTCGATTATCACGCCGGACTTCGTCGGCCACACATTTGCCGTTCACAACGGGCACCAGTTCATCCCGGTGTACGTCACCGAAAACATGGTGGGCCACAAGCTGGGCGAGTTTGCCCCCACGCGCACCTTTACGGAGCACTCGCAGGCCAAGGTAGACCAGCGCATTCGCAAGCCGGGCCAGTAGCGCCCGCCCGGAGCTGTCCGCACCGCCACTGCGCCCCTGGGCCAAGCGCTGCGCTCCGCGCCGCACCCGGCCCTGCACGCCCTCCGAGATCCACCCCGAAACTGCACGATTCGACATGCAAGCACGAGCCGTTCGTCGACACATCCGGAGTTCTCCCCTCAAGACGCGCCGCGTCATTAACCTTGTGCGGGGGCGCAGCGTGCCAGAGGCAGTTGCGATTCTGGACTACATGCCGCAGAAGGTGACCGACGTCGTCGAGAAAACAATCCGCTCGGCCGTTTACAACCTGATGGACCAGTACGACGAGCGGTTCGACGAGGGGGCCCTGACGCTGAAAGAGATCCGGGCCGACGAAGGACCGACGTTTCAGCGCCATCAAGCCCGGGCGCGCGGACGTGCCGCCCCCATTCGCAAGCGCACCACCCACCTAAAGGTGGTAGTGGCGGTGGAAGAAGAGGAAGAGGCCGAGCCGGCGGCCTAGCGCAGATCCGCCCCCGCATTCGACATTGCTCTCTAGACCAAGACTACGAGGTACACACCCGTGGGCCAGAAAACGCACCCCATTGGCTTTCGCCTCGGCGCCATCCGTGGTTGGGACTCCAACTGGTACTCCGAGACCAACTTCCAGGATAAGCTCGTCGAGGACGAGGAGATCCGCCGTTACCTGCACACGCGCCTGAAGCGGGCCGGCCTGAGCCGGGCCGTGATTGAACGGACGCCCGAGCGGGTCATTCTCACGCTTCACACCAGCCGCCCGGGCGTGGTGATTGGCCGCGGCGGCTCGGAGGTCGAGAAGCTTCGCGAAGAGCTGGAAACCCTGACGGGGAAAGACATCCAGATCAACATCAGCGAGATTAAGCGTCCGGAGCTCGACGCCACGCTCGTGGCCAAAAACATCGTGCAGCAGCTGGAGGGCCGCATCTCGTTCCGTCGTGCCATGAAGCAGGCCATGCAGGCCGCCATGCGCATGGGGGCTGAGGGCGTGCGGATTCGCGCCGCCGGGCGTCTGGGAGGAGCCGAAATGGGCCGTACCGAAGAGTACATGGAAGGCCGGGTGCCGCTCCATACCATCCGGGCCGACATTGACTTTGCGCAGGAGACTGCCCGTACGATTTACGGCACCATCGGCGTCAAGGTCTGGATTCACCGCGGTGAGATCCTGGGCCAGCCCGACCTGAGCCCGAACGTGCAGGCCCAGCAGCGCAAGATGAAGGAGTCGCCCCAGCAACGCCGCCAGCGCCGCGGCGGTGGGTCCTGAGTGCCCAATGCCGGCATCCCGGCACAGAGCCCGGCACTCCCCGCTGAGACATTCCCGCCCATTCGTTCCTACGACCCATGCTTGAGCCCAAACAGACAAAGCACCGAAAAGTCCAGCGCAACCAAGGCAAAAAGCGCAACACGTATGCCGTAAAGGGCACGCGCTTGAGCTACGGCGACTTCGGCCTGAAGGCCCTGGAGGATGGCGAGCTGACCAGCCGCCAGTTGGAGGCCGCCCGCGTGGCCATCAACCGGTCCCTGAAGCGGGAGGGAAAGGTATGGATCCGCGTCTTTCCCGATAAGCCCAAGACCAAGACGCCCGCGGAGACGCGCATGGGGAAAGGGAAGGGCGAGCCCGAGCACTTCGTGGCCACCGTCCAGCCCGGAAACGTAATCTTTGAGGTGGGAGGCGGTGCCGAAGAGGAGTCGGCCCGAGAAGCCCTGCGCCTCGGCAAGCACAAGCTGCCAATCAAGACGAAATTCGTGGTCCGCCCCGGTGCTCGCGCCGAAGAGTAGCATCCCGCGCCCAGGAGCCCTTGCATTCAACCTGTTCAGACCAATGGACGCCGACCAGATTCGAGACCTCAGCATCGCGGAGATTGAAACGCGCATTGATGAGGAAGAAGAAGAGTTGGACGAGTTGAAGTTTCAGCACGCCATCCGGGGCCGGCTGGAGAATCCCATGCTGCTCCGCACCAAGCGCCGCCTCATCGCCCGGCTCAAGACCATCCGGAACGAAAAAGAGGCCACCGAGGAAACGGCGTAGAACCGCCCCGGCCCATCCCCCACGCGAATCCCCCAGAAGCACAACGCCGACCAGGCCCCATGGAGCAGACTGACGAGCCCACCGACGAGCAGGTAGACGAGCACGCAGAGGACCCAACCCCCGATCGAAACGACCGAAAGGAACGCATCGGGGTGGTGGAGTCCGCGAAGATGGACAAGAGCATCACGGTGTCCGTGCGCCGCCAGATGAAGCACCCGATGTACGGGAAGTACATGGAACGCTCCTCTACCATGATGGCCCACGACGAGGAGGACGAGGCCCGAGAAGGAGACACGGTCCGAATCATGGAGACTCGTCCCATCAGCAAGAACAAGCGCTGGCGGCTGGTCGAGATTATTGAGCGCGCCAAGTAGGACGCCGCGCGAGACCGCCGCCTGCGCCTGGTCCGCTTCTCCCCGCCTCGCTGCGCAGCGCCCGAGCGTTGCGCGGCTTCCGAGACTTGTATCCCGAACCCCGAAGACAACCCATGATTCAGCAAGAGACGCGACTGAACGTAGCCGACAACAGCGGTGCCAAGGAAGTGCAGTGCATCCGCGTGCTCGGCAGTAGCGGACGCCGCTACGCCGGCATTGGCGACCAGATTGTGGTGTCCGTAAAGTCCGCCATTCCGAGCGGAGAGATCAACAAGGGCGACGTGAGCCGGGCCGTTGTCGTGCGGGCCGCCAAGGAGACGCGCCGAGACGACGGTACGTACATCCGGTTCGACGAGAATGCTGCTGTGCTTATCAATCCGCAGGAGGAGCCAGTGGGCACCCGCGTCTTTGGCCCGGTGGCTCGGGAGGTGCGCGAGAAGCAGTTCATGCGCATCGTCTCGCTGGCCCCCGAGGTGCTGTAGCCCCGCCCATCGGGCAACCGTCTCCCCGAGAAGGGCTCCACGAGTCACTGCCGCGCGCCCCCAGCGTGCCCGCCCCGCCGCAACCGACCTTTGAATTCCGAAACTTTCCCTGCCATGAGCAAGCTGCACGTAAAGAAAGGCGACATGGTGATGCTGAACAAAACCATCACCTCCGCCAAGTCCGCCGGGGAAGACCGCGAGGCGGGCTACGTCGGGAAGGTCCTGAAAGTGTTTCCCGACGACGAGCGCGTGATTGTGGAAGGCGTAAACGTCCGCGTCTTCCACGAAAAGCCCAGTCCGTCGAACCAGGAGGGAGGACGCGTCGAGCGTGAGGCCCCGATCCACGTGTCCAACGTGAACCCGATCGACAGTGACGGCGACGCCACGCGAATCGGCCGAAAGAAGGTGGAAGACCCCGACACGGGCCAGACGCGCTGGGTGCGCTACGCAAAGACTACGGGCGAGGAGCTCGACGATTAGGGGAACGACCAAGAGACGCTGTCCCGCCCCGGAGCCACCCCACGAGGCGTGAAGCACGCATGCAGGTGGAACCCCGCTCCTGAACTACCGATTATCAACGTCTGCGGTACACAGGTGCCTTCACGACAAGGCCCTGTGCCGCGGGCACCCTGCTGAACCATCGAATCCTGACGCTCCAACCCATGGCCGACGCTCCCCGACTTCAAGAACGGTACCAGAACGAAGTCCGGCCCTCGCTGGTCGACCAGTTCGGGTACGACAACCCGATGGAGGTGCCGCGCCTCAAAAAAATTTGTATCAATCGAGGCGTTGGCGAAGTGTCCGAAAACCAGAAGGTGCTGGACGATGCCGTGGAGGAGCTTCGTGCAATCACTGGCCAGCACCCCTCGGTGCAGCGGGCCAAGAAAAGCATTGCCAGCTTCGACATTCGCGAGGGAATGCCAGTCGGCGTGAAGGTGACGCTCCGGGACGCCCGGATGTATGAGTTTTTTGACCGCCTCGTCACGCTGGCTCTCCCCAACATCCGCGACTTCGAGGGCGTGCCGGACCGAAGCTTCGACGGCCACGGCAACTACACGCTCGGAATCGACGAGCAGATCATCTTTCCGGAGATTGAGGTTGACAATGTCGACCGCATTGACGGGATGGACGTGACGTTTGTTACGGACGCAGAGACCGACGAGGCGGCCTACGCGCTGCTGAAGGGGCTGGGCATGCCATTTGTCCGCCGCGGGGATGAAGAGCCGGCCGGAGCATAGTGCCTCCGCGGATCCGTGGAGGACGCGCCTCGTGTGCATTTGACACCGCATAGATTCCAACTACCGACGACATGGCCAAGAAAAGCTGGATCGCCCGCGAAGAAAAGCGGGAAGAGCTCTACGAAAAGTATAAAGAGAAGCGACAGCGGCTGAAGGAGGAAGGGAAGTGGGTGGAGCTGCAAAAGCTTCCCCGCAATTCCAGCCCCGTTCGCCAGAACAACCGCTGCGAGCTGTGTGGACGGCAGCGCGGCTACCTCCGCAAGTTCGGTGTCTGTCGCATCTGCTTCCGAGAGCTTGCCCTCGAGGGCAAGATTCCAGGCATCCGAAAATCTAGCTGGTAGTGCCCCCGTCGCCCCTTGCGGGGCTCTCCGGAGGCCCCCTCCGCGCTCAACCCCGAACCGACGTCCCGACGCCCGAAATGAGTGGTATTTCCGACCCCGTATCCAACTACATGGCCCGCCTCCGCAACGCGCAGCAGGCGGAGCAGACCTACGTAGACATTCCGGCCTCCAAGCTGAAGCGGGCCATGACGCAGATCCTGCTTGAGAAGGGATACATCAAGAATTTCGTCAACATTGATGACGGCAATCAGGGGCGGCTCCGGGTCTACCTGAAGTACGACGAGTACGACCAGCCGGCCATTCGGATGATGGAGCGCGTGTCTCGGCCCGGCCGCCGCGAATACGCGGACGCTGATAACCTGCCGGAAGTGAAAAACGGTCTCGGCATTGTCATTCTGTCGACTTCCCGCGGCGTTATGAGCGACAAGGAGGCGCGCCGCTTCGGCGTTGGGGGCGAGGTGCTGGCGAAGGTCTTTTAACGAAAGCTCGGTAACGAACGCCTGTTGACGAATCAAGGGCGCCAGCACGCGCTGTTGCATGCCTACTCCGTTTGCACGAGACGAACGACTGAACTCATGGCACGAATAGGAAACAACCCGATCCCGTTTGCGGAGGATGTCTCCGTATCGGTCGACGATGCGAACACGGTAACAGTGGAGGGCCCAAAGGGCGCTCTTACCGAGCAGATCGATCCGGAGATGACGGTGGAAGTCCACGACGACCACGTCGTCGTGCGGCGTCCCACCGACCAGAAGCGGCACCGCTCGGTCCACGGCCTCAGCCGGTCGCTGATTGAAAACATGGTGGAGGGGGTAACGAACGGCTACAAGAAAGAGCTGAAGATCATCGGGGTTGGGTACCGCGCGCAGGTGTCGAACGGTGCCCTGGAGATTGCGCTGGGGTACTCCCACCCGATTTTCTTTCTGCCCCCGAGCGACGTATCGGTGTCCGTAGATTCGGACCGCGGGCAGGACGACATCATCACGGTGGAGGGGGTGGACAAAGAGCTCGTGGGCCAGGTTGCGGCGAAGATCCGGAGCCTCCGCCCCCCTGAGCCCTACAAAGGAAAAGGCGTCCGTTACGTCGACGAGCAGATTTCGCTCAAGGCTGGCAAGACGGCCGCCCGCTAGGCGACGTTCCGGTTCCGGTTCCACTGAAAGAGCACGAATACACAGCGGTCATGCCCAAGGGAAAAAAAGAAAAGGTTGAGCGACGGCAGCGGATTCACGACAGCATCCGGGAGTCGATGTTTGGGACCTCGGTGCGCCCCCGTCTGTCGGTGTATCGCTCCAACAAGTACATCTACGCACAGCTAATCGATGACATGGAGGGGCACACGCTTACCTCCGCGTCGAGCCTGGCCGACGATGTGGAAGGCGAGAGTCCCACGGAGGAAAGTCGGTCTGTTGGCGAGCTTCTGGCGGAACGAGCCCAGGACAAGGGCATCGACAAGGCAGTGTTCGACCGGAGCGGGTACAAGTACCGAGGACGCGTAGAGGCCCTGGCCGAGGGCGCACGAGATGGCGGCCTCCAGTTTTAGGAAGTCCTCTTCCGGCTCCCGAGTATCTCTCCAGCACGGTATCCATACACGCAGCACGCACAGACATGTCGGACCGAAAAGAGCGAAAGCGCGTCAACGCCGAAAAGCGACAAGAGAACTGGGTCGACCGCTTGGTGTCGGTCAACCGGGTTTCGAAGGTTGTGAAGGGCGGTCGCCGATTTTCCTTCAACACCGTGGTGGTTGTAGGCAACGAGGACGGCCTGGTGGGCGTGGGCCTCGGCAAGGCCAACGAGGTGTCGAGCGCCATCTCCAAAGGCGCCGACGACGCCAAGAAGAACGTCATCCGCGTGCCGCTGCGCGATGGCACCATTCCACACAAGGTGGTAGGCAAGCAGGATGCGGGCAAGGTGCTCCTGAAGCCTGCGGCGCCGGGAACCGGGGTCATTGCAGGCGGTGGCGTGCGCGCCGTGCTAGAGTGCGCCGGCTACCGCAACGTGCTGACGAAGTCGATCGGCACCTCGAACCCCCACAATCAGGTGAAGGCGACCATCAATGCGCTTGCCGACACCGAAGACGCCCTTGAAGTGGCACGCCGGCGCGGCATTCCGCTGGAGAAGGTCTTCAACGGATAGCCGACGGCTTCCGCGACATTCCCAACAAGACGACGACACGAACCGATGGATTTGAGCAACCTGAAACCGGCGGAGGGTGCCACGCAATCGAAGCAGCGCCTCGGGCGTGGAGAGGGATCCGGGCGAGGGGCGCACAGCTCCACCCGCGGCACGAAGGGGCAAAGCAGCCGTTCGGGAGCTGGAACCCGTCCCATCTGGTTTGAGGGCGGGCAGACCCCCTTGTTTCAGCGCGTTCCGAAGCACGGATTTAGCAACGCGCCTTTCCGCACCGAGTACGAGGTCGCGAACGTGCGGCGTCTGCAGCGCCTTGTTGACGAGGGGCGCCTCAGCGCGGACGACCACGTGACGCCCGAGGTGCTTGCGGACTTGGGGGTGGTGCGCAACGCCGACCGCGTCAAAGTTCTGGGAGACGGAGCGCTCTCCGCGGCTCTCGAGGTATCGGCCCACGCCTTCAGCGACTCGGCCCGAGAGAAGATTGAAGAAGCGGGCGGGGCCGCAACCGTCGTTGATGAATAGCCCAACTGATTGGAGGACTCGTCCGCTCCCCGCGGCTTACGCACAAAACGCCTGACCCATGGCTGGTTTTGCCGAAAGCATCCGCAACATTTGGAGCGTAAAGGAGCTCCGCGAGCGCATTCTGTACACGCTCGGACTCCTGATCATCTACCGGCTGGGAACGCACGTGACGCTGCCGGGCGTTGACGCAACGGCCCTTGCGCAGGTGCGTGCTCAGGAAGGGGGCGGCGGGCTTTTTGGGTTTCTCGACATGTTCGTGGGAGGCGCGTTCAAGCAGGCCGGAATCTTTGCGTTGGGCATCATGCCCTACATTACGGCGTCCATCATTATTCAGTTGATGGGCGCGGTAGTACCGTACTTTCAGAAGCTGCAGCGCGAGGGAGAGGAGGGCCGTCGCCGCATTACGCAGCTTACGCGCTACGGAACCATCGGCATCACGGCGCTGCAGTCCATCGGGTACGCCATCAACCTGTTGGCGGGGGCCACAGGGCGGGCCGTCGTCATCAACTCGACGCTGTTTACGATCACGACAGTTGTGGTGCTCACAGCCGGTACCGCTTTCGTGATGTGGCTCGGGGAGCGGATCAGTGAAGACGGAATCGGAAACGGCATTTCGCTGATCATCATGATCGGCATCATCGCGTTCCTGCCGCAGGCCCTCGCCAACGAGGTGAGCCTCATCGGAGACAACATCTTTATTCTGCTGGTGGAGATTGGGGTGTGGGTTCTCGTGACCGGGGCGGTGGTGCTCGTGTCGCAGGGCATGCGCCGCATCCCCGTGCAATATGCGAAACGGGTGACGGGCCGGAAGGTGCAGGGGGGGACCACGCAGTACCTTCCCCTGCGCGTAAACGCGGCGGGCGTGATGCCCATCATCTTCGCGCAGTCCATCATGTTCATCCCGTCCACGATTGCCTCGTTCTTCCCCAACAACGCGACGATGCAGCAGGTCGGGGCCTGGTTCTCGGACATCAGCGGCATGGGGTACTCGGCGTTCTTCTTCGTGGTGGTGGTCTTCTTTACATACTTCTACACCGCCATCACGGTGAATCCGCAGGAGATGGCCGATACGATGAAGCGGCAAGGCGGCTTCATTCCCGGCATCCGACCGGGCAAGCAGACCAGTGAGTTCATCGACACCATTCTCACCCGTATCACGCTGCCCGGCTCCATCTTCCTGGGCATCGTGGCCATTCTACCGGCGTTTGCCATGCGGGCCGGGGTGTCGCAAGGCTTTGCCATGTTCTACGGAGGCACCAGCTTGCTTATCCTTGTGCAAGTGACGCTCGATACCTTGCAGCAGGTGGAGAGCCATCTGCTCATGCGCCACTACGATGGCTTCATGAAAAGCGGAAAGATGCGGAGCCGTCGCCAAGGCATGTAGCCTGCCCTCCCTCCACGCCTGATCGTTTTCCTCTCATGCGGTGGTGGTCCCACCTCTGGAACTGGATTCGGGGACACTCTATGGTTCACCTGAAGAGCCAACGCGAAATTGATCGGTTGCGCGAGAGCGCAGACCTCGTGGGGCGCACGCTCGCCGAGGTGGCCCGCCACATTGAGGTAGGGGCCACCTTGTCGGAGCTCGATGCCATCGCGGAGGACTACATCCGAACACACGGGGCCGAGCCCGCATTCAAAGGTTATCAAGTGGGCGACAATACCTTCCCGAACACGCTCTGCACTTCGGTTAACGATGCTGTGGTGCACGGCATTCCGGGCGATTACGCGCTTCAAGACGGCGACCTGCTGTCGATCGACTGTGGGGCGAAGCTAAACGGGTACTACGGAGATTGGGGGTACACGTTTGGGGTAGGGGCCATTGCCGAAGAGGATGCTGCCCTTTGTCGTGCGACGTACGAATCCCTGCTGAAGGGCATCGAGCAGGCGGTTCCCAACCAGCGAGTGGGCGACATCAGCAATGCCGTGCAGACGCATTGCGAATCGCGCGGGTTCAGCGTGGTGCGCGACCTTGTGGGGCACGGCATTGGACAGAGCCTCCACGAGGACCCGCAGGTGCCCAACTTTGGGACGCCGGGGCAGGGTCGGCTGCTGAAGCCCGGCCTGTCCGTCTGCATCGAACCGATGATCAACCGCGGCACCGCGCAGGTTACGACCGACGCGGACGGATGGACTGTGCGAGCCGCCGACGGCCTCCCTTCGGCGCATTACGAGCACATGGTGGTGGTACACGAGGGGACCCCCGAGGTGCTTTCGGACTACAGCTACATCGAAGACGTTGTGCAGCCTCCCTACGAGATCGACGTTCTCACAGAGACCACTACGCGCTAATGGCAAAAGAAGAAGCCATCGAGAAGGACGGAGAAGTCATCGAGGCCCTTCCCAACGCACAGTTTCGGGTCCGGCTCGAAAACGGTCACGAGATCCTTGGCCTTCTCTCTGGAAAGATGCGCATGAACTATATCAAGATTTTGCCGGGGGATCGGGTCAAGGTCGAGATGTCCCCGTATGATCTCTCGAAGGGGCGCATTGTATACCGCTACAAAAACTGACGCGCAGACCGTCGCGTCCGGGGCTGGACGGGGCGCTGAAGCTGAGAGGGACACCGCGTAAATTCTCGAACGAACATAATACTTTAAGACATGCCGAGAATAGAAGGAGTTGACGTGCCGGAAGACAAGCGCGGCGAAATTGCGCTTACCGAGATTTACGGTGTCGGTCGCTCACGAGCGAACGAAATTCTGGGCAAGGCGGAGATCAGTGAGGACAAGCGGCCCCGTAAGTGGACCGAGAGCGAGACGAAGCGTGTGCGGCGCATCATTGAGGAGGATTATACAGTGGAGGGACAGCTCCGCACGGAGGTGCAGATGAACATCAAGCGCCTCAAAGACATCGGTTGTTATCGTGGCAAGCGCCACCGGGAGGGGCTGCCGGTAAATGGACAGCGCACGCGCACCAATGCGCGCACTCGAAAGGGCAAGCGCAAAACGGTGGCGGGACGGAAGCAGTCCACACAGAAGAAGTAGATCAAACCAGTTTCTTGTCGTCTCGGCCGGGCCGGAGCTGCCTCGCGAGACCCAATTTTGGAATAAATCCCCCTGCTTTTCCATGGCTGAAGGAGACCAGAAAGGTGGAAAGCGTACTCCTCGAAAAAAGAACGTGGTCGTGGAGTCGAACGGCCGGGCGTACGTGAAGGCCACCTTCAACAACGTGATCGTTACGCTCACCGACCAGTACGGCAACACCATCTCGTGGGCGAGCGCCGGCAAGATGGGCTTCAAGGGAAGCCGGAAGAACACTCCCTACGCCGCGCAGAAGGCCGGCGAGGCCGCCGCGAACGAGGCTTACGACCTGGGTCTCCGACGCGTGGACGTCTACGTGAAAGGGCCGGGCTCTGGCCGTGAGGGGGCGATCCGAGCGATGTCTGAGGCGGGGCTGGAAGTGGCGAGCATTCGAGACGTCACGCCGCTTCCCCACAACGGGTGCCGGCCGCCCAAGCGACGCCGCGTCTGAGGGCACCGTAAGGCCTCCGCGTCCGAAAACCCGCGCCGGCCCCTTCCTGCGTGGCGCGCTTTCCACAACGCGCCCATTCGACATCCGACCCCGAATCCCTGACACCGCTGAGCATGGCTCGATACAGAGGTCCGAAGCAAAAAATCGCCCGTCGTTTCAAGGAGCCCATTTTTGGGCCTTCGAAGGCGCTAGAACGAAAGCCGTACCCCCCCGGCCAACACGGACAGTCGCGTCGCCGCCGGGAGAGTGAGTACGCCGTTCAGCTTAAAGAAAAGCAGAAGGCCAAGTACACGTACGGCCTGCTGGAACGGCAATTCAAGAACCTCTTCGACAAGGCCTCCCGCATGCAGGGCGTGACTGGCGAGAAGCTCCTGATTCTCCTGGAGTCTCGCCTGGACAACACCGTCTTCCGCATGGGAATTGCCCGGACGCGCCGGCAGGCCCGCCAGTTCGTGGCTCATCGCCACATCATGGTGAACGACGAGGTCGTCGATATTCCGTCCTACGAGATGTCGCCCGACGACGTTGTGTCCGTGAAGCCGAGCAGTCAGGATCTTGAAGTCATTCAGACCAACGTGGAGCGCCAGAAGCGGACGTTCTCCTGGGTAGAGGTAGACCGTCAGGAGATGAAAGGGAAATTCATTGACCGCCCGAACCGCGAAGAGATTCCGGAAAATATCGAGGAGCAGCTTATCGTGGAGCTCTACTCGAAGTAGCGCGAACGCCGCCACGCGAGAGACCGTTGTGGGCAGCGCTGGCGCACGGCATGTTTGCGTGGGGCGCTTGCTCTGCCACTTCATCACTAATCTTCCAATTTGCTGATTCGAGCGTATGAGTAATCACGGGCTTCAGATGCCGGAGGGCGTTCAGGTGGAGGAGGGTTCCGACTCCGAAGGACAATTCGTTATGGGCCCGCTGGAACGTGGCTACGGGGTCACCATCGGAAATGCGCTTCGGCGCGTCCTGCTGTCGTCCCTTCGGGGGCTTGCCATTACCGCCGTTAAGATTGACGGGGTGCAGCACGAGTTTTCGACCATTCCAGGGGTGACGGAGGACGTGGCCGACATCATCCTCAACCTTAAGGAGGTCCGCTTGAAGGCGGACGAGATGCGAGAGGGACACCTCCACCTTAACCTCGAAGGGCCGGGCAACTGGACCGCCGAGGACATCGGAGAGTCCACCGCGGACTACGAGGTGCTGAATCCGGACCAACACATTGCGACGCTGGCGGAAGATGCGGTCGTGAATGTGGATCTGCGCGTCGGGTACGGGCGCGGATACGTTCCCTCCGAGGAGAACAAGCGCGACGACGACCCGATTGGGGTTATTGCCGTCGACTCCATCTTCACGCCGATCAAGAACGTCAAGTACGAGGTGAAGCCGACCCGCGTGGGCCAGAAAATCGACTTCGAGGAGCTGGTCCTGGACGTGGAAACCGATGGGTCGTTGACGCCGGAAGAGGCGGTGACGCAGGCGGCCTCGATTCTGCGCGACCATGTCAGCTTCTTTATCCAGCTCGAAGAAGAGCCGGAGCCCGTTGTTGAGGAGCAAGAGGTGGACGAGGAGGTCAAGCGCATCCGTGAACTGCTCGCCCAACCGGTCGATGAGTTGGACCTCTCGGTTCGCTCTCACAACTGCCTCAAGGCGGCCAACATCAAGACCATTGGAGACCTCGTGCGCCGCGAAGAGGACGAGATGCTGAAGTTCCGAAACTTTGGGCGCAAGTCCCTCCAGGAACTCGTGGAGGTGCTTGACGAGCGAGGGCTCCAGTTTGGAATGGACGTGGAGGAGTACCTCGAAGAAAAGAAGGCCTCCTAAGCTCCTCCCCCACGCTACCCCGGGCGCTCCGTCCTGCAGGAGCGTCGCCGCGACGCACCTGAATAGTCACCCGTTTTTGGACTGCCGATGCGACACCGCAAGAAAGGAAAAAAGATTGGGCGTACGTCCTCTCACCGAAAGCGTACTCTCCAGGCCCTGTCGAACGCGCTGATCGAAAACAAGCGCATCACAACGACTGTGGCGAAGGCGAAGGCCCTGCGCCCGTTTGTGGAGCCGCTCATCACCCGTGCGAAGGAGGACACGCAGCACAACCGCCGCCAAGTATTTCGCCACCTTCAGAACAAGAAGGCGATCCAAGAACTCTTCGGCGAAGTGTCCGAGCGGGTGGGTGACCGGCCAGGAGGATACACGCGCATCATCCGCATCGGAGAGCGATCGGGCGACGGAGCGGAGCTTGCCCTCATCGAACTGGTCGACTATAACGACGTGCCCCCGGCCGGAACGGGAGGGGGCGGATCCGGCGGCACACGCCGAGGCAGCGGCAAGGGGCGCCGCGCACAGGCTGAGAGCGGCAAACCCTCGACCGAAACGACCGCCGCCGACGAAGGCGACGCCTCCCCGGACGACGAGAGCGAGTAGCCTGCCCCCACCGGTTTTGTGTCTGCCCGGGCGCCGTGAGATCCTCGCGGCGCCCTTTCCGTGTAGAAGGGCGGTCCGGAAACCTGTGGAGGCCCAAGAATTTAAAGGCATTGTGATCGGCACGCTCTCACGAAGATACCGACCTGCCTATGATTCAAGCCTCGGCGGTCCCCCGGAAGGGAGAGATCGACATCGACCCGAAGTACGAGGAACGGCTGGAGGATCTCCTCTCGCAGTGCCGGGCCCACCTTCCTGCGGTGGAGGAGGACATGATTCACCGCGCCTTCCGGCTCAGCTACTGGGCACACCGTAACGACTGGCGCGAGTCCGGTGAGAAGTACGTGAGTCACCCGCTTCGGGTCGCCACAATTGTGGCCCGGGACATTGGACTCGACGACACGAGCGTGGCTGCGGCCCTGCTGCACGACGTCGTGGAGGATACCGAGCTTTCTTTGGAGCTGATCGAAGACGAGTTCGGGCCGACGATGTCCAACATCATCGACGGCCTCACGAAGATCGAAGGCGTCTTTAGCAGCCAGAAGCTGGGACAGGCGGAGAACGTGCGCAAGCTCATGCTGTCGATGGCGACGGACCTCCGCGTCATCCTGGTCAAGTTTGCGGACCGCCTCCACAACATGCGCACCATCGAGGCGCTCCCGCGCAAGAAGCAACTCCAGAAGGCCAGCGAGACGCTCGATCTGTTCGCGCCGCTTGCGCACCGCTTCGGGCTTTTTACCATCAAGAGCGAGCTGGAAGACCTGTGCTTTAAGATCCTTGACCCCGAGGCCTACCATCATATCGTAGACCGGCTGGAAGAGATGGCCGAGCAGCGAGAGGCCTACATCGCCGGGTTTATCGATCCGCTGGCCGAGCACCTCGAAGAAGAGGGCTTTGAGTTCACGATCAACGGACGGGTGAAGAACGTCTACTCCATTCACCGCAAGATGCAGCGGAAGAATAAACCGATCGATGAGATCTACGACATCTTCGCGATTCGGGTCATTTTGCAGAGCGACGGAAAAACGGGCAAAGAGGACTGCTGGCGTGTCTACTCGTTGGTGACGGACCTGTACAAGCCGCTGCCGGAGCGCTTCCGCGACTTCATTTCGGTCCCCAAGTCCAACGGCTATCAGAGCCTGCACACCACTGTGTTTGGGCCGGGGGGGCGCCGGGTGGAGGTGCAAATCCGCACCCAAGAGATGCATGAGGTGGCCGAGCGCGGCGTGGCGGCCCACTGGAAGTACAAGGAGGGCACCGAGAACGTCGACGAGGAGATGGAACGCTTCCTGGAGTGGGTGCGCGACCTGCTCGAAAACCCGGAGCCGGAGGAGGCCACGGAGTTTGTCA
>ERZ1034547.142-NODE-142-length-18714-cov-35.941905_pt1 | contig 18714 bp, 19 predicted proteins | sample MGYA00520642_ERZ1034547 | MGnify/ENA primary metagenome ERZ1034547 (study PRJEB33760, sample SAMEA4777713) | hypersaline lake metagenome | biome: hypersaline environment; feature: brines | place: Spain | collected 2012-08 | depth 0 m ... | reverse complement strand
AATCATCTGGTAACGTTTCCCGTCGAGATTCGATTACTGAAAAGAGATCATCAAAGACCGTCTTTGGCAATTCATCATCAGTCATATGCTATTATTTTCGTCAGATGAAGAAGAATCGTCCGATACACACCTGAATCGCCTCGGCATCAAACCGCATGGTATTTGTCTTAATTTCATATGGACAATTGCTCAAAAAAGGCATCACACAGAGATATGATCGTTTGGGGGAAGGGTTCATACTGCATGAAACTGTTCAACGCCCATCACGATTCGATTGATCAATCAGTTGATACTGCTGTGTCAACATTGTTGTTTTGATTGGCAAAAAACGCGAGATCATGAATTCGACTGTCCGGTGTCAACTCCGGGTGAAATGCAGTGGCAACGACCGCACCATCTTGGACAGCAACCGGATTGTCCTCCCACTGTGCAAGCACTGTCGCGTCCTCACCGGCAGCGTCGATAACTGGTGCGCGAATAAAGACCGCTGGGAATGGTTCATCAAGACCGTCAACATCGAGTGGTGCTTCAAAACTATCGATCTGCCGACCGAAGGCGTTTCGATCAACTGTGACATCAATAATATCAAGCGTCTCAACACGATCATCCTTCGCGTCACGAGCAGCAATAATCAATCCGGCGCATGTGGCAAGAACAGGTTTTCCAGCTTCAACGTGAGCTTGAATTTCAGTATCAATTCCTTCCCGATCTAGTAACCGTGAAATAGCTGTTGACTCGCCACCAGGAAGCAAAAGAACGTCGCAATCAGGAACAACACCGGACTGTCTAATTTCAACAATCTCAACGGATATGCTGTGAGATTCTCCAGCACGACGGATAGCTGCTGCATGTTCAGAGACATCGCCCTGTACTGCGACGACACCAGCTTGAATCATATATATACGATAGATTCACAATGACAAAAGATGTCCGTTCAAACGTGTATGACAGAATTATAAAAATCCAATGGGTTTAGCCATGACTGAATCTCTGTGGCGTTCAAATACAAGACGCTGCTACCTAGATTGCAAGTGCATTCAGTACAAGCACACCTACCCCAAAGAGCACACCAAATGCAACGACTGTCTTCGGGTCAATCCGTATTGAATTCCGATCTTCAGCGTCGAAATACCGTACAAGACCTGCACTGGACATTAATCCACCGGAATTTTGTCCGCTACTCATACATCTAATTAAATGATTTCATAGTCTAAATGTTTCGGCTTGTGAGGCATTTTACCAGTTGTTCACGGCGAATGCCACGGGGTTGATGTGATCCCGAGGCGGTTCACTCCTCATTTGTACTGTTCCGTCTTGATAACCGGCATAAAGAAGACCCACGTCCTCAGCTAACAGTCGTTGGTAATTTGACTTTTTATCTGAAGCGGAACACGCATACAGACGTTCCAAATAAACTGATTGTGAGCTTAGATCTAATCGTTGCTCAGAGTGTCACCGACTGGTCAAGACGGCACTCAAAGTGGATGTTTAATCGTCGACAGACGGTGTCACGGTGAAATATATCTCATATCTGGCTTGCGTAACAACTTTGTAACTCAATCTCTTAACTCTCTTGCTACATCCTGCGAGGGTACTGAGGTCTAGCCATTGCTGTCGAACCACAATCAGATTGTTGGAGTCAGTTATGGCAAAAAAGCCCTCTCGGGGATGTAGCAGTGTCGTGTCATAGTTTGTGCTGGTTGACGCGTCTGCCTGACATTTGGCTTGAGGTGTCGCGTCAACCAGCTCTCATTCCGTCTCATCGATGGAGACAGACGCCTACTCCCCACCGGGCGTTTGTTTCTCGGACAGAGCAGTGTCAAGTGCTTTGTGTTCTTCTGTTCCCCTCAGAATATCAGCTATCTCTGGATACCACCAGTCGGTGGTAATGTGACCACTATTTCTTTTCGACATCGTGTTCGTTTCATTTGGAACGCTTGATAGCGCGTTCCGATTCACATTCGAGTAACGAAGCTCACAGTCACAACATCTGTTGATGGAGCAATAATCCTCCACTGTCAGCGGTAACCCGAATAAAATCGGCTTTGAGACTATCCCGCAGTTCTACGTGTGGGCGCGTAGACACCCGCTACAGTGTTTATAGTCGCTCATAAGTTTGGACACTACTCACGAATGGAGTTGGACCCGAATCCCATTAGACAATTTCTGTTGTGTTACTGAAAGAGGATACGTATCAAGATACAATCGAATGCCCCAGACTTGGACATGACCTCAAGATGATTCATTGGCACCGATGGCACACAATTTATATTGGTCATTCATTATATATAGTGTATGAGTACGACCGAAGACGTGCTAGAGCATCATCTCGAAGTATTCGCCGCGAGAGATGTTGAGGCAACGATGTCAGATTATGCGGATGACGCAACTGTCATCACTCATGATGGGACGTATCACGGGACTGTGGAGATCAGAGAATTATTTGAGACGTTGTATGATGAGTTTGAAACAGCAGTCGAATTCAACTTACAAAGACAGGTTGTTGATGACGACTGCGCATATATCGTTTGGAATGCTGAAACTGACGAAAACGTCTATGAGTATGCAACAGACACATTCGTGATCAATGATGGTAACATTGTCACACAGACCCTTGCTGCAAAGATTGACCCGAAATAGCTGATGCTATCCGATGCATAGATACAGTATTTCAACGGTAGCGGTGGTCACGACACAATACCCAATTCGACCTGCCCAAGATGACGAGATAATATCTTAGATGTGTGGATACATATCTCGGTTACTATATTCCCTGTGAGATACACAGCCGAATGTTCACCACGTCGTCTATGTGAATCAACAGCCAGCTCACGCCGTCACTCTCAAATAACTCGGAGAAAAGCCAATCCGTGGTTTGAGTAACGAAGTCATCGGCTTTGAGATAACTTACCATCCGATAATTATTGCCCGGTTGGTGATCTGGAGTGAACAGTGGACAGTGTCGGCGAATGATCTCCGTGAAAACGAGTCTGGATGCTCTCTATATTGGCGGTGAAATGCAAATCTGTCATACACCATTCACAGGAGAGTTGAATTGAGGTTCTGCTTCAATTCTTCTGCATACTCCTCACGAATATTAAACATGTCCTCATGTTCTGACACCGACAGCTCACGCAGATCTTCTTCTGACATATCGAGTTTATTGATAGCCGCCTCAATAGTGGTAATCTTCAGCGTCTTCGCTGTTTGTTCGCCAAACCCGTCTACCTCTGCTATTTCATTAATTGAGGCATCAAGAATGTCGTTCAGTGTGACAAGTCGCTCCATCTCGAGTTTCCGAAGTCGTTTCTCACCAACACCTGTGAACATATCTGCATTGGCATCGAGCGTTGCACCACTGCTAAATATATTCTCAGAGGGTATATCATCCTCAAAACCGGGTTCAGGCGGTGTTGGACGAATATCTAATGGGTGGTATACCGTTACGTCCTGTTTTGTGCTAGTGCTGATGCTAGTGCTAGTACTAGTGCTACCGGACGAACCCTGTTCGACCTTTCTGTACTGTGTTTTTTGCTTGAGAAAGCGATAATCCACCATTGTTTTCAGTACGTCATGCACAGTCCGACTGCTTGCATCGACCTGATCTTCGATATACTGCTTTGTGAAACCATCTGTCGTCAGTGCAATGCGCCAAATACGGTCACGCCGGGTGTCTTTTGTCACAGAGCTTAGTTACTGTCTCGACAAGAATGAACATTATGCAGTTATCTGCATGGCTCGAAGAGTGAGATATCATCCACAGTCGCCGCTACAGTTATCTCAGTGTCAGTCTGGTTCCCATCTAAGCTGAACTACACTGCAGTAAGAGAGTGTTTGAGGCTGGCATCGTAATAATATATATGACCGACAAGGTGAATCAATCACCTGGCGTGGATACCCCCTCTCAAGATTTCGGTGATCACTGGGATAGTATTCTTACAGACATTGAAACAACAGCGACTCGGTATGATAATGACGGATGGAAATCACTGGCGCTTCATCCGGGGCATATCACCCCGCTCGCCGGGAAGCCAGATAACCTATGGGGATTCGATGTGCTTCTGCCTGACGATGAGTTCGCCACACTTGAGAACACGATCGCTGATGTCACTATCACCGATTATGAACTATTCTCAACAGAGGCATCTGGTGGGGTCTTCTTAATGAGCGTAATGCGTGCAGAGTCTGAAACTGTGGCGATCATATTCCCACTGTACTACCGCCTCGGAGATGATTCTATCTCAGCACTCAAGACACATACTGCAAAAACGGGTAGCGTAAGAACGTATCTCCGTCGGCTTGAAAATGACAGACGTATCGAGTTCCAATATGATAAGCCGGGGTTGTTTTTTCCTTCACAGCTTTGAGGCGCTTATCACCCTCCGATTCCTCACAGAGCGACCAGAGTGAGTGAGTATGACGGAGAGAAACCTTTTGTCCCTCCCAGCTAGATTGAGAACAGACACAGTAGGTGTCTCAACATCACTGTGGCAGAGACAAGCAGTCACTCAGTGACGAAGATGACACGCAGCAGAGTGATGTGTCTTATTTGAGTGCTCTGGACGATCATGCTCGCATACCGTTTCAAATCGATCACGAAGTGTTTCAATTGCTGCTTGTCGATTACCGTCACGAAGTTCAGCACGGGCGGTCTTGACCGCAACTGCATTGTCTCCATGTAATGATGAGCTAATCTCACCTGGCCAGACTGAGTTAGCTGTCATACTCTGTTGGCTCGGCGTGCCCGCATCTGCTGTGTTTGATGTTGTGCTATCGACGTCGGTAGCTGTGAGGGTTCCAGCTTCAATCCGCTCTCGAAGATCCATTACCTCGCGATAGGCAGTTTGATCGATATCAATATCGGTCGGTGGAATCACCACGGGACAGCGAGTCCGAAACCGACAGCCCGACGGCGGATTACGAGGCGAGGGAACATCATCTTCGAGTGTCGTTATCTCACGATCAGACTCACTGAGACGTGCACGCGGGACACTTTCTAACAGTGCCTTCGTATATGGATGCTGTGGGCGCTCAAAAATAGCCTCAGTTGGACCAATCTCCGCGATATTACCAAGATACATCACCGCAACACGATCAGACACATAACGCACGACGGAAAGGTCATGTGCGATAAACAAATATGCCAGTCCAAAATCAGTCTGGAGATCAGCTAAGAGATTCAGTATTTGCGCCTGTACTGACACATCAAGCGCTGAGACCGGCTCATCAAGTACGAGAAAATCCGGTTCGACTGCGAGTGCACGTGCAATCGCGATACGTTGTTGCTGACCACCCGAGAACTCATGTGGATATCTATCATACTGGTCTGCTGAGAGCCCGACCCGTTTCAACAGACTTTTTGACCGATCACGTTGTTCATCTTGAGTGCCGACATCGTGTACACTGAGTGGTTCTCTGATAATCTGACCGGCAGTCATTCGAGGATTTAGACTTGCGAATGGGTCCTGAAAGACCATTCCTGTTCTTCGTCGGAAGTTTTTGACCTCTGTATCAGAGAGGTCACCGATCTTTTTTCCATCGAATTTAACCGTTCCACCGGTCGGGCTACGAAGCGCCAGGATCGTTTCGCCAGTGGTCGATTTCCCACATCCAGACTCACCGACTAACCCAAGTGTCTTACCTGCTGTAATCTCAAAACTGACCCCATCGACAGCTTTGATTGGTGGTGATGTACGACGAAATAATCTATCAGGGAGTGTCTTTGTGCTCGTATAATGTTTTTTGAGATTCTCGACACTCACCAACGTGTCCTCACTCACGGTTCACCCTCTCCGCTTGGCGTTTTCGAACTCGGATTCGCGTCCGCGTCCGCGTCCGCGTCTGCGTCTGCGTTTGCGTTTGCGTTTGTCTCCGAACTTATTGTCTTAATTACATTTTTGATTGGATTGAATATATCTTTTGTATTATCTGCGCTCGTGTTTTTGGAATCGTCGCTGTCGATGTCGCCGTCGCTGTTAGAGTTGGCGTTGGATATCGATACCGATGCGTCGGGATCATATCCTCGCTGCGCTAAGACACACTTCACGCCATGTCGATTTTCGGTATCATCTTCAAGTACGGTCCCTGTGTCAGCGTCAAACTCTGGAGGGGGATCAAGACAGGCTTCCATCGCTTTGGGACATCGATCCGCAAAGTAACATCGTTCACCCATCTCTTCATCAACGAGACTTGGGACGCTGCCTGCAACGGGCTCGAGCCGTGCGCCTGGAGTATCAATATCCGGCACACTGCCGAGCAGTCCCTTCGTATATGGATGGACTGCGTCTTCGAAGATATCCGCAAGTGACCCCCGTTCAACAATCTCTCCAGCGTACATGACGCCCACTCGGTCACACATTCGCGCTATGACTCCAAGATTGTGTGTAATGAGAATAACACTCATATCTGTCTCCGCTTGTATCTCTGATAATAACGAAAGAATCTGTGCCTGAATAGTCACATCAAGTGCAGTCGTCGGTTCATCCGCGACGAGAACATCCGGCTCACCAGCCAGCGCTTGAGCAATCATTGCCCGTTGAAGCATTCCACCAGAGAACTCATGTGGATAAGCCTCAGCCCGCTCAGTCGGGTCAGGGATGCCAGCCATGTCGAGTAATTCGATTGCACGCTGCTTACTCTCCGTGCTCACATACCCGCGATGTGGAATCAGACTGTCAACCACAAACCGCATGAGACCATACTGTTGAGTCCGCGTCGAGACCGACCGTGGGTTTGTCGAAGCCCGGCGTTGTGCCTCGACAGCTTGTGCAATCTGCTCACCGACAGTCACAGAGGGATCCATACTTGACATTGGGTCCTGGAAGATCATACCAAAAGATGGTCCTCGAAGCGCTCGTCGCGTCTCTGCATCGAGCTCGACGAGGTTGACAAACGCACCATTGCTCTCATCAACCCCAACCGCATCAGCTAATGCGGAATCACGGTACCAAATTTCACCACTCGTGATTCGTCCGGGAGACTCGATTAATCCCATGATTGTGTGGGCTGTCACCGACTTACCTGACCCTGATTCACCAACAATCCCGAATGTCTCGCCATCACGAACAGTGAAGGAAATATCTTCGACAGCATTGATTTGTCCTGTTTCGGTCAAAAATCGTGTTGAAACATTACAAACACGAAGGAGATCGTGAGTGCTCATGAATTCAAAGTCCTCCCTCGCTTTCACCCTCAATGCCTGGGTCAAGTGCATCCCGGAGCCAGTCACCGATGAGATTCACACCCATCACAGCAATGACAATACCAACACCAGGAAGCGTTGTGATCCACCATGAGGTTGCCAGATATTGTTGCCCCTGTGAGATATCGAATCCCCACGACAGCGTGGTACCGGAGAACCCAAGATACGCAAGTGAACTCTCAAGGAGAATATTTGCGGCGACAAGAATCGTCGCGAGAATTAAAATTGGGGTCAACGCATTCGGAAGCACGTGCCGGGTCATAATGCGAATATCACTTGTTCCATAACTGCGTGCAGCTTTGATATACTCCGCTTCAACAATCGAGAGCGCTTCGCCCCGAGCAACACGCGCAATCCACACCCAGTTGACCAGTCCAATAACCAGGATTACCATCCCAGGAAGTGTGAATGTCGCTGGCATTGTCGCTGATGCGATATTGAAAACGACCCATGGATCAGGGACCGTGACAGCAATCCGACCGAATAGTCCAACAAGTGATATTGCAAGCACGAGGGAAGGAAATGCGAGCATAATATCTGCAAAACGCATGAGTGTATCATCAACAAGACCACCATAGTATCCTGCTATGAGACCAATTGGTGCTCCAATCAATGTAGCTAGTGCTGTGCCGAGAACGCCAACAAGCATGGAAGTCCGTGCGCCGTAGAGTACTCGTGAGAGCATATCGCGTCCCAGTGGGTCTGTCCCCAGTGGATACGTCCACGTTGCATTGATCTGTGTTCGTTCAGTTATCGTCGTGACTGACCCATTCACCATCTGTGTTGTTGTTGTTGTCGTCACTCGACTGAGTCCAACTGGGGGTAACAGTTTCTGATCAAGATGCTGCACATTTGGATTATGCGGCGCGAGGAATGGTGCAAAAATAGCCATTCCAAGAATGACAATAAATAGACTGACACCAAGCTTGGCAAGTGGACTCTGACGCAATTCTCCGACCAGATTCTGCCATGTCCGCGGTGAAAGCATTACACTGTTACCTCCGGATTCAAGTATGCATATATCGCATCAACGACTGTATTAACGATCACAAAACCAGCCCCGACGACGACCAGACATCCTTGGAGGATGACCCATTGTCGAGCGTTGATAGCATCGATCAAGAGACTTCCAAGTCCAGGCCATGCAAATACACGCTCGGTTATGACTGCCCCACCAATGAGCGTCCCGAGTTGGAGACCAAGGACGGTCACAATTGGCACAAGCGTATTTTTTAATGCATGCCTGAAACGCACCAATGTCTCCGGCGTTCCCTTTGCTCGAAGTGCTGTAATGTATTGCTTGCCGAGTTCATCTAACATGCCACTTCGAGTGAGTCGAGTAACAAGCGCTGTAAAATACGTCCCGAGCGTTACAGCTGGGAGGGTGATATGAGATAGCCACCTAAGCATAACCTGTGGGCGTCCGCTCAAAAGGTATCTTAGCGCGTCAACAAGCAATAATGGAGTACCGTTCACCCGAGCCATTCCTCCTGTTGGGAAGATATCAAATTGTACTGCCAACAAAAGCGTCAACATCAGTCCGAGCCAGAAATTCGGCGTTGAAATACCAACTAACGAGAATGTTGTCGCTGCGTAGTCAGTTGGCTCGTGACGGTTCGTTGCACTGATCACTCCGAGTGGAATCGACAAAGCAACTGCAACAAGGGTAGCTGCAACGGCTAACTCAAGTGAACGCGGGAGTGCAGCAAACACCTGACTACTCACACTCGTTCCAGCAGCAAACGACTGCCCCATATCGATATTCGGGGGGAGTAATCCAACTACATACTCAATATACTGCACGTATAGCGGCCTGTTGAGCCCGTATTCCATCGCAATCTCCTCTCTGAGCGCTTGTGATGCGTCAAGCGGGGCGATGAATGTCACTGGGCTTCCAGGTGTAATATATCGTAATGTGAACACGACAGTCACAACTCCCCAAATGACAACGACACCCTGGCTCGCGCGCTTTAGGAGAAAGCGTGAGTACCCCATTTATTCGGATGAACTGATTGAGTATGCATCAATCCGCTCATCATTCCTCGGCTGCCAGTCAATCCGATTCGTTGAGCCGTAAACACCAAATTGTCGATTCAGGAAAATCCAAGGCGCCTGTTCGTGACTGAATGCATTCGCTTGTTGAAGGAGTTGCTCACGTTGTTCGCTCTCGGCTGTTTGGTTTGCCTCAGTAATAAGACTATCAAGCTGATCAGATTTAAATGAAGTCAATACTCCATCGCTCGTGAGTGTCGGATTAACTGTTTGTGAGGCATCGAATGTTGCATTCCCCCATCCGATAAGATAGAACTTCGGTCCGGTGGTGATATCACCATCAGTGAGTTCCGAGGCAAGCGTATTGAAATCCCGTTGTTTGACGTCACAGGAGACATTCGAGAGATCATCAATCATTCCAGCAACAGCCTGTGCAATCTGGAGGTCTTTGAGATATCGTCCTACTGGTGTATGTAAGGTCAGACTCGCTCCTGCATGTCCACTTTCCTCAATAAGTCGTTCAGCCTCAGCAGGATCATGTGCATACGGTTCAATGTCGTCGTTGTATCCAAAGAACGGTTGTAGGGTTGGTTGACCAGTCTGCTCACCAAACTCCTGGAGTACATCCGTGATGATACTTTCCAGATCGACTGCAAAATTCATTGCCCGGCGGAATGAGAGCGAGGAAAATGGCTCAGCATTGCTTCGCATCCCATTGTAAATAATTCGCGTGCTGCCGACTGCATTCACACTTACGCTCTCACTGCTGTCAACTCGGTTGACTGATTGAGGTGGTACATTGACAATAATATCAGTCTCACCGGCAATGAGTTGATTCACTCGTGCACTCGCTTGCTGTGCAGATGTGAATGTGAGTTGAGTCACTTCCGCAGGCTCGCGCCAGTATTCATCATATCGGTCAAATGTCACCTGCACGTTCTGCTCATACTCAGCAAGTTCGAACGGTCCTGTCCCGTTCATATTCTGTGCGACATATGATGACTCGTTCTCCTCTGTCCACGCTTGCTCGACAACATCACAATAGATTGCAAACTCAGCGAACACGATTGGATTGAGACCGTCCGAGAGGACATCGACAGCCCGCTCGTCATCAACGACCTCTGCACCAGTAACGCCACCGAGCTGTCCGGCTTGTGGACTCGTGAATCCAACATCATCATCAACCATCCGATTTATTGTATATGCAATGTCCGCGGGCGTTAGTTGATTATCCGTCTGTTGGAATGTTGGCCCTTCTCGGATGCTGAATCGAGCCCGACCCGGCTCCACGCGTCGCCATTCTGTCGCAAGCATCGAGACGATTTGTCCCTGCCGGTTTCGGGATATAACACCTTCATAGCACTGTCGCATCACGATGTCCGCTGGAATGTTTCGGTGGTCATGCGGATCCAGTGTGTCGGGCATCTGACCCTGTGTGATTGTCACAGGAAATTCCTTACTCCCTGTCGTTGATTCGTCGGTGTCTGCTGCTGTCTCGCCTGATTGAGACGTACCAGCCGTCTCATCTCCCCCTTCAGCTCCTCCGCCTCCGCCACTGCTGCCACATCCGGCGAGAGCAGCAGTTGCTGTGGCTGTACCCGCGAGCTTTACAAATGATCGTCGATCTATATCCCTCTCACGACTCTCGTCTGACACAGTACCGACATTATCTTGATAAGAGTAAAAAAGCTGCGTACGCTGTCTGTTGACTGCGTGAAATGAGCCGTTTATGAACTATGTCATGTACTTAAACCCGGAAGGATCTCGCCGCTGTGGTTCACATTCAGAGTACCACTCCTCGGAATCTCTCCTGTGAATAGATCAGGTAAGCTTCTTGAACACACACAAACCTCACAGCCAGAGGACGTCACCGCATGGTGTCACACAGCATCAGCATCAGCATCAGCATCAGCAGACAAAGTTCATCCCTCAGTCTTCGATATCACAGTCATTGCCAGTGTGAGTCTTGTCACTCAAACCAACTGGAACAGAACAGAGCATACACTTCCGTTTTCAACTCTGGTAAGTACGGTTTTGCAGACAAGCACACATCGCATGGTCATATTGCCAACCACTGTTGAACACTCGAGAACTTACACCGACATACTCAATCATCCGTTGTCTTCTGAAGAGTCACGATCTCTACCACGTCGAAATCCTCGGCTCTCGGCTCCCATCTCCTATCGCATGTTCACTGATTAATTGTGAACGCACTAACGACTCCGACTACACTCAAGTTCAATCGATATCATGGAGAGATGCGGTATATCGTCTGAGTCAATTCATCAACTAGATGGAATTCGCACTAAGCGCTGAGCGCTGAGCGCTGTCAGTCCCCGCGATTCTTCCTAAGAAAGAATTCGACGGCTCAATACTTCGGTGCAGTGTATTCAGGAGATTATTATACCAGCGTTTAGCGTTGATAACCGGCTATCTCCACTGACTGTCAAGTCGATATGCGAAAATATTATTTTAATTACCTTTCTGTCGGTGTGTCCTAACAATCATAATATTACTATGTTTTATGACCAGAGATAATGTTAGTACTTCGATTTGTTTTGACTACCGACTATATTTTTTAATCATAAATACAATACCAATAAATGCATCTTACAAATAATATATATCCACAGTATTTTTGATTCCAGAAAATTATGTACAAATGAAATCATCATGACGAAAAGAAACCCGCAATCGATTGCTGTTGACCAGCGGGGACGGGAGTCCGACTCAAAACAACGAATCGCAATCGACTCCCTGTCCTTTTGGATGAATGAAACATCGACTTTCCACCATTTTAACCGGACGAGCAGGCATAATCATGAGTTATAAAGTTCTCATTACATTCGATCTGCCCGACACTGACGCATTCCCATCGGTGCTCATTGAGGCGCTCACAGCGACAGAGGTAGTCGCACTCGGACATTATAAACTGCCAGAGCAGACTCCGCCGGGGGCAGCACGCGATCAGCTCGAAACAGATACTCGTAAGACGCTCACTGACCTCATTCGCCCATTTCACAACGCAGATATCCCTGTTCAGACACGACTCGTGTTCAGCAGCGCTCGGGAGAAGGCAATTGACCGTGTCGCTCGTCAGGACGACTGTGACGCGATTCTGAGCACAGGTGAAGTGAATTCGCTTGACCGACTATTCGTCGCGCTCGGAGACGGACCGGAGTTTGACCGAATCCTTTCATTTGTTGCTGATTTATTGGCTGCAGTCGACGCGTCGGTCATACTATTCCATACCCGTGAGGAGACGCTCACGAATGCCACGGACCAACTTGTCAAAAGAGGCGTTGATTCTAATCGGATCTACCAGCAAGTATCAGGAGGCGATAATGTCAGACAGCGTATCGTTGAATTGGAGGACAAATGTGATCTTCTCGTCATAGGTGAAGGGACCCCAGATCCCCTCAATAAGACTCCAGTTCTTGAAACCGCCTCGACTAAGATGCCCCTCAATACGAACGACCCTGCATTCATTATCCGGAGTCCTACCCAATCATGATCTCGGCTGGCACAGGCACATTCGATACATATCCTGGACATTCTGAGCTCTGTGGTCTTGTTATCCATCTCACTGCAGTCCTCAAAAATGATATTTGGACCGACATGTTGCACCGACGAGGCATATAATGGGATCGGAACAAGACACTCGATCACCAGCCGCAAGCCTTGGACTGCTGGATGCGACAATGGTTGGTATTGGTGCGATGATCGGTGCGGGGATTTTCGTTCTGACCGGGCTCGCAGCCAGAATTGCCGGTCCTGCAGCGCTTCTTGTGTTCGTTCTGAACGGCGGCGTTACCCTCTTTACCGCGTTATCGTACGCCGAGTTGGCGAGCGCAATCCCAAAAAATGGTGGCGGATATGCGTACATTCGTGAGACGTTTTCCGCACCCATTGCGTTTGTGATGGGCTGGACCCGATGGTTCACGTATATGGCTGCCGGCGCACTGTACGCACTTGGATTCTCCTCGAACTTTATCGAGTTTATCCATCTTTACTGGGGCGGTCTGCCGGCAGGACCAATCTGGCAGGTCGGTTACGCATTGCTCGCGGTTGTTTCATTCGTGATGCTAAACGCACTCTCGACGGAAGCCAGCGGTGGCGCAGAGACGCTTGTGACGCTGGTCAAGATCGGGATTCTCATCGTGTTCATCTTCTTCGGTATCAGTGCTGTCTCGTCAGCGACGTTTTTCGGAATTGATCCGGGGGCTGCTCCGACAGTGTCTGATTTCTTCTCGAAGGGCGCCACAAAAGTTCTCCCGGCAATGGGATTGACGTTTATTGCGTTTCAGGGATATGATCTTATTGCGACGGTCACCGAAGAGGTCGAGAACCCAAAGAAGAATATTCCACGAGCCATCTTCATCAGTCTCGGCGTCACGGTGTTGATATATCTCTTAGTCGTCGGCGTTGCAGTCGGGACACTAGGGGCTCCTCGACTCGGCAGCGCAAAGGAAAAAGCCGTCGTTGAAGCGGCGATTAGCTTTATGCCTGATGTTGCATTCTTTGGAGCCTCAATCGGGGCTGCGCTTATTGCATTCGGTGCTGTCTTCTCAACAATCAGTGCGCTCAATGCTGTTGTCATCGGTTCAAGTCGTGTGGCGTACGCGATGGGGCGAGAAGGTCAATTGCCCGAACGGCTCGGAAATATCCATCATAAATACGGAACGCCGTATTCGGCGTTAATGGCGAGCGCAGCAATCATGCTCGTTGCGACTATCGTTGCTCCAATTAGTCTTGTCGGCAATCTTGCGAGTTTATTCTCACTACTTGGATTTATTGTAGTGAATCTCGCGGTGATTAAGCTTCGACGAGATCAGCCGAATCTGAATCGACCATTCGAGATTCCGTTCTATCCCGCACCGCCGATTCTCGGTTGTGTGCTCAATTTAGTCCTTGCTATATTCATTTCATGGGTAACATGGGCTGTCGCAGTCGGATGGTTACTGGTTGGGGCAGTTATCTACGTTGGGCTTAATTCAGAGCGGACTCGTACTGTGCTTTCGAATACTCAATCGACAGATGCAGAGACTACCCCTATCGAGGACTCAACGATGAGCGAGACAGTCGAAGAGGATTGAATAATTAGCATAATGATACAAATACATACTATCAGCACATACGGACTTCAGACTCATTCATGAGCAAAGATCTTCAGATCGTTATTGTCGGTGGCGGCCGCGTCGGGTACCATACAGCACAGCGATTGAGCAACCGTGGTCATGACCTTGTCATCATTGAGCAGGACAGTGACCGCGTCCAGTTTCTGAGCGATCAGTACATCGCCTCCGTAATCCATGGAGACGGTGGTCGTCCAAGTGTACTCAGAGAGGCGCAATTGGAGCGGAGCGACGTCATTGCAGCGCTAACGAGTCACGGTGCAATGACGAACGTCGGAATCTGTATGACCGCACAACGAATCGCCGCCGATATCAAAACAGTCGCCCGAATCGACCATGGCGAGCATGAGGAGTTCGAACAGATCGTCGATGCTGTTGTCTATCCTGAAGAACTGGCTGCTCACACGGCTGCCAACGATATTATCGATGTCAGCGGCGGTGGGGTCCGAACAATCGAGGAGGTCACAGACCGGCTGGAGCTTATTGAGATAGAGATCGCCGAACGAGCACCAGCAGCCGGGAAGTCACTGGATGCTGTCTCCTTCCCGCAAGGAGCAGTTATTGTAGCCGAGCAGCATACAGGCGCGTTCCCAGGACCAGACATGATACTTGAACCTGGCATCCAATACATCCTGGCAGTCCAACCGGATGTGACTGATGAGGTCGTTCGACTCCTCCGAGGGTAGAGGTAGCCTGCTTGCGATTCACCCACTCGTCAGACTCACTGTCGCTGCCAGCGCTGCCTCCGGCGACTCTCTCAAATCGAATGCACGCTCTCAAATCAACTGTAAGTCGAACGAGCATGGTATCACAACGTCTTTGCCCAAATAACCGATAAATAAGATCGTGACCTATCGACCCGACGAGATCGATCGGCGGATCCTCTATTATCTTGGGGCGAACGCAAGAGATACGTCCGCACCAATGATTGCCGAAGAGGTAGATGTCACCCCAGCAACAGTCCGTAATCGTATCAATCAGCTGGAAGAAAGTGGAATTATCCGTGGCTATCACACCGATATCAATTATGAGCAGTCAAACGGAAAGGTAACCACACAATTCACCTGCACCGCTCCCGTCGGAAAGCGATCGACGTTTGCCGACAAAGCAGCAGCAACCCCAGGAATCATCCATGTGCGGGAACTCCTCGCTGGACAGGATAATCTTGTAATCACCGCTGTCGGCGAGGATACAAATGATATCAATCGTATCGCTCACCAGCTATCGGCTGCCGGATTGAGTATCCAGCGTGAGGATATCGTTATTGATGAAAGATTTCAACCGTACCATCGATTCGCCCCTGAGGAGGATCGTGCTCCATCTGCGGTTACTGATTTCCAAGCTGTCGCAGGTGGCGGTGAGCTTGTTGAATTCACCGTTTCAGAAACCGCTGGTATTGCTGGAATGACCCTTGCAGACGCTCACCGCGAAGGACTACTACCAGAGAAAGTCCTCGTTGTGGGGATTGAGCGTGATGGATCTCATATCACGCCGAATAGTGATGCAGAGATTGAGCCGGGGGACCTAGTCTCAGTGTTTTCACCTGAGGCGCTTCCGGAACAACTTGTCACTGCTTTCGACAGCGATACACGATCCGCTTCCGAGCAGGCCTAAAGGAAACAGCGAGAGTTCCACGGGTCACCTCACCTGACCCGTGGGTGAATCGCGTACACTCGCCTAATGGTCCGTCTCCTTCTCCTTCTCCTCGATGTATCGAACCACGTCCTCGGAAACTCCACCTGTCGTCCCGACATCGTAGCCATCTTTCCACAAGCCACTTCCACAAAAATACCGCTGTTTGATTTCCGGGTGACCTTTCAGAATCGTTCTTCCCGAGTAGCCTGTGAACTGCTTGGCAATCTCGGCAGGACTCCATTTCGAGTCAGCCTCCACGAACAACTGAACGTGGTCAGGAGCAATCTCCACTTCCACTGACACAATCTCGTGACCGAACCGTTCAGCAATCCCTTCGAACAACTCCGCAAGTTCGTCTCGAACTAACTCCAGCATCCCGTGGCGGTACTTCCGACACCACACGAAGTGATACTTACACAAACTAATCGAATCTGCATGACTTCCGTACTCTTCTATTCTAACCTTTACTTTTATTATCACTTAATTTGACACTCAAACTATGGGTATTGAAGAAGTCACGAAGACCGCACGTACCCGACTCTGCAGAGAGTCTGGTGAGCGGTCGTGGCTCAAAGATTCCCGTTACACCGCACGAGACATCGCCAACGATACACTCCGACTCAAACAACAAGGCTACACCAAAACCGAGATTCAACGCGAGGTTGACCGTGATGGATTTCTTCGGAACAACAAGTGTGCAGTCGTCGGGAAAGCCCTGCAAGCGTGGGACTCTTACAAAAAACTCCTCGAGTGGTGGGACGACCAAGACGATACCCACGTCGGGAAACCGTCGCCACCAGCCACAGACAAGAAAGGAGCATACCCGCTCGTCATGGCACACACCGAAGGCTATTGACTCACCTACACCTACACCTACACCGACGAAGACGAAGACGAAGACGAAGACGACCGCGTTCAGTTCCGTGTGAGTCCGAAACCATACAAGAAGGTGAAAGGACATCTTCGAGGACGACCGGAAGACCTCAACCTCATAGAGTCCGCCTTAACAAAAGATGAGTGGTCGTTGGGACAGGCCGAACTTCTGTACCGAGATGGGGTGTACTACCTACACGTCACGGTTAAAACAGAGGTAGAAGTGCCTGAACCCGAAGACGCTGACACACTTGTCGGCGTCGATATTAACGAGCGCAACATCGCTCTCACCGCTGTTAATCGCGAGACGATGGATACGGATACGCTCGGAACACTCGTGCTGGACTACGGCTCTGTGAAAGCCGAACGCCAACGCTACCACACCATCACGAAACGCTGTCAAGAACACGGTCAACACTCCATCCACAATCAACTCGGTGTGAAAGAAGAGCGCTACACCGAGTGGATTCTTCACCGAATGTCCCGAGTCGTGGTGGAGTTCGCCCAACAGTTTTTGAACCCAGTCATCGTGTTCGAGGACCTGAGCGAGATTCGAGACGCCATCAACTACGGCACGTAGATGAACCGTCGGTCGCACAAACTGCCGTTCCACAAGTTCGAGCAACAGGTTCGCTACAAAGCGACATGGAACCAGATTCCGTGTGAGATAGTTGAGTCGCCGTACAATTCGAAGTCGTGCTCGAGTTGTGGTTCGAGTCATCGGGGATATCGTCAGGGTCGGCGGTTCCGGTGTAGGAATGATTCGTGTGAGGTTCAGCAAGACCATGCTGATCGGAACGCAAGTGTAAATGTGGCGTGGAGAGCGTGGGCGTGGGCGAAACATGCTGGCGTAGATGTTGAATCGGGTAATTACCGGACTCGCAAAACCCAACCGTTTGTTCGGAAGGTGAGCCTGTCTGGGTCGGGGCGTTCTATAAACCGCCCAGCCTCATCCCGTGAAATCGCTTCGCGTGGAGTGCTTACGACGTAGGCTGAGGGACTTAGAAAAGCCAGGGGTCACCCGACCCGTGGTCGTTTATGCTGATACTCTGAGAGATGTGATCCGCTCCAGGTTTCGGGGTGACTCGATTCAATCCAACTTAGCTCACCTCTACTGCAGTCAACTGTGAGTCCTAACGAATATGATTCAAAGAATATTGTCCTTGCAATATACAATTTGATACATGAACATATACACGGATTTATATGCTGACACTCTATCAGCTAGACCGTCATCAGACCGAAAGCCTCGGGAACAGGCTCAATCCGGTATCCGAACATACGTGTATCACGGTGATGGGATTTCGGATTCAATCTAAATGATGACTGTCTCTCCCGGACGAGTGTCATACTGGAGAGAAGCCCCACTCCGGCAGAAAATCATCCGCTGAACAGACCCAATCCCACTGAGGCTGTGGATACGCGCCGTCACAGTGGGTGATTTCGAATACTTGTGTTGGACAGCGGTGTATCTGTGAGTGTCAGCACATCGGTTGTGGTCCCGATGTAGCCGAGTGCCCGACAGGTGGCGGTTCGAGTATGAGCATGAGTGTGAGTGTCCGCCCACTTTAGAAACAGAGTGTGCTCTTCGGGGAACCAAACAACAAGCATTGGGCTCTCGTCAACGATGGAAGTAACTCCGAGTCCGGTGACAGTGATATTGACCGAAGCTCCTGTGGCACAACCAACACAGGGACTTCGCCTCGGTTGAGGAGAGGAGTACCGGGGGCGGAGATTTGTCACTCCCAAGAGACTGCCTAGTGACCGGTCACACACCGATTCCAACGGTGTGCTGGCTTGGTATTAGTATTGGGAGCCTGCAGACCCAAACCCAAACCCAAAGCTGACACTCCCAACCCAGCGAAGCGAACCGGAGCG
>ERZ1034547.139-NODE-139-length-19117-cov-9.432483_pt1 | contig 19117 bp, 23 predicted proteins | sample MGYA00520642_ERZ1034547 | MGnify/ENA primary metagenome ERZ1034547 (study PRJEB33760, sample SAMEA4777713) | hypersaline lake metagenome | biome: hypersaline environment; feature: brines | place: Spain | collected 2012-08 | depth 0 m ... | reverse complement strand
CGACCGTGGGCTTGTCGGGACCGTCGACGGCCACTACGAGTTCAACGCCGACTTCGACCGCCTCCACAAGTTCGCCCGTGAACTCATCCATCATCTCCATCGCCAACGCCTCAAAACCGTCGCCTCGAAGGGCACGATTCTCTGGGAAGACTACGACGAATCTCTCGCTCAAACCGAGACGGAGATAGACGCAGACGGATTCCACGAAACCGGCCTCCCTCGGTTCGCGGCGTTTGATCTCCAGTTCCTGCTCACCGGCCACCGCTACTACGTCTACTCCGAGGAACTCGACGCAGTCTCGCCGGCGGAGCTGTGTTGTCACACTCTCTTGATCGACAACGGTAGCCGCTACCGTTCGTACTGTCTCCTCTTGCTCAGCCACGTCGACGTTGACGAGGACGACCTCCGAACGCGATCTGCGAAGTACGACCTCGAAGACGAAATCAACGCCTTGCTCCGCTACCTCGAGACCCACGGCGAGATCCAGGACGATCGTCTCCCCGAGTGGGACGAGTTCCAGAAGTTGGCAGCTGACTACGAAATTGACCAGTGACCAATTTTGATTCCAAATGAATCCAGAGAGATTCCTCATCTCGAACCCCACATCTCAAAATTACTGAGAATTCATTTGTTAATCAGGTTAAAGTAGTAACGCTAAGGAATACTTTACAATGAAAATAGATACGAACAGTACCTCCGTTGATGGTATACAGATATCCATCGATCTACCACTCCAAGACGACCGTTTACTCAGTGGCGATGCGACAGCTGATATTCTTCTCTTTTTAACTCGACACCACGATGAATCGTTTTCGATGACAGACCTTGCTGACGCAATTGGTTACACGCGACCGACGATCACCAAGACGGTTGATACACTTTCTAGGAACGATCTCGTTATCGAAGAACACGACGGACCCCGCCGACTTGTCCAGATCAACCGTGACCGGCTCACCATCCCAGACCATCCATTCCTCGGAATTCCCCAGTCGGAGTTTCACGCGCCGGTACAGGATGCGACTGACCAACTCCGTACTAAACTTGATGACGTCCTCGCTGTCGTTCTGTATGGAAGCGTTGCTCGCGGTGAGGCTGACCGTCGCAGCGATATTGACATCTGGGTGTTGGTTCGTGAAGACCGGGCGAGCAACCAACGACAGGCGAACCACATCAGGCAGTCACTTGAGGAAGAGACGTTTGGCGGGGATCGATATGCGTTCGATATTGATGTTGAGTCTCTCCAAGGAATCCCGACGTACGCTGAGGAGCTCCAAGAAATTATTCACGATGGTATCGCAGTCTATCAAACAGATGAATTTGACACCGTCCGTAGTATGATTCTTCACGGTGATGGGTGATTCGGAGGCTCTCTGGGCGAACTCGTTCACTAGAGCTAATTTAAAGTTCAAATATTTCGTACTAACGAGTATGACTCCCCACCCCGTCACGGAGACACCCTCACATGATCTCGAAACGGGGATCAATCACCTCGCGACCGTCGGGCGGTTATTGGATCATCCAGAACTGGCGCGTGTCTATGTGTACACCTGCTATTACGGGCCGGTCACCCGCCCAGAGATCAAGGCGGCACTGGATATCCCAAAGACCACGGTCTACGATCACGTAGAAACGCTTGAAGCCCTCGGAATTGTCTCTCTGGCGGGAGATCGGCCGGTGGAAGTGACCGCAGATCCGGTTCGCATCACCACTAACGATATTGTTGTGACGCCGACGATCCTCCATGCTGTTGCACTCCAAGAAGTCGACGAAGATGTCTCATACTTCGTTGAGCGACACGGTGTTGGCAAACTTGCTGCTGCTGTCCGGCAGGCTGGACTCCATTATGCTGGTCAGATCACCCAGCGAATGGCCGCTGATCCACTTGGTATCCCAACTGGGGAAGCGACCAGTATTGTCCTCGCGCTGAAGCCCGTGCTCGGGGTTGGGCAGGAATACGATCCCTACTTCGACGTGATTTTTCCGGACATCTCGGATGACATCGGATTCGAGAGCGACCATGACGCGGCAGTACCTCGTCAGAATACCGAGTCGTGACTGAGTCCATCACAGCAGTCGACACAAACGAATTGGAGCATCGAAAAATAGTACCCACATCTATCGAATGGCTGTTCTAGACGAACTCACGGGATTCGAGTTCGAGGACGTCATAGAGGACGTCTTCCGTAATCTCGGCTACGAGAACGTCCGCCAGGCTGAGAAGACAGCCGACGAGGGACGGGACATCATGATGGAGGAGGTCGTTGACGGCACACGACGCGCGATCGTCGTCGAGTGTAAACACACGGGGACGGTCGGGCGGCCGGTCGTCCAGAAGCTCCACTCGGCGATCGCGACGTTCGACTTCGATGGCCCGAAACGCGGAATGGTAGTCACGACCGGACGGTTTACGAGTCCCGCCCAGGAGTACGCCGACCGTCTCCAACAAAACGACGACCCACACCCAATCGAGTTGCTTGATGGCGAGGATCTCCGGGAGGTCGCCGACGAGATCGGCCTTGACCTCTACAACGGTCGCATCGAGATTCTCTGCGACGAGACGCTTCGCCCTTACGACCCAGCAGCAGATGTCGACGCACCCGTCCAGGAAGCGTTCCGGGATATCGAGAACATCGAGGCAGCTGACGTCCCGACACCGCATTCGGTGGTGACCTTCCCACCGGTGGTCGCGGTTACCGCCGACACGAACGCCGTCTTCGAGACGTCGGTGGGCGTCATCCACCGGATCAACGACCGGACGGGATTCGTTGTCCACGCCGAACGCGGGCAGCCGCAGGTTGCGGACGAGGATGTCGCAACGCTGGTCACCGAGAACCTCCACGCGACGGTCGATCTCGATATCGACCAGTTCGGGGAGGTCTTCGACAATGTCGAGGAGCGCCGCTTCGGCCAGACCCAGACCGAGTACAAGGAGTGGGCCGTTGAGCGGCTCCAGGACTACCACACGACGACGGTGACCTACACGGGTGACAACAACGTCACGTACAACAAGACTTGTGAGCCGAACCGCTCGGACATCTCCGCCCAGTCGATTGAGCCGGTGTATCTCCCCGAGGTTCGACAGACGACCGAGCTCCAGGAGTACACCTACCCCTACGAGTACTACGCGGCAGGCCCGTCACGAGTGACCGTCGAGGACGGCATCCATCAGTGCGTCCACTGTGACACGAGCGGCGTCGATGAGACGTACACCTACTGTTCGAACTGCGGGGCCATCGCCTGTTCCAGCCACAGCAAGACCGAACGGCTCGAAGGCGAGCCGGTCTGTACGGGCTGTGCGGTGACCGAGCGGTTCGCGCTGAAGAGGAAGTACTTCTACGACGAGGAGAACCTCGAGACGTTCCGCGAGGAGTACGCTGAGATGCCGCTTCACCAGAAGGCGATGGAGAACAAGTGGCTGGCCGGGGGAAGTGTTGTCGCGACGCTGCTGGTCATCGTCGGACTACTCGTCATTGGCGGCATCATCTGAGCGGGCTACGCGTTCACGCCGGTTCAGCGACCACCTCTTCGAGCGCGTCCTCGAGCGACCCGTGGAACTGCCAGCTGGCCTGCTCGAAGGCCTTGTCGGTCGGGCCGTCCCAGCGGGGGAACGCGGAGTGACCGCTCACCTTGACTGTCCACTCGGTCGGCTCGTCGAACGGGTTCTCCGTCGGGAGTTCGACGACGTAGAGGTACTCCTCGTCGCCGTGGATGCCGTCGGCCGGATTCTCGACGCCGTGGCCCAGCAGGAACAGCGGCTGGTCCAGATGCTCCATATTGGACGGCTCGAGGAGATCCGCTGGCTGAGCCGCGTCGATCGTTCGCTCTGGGTCGCCATCCAGATAGAGGTCGACCGTCGAGAGCTTGTCGAGGAACACGAAGGTCGCCGCCGTGTAGCCCGGTCCCCGCTCTGCGCGGGTCGCATCGAGAAGCTCTTTCAGTTGTGCGAGATCCCGGAGGACGCTCCCGGGGTACCCGTCCGAATGCCGGTACACCTGCGCGACGTGGTCGGCGCTGTCACTTGTCTCACCGGTCTGCTCAACAGGTTGAACAAATCGGCGTTGGCTTCATGTCGACAGCTCTTCGCGAGCGACACGGATGTTACACTCGTGACTTGAATTGCCGTGTTGAACGTGTTCTGTTTGAATATGTCATATTCGGAACTTAATGGCCATTAAGATTACACTTACAATCGACGCGGAATAGCCTATACTGTGTCAATTCAGAGTCCCTGGTTGCCGACCCTATCCACGAGTTGTGACGAGTACACAGTGGTCGATTCTCCACATACACCCAGCGTAGGGTTCCTGAAAGACGGACTGGTGGTGATTGTGAATGAGCGATAGCGACGCAAAAGTCGCTAGTCTTGAAAAGACATCAACGGAAACGAAGATGGAGGACCGATCATCAATTGAAAAACAGGCCCATATCTGGGTAGCTCAAGCTTCGGGATTCACTTATCACACACTACGAGATGTCTCTCGAAGTTGGTCAGTTTTGGCGGTTGCCGTTGGACTGCCACCGATCATGTACCTTCTCGTGACCGCGACTCGATCCTTTGACCCGACTACGAAGGGATTGTTTGCGGTCGGCATTGCCGTCTTGGGCGCGATGATCGCTTCTCTTACTGTTTTCGGGAGTCAACTTGCCGTTGATTTGGAGGCGGATCGGTTCGTCGCCTACCGGTCGATGGCGGTCCGCCCTTCAGCTGATTTTGCTGGACGGGTCGTGGCCGGTTTGGTGGTAGCGGCGCTGGCACTCGTCGTTGGTCTCGGCGTTGGTGTTCTCGATAGCGCGCCAATTAGCGTCACAGGCGTACTCCCGGTCGTTGTCTCGCTCGCTGCGTTCCTCGGATTGAGTGTCGTGTTCATGGCCGTCGCTGTTCCTATCGTCGTCGCGGCGAATAACGAACAATACGCACAGTTCGTGTTGTCTCTAGTCGCGGTTTTTGCGTTCATGCTTACAGGGTACAATGGGATGCTCTCGTCCGTCGCAGTCCTCAGCGAATCAATAAGCGGGTTCCTCCCGAACGTCCTTGCGACACGCACGATAGCAGTTCAGCTCGTCACGAGCGAAAATATCACACGTGTCGGCTTCGCCGCGGAACGCGGCCGCCTCCAACCTCTCGTCGCCTACAGCATCGGCGCAGCACTATTGGGTGTACTTCTCACTCGATGGCAACTGTACGACAAGGGGATCCGGCCATGAACGACCCTGTTCTTTACGCCGAGGGCCTCAAAAAAGCGTTCGGAGGAGAGGTCGTGTTCGATGAGCTCAACTTGACTGTTGAGGCCGGTGAGGTCGTCGTCCTATTGGGACCGAACGGGACAGGAAAATCCGTACTCGCTTCCTGTCTCGCCGGAGGGCTGTCCCCCTCTGCGGGCATCGTCGAAGTTCCGGGAGGCAAACCAGGCACAACTCCTGGAAAAACGAGTTTCCTACTCCAAGATGCGTTGTGTCTCGACAGGTTAACTGGCCGGGAAAACATCTCGTTCTACGACCAGCTCAACCCGTCATTCACCACCCGGTGGCGAACGCTTGTCGATACCCTTGGTATCGACGACGATCTAGACGACCGAGTGGACCAGTACTCCGGTGGGATGCGTCGTAAACTCGAACTTGCTATCTCCCTGAGTGTTGAGGCACCGCTATACATCCTCGATGAGCCCACGGCCGCCCTTGACCTCACGACGGTGCGCGAGGTCCATCACCAACTGTCGAAACTCCGTGACCGCGGAAAAGCGATTCTCATGACAACTCACCTTCCGATGGACGCTGACGTGGCGGACCGGATTGTGTTCATGACTGATGCCGGTATCGTCGCAACAGGGACGCCGGCAGAGATCAAGTCCTCGGTCCCATCCGTCGTTGAGACCTCGCTGGGGAACGCCGACAGGATCGCTGACGACGTGATCGACGAACGGTTGTTCAGGGGTGATGGCGTCGTCCGTGGCCTCCTCGCCCCTAATGCCGACCCCTCTTCGGTGGCCGACGGAGTGAATAATGTCCGCGTGACTGACCCGACGTACGCTGACGTGTTCAACTACTATACCCATCTCAACGGACAGGCTGAACATCTGCCGTAGTTGTGTTCCTGAACATTTTGTGTGAATTGCGGATAGTGATTCCAATCCTGTACAGCAAAATTGTCAAAAGTGCTCACGGTTCGTCGTGAGGAACGGATTGAGACGATTGCTGAGGATCTTGTTGAGAAACACTCGTTGTCGCCGACAATCTCAAACTGTGTTGAGAGCGAGTACGAGTCCACCGGTGTGAGTCGTACCACGCCAAAATAACATGATGCCATCCGAAGAGTTCCTTGTACAGTCTGGTTAGTCAGTTAGTGGCCGTTTTATTGACGTAATCAATATCAATCCCGAACCTGGCTGCGCAGACAGATCGAGACGTGCCGCGTACATCTCGTGAAGCCCTCTTTCAGATCGATCTCTTGAACACTCTCGACAAGCTCCTGCTGGAGCCGTTCGAGCCGTCGGTAGACCGTCGCCTCCGACGCGTCGCAACCCTCACAGGGCGGATTCGTCGAGCGGGTCTCGTTATTCGTCTCGATGGGGGTCTGTCTGGCGTACTCATCGTCAAGCAACGAGGACACCACATAGGTGTCGACCCACAGCTCGGAAACCACTTGCCGGTGAGTCAATTAATACAAATTAACACTCCCGGCGCGACGCATCCCGTCGTTTTTTCACCCTCTAGAAACTTAGGCGTAAGGCTTAGATTCACCTCTAAGACCCAAGTCTAAGATTTTGTATTAAATCACGACAGACCCTGACAAAACCCTTAGCAGTGCGGTCCTTCCCATGCTGAGACAGTAGCATGTTCAAAAGTGTTTCAGGCTCAGAAACGCATAGGATTCTATATTTGACTGTAGTGATAAAAATGGCCTGTCGTATGTTGCCCTCCGACTGGTCCCCGCGTTCACCCGTCGAAGAGAACCTGCCGTGCGTTGGATCGCCGACCGCTCTCCTGCGTCGTGATTTCGTCCCCTTCTCTGATCGGTGAGCGCCATGACCGAACGTAACTCTGCGAACATCGTCTCAACGCGCCGAGGACTGCTGGGTGCGGTTGGTGTCGGTCTAGGCAGCGTTCTTGCCGGGTGCGGATCCGTCCGCCAAATGGAACCAGAACAGATCCGTGACACACGGACGGTCGATCCGTCGAGAGTCGCGGCCCTCAGCGTGACTGAGGCTACGGGCGATGTCGCCTTTATTGGAGAACCTCGCGACGACATCAAAATCATCTCGCAGAAACACCCCACGGGCGGTGTCACCCCACAAGAGCTCGACACCGATGTACAGATCGTCGAGAATCGATTGGAGATCACCACTGACGAACCGCAGTTACTCGGTCTAGGCGGTGGCCGGGTCGCCCTGGAGCTCCGGGTGCCACCCAGCGTTGCCGTTCACCGGCTTCACACCAATCACGGAAGCGTGACAGGCGTCGAAGTCCCGGACGGGGCGACATTGGAGGCACCTGACGGTGACGTTTCTGTCAGCCGCGCGCGCGGAGACATCTCCGCCCGGTCAACGAAAGGACACATCACTGTCGATGGGACCGAAGGCGACCTCTCCGCAACGACTTTAGAGGGAACGATTCAGGTGCGTGACCCAATGCGCGTGGCAGCGTTGACTACACAGACCGGGGATATCACCGCCGATGTCCCAGCTGTGGCCGACGACGCTCTCGTTGAGTCGTCTGCCGGCGATCTGTTGCTCCGGCTCAGTGAGGGGCTCAGCGCGACCCTCTCTGCTCACACTGGCACTGGTGAGTTCTCTGTGCCGAAGCAAGCCCCACAGTTCCGCGTTCACCAACGAACGGAGACACAGCTACACGCCGCCGTCGAACGCGGTACCAGCCGACTGACCGCGAGAACGGACGACGGCGATATCACGATCCGCGCCTAAGTGTCCCGTGGGGTGACGAGGGGAAATCACCTCGCCTCCGCTCCGCTCCCCGGTCGGTGACACGTAGCCAGTGGAGAGTCATCCCTTCGAGATGGGGAGAAACCAAGTAGGCTGTCGTTCGGCGTGTACACCCACTAGAAACTGTCTCAGAAGCCGGGTTATTAAATGCTGTAGTGAGTACTAACACCACGTGACGGCCGACATGTATGTTGACAGGCCGCGGGTGCTGCTCGTTGACGATGAAAAGGAGGTCGCCGACGCGTACGCCCTCCGGCTGGACGCAGTGGCTGATGTCACGGTCACTTACAGCGGTCCTGAGGCGTTGTCTGCGGTCGACGAGTCTGACCCGCCGGATATAGTTCTCCTCGATCGGCACATGCCGGATCGATCTGGTGACGACATCCTCCGAGAGCTACGAGAGTACGACATTCACACCCGGGTTATCATGGTGACCGCCATCGACCCGGGATTGGAACTTCTCGAACTTCCGTTCGACGACTACCTCTGTAAACCGGTCGACCGTGAAGATATCAGAGCCGCCGTCGACCAGCAGTGTCAGGTCCTCGCATACGAACTCCTCGGTCAGTACTTCGGGGTCGAATCGAAGCGAGCGGTTATTGCGGCTGAGTTGCCACAGGACCGTCTCGAAGACCACGATCAGTTCTCGTCGCTCAACGACCAGGCCAACAGTTTGCGGGACCGCATCTGTCGACTTCTCCCCGACGCAGACGAGTTGTTAGACCGGTTCACCGGTATCGAGCGCGAGGGATACTGATCTCCGGCTAGAGGCGCGACCGAGGCTGATCGTTGACTCAATATGTTTCCAAATTACCAATAAAGGAGTCTCTGTCGCCGCCCTTAACACCCTAATTAAAAGAGGATGTCATAGAACTGTTGTCCCGGTTTTATTTCTCGGTATTAGAGATCAATTAGCCGTGAGAACGTGCCTGCTTACTCAGGGTTTCAATCGGTAAGAGCATGAGATACGAACTGGACAGTCAGGGACACCCTCATTAGCATTAATGCCGACACTCACTCGGTGTCGGGGTCGAAGATGTCCTCAATGGTACACTCAAAAAAGTCTGTAAGCGCGAATGCCAATTCCAAGCTCGGATCGTACCGACCCCGCTCGATGGCGTTGATAGTTTGTCGACTCACTTCAACAGCGTCGGCAAGCTCTTTTTGAGTCACGTCCGCTTTTGCCCGCCACACTTTCAGATTGTTCTCCACGATGTTTATACCGACTGTTGATTATACCAGCCGTACAATCCGAAGCGAGCAGCGACCATTCCTAAAATTAGAAGAACGAGCCCTTCCTCGGCCGTTATCGGGATACTACCCGCCTCAAGTGCGACGAAGAGGACCATCGCGAGAGCGAGAGAGGCTCTGAACGCAACCTCTCCCGAGCGGTAAGCGACCCACTCGACCCGTTCGTCCATCCGGACTTCATCTGCGTGGTCCCACTGTCGTCGATACCACACATACCCCCCGCCGAAGATGACTAAGCCACCAGCCATCGCTCCAACTTCGATGAGAAATCCGTCCATGGTTGCCAACACGACACTCGCCGCTATGACGCCGAGGAGCGCGACGCCAATTGGGATGGTACGCTTGAGCTTCATCGGTATTTGAATGTAAAGCTTACTTTCCACTTAGTCGTTTTGGCTTTACATGCTGAAGCCAGACCCATGGCCGGTGCGTTCACTGATAGCGGTCGGACTGTCCTAGCTTAGTCACCACACACGTTTCATGCTCAGTAAACAGTTCATCAAGCAGATCATCAGACCCAAATCACCATCGACAACGCACCAAGAGTGCCGGTGGGTACAGCGTGGAGAAGGACGTCGATGAATGTCCACAGTGTGGCCCTCACGAAATTACGGCCTACGATCTCGAGTAATTGCTGAGGTGGTCACGGTTGGGAGAGAAGGTTCAGTACCTTATGCAGCATCGGAACGCTGGCATGGCTCCGGTTGTTACATAAGGTATGGAGCAGCCGTCATCACCCACCTCGCTCCCAAAGTATCTCGCTGAGGGGCTCCCCAAACAGGACACGGAAATCCTCCATGAGATACGGAACTACGTTGAGGCGCTCATCGAGTATCGCGACCAGCCACTCAACACTGACGAGCTTCCCGAGACTGCTGAGCCCGTCGTCGAGTCCGATAGCGCAGAAAGCGGGACCGTCGTCAAAGAGAAAGTCACCTGTGGCGACGATAGCTGTAAGTGCGCCAGCGGAGACCCCGCGGATATGCACGGCCCGTATCTCTATCGCTACTATCGTGAAAACGGGACGATGAAATCGGAGTACATCGGGAAACCGGGAAGCGAGTAGGGTGGACCAGGATAGTCAGGGTTCTAACGATCCCAGTCAAATAGACAGTTGCCAGTAAAATGACGTTACAGCGCCCGTGAGTCGGGTTCGACGATGCTGGCAAACGCGACGTTCTCTTTGACTTGCTCGATCTCGACCGACGGCTCATCACCTGGTTGTCCGCCGGGGACGATCACGACGTAGCCGCGTTCAACCTTCGCAATGCCGTCACCTTGATCACCAGTCGTCTCGATCGTCACGTCGCGGACTTCACCTTCGTCTACGGGAGGACCGTCCGACGTCGGAGTTGGTTCTTGCCCAGCCGATTGGGGTTGCTCTTCCTGAGTCTTCTTGCTTGTCGAGGATTCTGATTTCAAGATCGCGACGCGATACGTTTCGTCGGCAGCAAGCGCGTCGTGTTCGATTTCACTCGCGGGGACATCCACGATATATGACCCGTCACGTTCTTCGATTTGAGCACTAAACACAGAGCGAAGCGAATCAGAAATCTCGATCATCAGCTACCACGAGTTGTAGCTAGTCAACGTATCTAAATCTCGCGTTTCGCGCTACTCAGAGGTGGTAATCTAGTGTATACTGAAGAGAACACGCAGAATCCGAACTGAAACGCCTCGAAAGGCTAGCAGGCCAGATCGCTCAATACAGGTGGCTCACGTACCGACTGTCCCGCAGAACCACCTCGAACTTATCAAAACGGGTGTGTGGGACACAGGGAGTGTAGTTAGCAGTCGGCCGGTGTTGATTCTCTGTAGTCAATAGTGAATCAACTACTATCGCGCTACATATGTGTCATATAATCCGAATTTTTTTGATGGAAACCTCCTCAACAGGAGATATGTCTCAGGAGAATCCCTTAGCGTGGTGGCCTTCTCCCCGCGACGGACAGGCGCGTCTCACTCTTTTTGCTTCGCATCACTTCCACACTCCCGGGAACGACGAGCAGACGATGGAACTAGATGACCCGCTCTCTCCAAAGCGCCAGCGGGAACTCGTTGTGCTTCGTGAATACCTCGAAGAGCGCTCTTTTGACCACATCGCTGTAGAATGCCCCGCAGACCGACAGAGTTCCCTCGATAAGCAGTATCAGGCAATCCGGGCCGGGACGGCGTTCGACGACGAGGACGACTATCCCGACGGACCGATCCCTCTGCGCTCGGAGACAGTACAGATTGGATTCCGGATAGCCGACGCACTCGGCCTTGATTCGGTACACGCCGTCGATAGCCGCCCTGATACTCCGGATATTGATGCCAACTGGGCCATCGAGGAAGACTCCGCTGAAGTTCCGTATCCGCAGTTCGACGCCAAAGAGCTTGTTAGAGCCGAGCAAGAGCTGATCAGGAATTCGACGTACCTCGACGCCCTCCGGGAACAAAACCGTATGAGTAGTTTGCGGCAAAATCAGGCGGTCAATATCGCGGCGTCTCTCACTTCCAGTGATGGTGACGAATACACTGGGTCGACACAGATTGGGTACTGGTACGAGCGCAATGCCAGGATTTTAGAGAACCTCTCTCGGATAACCGGTCCTGATGAGAAGACTCTGTTCGTCGTTGGTGCGAGCCACGTTATTCCGGTAAAACAACTTGCCCAGGCTGTACCAGCAACGTGCCCCCGAAGCGCATTGCCGTTACTCACACAAGAGACCAACAATTAACAAACTGGACAAATAGCTCGCTACTCAGCTTTACACAGGTTCGGGGCTCAATTTGATAAAACCGAGCGATATGTACCACGCACTTGTCAATCAGAACTACCACAATCAAGCAAGTGTTTGGTGCGAGACTCGCCCCCTGTATTCAGCAGGACTCTACAAACGTTACCTGAAGTTGATAGAAACTCTTCTGTTCGATTTCCAAGCACGTTCTATCAGCTGATTCGGCTGTAAACTCACGAAATAAATGTCACGGCAACTCTTCTATGATACCCTATATTAAAAGGTAATTTCAAACCGCGCACCGCCGTTATCCGCTGCTGTGAGCGTCAGATCCCAGCCGTGTGCTTCGACGATTCGGTCGACAATCGCTAGGCCAAGGCCGGTCCCACCACTCTGCGTTGAATATCCAGGGGTGAAGACGACGTCACGCTTCGCGGGTGGGATTCCCGGTCCGTCGTCTGCGACATAAAACCCTCCTTCGAGTGGGTGAACAACTACAGTCGTGCTCTCGGCTGTCTGCTCGCCTCGGGCGCCTGGATGGTCTGCTGGTGACTCTGTGGGTTGTTCGCTACCCGTTTCATCGGTTGAGACACCGTGTTCAACGCTATTTCGGAACACGTTTTCAAACAACCGTTGGAGCCGATCGGAGTCCGCGGTAATCGTCGGCAGCGACTCCGAAACCGTCAGTTCGACCTGTTCGGTATCGATCGACTCCCAGGCGTCTCTCGCAGCGGTCTCGATTGCGACCTCCTCTGTGGGTTGAACGACAGCATCGTCGCGCGTCAGCGTTAGGACATCACGGATAATCTGCTCCATCCGATCGTGTGCGTCTGCGACCGACTCGAAGTGTTCGGGATCACCGGTCTCCTCTGCTGCCCGGAGGTGGGCCTTCGCGACGTCGAGCGGGTTCCGAAGGTCGTGGCTGATAACGCTGCTCACTTGATCAATCCCAGGTGAATAGCCTTCGTCGGGACACTCACGGAGGTCTGAAAACACGAGGTACCCGGTGTCGTCATCTGACGGGATTACGCGAGCGAAGAACGGGCCTCGGTTGCCGTATCCGTCCAGACGGATGCCGATCCGATCGCCGCGGACGAGATGCGAGACTGGCTCCCGGTCACCGGTTGTATCGCAACTGTTGAACCGGTCGAATATGGTCGACACGCGTCCGCCCACCAGCTCCTGTTCAAACTGCCGCTCGAAGGCGTCGTTCGTGGCGGTCACGCGAGCATCGTCACCGTCGACGGTGTATGCGAGCGCAGGGTCTGGAAACTCACGTAACGGAATCGCCGTGTGACGATCATCACTCATCGATTGCTCACATCTCTATTTGGCATTGTTACCGTGCCCGTTTCTCCGTGTGAGTCCGCATGGTAACTGGTTGGACCACCACCCGATACAACATCTGTTATCGCTTTGGCTCGGCTACCTGTTTAATATTATTTCTTACTTCTGGGCCAGAAACACTCTCTTTTATGTTAGGTTTTATAATCAAATGACCCTATCTCTGTTGGGAACCAGCTATGCGCTCCGAGCAGCGCGTTTCAGTATCTGTGGCGTGACAAGGAAGTCAGCGACGGCAACCCCCAACATCGCTAATCTAAGTGTCTGATCTTCAACAACGAGGAACGCGATAGCTACGATAATCGCGGCCGTCATAGCGGGCATCCCCCAACGGACGACCGGACTGCGGAATACATTCGCTGATTGCGACATACTAGATCATCAGTATACGATCATATATTGATACTCCCGTGTTTCTGAATCAGAATCATACCCAGTAGAATCATTATATTGCCCAGGCAACCGCTAATTAACTGATATGATCTCGCACAAAAATGAGGTGATGATTCTGCTTGGAGTAGCTACAGTCATCCTTCTCGTGTCAATGAGTACCTTCACCGAATTGCCGACATGGATAATCATCGCTGTTGTGATTGTCGTTGGTGTGCTTGTCCCACAGTTCATCAGTCGGAAAGAGGAGTGATTAGATGCTACGCTGACCTCTTCCCACGGACAAAGCCGTGGCGTTCACCTACTGGGGGTTGAATCAACGAGTAGTGGGAGGTTCACAGGGTCTCGTCATGTTGGACAATTCCATGTTTCGGGCCGCGAGACAGGCCCCCCACACTTATCTTAATTCGTCGAGTTATGATTGTCCGTGCGAGATGCGTCTACGTTACCGGTAGCGCCCTTCACCCTCGACTTGCTGTCCAGTACCGCTCTACCGTTTCGTGCCCCCGTCGCTGGTGTAGAGATACCCCCCACCAACGACACGTCTGTCGGTGCGCATCCGAGTACCGATACCGCTACCCGCTTGTTCGTTCGACCGATATCGCGCGTTACGGCCGACTCACACGTCACCCGCCAACGCGGCTCTGTACGCGACTTCGAACGTTCCGGATCCTGCCATCTATGCGCCTAATCGGGGATCGCAGAATACTCCTCGGGTCGGTTTGCGTCGAGGCCGTCGCCGCAGTGCTCGTCCTCCTGTACGGACACCTCTCACTGCTAGCCGTCGCCGTCTTGTACTGGATTGATCTTCTCTTTCTGACCCTCCGGACAACGGTACAGCAGTTGCTCTCGCGGCCCGAAACGGATCGTCAGCCGACTCTTTTTCAACGTCCGTTCCGGCTTCTAGCCCACAAGCGCGGAGCAATCACCGTTACCGACCGCCTCCCGGGAATTCACCTCCGAAACGTTCCAGCGGTCTGGGGAGCGGTGTTCATACTCATCTTTTCGGCGAGCACGACGGCGTACGTCGCCGCCGTCGATGTACCCGGAGAGCTGTGGCGCTCCCCGGCTACACCGCTTTTACTCGGTGGGGGTCTCGTCGCGGCAGCGACAAAATCATGGCTGGTGCTGCGGGCATACGTGGGCTCGGAAGGCCACGAGATCACCTCCGTCTCCGCGGTCATCCCCCGGAAGCGGGTACTGATATTCGCTGTTTACGGTGGGCTGTTATGGCTTGTCTCGCGGTGGACACTTACAACTCTCTCCGGCGAGGGCTTGGAGATAACACGCGCTGGAATGATGGTTTCTGCGTCCGTGCTAATCGTGTCTCGGCTCGCGTACGGTTGGTACGCAGCGCGCTCTCGACCCGACGGCTGGCAGTCGGACTTGACGTCTGACCGCAACAATGAAGCGATATCCCAAGGGTGGTCAGACTCCGAACCGGAAGAGAACGTATCTGCTCCGTCTCAGCTGTCGATCCCGGATGGAGAACCACGCGAGACGATGGCGCCGGTTCGCTCCTCTGTCCTCGCCGCAGGAGTGGTGAACGCGATGACGACTGGTGGTGTCGTCGATAACCGCTTCGGCCACTGGAGACAGCTCACGATACGGGTGGGTATAGCGGGGTTGATCGTTCTCGCCCTTTATGCCCTGTTGGACGGTGCTATCGTCGTGTCTGCGAGTCTGGCTGCGATTTTCTTTGGTCTCATTGGAAGCCTCTCGATAATAAGTGCGGTACATTTGCTGTTGGCGCTCAGTGGCGTTGAATACGAATTTTACGACTCCAAAGTGGTGGCGTACGACCGCTACCTCGGACGACCACAGTGGTCGGCATCATACGACGGTATCCGGGATGTCTCTGTCGAGCGTGGGCTTTTCGGAAGTCCGCTCTGGCTGGACACTGGGACGGTGTTTTTTGATCGGGTTTACAACTCTACGGATGACGAGTCCGAGCAAGAACCGAGGTCATCAGTCGCGTTCGTTCCAAACCCCGAGCGCGCCGGTGAACTGCTCAGATCCCATTCGTGACGAGCCGTAACGACTTCACCGTAGTCGCCGCTGTTCGGCACACACGGCCGCTAACTTTGATCTATCGTAGCCGCGTAGTAGTATCGTGTGAGCAGGGGTGTCGTCTTTGACAGGGAAGCCTCGAATGTTGCGCGAGCGCGTCGGATAGTGTTGAACATCGTCGGAGTCGAACCTGGTTTCACGTGCGAGTCGGAGCGTGTCAGCGAGCAGAGTGGCAGATTCAGCGCCTACTCACTCGTAGCTGAGCAGCGATCCCGGCAGTTCGACGGTGACCGTCGTCCCGCTGTCGGTATCGAACGAGACCTCCCCGCCGAGCCGGTCGACGCCCCACCAGACGAGCCAGAGCCCGAGGCCTTTGCCGTGCTGTAGTGGCTGTTCTTCGGCGTCTTCGAACACCTCTACCTCGTGGTCGCTGATCCCGGCGCCGCTGTCAGCGACGTCGATCCACCACTGATCTACTCCCCCGGTGTCGCTGGACTCCTTCACCCGTACGCTGACACGCGGCTCCGGAGCAGATCCCCCATGTTCGACTGCGTTCGACACCAGCTCACGAAGGACTGGTATCAGAATCTCTCCGTTGGCGCGTGTCTCCACTGGTGGTGTGTCTATCACGACGGGGACGGACGAGACGTCGCCAGCGCACTCGTGGCTATCGTCGACGACCTGTGCGTGCTGGACCTCCTCGATGGCGTGACGGATGAGTTCCTCGATGGACCGATCTCCTCCTATACGCTTGTTGGCCTGTAACACTGACTCTATTTCGCGAGCAGTACCTCCAAGATCACGCAACGCCGACAGTTCCTCCTCGACCGTCGTCGCTATCTTGTCTGCCGTGTCGGGAGTGGGACTGTCGGTCAACTGTCGAAGGTACGCGGTTGCCACGTCAGCCCTGTTTCGTATGTTGTGCCGAAGCACGCGACTGAGAACCTCCGCACGCCGTGCATTTTGCCGGCTGTCTGTTATATCGCGAAAGATCAGGGTGTGCCCAAGTGTGCGGTCGTCGCTGTCGGTAATCCGGCTCGATGAAGCTTCTAGCACGCGATCGCTGTCTGGTAGTCGACAGGTTGTCTGTCCCCCCGCGAGTAACTCCTTGATGTCGAATGTATCCGGCAGTATGGTGGCGAGGTCCTCACCGGCTACTGTGCTAAACTCCCGCTCAAACAGATCTGTTGCAGCAGCATTCCAGTCAAGGATAGCATGTCCATCCGTGACCGTGATGGCCGCATCCGGCATCCCGGCGACGATGTCTTGTCGAGCGACGGCCAAGGCTGCCGGTACCTCCTCAAACAATCCGAATCGGGTGACTGCTAGCCACGCTACACCCGTCGACAGGATCACAAACGGAACTGGAATGGCTGCTCTCGCTAGCGGAGTCTCAGCCAAGGCGATGAAGAACCTCTCTGCGAACCACACTGGCGGCACGATCACCGCCAGAGCCAGTGTCAATCGCGTTGAGACGTGCCGATATCGGTGTAGTGTTCGCCACAACTGGCCGAGGCTGAGCAGCACGATTGATCCAGTTACAAAAAAGGAGATTGATATAGCGAACTGTAGGAAGGGAAGTAGTGCCTCGCTGAGCCCAGCCGGGAGGTTATCGAGTACCAGTGAGACCAGTGTAGCGGACATGGACCCTCCAGTGTACAGGAGTCCGAACGGAACAAGTACGAACAACAATAGCCGCTCGCGGCGGTCCGTTCGAGTCGTATACGCGAGAATAAACAGAGCATACAGCACTGGAACTACTGTTTGAAGCACCCAGTCTGCGATTCTGGGCCCTTGGAGTCCGAACGCGATGATCGACGGCGTTGACTCCACCGCCGACGACATGCCGTCTCCGTTGGGCGCTCCCAATTCGTAGACACTAATAATATCGTTGACGCCGCCAGCGGCTGTCCACACTCCCAGCCCAACTATACAGGAAATAAAACTCCGTGTGCCTACTCCCGAATACCGTCGGCTGGTGTGAGCTGCGATGAGTAGCAGCAGTATTCCCAAAGTAACATTCACACCCCCGACCGTGGCGAGCATGGTACGATTAGTTCACACGCTAAATGTGATTATCCTGTCGGAGCGAACCGTTCGTCAAATGGTGGACAGTTAATGTCGACCGCAATTGAAACCCTCTATGAATTTGTCTGGCTCGCAATTTCGATGTACCTTCCCGAGTCCATTGGCACGAACGCTTTGTTGTTTCCGGCTTAAAGAGCGCTACCTGCTTACAGTCTGTCGAATAGCGGCGAAATAAAAGCATACGCACAGATACAGAGCGTGAGAACAAACATCGGAAATCCTAATCCGTCTTCACCGGCGATGACGAGTCCCGCCGTGAGAACTGCGGTTGCTACAGCGAGGAGTGCTGTACGAACTGAACGGAGGTGTGACCGAAGTGCGGCTTGCTCGTCAGTCATACAAATCGTCTGTTCGAAATCGGCATCAATGTTTTTTGACCCTCTGGAGTGACGCTTCTGGAATCTCTCCCCGCGTTGCGCGAACCCACAAAACAACCGCCGCGACGAGTACGGCCGTCGGGAGAAGTAAGACGACGATGAGGTCGGCACTAAGATCGAACGGTCGGGTGAGCCGGAACGCCGCTGGATATCCGCTCTCCGGTTGCCCGAACACGACCGTCGTCCAGAGATTGGTCGAGAAGTGGATGCCGACTGGGAGCGCGAGGCTGTCGGTGAGGACGTACGCGAGACCGAAATACAACCCTCCGATTACCGCCTGTGTCACGGCAACCGACGCGGAGAGCCCTGCCACGCCAGCGTTCAAGTGAAGCGCTCCGAACACGAGAGCCGATACGACGACCGCGCTCCCTGTGGCAGCCGGCCTCGAGACCTTGCGAGACGTAAACCCGACAACGAGCTCACGGATCAATACGCCTCGGAAGAGAAAGTCCTCCCACAACCCGACGATAACGAACGCAGTGGCCGTCGCTCCGATTGCGATTCCGACGCTCACAGGGTCGTTGAAGACTCCCGTTGACCACGAACCAACGATCCTCCCGATCCCGGTAGCGAGAATCGCGGCCGTCGAAACAGCCTGGAACAGCACGCCGATTACGGCACCGCCGGCGAAGTCACCGAGCCACCGTCGATCCAGAGAGAGTCCGTACGCGGCGGGGCTGGTTTCGAACAGATAACATAAGACGAGTATCACCGCTGCTACCCCACAGAGCGTGGGAAGTTGATTCGGGAGGTTAGTTAACACGTTCGGCGTTGAGAATTGAGCGAGCACCAGCCCCACAGCAGCAAGTGTAGCGACGAACGTTACCGCTGTAACAACCACGCGCACTACCGCCCCGCTGATCGAGATCTCAGACCCGATACGACTGACTGGTCGCAAGCGTGTGCTCATGTGGGTAGACCAAGCGTTTCCTTCGGTCCTAACAGCTCAGACTGATCGACGCCTCGATGTCGCCACCGTCGAGCGACACGGAGAGGT
>ERZ1034547.137-NODE-137-length-19159-cov-3.660961_pt1 | contig 19159 bp, 19 predicted proteins | sample MGYA00520642_ERZ1034547 | MGnify/ENA primary metagenome ERZ1034547 (study PRJEB33760, sample SAMEA4777713) | hypersaline lake metagenome | biome: hypersaline environment; feature: brines | place: Spain | collected 2012-08 | depth 0 m ... | reverse complement strand
GCAAGCGCCCCTTCCACACCATCATCCCGGCCTTTGCCATGAAAGACGGCGAGCCGTTCCTCAGCTTCGGCGTCATGGGCGGCGGCATGCAGCCACAGGGCCACGTGCAGGTGCTCAGCAACATCGTCAACTTCGGCCTGAACGTGCAGGCGGCGGGCGACGCGGCACGCTACCGGCACTACGGCAGCAGCAGTCCCACGGGCGAGGACATGGACGGCCGCGGCACGCTCCGTGTGGAGAGTGGGGTGCCGGACGAGGTCGTGAATGCCCTCCGCGGCCGCGGGCACGCCATGGACGTGGGGGCGGGCGGCTACGGCGGCTACCAGGCCATCCGCTGGGACCCGGAGGAGGAGGTCTACTGGGGCGGCACCGAGATGCGGAAGGACGGATATGTTGTTGGATACTGACGCCCCCCTTCTATCGCAGCGATGAGATTCTGAATTTACCGCATTCCTCAGATCAGGAGAACGTTCAACGTTGGAACGTTTAACGTTGAACGTTTTTCAGCAGGCGCAGCACCACGGCGTTCGTCCACCCGAAGCCGATGACGTTCTCGCTGTAGCCGTACTGGATGCTGGCAGACACGTCTACCCCTCGCTGCACGAGGTCGCACTTCTCCAGGATGACCCCGTACTCCCGAAACTCCTTGTGCACGAGACCCACGAACTTGGCCGAAAGGCGGTCCGCCCGCAGGTCCCACCGTTTCGCCGCGTCGGACCGGTCCAGCGTCGCCATGATGGCGGACAGGTCCTTCTCGTACCGGTAGAGAAAGCTGTTGAGGCCACGGGCGCGTGGTGGATGATGCCCGCGTTGAAGGGCCCGAACCGGTTGGACGGGTCGAAGCCGGACTCCCGCATCGACCGGTCGCTTTTGTAGAACAGGGACGTGAGCGAATTCGTCTCCGCATCGTAGAAGAGCGACTCGTCGTAGGCCGTGACGTCGTTGGTGCGGTAGTAGGCGCGGATGCGGTCGTAGTGGGACCGCCCCTCCGCGTCGCGCTCGCCCATCGCCACCTCCGGCGCGGGACCCAGTCCCTTTCTTCTTCATTCGGCGCCGGCGGGGTCCGCCCCGGACGACGAGGCGTCTACGGAGGCATCGAGAGCCTCAAGGCGCCGCAGCAGTTGCCAGCGCGCCCCCGTCCCGATCGACAAGAGAAGGAAGAGCAAGCTGTACGAGATGGCGGTAAGCTCCCCCACATCTTCGGGCGACACGAAGGGGAGCCGGGTGGTAAGGATCCACTCGGCCAGTACGTTTCCCTCCACCACCAGCACTGTTGCAAGCGCAATGAGCAGGCCTCCTCGGAGGACGAGCCCCCACCACAGGTAGCCACGCAGGAGGGGGGCCGCGTGCTTCGTATCGTGCACACGACCGAGCAACCGATCAAGCATGAGGATCTCCGTTTTTCTAGCGGTGGGGCGCCCTTTCGCACGTGGCTCGGCCGGCGCTATCGCGACGTTTCCTCTTGAGCGTGGGGAGGCGACGTTCGGGGGTTGGTGTCGATTCGCTCGGCCACCCCAACGGCTCCCTCGTGGGGGCCCGTGACGGCGGTCACACGCAGCACACCGTCCTCCACCTCCGCCCGCCACTGCTCTGCATTTTTGTCGGGCTCGCCTTCGTCCTTTAAAACGATGCGCCGCGAACGAGCGTCGAGAATCGGGTGGGGGGCCACGTACGGGTCTGGGCCTCCGTCCCAGGTCACCACGTCCCAGGACTCGGGAGTGGCGGCGTAATAGGTAGGAGCCGTGGGCGCGTGGCCGTCCCAGGACTGCACGTGCCAGTAGCCGACCCAGTCGGGGAGGCCGTCCCCTGAATCGTTTGTCTCCGAAGAGTGCGAAGCAGTGGATGCGGACATGGCACGCAAGAAATTGGTGGAGCAAACGCGACGCTCGGTTACACGGACGGGCCGGAAGACAGATTCTCCCGCCCAGTGCCGTCGTGTCGCTGGCGGTACAGGACTGCCGGACAGGGAGTTGTGGGGACGTTCTCGCGCGGCGGCATTACGGGCCACCGTTCCCCTGGGGACGCAGCACGAAGTTGACACTCCGCGTGACCGTGGTGCTGGAGATCTCATCGGTTACGCGCACCGTGACACGCACTCCCTGCGGTTCATCGCGCTCAATCTGTGAGAGGTCGAGGCGGATCACCTCGCGGGGACGGCGGGACGTGCCTTGGCGCGTCATCTCGGTGCTGGTGCGCTGCGTATCGGTCCCTCGGAAAAGGCGGGTCCAGCCGCGCTTTGTTTCCCCCTCGACCTCGTAGGCGACGGTGTAGCGCGTGCGGTCGTCGGTCCCGGTGGCGAGGTGATAGACTTCGAACGAGAGCAGCAGGGGCGTCTCGGCCGTGAGGGTGCGAAACGGGTAGGGCGTGGCCCGGGCCGTAGGGGCAGTGAGATCGAGCATTGCCGTGTCGGGACGAGTGAGCACCTTCACGTCGCTCATTTCCACGCCCGGCCCGTCGGCCCGGAGCGGCTGCAGGGAATCGGCCCGGGCGGTGGCCGTGCGGCGCTGAGGGCCGAGGCGCGCGTTTGGGGCGGCGGCCGAGTCCGCGGGCCAGAGCTGGTACTGGCCCCACTGCAGGCCGAGGTGATGCAGACCGGCGATGCCGTCGAACGCAAGCGGCGACGGCACAATCATGCGCGGGTCTGTGGGCGACCGCACCGTGACTCGGTGGCGGCGACGCTTCCGCTGGACCGGCCGCCGCCCGCGGTCGTAGCGGACTGCGGAGACGCTGAGCAGCGAGGCCGCGAGCGAGTCAGCCTCACCCAGCGGCAGCGCGGCGGCGGGCACTCCCCAGTACACCTCGGTTCGGGTCGTTCCGTCCGCGCCCAGAAAACGGGCCGTACGCACGGCCACCGGCAGTCGCGGCGCGTCCTCCAAAAGCAGGGTGTGCTGGCGCGGCATGGCCTCCTTGCGACGCCGAGCCGCCGCCCGGTCTTCCCGCTGGGCCCGCGCTACCATGCGGGGCACGAAGCGGGTGGGAAAATCAATGCCAAAGGTGGGGCTGGACGACACCTGCCGCGTTTGTCCTACGCCGGCTCCCACCTGCACTGTGCGCTGCCCGGAGCGCGGGGGGCTCATGGCCTGCATCTCTTGCCAGCCAGCGTAATTGGCAATCTCCGTGTACCGGCCACTGAAGGTGATGTGGTACAGCGCCAGCTCACGGTAAATCGCCCGCATGGCCATAAGCGCCGAGTACGCGATGTTGAGCCCTCGCTCCGTGTCTGCGCGCGGCCGCGTGAGGTAGGGCGGCATCAGGTCGTTGGCCCGGGCCCGCTGGTAACACCCCGACGTGTCCGATTCCGCAAAGAGGTAGTAGCCCGACTCGTCGATGTGGGTGTACAGCCAAATCTCGCTCTCGGGAAAGCTGGACGGCGGAACATTGACTCCGAACCGGTACACCTCCCGGAAAAAGTCCGCGTCCTCGTACCGGAGCGCCTGCCTTTTGTAGGGGGCCCCGAAGCGCAGTTGCACGAGGCCTCGGGCGTCGAGGGCGCTGACGCGTTCAGGGCATCCGTACTGCGTGCGTCCTCGGACGAGACGGGTCAGATGCTCTTCCAGGCGCTCGTTTGCGGAGGTGGCGGGATAAGGATCGAGCCCACGCCACCACCGCAGGAGTGCGGCCCCAGCCCCGTCACGAAAGGTCCAGGTGCGTTCAGGAGCATCACGTGACTCGTGGACCACCCGGGCCAGTGCCGAGTCGGCCATGAGAGGAGCAATTTGCGCCACCCGCCGACGAAACAGGGCCTGCACGGCCGCCGACGTGTCGGGCCCCACGCGGCCCAGCAGGGCGCGGTACACGTCCACGGCGTAGAGGCGCTCGCCCCGAAGCCGCTGGGGCGTCAGCGTCCGGAGGTAGGCATCTGCCAGGTGCACGTCAAACCGCTTCTGCGCCCGCAGGGTGCGGAGCCCGGTCCGCCAGGCCGCTCGGGCCCTCTCGGCGCGGCCATCTTCCTGGTACGCCCTGCCGAGCCAATACGCAGCGGCCCCGTGTACGGGGGACACGCGCGCAGAGTCGGTTCGAAGCACCGAGCGGAGCAGGGACGCGGCGGCCGCAGGCTGCTGCTGCCGGAGCAATTGCACCCCGGCCTCCACTTGTGCGGTGGCGGAGAGAGGTTCAGGCGTGAGCCGATTGGTCTGTGCATGGGCCGCGTAGCCCTTCCCCCCCAGCAGCACCCCAACGACAATGCCGACGAGCACAAGGACTGCACGGGGGCCCCACACAGGCTCCTCGGGAATAAATCTAGTTGCAAGAGGCGGGGGTGCATGCACGGCGTAGCGTCGCCTTTCGGAAACTGCAACTCCCGCGGCGTGCGGGGACTAGATAGATGTTCATTGAACCTTTGTAGTTCCGGTACGCTTCGCACACAGTCCGCTCTGCTCGTCGGCGTTACGAATTCGCCACAGAGGAATCCGTTGTGGAGGAGCGAGCGTGTACAACATGCTTTGCCTCTGCCAGACTGGTCTCGCCCTGTGGTTTCGCTGACGTCTCGGCTTCGATCGACCACCCGAAGTGAGCAATGGTCGCTCGTCAACGCCGTTGCCGTGCTCGTCGCGGCCGGGGGCACCCTCTGGCTCCGGAGCGTCGGCCCGCTGCTCGTAGTGGGCCTGGCCATGTTGGGCCTGCTTGCGTGGGTAGAGCGTGACCGCTGGACGCCCGGCGGGGCATTCGGGATCGCAAACGCCGTGACGGCCGTTCGGGGCGCACTCTTGGCGCTTTTGCCGGCTGTCTCGGGGGACCCCGCGGCGCTAATCGGACTCAGCCTTCTCATCTTCGCCCTGGACGGACTGGACGGGTGGCTGGCCCGGCGGTATTCGCTTTCGTCGGAGTTTGGGGCGTTTTTCGACAAGGAGAGCGACGCCCTTTTCCTCCTTCTGCTCTGTGGTCTGGCGGGCTTCCGGGGAACGCTGCCCCCCTGGATCCTGGGCGCCGGGCTTCTGCGCTACGCGTTCGTCGTCACTCTTTTTTTGCTCCCGACGGCTCGGAAGACGGAGACACGAGCGTCATGGGCCCGTTACGTCTACGGGTGTATGGTGGCCGCCCTTCTGGTTTCGTTCCTGCCATATCCGTCGCTGTCCCGCCCGCTCGTGGCCGTCGCCACGGCGGCCCTTCTGCTGTCCTTCGGGCGGTCGCTCTGGGGGATCGTCACGCCCCAGCGGGCGTTGGGAGGGCCCTGAGCCAAACGCCAGCCAACCCGTTGGCGCATCCGGCCCTGTCTCTTCTGTCTGCCCTGACTGCCCTGCCCCCATGCCTCCTCGCTGGCGCACCTCTGTCGCGGCCCCGCGCCGGGAAGCATTCCGCTTCGCAGCGGCGTGGGGGCTGCTGATGGGGCTCCCATTTCTGCCAGCCTTGCTCACCCCACTGCCGCGCAGTCCCTATTTCCCGCTCTGTGTGGAGGCCCTTGTCCTGGGCACGGCGGTTGTCTATGCGGCTCGTACGCGCTGGGACGGCGCCGCTCGTGTGGGGGCGGGGCTCGGACTTGCCCTGCTGCTGCTCTACGAGGCCTACGACGCGACGGTCTACGCGGCCTTCCGGCGCAACGGCATTTTGTACGAGGATCTGCAGTTTGCGGACGACCTGGGCTACCTCCTGCTCAACCTGTGGTCGTGGAAGGTCGGAGGCGGGCTGGTTCTCGGGCTCGTAGCCTTGGGAGCGGTGGGGCTTCTCGTGCGGTGGAGCCTTCACACGCTGGCGCGCACGGGACGCTACGGCGGGTGCCGGGCCGTCCTGCTCGCCGCACACCTGGTGGCGTGGCCCCTCGTGGGCGTGGTGGGGCCGGCGCTGGAGCTTGGGCCGGTGACCCTCACCTATCAGTCGTCTGGCGAGCGCACGCGGGTGCGCACCGCCAGCACCCGCGCCCTCGCCAACGTTCAGGCCTCCTTCCGCCTCGGCCGTATGCTCGACTCGCTGCGCACTGCCCCGGCGGATTCCGCCTACGCGGCCTACGACACGCTCTCGCTCGGCCGGCGGCCGCCCGTCTACCTGATCATGATGGAGTCGTACGGCGCTGCCCTGAACGTGCATCCTGCCCTGCGCGGGCCCTACCGCGCCCTCATGCGCAAGACCGACTCGGTCTTCGCGGCCGACGGCTGGTACCGGGCCACCGCCTGGGGCGACGTTCCGGTGCGCGGCGGGCGGTCGTGGCTGTCCATCGCGACGCTCTTCACCGGAACCCGGGTGGAGCATCAGCTGCTCTACAACCAGTTCCAGGACACGGCACTGCGCGACAGCACGCAGATTCCTCACCTCGTCCGCTTTTTCAACCGGCAGGGATACCGTACGGTCGGCCTCCAGCCCTTCACGTTCGCGCGCCCCGGCCTTCCTGTGCACAACCTCTACGGGTTCGACGCCCCCGTGTACCGCGACGACTTGAACTACCGGGGGCCGGACTACGGCCTCGCCAATGCGCCCGACCAGTACAGCCTCCACTACACGCACGCTGCCCACCTGGCCCCCGCCGAAGATCCGTTTTTTCTTTTCTTCGAGACGGTCGACTCGCACTCGCTCTGGAACTACGGCCTGCCGCCCTCCCCCGAGGACTGGCGCCGGTTCAACGCCCAGACGACGGCCCGGCGCTCGCCTCACCCCGACACGGCATCGTTCCCCCCGGTCTTCCTTCCGGATTCCGTCACAGCCCCTGTCATCTACGACCAACCCACGCCGCTGCGCTACCTGCGGCACGTGGCCCACGAGTGGCGCGTGCTCCGCGAGTATCTGACCGAGAAGGCCCCGCCCGGCAGCCTTGTGGTGCTGCTGGGCGACCATCAGCCCCCCCTCATCGATACCCAGGACAGCGCGGTGCCGGTGCACGTGCTCAGTCCCGACTCCACGTTCGCCCGCCTCGCCCGGCAGCACGGTTTCGCTGGCGGCCTCCGTCCTACCACGACGAGCCCCCGGCTGCGCCAAGAGAGCCTGTACTCGTTTCTCGTCCGCCTTCTCGTGGCGCACGATCGCGGCGGCCCTGCGGCCGACTCTGCGGCCCTTCCCCCCCTGCAGCCCAGAGGGGTCTCTCCTTCGCTCCTGGTGCGATAACCCCCACGCCCTACGAGGCCTGGACGGTGCGGGCGTGGAGCGCACGAAGCGTCTTTCGGAGCCGTTGCGCCGCGCGCCCCCACGTCGGAAAAGACTGGCTTCGCCGCCACGCCGCTCGTCCCCGCCGCCGCCGCGCAAGAGGGTCGGCCAGGAGGGTGCGGAGCGCCGCAGCGAGCGCCCGGTCGTTGCCCGGCGGCGCGAGAGCCCCGGCCCTAGACTCGCCAAAATTTTCGGGCAGCCCGCCTACGCGATACCCCACCACTGGCAGGCCGCGCGCCATGGCCTCGCGGGTCGACAGGCTGCATGTCTCGAAGCGAGACGGGAGGACGAAAAGATCGGCCCGGTCGTACCAGCTGCGTAGCACCTCGGGTGCCACGACGCCGGTCCATACGACCCGGCCTGCGAGGCCGGCGGCCCGGAGACGACGCCGCACCTCCGTGGCGTATTCGGCATCGAGCGATCGGTTTCCAACCAGGTGCCACGTCCAGGGGAGGCCCCGAAGGCGCGAAAGCACGTCGACAAATGCTCGCAGGCCCTTTGTCGGAAGCAAATTGGCCACTGTGAGGAGGCGGGGCGCCCTCCGTCCGAGGCGCAGAGACAGCGCGCCCCGGTACCGGGCCTGGAGTCCCGGGCGCACGGCCGCCACCCGCTCGGCCGAAAGCCCCTCGTCGACGAGCGCCTGCCGTACATACTGGCTCGTTGTGATGGCCCCGTCCATTTCCGCGAGGGCCGCCTGCTCATCCGCAGCCGCGCTCGGGGCCGCGGTGTACGGATCTACACAGGTCAGATAATGAGTCAGCAGCACGAGTGTCCCCCCCGGACAGGCAGCGCGCAGGGCCCGCACCGCCTCGGGGTGCTGCGCCAAGAGGCTGTCAATCACGATCACGTCGGCCCCCGCACAGTCGAGCGCCCCAGCGGGCGTCTCGTCCGGCGTCCAGGGCCGCACGCGGACATCGGTGTGGGGCCGTAGTCCCTCAATCATCCGCCGGTTGTACACGTTGCCCCCGGTCTGCAGGGCGTGGATGTCGGGGACCAGGAACAGAACCGTCGGGCCGGATGAACGATCGGCGGGCATGGCGAATCGGGCTGTGGACGCGTCCCCGTTCCCCGCGGGGCAGACAACCAAAGTGGGCATGGCGTGTTAGACATTCGTGTTGCACATGCACTCTCTTTTTCCGGATCTGTTCTCTCCGTCCTATGGCCGGACACACGCGCAAGTGGGCAAAAGTCAAGCGCAAGAAGCAAAAAGACGACCGGCGCAAGTCCAAAATCTGGGCGAAGTTGTCGCAGGAGATCGAAACGGCGGTTCGGGAAGGCGGGGCCGACCCGGACGCCAACGTGGCGCTGTCGCAGGCCCTGGAACGCGCCCGAGCGGAAGACATGGCGAAGGATACCATCGAGCGGGCCATCAAACGGGGCCTCGGGGAGCTGGAGGGGGCGCGCCAGGAGAAGGTCACCTACGAGGGATACGCCCCGCACGGCGTGGCCGTGTTTGTGGAAGCGGAGACCGACAACATCAACCGCACGGTCAAGGACCTCCGCAACCTGTTTACCGACCACGGCGGCAACCTGGGCAAGGACGGCTCGGTGGCGTATCTCTTCGAGCAGAAGGGCCGCCTTGAGGTTCCGGCCGACGCGGCGGACGAAATGACGCTCTTCGAAATCGTGGTGGATGCTGGGGCCGAAGAAGTAGAAACCGCCGATGGCACGTACGTGGTGACGACCTCTCGGGACGCGTTTGCCAACGTGGGCGATGCGCTCGACGAGGCGGGGCTGGAGGTTGACGCGGCCGATCTCGTGCGCACCCCCGCCACCACCGTGTCCCTGTCCCCCAACGAGCAGGCGGCCGTGGAGACACTGGTCGAAAAAATCAGCGACCTCAACGACGTGGAGGCCGTCTATACGACGTTACAGGTGGGCGACGTGCCCCTCGTGCGCGGCCCCGATGTGGCGCCGTCGGCTAGACATTGACCGCGCCGTGTCGCACCTTGCAGACGTGCCGCCCCTCTTTCCCACCCGCCCGCAGTTCCATGATTATTCTCGGCGTGGACCCCGGCTCTCGCGCCACCGGCTACGGCCTCGTAACCACCGACGACGGCGACGAGCAGTTCGTGGCGGCCGACACGATTCGCCTCGGGGCCACCGATGACCACCCCGACCGATTGAAGCAGATCTACGACGCGCTCGTTGACGTAATCGATGCGCACGGGCCCGACTCGTTTTCCATCGAGATGCCCGTCTACGGCCAAAACCCCCAGTCCATGCTCAAGCTGGGCCGGGCGCAGGCCGCCGCCATGATGGCCGCCCTCAACCGCGACCTTCCCGTCTCTCAGTACACCCCGAAGGAGATCAAGAAATCGGTCACGGGCAATGGCAATGCCTCGAAGAAACAGGTGCAGTTTATGATCGACTCGATCCTCAAAACAGAGGGTGCCGACCTGTCGCACGACGCGGCGGACGCACTCGCCACGGCCCTGTGCCACGCCAACCGCGACGCCCACGACGACAGCCCCTCCTACACCGGCTGGGCCAGCTTCGTGGACGCCAACCCGGATCGGGTGTCCGACTAGCGATTGGATTGACGACTGGATTGAGCTCAGCGGCTGGACCGAGCGTCTGGAACGCCCCTCCAGGTGCCGTGCTCTCGGGGCCGGCCTGGATCGGGATCGGCCTGGATCGGGATCGGCCTGGATCGGGATCGGCCTAGGTGCGGACCGGTCTAGGAGTGGTACCCCTTTTCCTTGTCCCGCACCCGGACCACTTCCTGCACCTCATCGGGGTCGAGTGCACCCTCGCTGAGCCGAACGGCCAACTCGGCAATGCGCTCCACTTTGTTCGGGGCCTGGCGCCACTCGGGGTGGGCCTGGTCGACGAGACTTATGAGGATGCGAAGGTACGGGTATCGCTCTTCGCGGTCGTCGAGCTCGGCGATCGACTGAGCGAAGAGTTCGGCGTTGCGGCCCACCTGTCGGTCGACCATCGTGGTGTCGTAGCGCATGGCAAAAGAGATACACCCAAGAGCTGTTGAGGGCCCGATCGTTGAGACAGCGCACACAACCGGGAGCAGAAAAAATGCAGGCATTCTAAAGTGCGGGCATCCTTACGCGCCCCGCGCCCCGAGAGTTGCCGACCGCATTCTCGTCATGCTAGGGCTCCCGGCACACGCCAGGACGGGCGAACCTGGCCCCGCAGGTCCCGTACAGGAATGATGTGTCAACTAGCTCCCGCTACGCCATGAGCGACCAGTCGAACGACTTTTCTACACCGTACCAGCTGGACCGACTGCCAGAGGTGCCGGCCTTTCATCGCGACGCCCGGCGCGACGGGCGCCTCTCCGAGGGGCAACTCGTCTATTATGGCCCGCAGCCCTCCTACTATGGCATCGGGGAGGTAAAGCGCATCAACGGCTCCGACATCGCCGTTGACTTCCGCGGGACCGGGCAGTTTAATGTGCACGAGGAAATCATTGAGCAGCGCTACCTTATCGGCATCCCACCGGAAAAGATGGATGAGCTCTAACGCCAGGAGCTCCAATGCTGGACGGACCGTCCCCCTGGCCCTGGTCCTTTTCGCCCTGGTCCTTTTCGCCCTGGTCCTTTCGCGCTGACCGTTTTCCTCGCATGTCTCACCTCGATGTCTCGAACGTGACGAAGCGCTACGGCGACACCGTGGCGGTGGACGACGTCTCGTTTGACGCGGAGCCCGGGCGAATTCTCGGGCTGCTCGGTCCCAACGGGGCCGGCAAGACCTCCACGATTCGCATGATTACGTACATTGCGGTGCCCGATGCCGGAACGGTGCGCTACGACGGGCGCACGGTGGGCCCCTGGAGCCAGCAGCGCATGGGGTACCTGCCCGAAGAATCGGGGCTCTACAAGCGCCTTGAAGTCAAAGAACAGCTCGTCTACCTCGGCACCCTCAAGGGCCTCTCGGAGCAGGACGCTGCGGAGCGGGCCCACCACTGGCTCGACCGCTTCGACGCCACCGACTGGGCCGACCTGAACATCGAAGAGCTCTCGAAGGGCATGCAGCAGAAGGTGCAGTTTATTGCCACTCTGTTGCACGATCCGTCGCTCCTCATCTTCGACGAACCATTTAGTGGGCTCGACCCCATCAACGCTGACCTACTGCGCGACATCATCCTGGAGCTGCGCCGCGACGACCGCACCATTCTCTTTGCCTCCCATCGCATGGAGCAGGTAGAGCAGCTCTGCGACGACATCTGCCTCATGGCCGACGGCGAGGTGGTTCTGCACGGCAACCTGCGCGACATCAAGCAACAGTTCGGGCGCAACACCCTGGTGCTGGAGTTCGACGGGCCCGACACGTTCGTCGACGAGCTGGCGGGCGCCGGGCGGGTGCGCGTCAATACCCGCAGTGCTCACCGCGCCGAGTTGACCCTGGCGGACGGCACCGACGCCCGAGCGGTCTTGGACGTGGCGCTCGACCGCACCGACGAGCTGTACCGCTACGAGCGGGTGGAGCCTCCGCTGAACGAGATCTTCGTCGACACCGTCGGCGAGGCCGAGGCCCAGCGCATGCAGCAACCGCCCGCTGCCTCCGCGGCCTAGCCTTGTCGCTCCTCCTTCTCTCGAAGACGCCCGCGCCCACGGATGAAAACGTCCCTTCACAAGATCTGGCTCATCGTGCGCAGCGAGTACTGGCGCCGCGTGCGGTCCACGGCGTTCATCCTGGCGACCTTGCTCGTGCCGGTCGGCTTCGTGGTGGTAGCGGCGGCCCCCGCTGCACTTGGCTACCTGGCCGACCAGGGCAGCCGCAGGACCGTGGCCGTAGTGGACCAGACGGGCCGCCTGGGCGATCCGCTCGCCGCCGCCAGCACCGAGCAGCTCACGTTTCGCCCCGTGGCACAGTCTCCCGACTCGGTCCGGGCTGCCGTCCGCGCCGGGGCATACGACGGATACCTGCTGCTCCCCGATTCGCTGCTGGACGGCACGGGCCGCGCCACCTACTACAGCATGCAGAGCGGCGGCCTCACCGATCAGATCCAGATTGAAGACCGAGTGGGCACGGTGGTACAGCAGCAACGCCTCCGCGCCGCCGACGCCACCGCAGCCGTCCTATCAATCCTCGAATCCGACGCGTCGGTGCGCACCCGCACGATCAAGGAGGCCGGGACCGGGGCGGATCACACCTTCGCCTACACCGCGATCGGCTACGTAATGGCATTCGTGATTTACTTCGCGGTGTTCGTGTACGGGCAGTACGTGATGCAGGGCGTCATCGAGGAGAAGAGCAGCCGCGTTGTGGAGGTCATCGTCTCGTCCGTGCGCCCGTTCGAGCTCCTCATGGGGAAAGTGCTTGGCATCGGGGCAATGGGCCTCACGCAGATGGTGGTGTGGGCGGCCCTGGTCACGGGGGGACTAGCGGGAGCGGCCCCCTTGCTCGCCTTCTTTCTTGATCCCGCCTCGCTGGGCGTGCCGGCGGATGCCTCCTCGGCGGCCGTAGCGGAGGCCGCGGGCCTTACCGTCCCGCCTGTGCCGTACGCGCTTCTCGGCTGGTTTGTCCTCTTCTTTGTGGGCGGCTTTCTCCTGTATGCGTCCCTTTTCGCCGCGGTGGGCTCGGCCGTCGAACAGCAACAAGATGCCCAAAACCTGCTCTTGCCCGTCCTGACTCCCCTCATCCTCCCCCTCCTGTTTCTTGCCTTCGTGCTGGAGAGCCCAGATGCGACTGTGAGCGTCGTGCTGTCGCTCATTCCGTTTTTCTCGCCCATTCTCATGATGCTGCGCGCCGCCATTACCACCGTCCCCGTCTGGCAAATGCTCGTCGCCCTCGGGCTTCTGGGCGCCACGTTCGTGGCCATGATTGGGCTCGCGGGGCGCATCTACCGCGTCGGCATTCTTTCTTACGGCAAGACGCCGAGCCTCCGGGAAGTGGCCCGGTGGATAACGTATCGGTAGACGACGTGATGGGGAACGTGATGCGTGAGGATGGGCTGCCAGTCCGGCCCCACGAGATTACGCCTCCCCCCTTCACGTCTCCCTCCTCCTTTTACACGTCGCCCCTCGCGCGCCTGCTTTTCATCCGGGATTTGTGGACTTTCCGGCGTTTGGGACCGGCGGGGCCTTCCGCAAGCCGATCTTTTCACCGCAGCGCGCATTGTAGTGTTTTGCCGGAAGACTTCTGCTCCGCTCCCGAGGAGCAACTCCGGCGGGTCGCTCTCGTCGTCTCAGTGCAACTGCTCTTCGCTTATGGACACCACACTCTCGAAGGCCTCCCCGGTCGAGTACGAACTGGACCTCCACGCTACGGCCGATGAACTGGAACCGAAGCTGAACGAGGCCCTCAAGGCCCAGCGCAAAAACATGGACGTGGAGGGGTTTCGCAAAGGCAAAGTTCCCCTCGGCCTCGTCAAGAAGATGCACGGCGACGCGATCGGCTACAAGGTGGCCGAGCAGTTCGTGCAGGAGGCGTTCGAAGACGCTGTGGAGGAGCACGACGAGATCGAACCGCTCGGCCAGCCGACCCTCGTGGACCTCAACTACGAGCTCGACGAGGACTTGGAGGCAACCCTCCGCTTCGGCGTGCGGCCCGAGGTGGAGCTTGAGGACCTTTCCTCTGTGGAAATCTCCATGCTCGATCCCGAGGTCACCGACGACGACGTGGAGCAGGAAATCGAGCGCCTCCGCACCGAGGAGGCCGACCTGCTTCCGCTGGAGGACGAGCCGGCGGGCGACACCGATTTCATAAACATCGACCTCCAACGCATCGACCCGCAGACCGACACCCCCATTATTGGGGACAAGGACGAGGACCTTACGTTCTTCCTCGATGACGAGCGCCTGAAGGAGGAGCTCCGCGAAGCGCTCACGGGCAGAACAGCAGGCGACACGTTCCGCGTGGAGCTGCCTCAGGAACAGCCCACCCACGACCATCCGCACGACCCCGGCCACGAGCATGGCCACGAGCACGGGGACGAGGAGGATCGCCTCTACGAAGTGACCGTCAACGACGTGAAGCGTCGCGACCTGCCCCCGCTCGACGAGGAGTTTGTCCGCCGCGCCTCCGAAGGCGAGTTTCACGATGTGGACGCCTTCCGCGAAAACATCCGCGAGCGCCTGCAAGAGGCCTGGGACGAGCGCGCCCGCGAGATGGCACAGGGCGAGGTCATCGACAAGATGCTGGAACTGCACCCCGTGCCCGTGCCCGAATCGGTGATCGAAGGCTACCTCGATTCCTTTGTCAAGCAGGTAGAGGAGGAAAACGACGGCGAACTCCCCGACGACTTCGACGAGGAGCACTTCCGCCAGCGCAATCGGCGCGACGCGGAGAAGCAGGGCCGCTGGATGCTCATCCGTGACCAGATTATCGACGAGGAGGGCCTAGAAGCCACCGACGACGACATCCAGGCCTTTTTTGCCGACCAGGCCCAGGGCGACGACCAGGTGTCGTCTCAGCAGATCGAACAGTTCTATCGCTCCATGCCACAGATGATGGAGAAGGTAGAGCAGCAGATCCTGAGCGACAAGGTATACGACCTGCTCCTCGACCGCCTCGACGTGCAACACAAGAGCCGAGAGGAGTTTGAGGCTGAGATGCAGCAGGAGCAGGAGGCGCGCCAGCGCGTGGCCCCGTAGCTCTTCTGCGTGCACACCCGGTTCAGAGACGTGAAAGCCCCAACCGTCTTGCTGCTTGGCCGAGAGACGGCGGCCTTTGTGGCGCCGACGCACCTGCGCCTTCTCGTTTCGGGGAACCATTTCGCGCCGCCCAGGGTGTGATTTTACCTGTACGATCCGTTGCACTCCGTACCGAATTCCCGAGCCGCTATGGCCGACGCCGACGACTTTATCAGCTTTAGCAGGAGCCTCACCTCCCTCCCCGGCAGCATCCACGAGGGGGGACTGGGCGACCAGCCCATGTCGGGCCTCGTTCCCATGGTGGTGGAGCAGACCACCCGGGGCGAACGCGCCTACGACATCTTCAGCCGTCTTCTGAAGGAGCGCATCGTTTTCATTGGCACCCCCATCAACGATCAGATTGCCAACCTGACCGTTGCGCAGCTTCTGTATCTCGCGAGCGAAAGCTCGGAGAAGCCCATCAACCTCTACATCAACTCACCGGGCGGGGTAATTTACAGCGGCCTCGGCGTGTACGACACGATGCAGTACGTGGGCGCGCCGGTGTCTACCATCTGCGTGGGGCTGGCGGCTTCGATGGGCTCGGTACTGCTGGCGGCCGGCGAAGACGGAAACCGGGCGTGCCTCCCCAACTCCCGCGTCATGATCCACCAGCCAATGGGGGGCGCCGAGGGACAGGCCTCCGACATCGAGATTCAGGCGGAGGAAATCATGTGGCTCAAGAAGCGCCTCTACGAAATCCTGGCGCTCCACACGGGCAAGAGCATCGACCAGATTGAGGACGATGCGGACCGAAACTATTGGATGAGCGCGGAGGAGGCTGCAGAGTACGGCCTCTTGGACAAGGTCTTGAACCCGAAAAACCTGGAAGGGCTGAAGTCCATCCAACCCAATGGCGCGCCGGGGGACGACGCGGAGGAAGATGACAACCCGGAAGATAGCCAGGAGGATGCGTAGTCTCCCCATGTGCAGTCTCCCCATGGGTGGTCTTCTACGGGCCACACCGCGTCCGTAACAACGAAACAGCCGTTTCTCTTCTTAGAGCCTCGACAAACAAAAAACGGCAGCCTCGGCACCGGGGCTGCCGTTCTGTATTTGGGGACTGGGATTTGGGGCCTGCCGCTCGACAAAACGTGCTTTCACAGACGCAGTGCCCGGAAAGCCGTTTTGTTCGGGAGCAGCCCCAGGGGCCATTGTGCGGAAGCGGTCCCTGCGCACAAGAAGCCCACACGCAAAAAAATGAGGCACTGGCCTGGGGGGAGGGAGGAGGAAGGCCAGCGCCTCAAAAGGGCGTACGAATGTACCGCGTACGGGATTTGAACCCGTGCTACCGGCGTGAGAGGCCGGCGTCCTAGACCAGACTAGACGAACGCGGCGCGTGGTCTTTCGGCATGTGTGCTCGGCTTTACATGGCCCTTTCCCCCAGGTTTCGCGTTCACGGAAATTCAACCCCACTTTTCTTCCCCCTGCACGGCCTCGGATCCGGGCCCTCTTGCCCCGGGCTTCGAGAAACATGTGCATACAGGGGACGTGCACCCACCGATTGTCGCCAGTGCTCGCACCGCTGTACTGTCTCGCTCGACGGCAATCCGCCCGCTCCCCGTTCACCCGACTGCTTTTGTCTCCATGCCCGCTTCGATCATCCGTCGCTTTCTGCCTGTCCTCCTCCCTGTCCTGTCCCTAGGCGTTCTGGCCGGGTGTGGGAACAGTGGAGGCAGCGGCGCCCCCACGACCGCAGACACGCCCTACGAGCTCGGCGAGGCGCTCACAGACACGACGGTCGCCCTCGTCGTATCGTCCGAATACGGGACCGATACCTTGTCGGCCCAGAACTACCGGCGCCAGCTGCAGATGGCCATGCGGCGCAGTTCCCCATCGCAGCGGTCCGAAGAGCAAATGCAAGAGACCCACCGCCAGCTGGTGCGAGGCTTCGCCCGCCAACACGCCCTTCGGGGAGAAGCGAAGGCGCGAGGCGTTCAGGTCGACACCGCCCGTGTATCGGCCCGGCTCGCGAAGCTGAAGCAGCGGTACGAGAGCGAAGAGCAGTTTCGGAAGCAACTGGCCCGCAACAACCTAACGGTCGACTCGGTGCGCAGCATGCTGGCCGATCGCTTCCGCCAACGCACGCTGCAGCAGCGAATGTCTAAAGACTACCAACAGCCCTCCACCGAGGAGATAGAGGCGTACAGCGAGGAAAACCGCCGCATTCGCGCCCAGCACATTCTGCTGAAGGTGGGCGAAAACGCTCCGCAGTCGAGGGTCGACTCGGTGCGGCAGGTGGCCGCAACGCTCGTGGACAGTGCCAAGACGGCCAGTGTGGACTTTGACGAACTGGCGCGGCGCCACAGCCAAGGCCCCTCGGCGCAGAAGGGCGGCGACCTCGGATTCTTTGGCCGAAACCAGATGGTGGACAAGTTTGCCGAGGCCGCCTACGCGCTGTCCGACTCGGGCGACGTGGCCCCGGAGCCGGTGCGCACCCGGTTTGGGTTTCACGTCATCCGCCTCACGGACGCCGGCCAGCCCCTGGACACGTCCCGTGCGCGACAGCAGATGACGACGGAGCGTCGCAAGCAGGCCGTGGAAAATCAGGTGGACGAGTTGCTCGGTCAGGTAACGGTGCGCGCCAACCCGGACCTCGTCAGCGGAGGCCTGTACGACTAGTGGGCGCCGGCCTCTGCGGTCAGGCCTCACGCCGCACCATCTCGACGTGAGGAATGCCAACCTCCTGGAAGGTGCGGCCCGTGGACGCGAACCCGAGCGCTGCGTACCAGTCCTCCAGGCGTGCCTGGGCGTGAACGAGGAACGTGCCAAAGCCAGCCCGGCGGGCGTCGCCCAGCACGTGGCGAACGAGCTGGGTGCCATGTCCCTCCCCTCGGTGGGACGGCAGAACCGCAAACCGCTCCAGCTTGGCCACGATTTCCTCCTCGTACGGGACGGTGCGCCACCGTGCCGTGGCCACGGGCTGGCCCTCCACCCGGCCGAGCACGTGGCGGCTGGTCTCGTCGTGCCCGTCCCATTCCTCCTCGGGCGGACAGTCCTGCCCCTCAACGAACACCCGCGTGCGGATGGCCCGGGCCGCGGCCCAGTCGTCTTCGCTCTGTACAGGAGTAATGCTCATGTTGGCCATTGGAAGGAGGAAATTGCAAACAAGACATCCACCGCTCCGATACACGAACGTTCTCGGCAGATGCTCCGCGCCCGATCGGGCTTCTCGCTTCCCCTCGCTGCCCCCCTCTCAACACGCTCCACGCCCCATGCCCGCCGCCGATGCCTGGTCTCTCTGGACCGACCGCTTTGCGGACTTTCTGGAGACGCAGGCCGCCGCTGCTGACGCGGCTCACGACCGCGCCCACGTCGAGCGAGTGGTGGACACCGCCCGCCGCCTGGCCGACGCAGAAAGCGCCCAGATGGACGTGGTCGTTCCGGCCGCCTGGTTGCACGACTGCGTCGTACGTCCCAAAGACGCCCCCGACCGCGGAGAGGCGTCGCGCCTTGCGGCCCACGCCGCTGCCTCTTTCCTCCACGACGCGGGATATCCGGAGCGGTGGGTTCCAGACATTGAACACGCTATTGCCGCGCACAGCTACTCGGGGGACGTAGCTCCCGATACCCCCGAAGCAAAGGTGGTCCAGGACGCCGACCGGCTCGACGCGCTCGGGGCTGTGGGCGTTGCGCGCTGCTTTGCCGTGGGCGGCGCCCTGGACCGTCCACTTTACAATCCCGATGACCCCTTCTGCGAAGAACGCGCTCCGGACGACGATGCGTACACCCTCGATCATTTCTATGCCAAGCTCTTGCGCCTCCCTGATACGATGCAAACCGATGCGGGACGCGACGAGGCAAAACAGCGCGCCGCGTTTCTGCGCACCTACCTCGACCAACTGCGCGGCGAGCTCGGGAGCGGCTGACCGTCGCACGCGCCTCGCACAATAGCCACGTCGCACAATAGCCACGTCGCACGCTACGAACCTGGGCGTGGTCCCAACCGTTGCAGGTCCTGCGGAATTTTTGCTGCTCTGTTTTGCTACTCTGTCTCCTACAACCAGACGCTCAGTCATGGAGCCGATTGAGAACCGCGTCGCTCAAGGTGACATTACGGTCTACAACCTCGCCGATCTGTGGGACGATCGTCCCATCACCGAGATTGACATCAGCACGTTTCTGGTGGAGGAACTGATGCTGAAGGAGAAAGAATTTCGGGACGCCGTAAAGGCGCACGACTGGTCCCAGTACGAGGGAGAGCACGTGGCCCTGTACTGCTCCACCGACGCCATCGTGCCCACCTGGGGCTACATGCTGATTGCCTCCAAGCTTACAGGCACAGCCGCCTCTACCACCGTCGGCCGCACAGACGACCTTCTGCGTGAATACTACACCCGCGCGCTGTCGAACGAGGACTGGTCGGCCTACGAAGACATCCCGGTCGTCGTAAAAGGGTGCGGGGACGACCTCGTGCCCGAGATGGCCTACGTGCACGCCATCCAACAGCTACAGTCCGTGGCCCGCAAGCTGATGTACGGCGAGCCGTGCTCGTC
>ERZ1034547.131-NODE-131-length-19810-cov-7.819286_pt1 | contig 19810 bp, 24 predicted proteins | sample MGYA00520642_ERZ1034547 | MGnify/ENA primary metagenome ERZ1034547 (study PRJEB33760, sample SAMEA4777713) | hypersaline lake metagenome | biome: hypersaline environment; feature: brines | place: Spain | collected 2012-08 | depth 0 m ... | reverse complement strand
ACCGCACCCGACGCTTCCGACCGCCCGTCGGCTCACGCCGCGTCTACGCCGTGCTCCGCGTCCGCGCCGCCCTCGGCCGCGCCCGTTTCGTCGTCGCCCTCGGTCGCTCCGTCCGCCGTCGCGAGCCGGTACAGGCCGACGAGCGCGCCGGCCGCGACCAGGGTCCCCTCGACCTTCGCTGCCGCGTACACCCAGTCGCGCGGTTCCGCCTCGCCGGCGTTCCGGTAGAGCGCGCGCGTCCAGAGCGCGACGGCGCGCCGCGGCGCGACGGCCTCGAGCAGTCCGCCGATCCCGGCCACCAACAGCAGTAGCGCTTTCATACGCGCCGTTCGACGCCAACCCTCAAAAGCGGTCCGGGGCCTCCGTCACCGAGTCGGGCCGCTCGTCACCGACCCGGAGTCCGCCTCTGTCACCCCTCGGTCACCGGTTCGGCCGCGTCGAGGTAGCGTCGACAGGTCCCGGCCGCCCACTCCCTGACCGCCGGGTCGTCCGTCGTCAACAGCGCCGCGACCCCGTTCCCGTCGATCAGCCCGACCGCGGCGCGCTCGTCGGCGAGGACCACCGCCACCGGCGACTCCCCGTCGTGTCGGTACGCGTCGACGCCGCGTTCGGCCAGCGCGCGCCGGACGATCGGCCCCGTCGCGCCGGCGAGGCGGTCGGCCGCGTCGTCGGTGAACACGACGCGGACCGCCCGCGGGACCGCCGCCAGCGCGTCGTTCAGCCGACGGGCGAGGTCGGCGTCGAACCGCGGGACGACTGCCACGACGCCGTCGGCCTCGGCGATCAGTCCGGCGAGGCGCTCCACCGGTGTCCGGGAGTCGCGCTCGCCTCCGTCGTCGATCTCCGGTTCGCCCCCGCGCTCGACGACCTCGACCCGATCGGCGAGGCTCCCCGGGTCGGCGTCGACCGCGCGCGCCACCAGCGTCCGGAGGACCGTCGCGGGCGACGCGGAAACGTCATCGCTCACGCGTCTCCCGCCCACCGCTCTGGGGCCTCCGGGCGCGAGGGATACGACTGCCGCACGCCCGTCGACTTCTGCGCGAGCAGCCGCGCCGCGGCGCGCCGGCGGTCGCCCGGTCGCTCGGTCGTCGTCTCGTCGTAGTAGCGCACGCTCAGCCCCAGCCCCGCGCGGAGCAGTTCGTTCGCCGCGAAGCGGTAGCTGTCGTCGCTCGGCCCCGACGGCGACGGCTCCGCCGACCGCAGGTGCCCCTCGACGTAGAGGTAGCCCCCCGGTTCGAGCGCGGCGATCAGGTCGGTGAACCGGTCGAGCGCGTGGAAGTAGCTCATCGTGATCACCGCGTACGTCTCCGCCGGGAAGCCGTACGTCGCGACGTCGCCGCGGATCGCCTCGACCCGGTCGGCGGTCCCGCGTTCGGCGGCGCGCTCCCGGACGATGCGGAGCCCCTCAGCCGACGCGTCGAGCGCGTCCACGTCGTGGCCGCGGTCGGCGAGGTAGACGGCGTTGCGGCCGGTCCCCGCGGCGACGTCGAGCGCGCGCCCGTCGGGCAGCGACGGCTCGTAGGCGCGGAGCACGGGGGACGGCTCGGGGGCGCGCGGGTACTCGCCCGACGCGAACCGTTCGTCCCAGTCGGTGTCGGTCACGGTCGCCCTTCGACGGGACGGGGCGTAAACCTCAGGGGCGTCTCGCCCGGAGCGGCGGTATGGAGGACACGACGCCCCCGGCCGACCGCCTGAACGTACTCCTCGCCGACCGGGACGAGACGCTCGCGACCGCGGAGTCGCTCACGGGCGGGCTGGTCGGGTCGCGGGTGACCGACGTGGCCGGCGCGAGCGCCTACTTCGACCGCGGGTTCGTTACGTACACCTACGACGCCAAGCGCGAGCTGCTCGGCGTCTCCCGCGAGTCGCTCGACGCGCACGGGGCCGTGAGCGAGCCCGTGGTCCGCGAGATGGCGGCCGGCGCGCGCGACCGGGCGGACGCCGACTGGGCGGTCGCGACCACGGGGATCGCGGGGCCGTCCGGCGGAACCGACGAGAAGCCGGTCGGGCTCGTCTACGTCGGCGTCGCGCACGCCGCCCCGTGGGGCACCGGCGAGTCGTTCGTCCGCGCCGAACGGGTCGTCCTCGACGGCGACCGCGACGCGGTGAAGCGCGGCGCGGCCGAGCGCGCGCTCGGCGCGCTCGTCGCAGCGATCGAGGACGCCGACGCCTGAGCGGTCGCTCACCCGGTTCTCCGGCCGCAGATCACTACTTGCGTTTATCAGCTCGCGGCGCGTATTGCCGGTATGATATCGCGCGTGCTCGTGGCGGTGGACGGTTCGGACCTCTCGGAGCGCGCGCTCCGGTACGCGCTCGACGCCCACCCGGGCGCCGCGGTGAGCGTGGTACACGTCGTGGGCAGCGCGTCGCCGATGATGGGCTCGGCCGCGGGGATCGCTCTGTCGGAGACCGGCGCGGACGGGATTCGCGAGGCCGCCGAGCCCGTCTTTGACCGGGCCCGCGAGATCGCCGCGGAGCACGACGCGACGGTCGACACGGTCGTGGAGGTGGGCAGACCCGCGCGCGGGATTCTCAACCGCGCCGAGGAGTTCGACGTCGTCGTGTTGGGCACCCACGGCGGGTCGATCGCGGACCGGCTGCTCGTCGGCGACGTGGCGAAGACGGTGTTCCGGCGCTCGCCGGTGCCGGTGACGGTCGTGCGGTGAGTCGGGAGTCAGTCCGGCGGCGGGGGGTCCCGCGTCGCTACTCGATGTATGCGTTCCCGACGACGGCGACGAGCAGCGCCGCGACCACGATCCACGTGATCGGCTCCACCGCGAGGAGTCGGAGCGGCCGCGCGGCCGACTCGTCGAAGCCGAAGAGCGCGCCGCCGGCGAACGCGACGGCCACCACGAGCGCCCCGACGATCCCGGCCGCGCCGAGCAGCGCTCGGTCCGACGAGTCCATACCCGACGTGCGCGTCGGGCGCACTTAAGCGATGGCCGCGAGGGGGACCGTCGTCGCTCCTCCGGTGGGAGCCGGATGTCGGTCAGCGAGACTTGCGGCGACGTCACGCCATGCTGCGTCTCGGGGTCGACGGCCCATAGAACTGCCCGTGGAAGCCGAACGGGAGGCGGTGTGGGAGTTCGGCTCGGCCGATCTCATCGAGCGTCCCGGCGTCGAGACAGACCAACCGCGAGCGGTCCGCCTCGGGGTCCAACACGACCGAGAGCAGGACCCCGTCGTCCTCGCCGTCGGCGTCGGGGGCGGGGACGAACAGCGGCTCCCCCGGGTGCGTCCCCGACTCGCGCCACCGCCGGACGGTGCCGGTCTCCACGTCCACCTTCGTGACGTCCGTCGGCAGGCTCGACGCGCCGTCGGTCTCGGCGAGGTAGACGTATCGGTGGGGCTCGCCGTTGACCGCGCGGTAGTTGATCACCGGGAACTCGACCGGCCCCCGGTAGAGGGTCGTCCGAGCGGCCTCGCCGCCGGACAGGGGGACCGCGTACCGACACAGGTCGCCCCGCGGGAGGTCCGGCTCGTCACTCCGGAGGTTCGACAGCGCGAGCCCGGTGACCGCGCGGTCGTCGTCGAACGCGACGAGGTCGACGAGGATCTCGCCGTCGCGCTCGAACGCGTTCGCGTGGTGGTAGACGAACGCCGGCGGCGCCGACGCGGTCGCCACGTGCTCGCCGGTCGACCGATCGAGGACGACGAACCGGAGGGGCGCCGAGAGCGGTCGGAACGCGTCGAGGAACGTCTCCTTCGTCACCGCGCCCTTGAGGAGGCGAGCGGTGTCCAACCCGTACGCGTTCACGGTGACGACGACGTGTCGGTCGGTCACGGCGAACGAGTGGATGTAGGGCGCTTCGTCGAACTGAAGCCGGGTCAACGCGGTCGGCTCACCACCGTCTCTCGGGCGCTCGAACAGCGTGTACACGGTGTCGCGACCGTACGAGACGCCCAGGTTGAGGAACGCCTCCGCGTCGGGGTCGTAGTGGACGTGCGCGAGGGTCAGGTCGCAGTCCAGCCCCGCGGTGAGATCGATCCGGCCGGTCGTCTCGAGCGTGTCGGGGTCGAAGGTCAGCGCGGTCGGCGACTCGGTGATCGCCGCGTACTCGTCGCCGAACCGCTGGACGCCGATGACGGGGTTGTCCGGGAACGTCCCGTCGAGGACCTGTCGGAGCCGCGTCGGGAGCGAGCGGTCGGGCGGCGTCCCCGGAAACGGCGTCCGCACGCCGCCGCGCTCCAGTGCGTACGCGTAGTCGCGGCTCCGGACGAACCGGTTCGCGTACCTGACCTCGCCGTCGTCGATCCGGAACCGGCGGAGCATGGCGAACGGGTCGAACCAGTGGCGGAGCTCCGTGTCCCCGGCCTCGAACTGCCCCGGCCCGTTGCCGATCAGGTCGCCGGACAGCCAGTCCGGAAACGCCCCGCTGACGGGCAGTCGCGTGTCATCGATCTCCTCGCGCTGCGTGCGCAGTCCCGCGCGGTGATCTCGGTGGTCGTTCACACGACGCATTGGGACCGAACGGGTCTAGAACCATCGGTGGTCGCGACGGCTTAGTGCGACACTGCGAGCGGAGCGACGAGAAAACCGGCCGGCGTCAAGCCAGGGCAGGGATTTGAACCCCGGAAGTCTCGATTACAAGTCGAGTGCATGAACCACCCATGCTCCCCTGGCGCGTGCGGCCGTACTCGGTCCTCCTATGAGTGCGTGTCGCTTTCCGCGAACCCGGCCGGCGTCAGTCGCTTTCTCCCGTCGCTCCGCCCTCCTCGTCCTCCGCGTCGCCGTCGCCGAGCGACTTCGTCAGCTCGACGCGGTGGAGGTCGTAGCCGCGGTCCGCGTAGAACGCCCGGGCGCGGTCGTTGTCGGCGAGCGCCTCCAGCGCCACGCGGTCCGCCCCGCGCTCGTCGAGCGCGCGCTCGGCCGCGTCGAGCATCGCTGCGCCGATCCCCTCGCCCCGTCGGTCGGGCACCACGAAGAGGTTGCTGACGGTCCCGCGGGCGGCGTCGCGCTCGTAGTCGCCGCGTTCGAGCGAGAAGCCGACGAAGCCCACGAGGTCGCTCCCGTCGGCCTCGTCCGATGCCGCCCCCGGGTCGCGGGCGACGAGCAGATCGCCCGTGACGGCGGACTGCGCGGCCCACTCGCGGACGGTCGCCCGGTTCGCCTCCGCCCGGAGCGTGGCCCCGTGTTCGCGCTGGCCCGCGGCGAGCGCCACCCACATGTCGGTGACCGCGTCGACGTCGTCGGCGGTCGCCGGCTCGACCCGGACGTCGGTGTCGGCCATGGACCCGCCTTCGGCTCGGGGCCTGTTGAGGCTGCCGGCGGCGAGGTAGCCGGGCACCCGCTCAGATCTCGCGACAGTTCGGGCACACCGCCTGCCCGTTCGCGGTGACGAGGTCCGGGACCAGCGCGCCGCAGTTCTCGCAGACCCCCTGCGCCGAGGTCCCGCCCGCGGCCTCCGCGACCGGATCGCTGCCGCCGTCGGTCCCGGCCGGGCCGTCTCCCGAACCGGCCGCGCCGCGCTCCGCCGTCGCCTCAGGGTCCATCGTCGCGGCCGCGCCGCGCTCCGCGTCGGAGTCCGCGGCGGCCGCCGACAGGGCCGCCCCGTCCGCTCGCGGCTCGCCCGGGGCCGCCTCGCCGCCGATCCCGTCGGCGCCGGTTCCCGTCCGCGGCGCGCCCGCGGCGAGCGCGTCGCCGTCCGTCACGACCCCGACCGCCGACCCGTCGTCGACCGCGACCACTCGGTCCGCGCCCTCCGCGACGAGGCGCTCTTCGACCGCCGCCAGCGAGTCGTCCGGCGACACCGCCGGCAGCGGCGGGCCCATCGCGTCGCCGACGGTGAGGTCGGCGGGACCCGTCTCCGCCTCGGACGCGCCGGCGACGCCGGTCGCGTCGAGCAGCGCGTCGAGGGCGTCGCGAGACTCCAACCGTCCCACCGGCTCGCCGCCGCGGACGACGACCAGACAGTTCGTCTCCTCGTCGACCAGCAGCGCGGCCGCCTCCGGGAGCGAGTCCGACTCGCTGACGCCGAGGAACTCGCGATGCATCACGTCTCGGACCGTGGTATCTGTTCGCATACGATTCGGATCCGCTCCTATCGGCTAAAAGATGCCCCCGGTAGCGTTTTATCCGCGCCGGGCGTATGATTGCGATCGGTTCGCACGCCACTCGGCGTGAGACGCGAGTTCGGCGCGATCGGCGGCCGCACGCGAGGAGCAAAAGGGAGCGTTCAAACCCTCCGGCGTTCGAACGCCGATATGGCTATTCCCTCGTTCGTGATCGGGATCGCGGGGGGGACGGGCGCGGGGAAGACGACGGTCTCCCGGCTCGTCACCCGCGACCTCGGCGACAGCGTCACCCGGATCCCGCTGGACAACTACTACGAGGACCTCTCGCACCTCGCATTCGAGGAGCGCCAGGAGGTCAACTACGACCACCCCTCGGCGTTCGAGTGGGAGCTCCTCCGGGAACACCTCGAGGCCCTCCTCGAGGGCCAGTCCGTCGAGATGCCCCAGTACGACTTCGAGATCCACAACCGGAAGGACGAGCGCGTCACCGTCGAGCCGACCGACGTCATCGTCTTAGAGGGGATCTTGGCGCTGTACGACGAGGAGATAAACGACATGATGGACCTGCGGCTCTTCGTCGAGACGGACGCCGACGTGCGGATCCTGCGCCGGATCCGCCGGGACGTGATCGAGCGCGGCCGCGACCTGGAGGGCGTCATCGACCAGTACCTCTCGACGGTGAAGCCGATGCACGAGCAGTTCATCGAGCCCTCGAAGAAACACGCCGACGTGATCATCCCGGAGGGGGCCAACAGCGTCGCGGTGAACCTCTTAGAGGAGAAACTGCGCGCGGAGGTCGAGGGCGACGCGGTCAGGAGTTGGGAGCGCGGCAGCCTCGAATCGGAGCTGGGCGAGAAGCGCTCGCTCGACATGGACGGCGACGACTGAACCGACCTTCTCAAAGCGAGAGAACCGCGGGGTCGACTAATGAGCCCCGTCGCGTATTTCCGACCATGATCCGAGCAATTATCGGCGCGCTCGGTGCGCTCACGGTGCTGGTCCCGGACCGTATCGTCGCCGCCTTCGAACGCGTCGCCGTCGAGAACTCAGACGACGCCGAACCGAGACGGGGAACGCGCCCGACGCTGCGGGCCGAAGGCGTTGCCGTCGTCGCGCTCGCCCTGATCGGCGGCCGGGCCTACGCCTTGGCGATGTACGTCACCAGCGCCTTCGGAACCGTCCTCCTCGTCGTTCCGCGGGCGTACCGCGCGATCGCGCCGCGGCTCCTCTACGAGGACCCGGACGCGGTCGAGTGGCGGCCGGGGTTCGATACGTTCCTCCGGCTCGTCGGCGCGACGTACGTGCTGTTGGGCGTCAGGGAGCTTCGGCGGGACCGCGACGCGGAGTGAGCCGGCGACGGTCGGCTATCGCCGCCGGCTCGCCACCCGCTCCTCGGCGGTTTCGGCGCTGACGAGCTCGTACAGCGTCGCCCGACCGCCGTCCTCCTTCGGCCGGAGCACGCGACCGAGCCGCTGGGTGAACTCCCGCTCGCTGCCCGACCCGGAGAGCAGGACTGCGACGTTGGCGTCCGGCACGTCGACGCCCTCGTCGAGGACGTTGGCGGCGACCACCCGACCGTACGTCCCGTCGCGGAACCGCTCTAAGATCTCGCGGCGCTCCTTCGCCCCGGTTTCGGCGGTGATCGCGGGGAGGAGGAAGCGCTCGGAGAGTCGGTAGACGAGGTCGGTGTGGGCGGTGAACACGATGACGCGGTCGTCGCGGTGGCGGCCGAGGATCTCGCCGAGCCGCTCGACCTTCCGCTCGGCGTTCATCATGATCTCGCGGGCGTCCTGCTTCGCGAGGAGCGCCTCGCGGGCGGCCGGGTCGTTGCCCGAGCGCTTGACGAGCTCCTGGTAGTCGCTCCCGCTGGAGAACGTGATCCCCGCGTCGCGCACGTACTCGACGAACGTCCCCTGCTTCTCGTCGTAGCGCTCGCGTTCCTCGTCGGTCAGTTCGACTTCGATCCGACGGATGTCGTAGGGCGCGAGGTGGTCGCCCGCGAGGTCGTCCACGTCGAGGGCGTAGACGCGGTCGCCGACCAAGTCGGCGACGACCTCGTGCGCGCCGTCCGGGCGCTCGAAGGTGGCCGTGAGGCCGAGCCGCGCGGGCGCGGCGAGGAGGCGCGCGGCGTCCCGGAACCCCTCGCCGCCGAGGTGGTGGACCTCGTCGAAGACGACGAACTCGAAGGCGTCGCCGACGCCGTCGGCCTTCAGGTACGCCGAGTCGTACGTCGACACCGTGATCGCCTCCCGGCGCTGCTCGCCGCCGCCGAAGCGGCCGATCGGCGCGTCGAACTCGCGTTCCAGCTCGCGCTGCCACTGGTCGAGCAGGTCGACCGTGGGGACCACGACGAGCGTCGGGACGCCGAGGTCGACCATCGCGCGGATCGCGATCACGGTCTTGCCGGCCCCGGTCGGCAGCTCGAGCACGCCGCGGTCGCCCGCGTCGTGCCACGCGTCGAGCGCCGCCCGCTGGTACTCGCGGAGGTCGTAGTCGGTGGCGAGAGCATCTGACAGTCCGGCCTCGCTCGCGGCGCGCTCGCTCGCGTCGAGGACCCGGTCGTCGACGGAGACGCCGGCCACCCGGAGCGCGCGCCGGAGCTCGGCGTACCGGTGCGCCGGGGCGCGGCCCGTCCCCGTCCGCGGGTCGGTCTCGACGCCGGGGAGCGGCGGGAGCGCGTCGGGCCCGAGGTCGGCGTCAGCGTCGACCCGGACCGTCCCGTCCTCGTAGGTCAGCCGGACGTCCATCGCCCGGAGTTGCCGACCGACTTACAAAGGCCCACCGCCTCGGTCCCCCATGCGCGCGGACGAACTCGACCCGGACCTCGCCGCGGCGATCGCCGAGATCGAGTCGCTGGGGCTGCCCGCGTGGAGCGACCTCTCGGTCGACGCCGCCCGCCGCCTCGAAGACGACCTGTTCTCGGGCCCGCCCGAACCCCCCGTCGACGACGTGCGCGACCTCGCGTTCGACGGCCCGCACGGCGAGGTGCCGGTCCGGGTGTACCGCCCGGAGGGAGCGACGGAGGCGACGGGCGGAGCGGGCGACCGGGCGGCCCGCGCCCTCGTCCACCTCCACGGCGGCGGCTGGACGCTCGGCACGCTCGACTCGGTCGACGGGATCTGCCGCGAGCTCGCGGTCCGCGCGGACGCGGTCGTCGTCTCCGTCGACTACCGGCTCGCGCCGGAACACCCGTTCCCGGTCGCGGTCGACGAGGCGGCCGCGGCGCTGGAGTGGGTCGCGGGGACCGCGGACGCGCTCGGCGTCGACCCCGACCGGATCGGCGTCTCGGGCACCAGCGCCGGCGGCGCGCTCGCGGTGGCGGCGTCGCTCCGCGCCCGAGAGTTCGGCGACCCGCCGACGCCCGCCGGGCAGTTCCTGCTGTACCCGATCGCCGGCCGCGACTTCGAGACGGACTCGTACCGCGAGAACGCGGACGGCCCGCTGCTCACGCGCGAGGACATGCGCTGGTTCTACGAGCGGTACCTGCGGAGCCCGGTCGACGCCGCGAATCCGTACGCGGTCCCGCTGGAGGCGGCGGACTTGGGGGACCTCCCGCCCGCGACGGTCGTCACCGCCGGGTTCGACCCCCTGCGCGACGACGGCGTCGCGCTCGCGGACCGGTTCGAGCGCGAGGGGACGCCGGTCGAGCACCGCCACTACCCGGCGATGGCGCACGGGTTCTGCAGCCTCGCGGACGGGGTGGCGACCGCGGAGACCGCGCTGGCCGCCGTCGCGGCCGACGTGCGAGAGCGGTTATAAAGAGCGCGCGAGGCTCAGGGTTCGACGGTCGTCTTCACGATGCTCACCGGGCCGGTCGACTGCCGCGAGACGCGCTCGGTGACCGAGCCGAGCATCCGGCGGTAGTCCCCGGAGCGCGTCTTCGACCCCATCACCGTGAGGTCGACGTCCTCCTCGTCGACGTACCGGAGGATCTCCTCGTGGGGGACGCCGTACCGGAGGGCGGTGGCCGTTTCAACGCCGGCGTCGCGGGCGCGCTGTGCCACGGCGTCGAGCGCTCCGCGCCCGGCCTCCTCGAGCGTCTCCTCGGCACCCTCCGCGCCGTCGACGAACTCGTCGCCGGAGTAGGCGTTTATCACGTCGCTGTCGACGACGTAGAGGACGTGGAGGGTCGCGTCGTAGCGGTCGGCGGCGTCGATCGCGTGGTCGGTCGCGCGGTCGACGCCGACGCTTCCGTCGGTGGGCAGGAGGACGTGGTCGTACATACGCGGCGGTTCGCCGGGAGCCCGAATAAATCGGTCGCCGTTTCCCGAACGGTTAACACGCTGTGTGCCCCCCGAATTCCCATGACTGAGGCCGCGGACCGGATCTTCGTGAACGGGGAGGTACACACGCTCGCGGACCCGGACGACGGCGGCGACGCGGTCCGCGAGGCCGTCGCCGTGCGCGGCGGCGAGATCGTCCGGATTGGACGCACGCACGACGTGGAACTGCTCGCGGGCGTCGACACGGACGTGATCGACCTCGACGGGCGCGTGCTCCTCCCCGGGTTCGTCGACGCGCACACCCACCTGACCACCGTCGGTCGGTACCTCGTCCACGCCGACCTCTCCGCGGCCGACGCGCCGGGCGAGGCCGTCGACCTGCTCGCCGAGCGCGCGGCGGAAGTGGAACGCGCCGAGAGCGACGGCGACGCGGGCACTGACGGCGACGCGGAATCCGGCGGCTGGGTGCTGGGCTACGGCTACGACGAGTCGACGTGGGCGGAGTCGCGCTACCTGACCCGCGCGGACCTCGACCGCGTCTCGACCGAGCGCCCGGTGGCGGCGTTCCGCGAGGACATGCACGTCGCGGCGGTCAACGGCCCCGCGCTCGACCGGTTCGCGGACGCCCTGGCGGACGCGCCCGACGAGACCGTACCGACCGACGACGACGACGAGCCGACCGGCGTCCTGCTCGAAGCGGCGATCGACCCGATCTACCGGGCCGTCGAACCGGGACCGAGCGAGACGCGCGCGATCGTCGAGGCCGCGCTCGACGGCTGCGCCGCCCGCGGGATTACCGGGTTCCACGACATGGTCCGCGACTCGCACGCCCCCCGGGTCTACCGCGACCTCGACGCGGCCGGCGAGCTCACCGCCCGCGTCCGGATCAACTACTGGAGCGACCACCTCGACGCGGCCGGCGAGGTCGGCCTCGCCACGAACGCCGGGAGCGAGATGGTCGAGACCGGCGCGATCAAGTCGTACACTGACGGGAGCTTCGGCGGCCGGACCGCCCGTCTCTCGGAGCCATACGCGGACGCGCCCGACGAGACCGGCCAGTGGGTCGTCGCCCCCGACGAGCTGAACGAGACGGTGGCGGCCGCGACCGAGGCGGGGTTCCAGTTCACCGCTCACGCCATCGGCGACGAGGCGGTCGACGCCGTGCTGGACGCCTACGAGGACGCCTCGCGGACCGACGCCGGCGAGGCGCGCCACCGCGTCGAGCACGCCGAACTGGCCGACGACGAGGCGATCGAGCGGTTCGCGGCGACGGGTGCGGTCGCGAGCGTCCAGCCGAACTTCCTGAAGTGGGCGCAGGACGGGGGCCTCTACGAGGAACGGCTGGGTCCCGACCGCACGGCCGAGACGAACCGCTACCGCGACATGCTCGACGCGGGCGTCCGGCTCGCGTTCGGATCCGACGGGATGCCGATGGACCCGCTGTTCGGCGTCCACCACGCGGTCAACGCGCCGGCCGAGGCCCAGCGGCTCACCGTCACCGAGGCGCTGCGCGCGTACACGAGCGGCGCCGCGTACGCCGGCTTCGACGAGGACCGCCTCGGGACGGTCGAGGTCGGGAAGCGTGCCGACCTCGTCGCCCTCGACGCGTCGCCGTGGGAGCGAGCCGACGCCATCGACGAGATCGACGTCGCGCTGACGGTCGTCGACGGCGACGTCGTGTTCGACGGCCGGTAGGCGACGGCACCGGCGGAACGACGACGCGCGGAACGGGGACGGGCCGCGACGCCGGTAGCCGCAATCGCTGCCAGAAAACAGTAGTTATTAATCATGTAGTTCCAACGCGCACTCATGGCAGAGATAGCCATCGAGTACGCCGCGGGGAACCGCCTCCGCTCCGAGGCAGAGACCGCCCGACGGCTGATCGACGCGTACCTCGGCGATCGACCCGACGTCGACCGCGTCACGCTGTCGCCCTCCGCCGACTCCGTCTTCTGCGTCAGCGTCGAGGGCGACCGCATCTGGTGTACCGACCCCCGCGAGTGGATCGACTCGATGGAGGCGGTGACCGCGGCGCGGCGGCGGCTCTCCGAGGTGTCGTAAGTCGCCGTCGGGCGCGGTCACTCGGTCGGCGCCGCGTGCGAGTACGCGAACTCCCGCAGGAGCTTCGCGGCCAGCGCCGCCGCCTGCCCGTCGTCGCGGTCGTTCACCTCGACGACGTCGAACCCGTCGGCGCGCGGCGCGACCGCGCGGACGAGGTCGCGGACCGTCCGCGGCTCCAGCCCGAACGGTTCCATCGTCCCCGTTCCGGGGGCGTAGGCGGGGTCGAGCCCGTCGACGTCGACGGAGCAGTAGACCGACTCCCCCGCGAACGCGTCGGCCGCGTCGAGGGCGTCGACCCACTCGCGGGCGTCCTCGGGCGCGACGACCTCGACGTCGGCGTCGGCCGCCCGGTCCCACTCGGCCTCGGAGCCGGTCCGCGCGCCGACGATCACGGCTCGGTCGACGCCGAGGTCGTCGAGGCACCGCCGCGTGACGCAGGCGTGGTTCCACGGGTTCCCGTCGTACTCGTCTCTGAGGTCGAGGTGCGCGTCGCAGACGACGAGCGTATCGGGGGCGACCGCCTTCGCGCCGGCGTACGTGACCGTGTGCTCGCCGCCGACGAGCGCGGGGACCGCGCCGTCGTAGACGACGCTCCGCAGCTCGGCGGCGAGGTGGTCGAGGTACGCCGGCACGTCGTCCCACGGGCGCACGTCGCCCGCGTCGTGGACGCCTAGCGCGGAGAAGTCGCTCTCGGTGCGGCGGTCGTAGTCGTCGTACGTCTCGGCGAATCGCCGGACCCGGTCCGGTCCGAACCGGGTGCCCGGCTGAAAGGTGGTCGTGGCGTCGAGCGGAGCGCCGACGACCACGTATGAAGCAGCTTCGCGGTCGGCCGTCGCCCCGGGGAACATCGCCGACTACCCGATGATCTTCCGCTGGCCCTCGTAGTCGAGGTACTCGATGTTGTCGTCCGAGGTGAAGTCCTCGCCCTCCGGGATGCGCATCGTGAACGTGTCGTAGGTGTCCAGGTCCATCACCTGGACCTCGTCGCCGCTGACGTTGACGACCTGTCCCTGCTTGCGCTGGATGATCGGGACCCACACCTTCGCGTCGACCGGCTGCGAGAGCGAGCGCTTCTTGTCGTCGAAGACGCCCTTCCCCTCGACGCGGGCCTTCGCGCTGCCGTGTTTGCCGGGTTTGGCGGTGCTGTAATGGTTGATCTTACAGGGCGCGTCGTCCATCATCACGTAGCTTCCCTCCTGGAGTTCGCGAACCTGCTTCTGCTCTCGCGGCATAGGCGCTAATTCCGCCGGCGCGTGTATAAACGGTTTGGAACGCCGCCGCTCCGCGGGTCGAGCGGGCGGCGAAGGGCCGCGACGGGCGACGCGGTCGGACGGGGTTTAAAAGAGCACTACGGGTCGAGCTCGTCGACGTACTCCTCCGGCTCGTCGTCGTCGCCGACGTTTCCGTCCGGCGGGACGAGCTGCCCCGTGTACAGGTAGCTGACGACGAACATGACGATGAAGCCGACGCCGACCGCGGCCGTCGTCCGCACGACGAACGGGAAGTCGACGAAGTAGAGCCCGCGGTCCGCGACCGCGATGGCGAGCGCCGCGACGACCAGTATCTTCTGTTCGTCCGTCGGGTTGCGGACGAACTCGACCACGTCGTCCTTGAGGTCGCCGAAGAACCCCATCAGGCGTCACCCCCGGTCGCCGCGGCCGAGTCGGTCGGCGGCGCGTGCTCGGCGATCACGCCGCCGACGCGGTCGAGCCCCTCCTCCAGCTCGTCGGTCGGGAGCCCGAAGCCGATCCGGAAGCGGTCCGGGAAGCCGAACAGGTGGCCGGGGGCGAGGACGACGCTCGCCTCCTCGACGACCGTCCGGCAGAACGCCTCCGCGTCCGCGAAGCCGTCGGGGACCGTCACGAACGCGTTGACGCCGACCGGGTCGAGCCAGCCGAGGTCGTGGTCGTCGACCCACGCCGCGACCGTCTCGCGGTGGGCGGCCGCCAGCTCGCGGTTCGCCGTCAGGATCTCCTCCTCCTGCGCGCCCAGCGCCTGCTTCGCGACGTGCTGGCCGAACAGGCTCGGCGAGATTGTCGTGTAGTCCTTCCAGCGCCACGCGCGCTCGACGACCGGCTCCGGCCCGGCGATCCAGCCGAACCGGAGGCCGGCGAGCCCGTACGCCTTCGTGAGGCTGGTCGTCGAGATGCCGTGCGCGCCGTAGCTCGCGACCGGCGGCTGCGGCTCCTCTGCCAGCAGGCGGTACACCTCGTCGCAGAGGAGGTAGGCGTCGCGCTCGACGGCGACGTCGTACACCGCCCGCATCGCGGCCTCGTCGTGGTACTGCCCGGTGGGGTTGTTCGGGTTGTTCACGACGACCACGGCCGTGTCGTCGCGGGCGGCGTCGGCGATCGCCTCGGGGTCCAGCTCCCACTCGGGCGGCTCCAGCTCGACTCGGGTCACGTCGCCGAACGCGTCCGGCACGGCGTGGAGCGCCTGGTACGTCGGGGTGACGACGACGGCGTGCGTGCCGGAGCCGACGCCCTCGGGCGACGCGGCGTCCCCGCCCCCGTCGACGGCGGCCTCGTCGCCGAGCAGCGAGAGGAAGGTGAGGAAGTTCGCCTCCTGGGTGCCGCAGGTGAACAGGACCTCGTCGGCGGACCGGTCGTAGCGGTCGCCGACGGCCGCCCGGAACTCGGGGTCGCCGTTCGTCGGGATGACGTAGCCGAGCTTCCCCGGGTCGAGGTCGAACCGACTCGCGTCGAGCGACCGGATGCCGCTCTCGGCCAGCATGATGTCGGCCTCGTGTTCGTACTCCGCGAACCAGCGTTCGAGGCCGAACGGGTCGATGCGCATACCCGCATTCGGGCGGGCGCGAGGTTATGTGCTGTGGTTGTGGGCGGCGTCTCGGGTCGGATCGACGGCGTCCGACGGCCGACGCGGCCGCACCGCCCGCACCGCCCGCCACCACCGCAACGCCTTTCGCCGGGGATCGCGAGAGGTCGCCATGGTTCTCAACCGGCAGCGGCTGTTGGGCGCGCTGTTCGTCGCGCTGGCGGCGCTCACGGCTGTCGCGCTGGCGGAGGTGCTGCGGACCGTCGTGTTCGCGGTCACCGTCGCGTACGTCCTGTACCCCCTCCGTCGGCGACTCGTCGGCCGCGGCCTCTCGCGGCGGCTCTCGTGCGCCGTCTCGACCGGGGTCGCGTTCGTCGGCGCGACCCTCCTCGTGGCGCCGCTACTGTACGCGCTGTACCGGCGACGCTCGGAGTTCATCTCCCTCCTCGAAGGGGTCCCGCCCCTCGTCCCGATCAGCGTCGGCGGCTTCGAGACGGTCGTCGAGGTCGCGCCGTACGTCGCGACCGCGGAGACGTGGATCCGCGGCGTCGCGCTCGCCGTCGCGGGCGCGGCGCCGGTGCTCGTCCTGGAGGCCGTCGTGTTCACGTTCCTCGTGTACGGCATCCTCTACCGGCCCGACGCGGTCGAGACGGCCGTCTTCGGCGTCGTCCCGTCCGAGTACCACGACATCCCCACGCGACTCCACGAGCGGACGCGACAGACGCTGTACTCGATCTACGTCCTCCAAGCCGCCACGGCCGCCGCGACGTTCGTCCTCGCGGTCGCGGTGTTCTGGACGCTGGGTTACGGCTCGCCGGTCCTCCTCGCCGTCATCGCGGGTATCCTCCAGTTCGTCCCCGTCGTCGGTCCGAGCGTCCTCGTCGTCGCGCTCGGCGCCATGGACTTCCTCGTCGGGGAGACGGGGCGGGCGGTCGCCGTGCTGGCGCTCGGCCTCGTCGTCGTCGCCTTCGTGCCCGACGCGGTGATCCGCACCCGACTCGCCGGGTTGACCGGGAAGATCTCGCCCGGGCTCTACTTCGTCGGGTTCGTCGGCGGCATCCTCACGCTCGGGGCCGTCGGCGTGATCGTCGGCCCGCTCGCGGTCTCGCTGCTGCTCGAGTCGATCGACCTGCTCTCCGAGCACGGCGGCCCGACGGACCCGGTCGACGGCGACGCGGGCTCGACGCGGTGACCCCCGACTCCGGACGCCACCGGCACGGCTTTCCATCGGGCGACCCTCTGTCCGGTACTTGATGTCCTCGACGGATCCACCGACCGCGGTCGGCGACGCCCCGACCCTCACGGCGCGGCGTCTGGACGGGCTCGGCGACCGCGTCTTCGGCTCGCGACCCGCGAGCGACGGCGACGGCTCGGCGCGTCTCGACGTGTTCGCCCCGGCGACAGACGAACGGATCGGGAGCGTGCCCGCCTGCGACGCCGACGACGTGGACGCCGCCGTCGAGCGCGCCCGGGGCGCACAGGAAGCGTGGGCCGAGACGCCCGCAGAGGAGCGCGCCCGGATCGTGAACCGGTTCGGCGACCTCGTCGCGGACCGCCGCGAGGAGCTCCTCGACGTGCTCCAGGTGGAGACCGGGAAGTCCCGGCGCACCGCGGTCGAGGAGCTGTTCGACGTGCCGACCGGCTGCTCGTACGTCGCGAGCGAGGCCCCGGACGCGCTCGCCGAGGAGCGCCGGCGCGGGATCGCGCCCGGCGTCACGACCGCGACGGTCACCCGGGAGCCGGTCGGCGTCGTCGGCGTCATCTCGCCGTGGAACTACCCGCTCACCCTGTCGATGGCCGACGCGATCCCCGCGCTGGCCGCGGGCAACGCGGTCGTGATCAAACCGGACGAGAAGACGCCGTACGGGGCGCTGCTCCTCGCCGAGCTGCTGGAGGTCGCCGGGCTCCCCGACGACCTCTTTCAGGTCGTCACCGGCGAGGGCCCGACGGTCGGCCCGCCGCTGATCGACGCGGTCGACTACGTGGCGTTCACCGGGAGCACGGCGACCGGGCGGACCATCGCGGAGCGCGCGGGCCGGAACCTGATCGGCTGCTCGCTGGAGCTCGGCGGCAACAACCCGCTCGTCGTCTGCGGCGACGTCGACGCCGACGAGGCCGCCCGCGGCGCGGTCCAGGCCTGCTTCTCGAACGTCGGCCAGCTCTGTCTCTCCGCCGAGCGGGTGTACGTCGTCGAGTCCGTCTACGACGAGTTCCTCGACGCGTTCGTCCGCGAGACGGAGTCGCTGACGCTCGGGACCGGCTACGACTACGACGCCGACCTCGGCTCGCTCGTCGACGCCGACCAGCTGGCCCGCGTCGAGTCGCACGTCGACGACGCGCGCGACCGGGGCGCGACGGTCGAGACCGGGGGGCGAGCCCGCCCGGACGTCGCGCCGTACTGTTACGAGCCGACCGTGCTGACCGGCGTCGAACCCGACTCGACGGTCGCCTGCGAGGAGACGTTCGGGCCCGTCGCCGCGGTGACGCCCGTGCCGGACGCGGCGGCCGCGGTCGCGGCCGCGAACGACTCGCCGTACGGCCTCAACGCGAGCGTCTGGACCGGCGACCGCGAGCGCGGCGCGGAACTCGCCAGGGAGATCGACTGCGGCACGGTGAACGTCAACGACGCCTTCCTCGCGACGTGGGGCGCGGTCGACGCGCCGATGGGCGGGTTCGGCGACTCCGGCCTCGGTCGGCGACACGGGCCCGAGGGGATCCGGCGGTACACGGAGACGCGGACCGTCGGCGTCTCGCGGGTCGGCCCGCTGACGTTCCCGGAACGGATCCCGACCGACTGGTTCGTCCGGGGCGCGTTCGCCGCGATGCGCGTCGGTCAACGGGCGCGCCGGAGCGTCGGCGCGGTCCGCCGTCGGCTCTCGCGCCGCTAAACCGGCGGTCGGATCGAGGGCGCGCGATCGGTCGCGACGAGGGCGGAGTCAGTCCCCGTCGTCGATCAAGTCGCCGAACACCGACGTCGCGGTGTCGGGGACGTCGAAGTCGTGGTAGTGCTCGCCCTTCTCGTTCGAGAGGATGTTCAGCGCCGCCGCGGCCCCGTCCCCGGCGGAGATGATCGCCTGCCACTCCTCGGCGCGGGCCATCGCGCCGGTGGCGTAGACGCCCTCGACGCTGGTCTCCATCGAGACGTCGACGCTGACGGTGTCGTCGTCGCCGAACTCGCAGCCGAGCTCCTCCGCGAGGTCGCGGTTCGCGCCCGTCGCGAGGACGACGTAGTCGGCGTCGTACTCGCCGGCCTCGGTCGTCACGCTGAACCCGCCGTCGGCCGACTCGACGCCGGTGACCGCCTCGCCCTGGCGGCGGTCGACGCCGAAGTCGTCGACCTGCTGGCGCGCGGTCGCGAGGAACTCGCTCCCACCGACCGAGCCCACGCCGAGGTAGTTGAACAGGTGCGCCTTGTGTAGCCACGTGTCGTCGGTGTCGAAGAGGACGGTGTCGAGTCCGTTCTTGCCCGCGAACAGCCCCGCGCTCAGTCCCGCCGGTCCACCGCCGACGATCGCAACGTGTGTCATGGTCGCAATACTCGTGCCCCGCTGATAAGCCTTGACGGAAGCGGGGATCGAAGCCGGGTGCCGCCGCAACGCCGATTAGAGCGGCACGTTACTCCGTGAAGTCGGTGAGCGATCCGGTCTCGTCGTCGCCGGTGTCGTCGGCGGCGTCGTCGGCCGACCCCGAGCCGCTCCCGCTAGAGTTGTCGGTATTCGCGTCCGAGTCTCCCCACGGGTCGTCCGCGTCGACCGGTTCGACGGCGCGGTCGAGCTCGGCCTCGTCGTACTCGATCTCCTCGTCGAGCAGCATCGCGAGCCGCTGCCAGCGCGCGCTCTGCTCGTCCTCGCCCTCCGGACCGACGCGGCCCCCGTGCGTCTTGAAGAACCGAGTGCCGCGCCCGCGCTTGGACCCCTCGCCGGTGTGCCCGTCGAAGACCGCGTCGAACTCGCCGTCCGGGTCGAGGTCGCCGACCGGGAAGTCGTGCGCCGGTTCCTCGCCGCGCTCGCGGGCCTCGGCCCGGATATCGGCGACCGCACCGAAGTAGGCGTCCGCGTTCGACGCCTCGCGCGTCGAGCGGGCTCGGGCGGCCGCGAGCGCGGCGTGGACCGCACAGAGGCGGCCCTTCCACGCGTCGGGCTCCCAGCGCTCGGTGGCGAGCTCCTCGTAGCGCTCGATCGTGAGCGCGACCTCGTCGCCCGCGCGGAGGTCCTCGACGACGTAGAGGTTGAGGCGGTCCCAGAGGTTCCAGGCGTACCCGGAGCGGGCCAGCTCCCACGCGGCCCACGCGGCGACCTCCTCGTCGGAGCGCCGGACCGCCTTCTGGAGGAGACTGGAGACGACGTAGCGGCTGTATCCGCCGTCCGTCTCGTTGGCGTCTTTCTCCTCGCCGAAGTCGTTCTCGCCCGTCGCGTCCGGCGTCGTCTCGGTTTCGAGGCTCCCGTCGGACCCGAACGTCGCCTGTCTGTCGTCGCCGTCGGCCATATCTCCGCTCCCGCCGCGAGCGACTTAACTGCCGCGCGGCGAAGGCGCTCCTGACGCGACGCGAGCGGCGTTCGAGTCCGTCGATCGGGGCCGCGGTACGGCGGATCACACCTGCTCTGAAAGGGAACGCTTAAGTCGAATCCGGCGGCTATATTTCGGTAACCGCCCTTAGCTCAGCCTGGTAGAGCAGTCGACTGTAGATCGACTTGTCCCCCGTTCAATTCGGGGAGGGCGGACTGGATTTCAACACC